>Ga0055528_1000597_pt1 | contig 27186 bp, 26 predicted proteins | sample AraplaCol_mMS_r2_2_FD_55006 | JGI IMG/M metagenome (GOLD analysis project Ga0055528, IMG submission 55006) | Arabidopsis root microbial communities from North Carolina, USA - plate scrape MF_Col_mMS_r2 | ecosystem: Host-associated > Plants > Roots > Endosphere | place: USA: North Carolina...
GCCGAGCTTGAGCCGGCCGAGAAAGTTCAGAGGGTGACGGCGGAAAGATCCTACGGGCGCGTCATGATGATCGGTGATGGCGTCAACGATGCACCTGCACTGGCTGCTGCCGACGTCGGCGTTGCCGTTGGCCGGCGCAATCTTGCCGCGGCCGCTGAAGCGGCGGATGTCGTGTTGCTGCGGGATGACATGAGGCAGATTGGTACTTTGCTGCAGACCGCTCGGCGGTCCCGCGCTATCGCTCTTCAGAGCGTCGGGTGCGGCATCGGTCTTTCGGTGATCGCTATGGTTTGTGCGAGCCTTGGCTACTTGGCACCCGTGCAGGGCGCTCTTCTTCAGGAAGTGATCGATGTTGCGGTCATCGGCAACGCATTGCGCGCGTTGTAATCAATGGCAGAGAAGAACGGGCATCTCAAGGCGCGTCAACAGCGACCGTGTGACCCCTCCCAGGACGAATTCACGCAGCCTCGAATGACCGAACGCGCCGGCGACCAGCAGATCCGCCTTGCGTTCCAGGGCCGCATATTGAATGACGCTGGCTGGCAAGTCTCCGTTCGCTTGCGCAGCCACGACTTCGACGGCAAGACCAGCCTTGCGCAGTACAGCCGCAAGGTAGTCTCGGCTGCGCTCGTCAATCTGCTTGTCGTCGGTGACGGAAATCAGGACAATGCGCGAGGCATGTTCCAGAAGGAGTCTTGCTCCCGTCAGCGCCCTTGCGGCAGTGGTTCCCCCATCCCAGGCGATGGCGACGGCATCGATACGACCGCAGAAATTGTCCGTGGGAAAAAGCAGGACCGGTCTTCCGCTTTCAAACAGCACGCTCTCGATCAACGGTCTCATGGCTTCGGATGCTTCCAAAATGGAAAGATCGTAGGCGCGCGACAGTTCGGCAAGAGTTTGTGCGACGAACTGCTCTCTCGCGTCGAATGGATGGATCTCCACCTCGACGTCGGCTTTCTTGCCATAATCACGGAGCGTCTGCTCCAGAGCGGCTTCATTGTGTTTGCTGAAGCGCTCTGCCTCCGCACGCATTTTTTTGACGTCGAGGAATGTTGGAAATCGCGGCTGAATGGGTTCTATCCTGACCAGCGGTAAACTTGCCGTCAAATCAGCCTTTTGGTGAAGGGAAACATTGACGGCATTCTGAAGGAGCGCAAAGGAACTCGCGTCTGGATAAGTAACCAGGGGGAGATGAAATTGCGCTTTCATGGCTGAGATCCTTCCTCCAGATGATTGGAGCAACCATTACGTGATCGTGCGCCCGCGCATTGACGAAGATCAAGGTTGCATGATCGCAAAAGCGCGAGCGTGATATCGAACGTCCTCATCAAGGAGGGAAACGGCGGTGACCTTCAAATCCATCCTCACGCATTTCGATATCGATGCCCGGCCCGATCCTCGATTGGCGTTCGCTTTGAACCTCGCGGATCGCTTCGATGCTGAACTCGCCTGTCTATCGGCGGCCCAGCCGCTTTTTATGATTGAGCCGAGCACCGGGCCGACATCCGGTACGAAAATCATGCACGAAGAGCTTGAAGCAATCGAGGCGCGTCAACGCGACCTCCACGAGGAGATCATGCGGCATGCGCCGTTCAGGAACCATGTCTCCTGGCAAACCAAGGCTGCGGACCCGGCAACTTTCGTTCTCGAAAATGCAAGAACAGCCGACCTCATTGTCCTCTTTGATGTCGAAAAAGGCCAGGCTCTCGATTACCGGCGAACGGTCAACATAGCCGACGTCCTCCTTGCCGCGGGACGGCCGGTGCTACTGCCTTCGGCCGCAAAGACCCCTCTCGAGGCCCGGACGATTGTGATCGCCTGGAAAGACGCCAAGGAATCGCGGCGGGCAATCGTCGATGCGATGCCTCTCCTGATCTCGGCGGAGGATGTTGTCGTTCTTTCGATCGAGGAGAGCGACCCGGTCGGCGAGAAAGCGCCGGCTGACGTTGTTCGGTTCCTCACCCGCCATGCGGTTCGAGCCCGGAGCATCATCGAGCCCCGACAGGCGGGCGAGATAGGGATGACGATCATCGAAGCTGCGGTCAGGCTCGAGGCAGATCTGATTGTCGCCGGCGCCTATGGCCATAGCCGCTTTCGCGAATGGGCCTTTGGAGGGGTCACCCACACGCTGCTCCATCACAACGCCATCAACCGGCTTTTGTCGAATTAATCGCGTCTCGAAGATGGAGAGAGTCGAGCCTCTGTGGAGTTTCAGTCATTGCGCTCTATCAACGACGGGGTGTGAGCGGATGGTAATATGTGAACTTGTCGCTGCAAGGAGAGTTACCGATGAGCTACATCCTGAAAGACCTGACGCAAGCAGAATGCTTCGCCGTTCTTGAGCAGTCTCGGTTTGGCCACCTGGCCTGTTGCAAGGATGGCAAGCCCTACGTGGTGCCGATCTACTTCGCTTATGCGAAGGGTGCGATCTACAGTTTTTCTATGCCCGGCCAGAAGGTCGACTGGATGCGCGCAAACGAAAACGTCTGTTTGCAGATCGATCAGCGTAGCGCCGGCAAGGGTTGGACCAGTGTCGTCGTCGACGGGCGGTTCGAGGAGTTTCCGGATTCGGATACTTGGCGCAGTGAGAGGTTGCACGCCTGGTCGTTACTGCAAAAGCATTCCGACTGGTGGGAAATCGGCGCTCTCAAGCCGCAGTCGCAGCCAACGGACACGGCGTCTGAACACATTTTTTACGGCATATTTGTCCGAGCCGTTACCGGCCGAACGGCGCTTCCGGTCGATTGACGGAAACACCGACGAACGGTGCCCGGGGAGGGGATTGCCCCCGGGCATCTTGCTCAATGGGCGAGGAACAGCGGAACTTTTGTTTCCTCCAGCATCGACCGCGTCACACCACCAAAAAGACGCTGCTGCAGGCGGGAATGATTGTATGCGCCCATGACGATCATGTCGGCAGCGACATCGATGGCATGCTGGCGCAGCACCTCATCGACGCGCCGGCCGCCGCTTGCGACGCAGTCCACATCAACTTTCACCCCGTGGCGCGCCAGAAAGGTGGCAACGTCGGCGCCTGGTTCTTCGCCATTCTCGGATGATGAGGCCCGTGGGTCGACGAGGGTAACGTGCACGGATTCGGCAGCCTGCAGGAATTCGATCGACTGACGTGCTGCGCGCGAAGCTTCGTCGCTGGAGTCCCAAGCCAGCAAGATTGCCTTCGGGGCAAGCCCGACATTCGTCTTTTTTGGATTGATCAGCATCGGTGTCGGCGACCGGAACAAGGCGCCATCGATAACTCTGCGCCGAAGTTCCTGGTCACGGGCAGCCTGGGGGCCGACCAGGACGAGATCGGCGTATAGCGCCCGCTCTGCTATATCTTCATCCGCCCAGGCGAATTCGGTGTAGATCTCCTGGACGTCGAAGGAGGTCTCGCTCCTTGCTAGGATCGCTTTGATATCGGAAGTCTTATCGGCCAGGCTGTCGATTTCGCGCTGACGTTCTTCGATCCAGACGGTCGAGATAACCTCGGAAGAACCGATAGGGGGAGCTGCGCCCATCGAAATCACCATTGCGGTGAGATGGGCGCCGTGGGTTTCACAAAAGTCTATGGCGCCCTTCAAGTCTTCATCGAAGTGACTGACGCCGAGGACACTCAAGACGGTTTTGATGGTCATGGCCAGATCGCCTTTCTTGCTGGAGATGGGCAACCCTAATCTTTCTCGCCCTCACCCTTCATTGATCTGACGCAAAGCGGACGGTGCTCCCGCCGGTTAGCATGCATGAACAATCGAGGGCAGGCCATGTCGGATCCAGTCTTGTATTTCCACGGCGCAGCCGGATCAGTCACCGGCTCCTGCTTTCTGCTGGAATCTCGTGGCGTTCGAACCATGATCGATTGCGGCATGTTCCAAGGGTCGAAAACGGAGAAGGAGCTGAACTATCGGTCCTTCCCGTTCGAGCCGGCTGCTGTTGACGCGGTCATTTTGACCCACGCGCACATCGATCATTCGGGTCTTGTCCCCAAGCTGGTGAAGGCGGGGTTTGCAGGACATATTTACTGCACCGCGGCCACCTTGGACCTTTGCACGATCATGCTCCAGGACTCCGGCCATATCCAGGAATCGGAAGTCGAGCAGCTCAATCGCCGCAATCGTTGGAGATCACGGGACGTCATAGAGCCGATATACGACGCCGATGACGCGCGAGTGGCGATGACGCAATTTCGACCCGTTGCCTACAAAGAATGGCAGGAGCTTTCAGGCGGTCTCCGCTTTCGGTTCTGGGACGCCGGTCATCTACTCGGCTCTGCCTCGGTCGAGATCGAACTTCAGGGAACGGATAGACCGATCCGGATGCTGTTTTCAGGCGATATCGGCCCACAGCATAAATTGCTGGAGGCGGCACCCGAAGCGCCGCAGGGGTTCGACTATGTCATCTGCGAAAGTACCTATGGTGATCGTGAGCGGGCGGAGGTTTCGGATGAAGCACGGCGCGGGATGCTTCGCGAGATCGTGCTGAAGGATCATCATCCAAACGGTGCTTTGCTGATCCCATCCTTCGCAGTCGAACGAACCCAGGAGCTTCTGGCCGACCTCAACACTCTGATGGACGAGGGTAAGCTGCCGCGCTGCCCAATCGTGATCGACTCGCCGCTTGCCTCGCGCGCCACGGCGATTTTCAAGCGCCACGCCCGATCCATGGCGAATGGCAATTTGCTGGTGAAAGCGTTAAACTCCAAGAACGTGCGCTTCACGGAAACAGCAGAGCAATCGAAGGCGCTCGACCTTCTGCGTGGCTTCCACATTATCATCGCGGCGAGCGGAATGTGCGAGGCCGGGCGTATTCGCCACCGTCTCAAAAACTGGCTTTGGCGTGACGAGGGCAGCGTTCTCATCGTCGGCTTCCAGGCGGAGGGAACGCTCGGACGGATTCTGCAGGACGGAGCCCGAACAGTCAGGATCCAAGGCGAAGAAATCGTAGTGCGCGCCGCGATCCACTCTCTGGAGGCATACAGCGGCCATGCCGACGCAACGGAGTTGATGCAGTGGGTGGCTGCGCGCACCCCTGTTCGAACAGGACTGTTTCTGGTCCATGGCGAAGTGGCCGCACGCGACCAATTGAAGTCCCGCTTGGCTTTGGAGCAGCCGGGTATCGCGGTCCTCACGCCGTCGCTCGATGCCTGTTACCGGCTGACAGGGCAAGGCACGGAACTCATGGCTCCAGTTTCGCCGCGCCCGCGTCTTGCGGGGCACGAGGTTGGGCACCCCGATTGGCACAATGAGTACCAGTCGATCGTTCTCGATTTGGAAGAGCGGTTGCGTCGTCGAGCCGATCGAAAGGGACGAGTGGCGATCCTGCGGCGGGTGAAAAGAGCGCTTGAAGATGAACCGATGGAAACGGATGTGACGGGAGAGCAATGATGTTAGTTACAGATCGTGACTGCCAAAGTGGAGGAGCGCGATTTGCCGTGCCGACGCTCGGCGAAATCGAGGGAAAACTTCTGGTTTCCGAAGCTATCGCAATCGCCTGTTTGCGAGAGCTTTTCGCTCACTCGGACGATACTGCAGTGCCCTCACTCAAGCGCCGAATCAGACGATTGCTTGAAACGCGTTGCCACGCGGAAAAACTCTGCCACGATGATACGGAAGCGGCGGTGGAATATGCTTTTCAACTGGTGGAGGCGGCGGCCGAAGCGGCAGGTAGGAAGACGGCAGTTTCATCGAAGCCCGGCGGCTGCGAGACAATTCGTCGGTTGAGGGCGATGCATGGTCCTTCGCGTAGTTAGGCTGAAACGAGAGAATATGTATGAGGCGCGCATATGTTGCCTGCTTCCCAGGCTCTCCTTGCTATAGGAATTTGGTGCCGTTTGCCCGAATTCGGTCTTTGAAAATGGTCTGTCGACGCTCAATGCGACAGCAGGACCGGTAGGCTGATATTGGTCAGCACGGTTTGGGTGGCGCCGCCGAGGACGAATTCGCGCAGCCGCGAATGGCCAAATCCGCCCATGACGAGAAGGTCTGCCCGCAATTCGAAGGCCTTGGTCTGTAGCACTTCGCCGACCGGTTCGCCGCGCGCACGCACGCGTGTTACCTCCGCTATTATGCCGCTCTTCAGCAGATTCTCGATGAGATAATCGCCCGTCTCGTATTTCACCGGCTTCTCGTCGATGACCGAGAGCAGGCAGACCTTGGCGGCCCGCTCCAGGAAAAACGAGGCATCATGTGCTGCCCGTGCGGCAGCGCGGCTGCCATCCCAGGCGATGGCGACGTGATCTATCCGGCCACCGAAAGGTGCCGGCGGATATAGGATGAGCGGCCGACCGGATCCAAACAGCACTGCCTCGATGATCGGGCGGGAAATCCCCGCCGATTCCAGAAGCACGAGATCGTAGGCGCGCGATGCTTCCGAAAGGACCTCGACGACGAAAGGCTCCGCCGTCTTGATCTCGCGTGTGCGCACATCCACGGAAGCGGCTTTTGCCGCATCGACTGTCATCCGGATCAGCGCCGCGGCGTTCTTGCGGCTCAGCGCCCCGGCATCTCGCGCCATCTTTGCAGCGTCGATGATCAGCGACGACAGTGCATTGGAGACGTCGGGAACGGTAATCTCCACCGCACAGACGGTAAGCGTCGCCTGCATATGATGCGCAAGTGCGACGGCATTGGCGATCATGAATTCCGAAGTCGCATCCGGATAGGTGAGCAGCGGAAGAAAGAGGTGTTGCTTCATGCGAATCTCCAAACGGAAAGAGGTGAAACCTGATATTCGCCGCAGTCTCGCATTGCCCTGGAATTATGAATTGACGTGCATCAAAGATGACGCCTTCTCGGTGGGGGCGTCGTTGTTCACGGAGTTGCTGTGGACGGCGGCCATCTCGGTGCGCTGGCTACAGTTCCGGGTTCTTACTCCGAAACCCGCGCAACTCTTGCCGGCTTGCTTTCGACATAAACACCTTGCCGCCATGCATGGAGATCATCTGCGCCAATTCGGATGCGCCCATCCGGTTCGACATCGCCGCGATCATATTTCGCCGAAGCGATCCGGCTGAACAGATCGATATTCTCCTGAAGCCGGCTCTCGTCGCAACGTTGTGGTTCTGCAACATCGAGAAGGGCTTCCTTGTCAATGACGACCATCTGACTTGCGCCGCCGGCATCCATCGCAAGCAACGCTTCGTCGCCGGATGATTTCATCATTCCACTGATTAGCTTTAATGACATTGCCTTATCTCCGGGCAGGTTGATTTCTATGGAAAACCTGCCGCAGAAAAGTTCTTGGACTATCGGGGGCAAGCGCTGCAAACCTATCCCAGCATGAAAAGCATACCTTGATACATATCAAGGAAATGGCTTGCCGAATGAACGCCTCGCGTTGGTGCTGCAGGGTTAGGGAGCTACACGTACGGCACTCAGCCCAAAAAGGGCGACCCACTTGCAACCGGAGAACCCTATTACCCGCAAGTCGATCTGTGGTTCCGGGCTGTCCTGCGCGGCAGGCTCGCGGTGCCCGGCGCCTGCCTAGTCACCGCCGAGCTCTTGGCGGCGTCGCCCTTCGTGCAGGAAAGCCGAATGGAAAACGCGCTGGTCTATGCCAATCGCACCTGGCACAGGCTAGGGCCGATGACCGATGCTAACAAGGCTCCACTATCGCTGTGGCCCGAGGACTCGGCAACGTTTTAAAAAATGGGCCTGTCGTAAGCGACGACCGACGGGGCGGTAATAGTACTACCCACCCCCCATTGCCATCCGGGGTTTTTGTACGCCGAGATCGGATGGTTAGCCCGCAACTCTCGCTCCTTAGGCCACCGGAAAAGCTGGCTGACATGGATGCCAGCCGCGCGGGCAATCTCGGAAAGCACTGCTCCGGGTGCAATGCACGCAGCAACGAGCCGCTCCTTGTCTTCGCGAGACCAGCGCCGACGGCGCTCAACAGACGTGATCACTTCAATCGGATATTTCGTCATAGGACTACTCCCAGTGTTTGCACCAGGGCTTCCGATGTTCGCCATCACCTCGCAAGACGGTCCTCACCGTGGGCTTACGTTGTCGCCTAACAACATAGTTTCAGGCGACTGGGGTTTTGTATCCTCTTTTAAGATCGAAGGATGCACGATCTGCGCCCGCCATTCAGTAAAATAGGCGTGCAGTCCCTCTATCGCTACAGATTGACAGACTATGCAAGGGTCAGTGAATGGCGATGCCATGAAGGTTTCGAATGCAAGCGACGCCGCGCCCGCGGACGTGCCTTCGGCATCGACATTCAACAATACTGTCTGGTTGTGCCGCAATGCGGCGACCAGTTGTGGGTAGATCGGATTGTTCGCCAATCCGCCGTCGATAATAATGGTATTGCGCGCTTGCACAAGATCGAGCGTGATGGATGTCATGCAGGCGAGATAGAGCGTTGCGATCGCCGCCCGTGCACGCTCGTCCGCCGGCGGAGGGCCGCATAGGCGTCCGGTCTGGTCAGGAAAAGGTCCGCCGGCGGCAAAACTCGGCAATGCCATCTGCCCTTTGCTGATGGCACTCTCGATGTCGTCTATGGTGATGGGTACCCGGGCATTTTGCGAAATCAAGTCGTATTCGCGCCCGCCCATAAAACGCGCCGTGACCACCGGCACCTGATCGACCGTGACATTGGCGAGCATGTCGCGATCCTTGTCGAGAACGGAAAGCGGCGCATCGGTGTTGAACAGGACGACCCAGGTTCCGGTCGAGATCAGGCTGAAAGAGGTGTAACCGAGCATGACGTAGAACGAGAGCGCCGCATTGCTGTCATGGACGCCGTTGTGCACCGTCATGGTTGTTGACGTTCCGTCGTCCAGCTGCAGGGCAAATGTACCCACGGAAACGCCGGAGCGCTCCAGCCGCGGCATTTTTTCCCGCCATCCGCACCGGTCGACGAGACTGCTGAAATCGCGCTTGAACGGCGACCACAAATGCGAATGACACCCGAGATAGCTCACCTCAGAGAGCGGAACGCCCGTCAGGCGCCAGGTCCAGAACTGCGGATAAGGCAGGATCGCGGTGGCGGACGCAAAGTCCTGCCGATCCGCTATCGAACGCCAGAAAACCTGCAGGCCGTAGTTCATGCCATTCGGCAGGTCCGGCGATCCAGTTTCGGAAAAGTCCGGAGCGACGTCGCGGAATGCGACCCGCACATCGTCCGGAACGGGGAATTCATAGTCGAGAATCGGCAGTGCAAGATGATCATCCGCAATCAAGGCGAAGGTGCAGCCATGCGTGGTGATCATGACCCGGTCTGTCGCGAGCTTCTGCGCGGCCTCCTTCAGGGACGACCGCATCCAGTCCCAGAGGTGCGCATCGTCGAGCAGGCGATGCTTGCCATCCTCATGCCAGCGCGGCGCAGTGCGCGACGTGCCGACTACCTGGCCCTCTTTGGTAAAGACCAGCATTTTCGCATTTGTCTTACCGAAATCGAACACCGCCAAAGTCGGTTCGCCCTGCCAATCTGCCCGGTGATGCAATTCAAGAAATGCCATGGTCAATCCTGCTGGCTGGTGGCCGCAATGATGACATCGACGCCTTCATTGCGGAGCATGTCCATATTCGCACCAGAGATACGATCGTCCGTGATCAGCGTGCTGATGCGCGCGATCGGTAGGGTTGGGTGGCGGGCGCGCACGTTGAACTTGCTGCTGTCGGCCAGAACGATGATTTCATCCGCCTTGTTGGCAAGGCTGCCGACGATCCGCACGAGCAGCGGATTAGATTCCATGATGCCGGAGGGTCCGAGGCCTTGCGCACCGAGAAAGAATTTCGATGCGAAGAAGTCCGGTTCCGGAACCAGCGGTGAAAAGATGATGCCCGGCTCTCGATGCAGGTCGCCGCCCGCTAGCGTCAGGTGACAAAAGCCTGTTTCCCACAGCGATGCGGCAACCGGCATCGAGTTGGTGTAAATCTTGACGCTTCGCCTGGCCAAAAGCTGCGCGAAGATGAAACAGGTTGTTCCGCCATTGATGATCAGTGAATCACCGTCGCGGCACAGGGTCTGGGCAATTTCGGCGATTGCGCGTTTCGCATCGACGTTGAGAACGCGGTTTTCCTCGAACGGCTTGGCATGCAGGCGTTGCGCAGCCTGAGCCTCAGGCAGGGCGATACCACCGAATACTTTCCGAATAAGGCCGGCATCGTGCAATTTCGCAATGTCGCGACGGATCGTCGCCGGGGAAACATCCACAACATCAAGCAGATCCTTCACGGTGGCGAAAGGGCGCTGGGTCAGGGCGTCCTGTATCCGTCGATGACGTTCCTGCTCGCCTCCGTCATACTTCATGATCAGAAATCCTCTTGTTTTCTCATTCTTTGATGCAGCATTTGCAAAAATTAGGCAAGAACGATTATTTTTACGCACCTGTTGACCAAAGATAATCTTTTATGCTTATTGTTGATCAAGGCACATGCCAAGCGGTGGAGAAAACCGTAACCATGCGCCGGAGTTGCCTAGGAGGAGGTGCGCCATGCCGCAAAGTCCGCTGCCGTTCGTGCGTCTGGCTGGCGTTTCAAAGTCGTTTGGTGGAATTCGCGTTCTCAAGGACGTGGATTTCGACGTGCGGCCGGGAGAGGTGCATGCGCTTCTCGGCGAGAACGGCGCTGGCAAATCGACGCTGATCAAGATCATTTCCGGTCTCTACCTGCCCGATGGCGGCTCGATAGAGATCAAGGGGCGTGCTGCGTCCTTTGCCTCGACGCGTGACGCCACCCGCCAGGGGATTGCTACAGTCTATCAGGAACTGCTTCTTTTCCCGGAGCTGACGGTCGCAGAAAATATCTTCCTCGGTCATTATCCCAAACGGCCCAGGGGTGGGATCGATTGGTCGCAGGCACGCAACGAGGCCCGTGTGCTTCTCGACAGCCTCGACTGCCCTGATCTCGATGTCGATACCAAGATTGCCAAGCTTTCCGTCGCCCAGCGGCAGCGTGTGGAGATCGCAAAGGCGCTCAGCCACGATGCGCGCGTGCTGATCATGGACGAACCAACGGCGTCGCTGACACAGGCTGATGTGCTCCGATTGATGGACATCGTGCGCAGCCTGCGCGCCCGCGGCGTGGCTATCATCTATGTCAGCCATCGTATGCCGGAAATATTCGCGCTGGCCGACCGTGTCACCGTGCTGCGCGACGGCGCTCTGATCGGCACCAAGCCGATCGGCGACCTCAACGAGGAAAGCCTGGTCGCCATGATGGTCGGACGCTCGATCGACCAGCTTTTCCCGAAGGCCGAGCCGATGATCGGTGAAACCATTCTGGAGGTCGAGGGCCTGTCGTTCGGCAAGCTGGTCAAGGATATCTCCTTTTCCCTACGCAAAGGTGAGATCCTCGGCATTGCCGGGCTCGTCGGCTCAGGGCGGACCGAACTTGCCCTGACGCTGTTCGGCATCACGCCCGCCGCAGCCGGCATGATCCGGTTGAACGGCAAGCCGGTGACGATCCGTTCGCCGCGCGCCGCGCGCGATTTTGGTATCGCCTATGTGCCCGAAGACAGGGGCCTTCAGGGCCTCGTCAAGTCGATGAGCATCGCACAGAACATTTCCATGGCGTCCCTCGACCGGTTGACGCGTGGCATCCTGATCCGCTTTGCGAAGGAAGCTGCGCGCGCAACGGAGGCCGTCAAGCGTCTCGGCGTGCGCGCACGCGGCGGCATTCACCAGCCCGTCGGAGAACTGTCCGGCGGCAACCAGCAAAAGGTGGTGATTGCGAAATGGCTGGAGACATCGCCAGCCATTCTGATTCTGGATGAGCCGACGCGCGGCGTGGATGTCGGCGCGAAGGCTGAAATTCATGCCATGATGGGAGAACTGGCCCAGAAGGGGCTGGCAATCATCATGATCTCCAGCGAGCTGCCGGAAGTGCTTGGCATGAGCGACCGGATTCTTGTGATGAACAACGGCCGTGTGATCCAGGTCTTCGACCGCTCCGAGGCCACCCCCGAAAGCGTGGGCGCGGCCATGACCGTGGCGCACCAGACATTGGAGGCAGCATGATGGCTCTCGCCGGTACCCCCTCACTCAAAGCCGCAGGACTTCGCCATCAAAGCGGTTTCTGGACGAAGCTCTACCGTGGCTACGGCCAGGAGACGGTCATTCTCTGCGCCATGATCTTTCTTCTTGTGGCCGTGGGGCTCTACAATCCACGGTTCCTCAGTTCTGAAAATCTGATTACGATCTTTTCAGGCAATGCCTATATCGCGGTCGCCGCCATCGGCATGGCCATGATCATCATCACCGGCCATATCGATGTCTCCGTCGGTGCATTGATCGGCGTTCTTGCGACAATCTCCGGAACACTTGCGGTTTCGGGCTATCCGGTCTGGGTTGCATGGCTGCTGCCCGTCGTGATCGGCGTGGTTATCAACATGGTGATCGGTGTCCTCGTCGCCTATGCACGCATCCCCTCGATCGTCGTGACACTCGGCATGCTGTCGATCCTGCGTGGCGGCCTGATCTCGATTACCGGCGGCGCCTGGATTTCCAACCTGCCGCCAGCGTTCCTACTGGCCCAGCAAAAGCCGTTGGGCGTACCGGCGCCGATCTATATCATGATCGCCCTGTCCATACTCGCCGCTTTCTGGATGCGCTATTCACCCTTCGGTCGATCTCTCTACGCCATCGGAGGCAATCCGGAGGCGGCACGTGCCGTTGGCATTCCCATTGAGCGGCGGATCGTTTCGGTGTTCATGATCCATGGTGCATTTGCCGGCCTCGCCACGATCCTCTTCGCCACCCAGCTGCAGGTCATCCAGTCGACCGTACCGCCGAACCTTGAGCTGACCGTGATCACCGCTGTCGTGATCGGTGGTGTCTCCATCCTCGGCGGCACCGGAACGGTAATAGGCTCGACGCTGGCGGCGATCCTGTTTGCCACCATCGGTTCCGCACTGATCTTTACCAATGTTTCGGCCTACTGGCTGCGGGCCGTCATCGGGCTTTTGATCCTGGTCACCGTGCTCGCCGACATGATCCGCCGCCGGCGCGGGGCTTGAGGAGAAACCAATGTCCCTGCGTGCATTCCTTCGTCATGAAACCATTCTTGCTATTCTCACCGTTATCGTCCTGACGGTCCTGGCCTTCCAGTCGGATAAGTTTTTCACCGTCGCCAATCTTCTCAATCAGGGGCGGTTGATTAGCGAAGTCGGTCTGGTTGCGATCATCATGACGTTTGTCATCGCCACCGGCGGTATCGATCTGTCCGTCGGCTCCATCGTCGGGTTGACGGCGATCCTGACCGGTGTGTTCTGGCAGAACTTCGGCCTGCCTCTGCCGCTTGCCGCCGGAATGGCGATCCTTGCGGGCATGGTCGCAGGCTTCGTCAACGGCTTTATCATCGCCCGTTTCGGCGTTCCGCCGCTCATTGCGACACTGGCGACGCTGGCGCTTTATCGCGGCCTTGCCGAGGGCATCAGTCAGGCTCGGTCGGTTCGTGGCTATCCCGACTGGTTTTACGTGCTGGGACAGGGAGATCTGGGCGGCATTCCCACCCAGCTCTGGATCCTGTTTGCGGTGGCGATCATTTGCGCGGTCATCCTCGGGCTCACCAGTTGGGGGCGGACGGTCTACGCTATCGGATCGAATGAAATCGCCGCCTGCTTTTCCGGATTGTCCGTCGATGGCGCCAAACTCGCGATCTATACGGCATCCGGCTTTGCCGCCGCCGTTGCCGGCGTAATCTTCGTATCGCGCGTCTCGACCACCCGGTCCGATATGGGCACGGGGCTGGAACTGGATGCGATCACGGCTGTCGTTCTGGGAGGAACGAGCATTTTCGGAGGTCGCGGAACCATCATTGGAACCGTTCTCGGCCTGATCCTGATCCAGGGGCTGAAGAACGGACTTTCGCTGGCCGGCATCAAGGGCGACGGCACCATCGTTCTCATCGGGGTGGTGCTGATTATGACCATCCTGATCACGAACATCTTTCGCCGGGACGGCACCCGGTAAAACAACACGCGGCCCGTGCCCTGCCGTTTTCGATCGGACGGACCGCATCAGAGGAGGAGAAACTATGCGTAAAACTATTCTTGCAACGCTCGTAAGTCTGTCGCTATCGGCCAGCTTCGCCCATGCGCAGCAACCGTCCTGGACCGGCGGCGACGATCTGCCGACGAACCCGCTGGCATGCGATGCGACGCCGGCCACTGTTACGGCCAAGTCCTACGACGGCGGCACACCGGTCAATGCGCCCGACCGGAAGGGCAAAACGCTGAAGGTCGTGGACGTGCCGAAGCTTGTCGGCATTGGCTACTTTACCGCGACATCCAAGGGTATCGCCGATGCGGCGAAGGAAATGGGCTCGATGGATGCCAAGACCGATGGGTCGACGAAAGCCAATATCGACGACCAGATCACCTTGATCGACAACTACATCACCAGCGGCGTCGACGGCATCCTTTATGCCGCCAACGATCCGGTCGCCATCGCGCCGATCCTGAAGAAGGCGCTTGCAGCCGGCATCGACGTTGTCGGTTACGACGCCAATTCGACACCGGATTCCCGCCAATGGTTCGTCAACCAGGCCGAATTCAACGGGATCGCCAAATCGCTGATCGACAATCTGGCGGCGGAGATCGGTGAAGACGGCTCCTTCGCGATCGTGACATCGACCTTCACGACACCGAACCAGGCACGCTGGATCACGGAAATGGCCGCCTACCAGGCAAAGTGCCATCCCAAGATGAAATGGCTCGAAACCGTCGAGGCGCAGGAAGATAACATCCTGTCCTTCAACCAAGCCAATACGCTGATCAACAAATACGGCCCCGAATTGAAGGGTATCCTCGGCATGACCAGCGTTGCGACACCAGCAGCGGCCGATGCCGTTACGCAGGCAGGCAAATGCGGTTCCGTCGCGATCGTCGGCCTGGCGACCCCGAATGCGATGAAGCCTTATGTCGGCGCCGGTTGCGTCAAATCGGTAGTGCTGTGGAACCCGGTCGATCTTGGATATGCCGCGGCCTATGTCCTGCGTGCCGCCGCCGATGGGGACCTGAAGTCCGGCGACACCGCCGTCAAGGCCGGCAAGCTCGGGGAACTGAAGGTGATCAACGGCAGCGAAATTCTGCTCGGTGCACCTTTCGTCTTCAATAAGGGCAATATCGATACGTTCGATTTTTAAGACAAGACGGGGAGAGGCCTGCAGATGCGCCGGCCTTTCCCCACCCGGGAATGCGGCTCTGTCATCCATCGCCGAAAGACCAAGGAGTACCCTATGCAGCCATCCTTGCACCCGGCCTTGGCCGGCGACCGGGAGTTTCAACGTTTTCTGGAGCTTTCCGCCCAACTCGGACAAGACATTGAGCGGACGCAGGGAGCCGGTGGCAATACCTCCATCAAACATGGCAGTGTTCTCTGGGTCAAGGCGTCCGGAACGTGGCTGGCGCATGCGCTCGAGCGCGACATCATGGTGCCTGTCGAGACCGCACCACTGCTGGCAGCGTTGCGGTCGGGGGACCCCCGCGCCGAAAAGGCGACCGATTTCATTGTTGCACATCTCAACACCAACGGATTGCGCCCCTCGATCGAAACAAGCTTTCATGCGGTCCTGCCACAGCCGGTCGTGGCGCATTTCCATTGCGTCAACACGCTGGCTCTTGCCGTCGTAGAACGAAGGGAAGCGTTGATCAGCCGGCGCATGAGCGAGGGTGTGCCCGATCTCCGGTTTCGCTTCATTCCGTATCGCCGGCCGGGCACTGCGCTTGCCGTGGAAATCGATCGCGTCGCTGAGGAGCGACCGGACATCCTGTTCCTATTCAATCACGGCATCATCGTCGCCGGCGACACCGTCGATATCGTATCGGAGCGGATCGAGCGGGTGACGGCAGCGCTTGCATTACCGGTCGCGCCTGCCGTATGCCGACCCGATCTCGGCTGGCTTGAAGCCAAAGCGCAGGCTTCAGGATTTCGTCTGCCGGAGGATACGGCCGTCCACGCGACCGCGCTCAACCCACATGCCACCGCTGTTGCAGCTGGCGGCTCCCTCTATCCCGATCATGTGATCTTTCTCGGGGCGCACATCGGCACCGTCGATGAAGGACGGTCGATTTCCGACGTGCTCGCAGCCTTCAGCGCGAAGGGCCTCCCAGCACCGAAGATGCTTCTGGCGCCCGACAGGGGCGTCCTTCTGGCCGATAGCGTGACGGCCGGCGGCGAGGTTATGGCGCGGTGCCTTGCCGAGGTCACCACCCGCATTCCAGCGGGAGAAGCGCTTTGCTACCTGAGCGCAGCCGACGAATATGAGCTGTCGCACTGGGAGGCGGAACAATACCGCCAAGCGCTTGACCGTAGGTCCGGTTCCCCACGATGACGGCTTCACCTCAGAAGCGCGCGATCGCGATCGGGATAGATATCGGCACATCCGGCGTGCGTGCTGTTGCGGTCGATGATGCCGGGCTTCCGCTTGCCTCTGCATCGGTGGCTTTTGCTTCGGCAGAGGAAGCGCGAAGCCCGGCCGCCTGGTGGCGGGGCACGCAAAGCTGCGTTGCGGTATTGGGAAGGCGATATGCACTCGATACCGTCGAAGGTCTGGCCGTCGATGGAACGTCCGGCACGCTGGTCGCACTGGACGCAGAGAACAGACCTTTGGGCGACGCCAGTCTTTACAACGACATTTGCGACGACGATGCCGTGCTCGCGGCCATCGCATCGGTGGCGCCCGCCGCAAGTCCGGCGCGGGGCGCTACCACGCCGGTCGGCCGCGCCATTCTGCTGTCGCGCCGGCGCGGTGTTCGCCGGATCGTCCATCAGGCCGACTGGATCGCCATGACGCTGGGCTGCGGTAACGCTGTCTCGGATGAAAACAACGCTCTGAAAACCGGCTATGATCTGGAAACGGAAAGCTGGCCCGGCTGGATCGAGGCGGCCGGTCTCGATCGGTGCTTTCTGCCGGAGGTCGTGCGTGCCGGCACCATGGTCGGTCCGATCGGAACGACCGCGCGCGGGTTCGGCCTGCCGGAGGCGGCAAAAATCCATGCGGGCACGACGGATGGCTGTGCTTCCTTTCTGGCAACCGGAGCCGGCCGGATTGGCGACGCCGTCACCGCCCTTGGTTCGACGCTGGTGCTGAAGATTGCCTCCGACCGACCGATCAATGCGCCGGAATACGGCATCTACAGTCACCGTGTCGGGGATATCTGGCTGGCCGGCGGCGCATCGAACACGGGCGGCGCGGTTATTCGCGCCCTGATTGGCGATGAACGGCTGGAGGAGCTGACGCAAAAGCTCGATCCCGACCGGCCGACCGGGCTGGATTATTATCCGCTCCTGAAAACCGGCGAGCGTTTTCCGATCAACGACCCCTGTTATCCACCCCGTCTCGCCCCCCGCCCCGCCGACGACACATTGTTTTTCCAGGCCATCCTCGAAGGAATTGCCGAGATCGAACACCTCGGCTACCTGACGCTGGCACGCCTTGGAGGACCTGCACTTCGCAGCCTGCGCAGCGTCGGCGGCGGTGCCAGAAACAAAGCCTGGCGCGCAATCCGGCAGCGGACATTGAACATTCCATTTGAGGAGCCTGTGTCCGAGGATGCCGCAACCGGTGCAGCGTCGCTCGTGCTGCAGCAAGGATATCGGCCATGATCACCACGCCTGAGAAAGTGACGCTTTCCACGCTCACAGATCGATACGACGTGTTTTTCATTGATCAGTTCGGTGTTCTTCGTGATGGCGAACGGGCTTATGCGGCTGCTGCCACCGCCCTAGCGGCATTGAAATCAGCCGGCAAGACCATCGTCATCCTGTCCAATTCCGGCCGCAGCGGCGATTGCAATGCCGCACGGCTGGAAGCACTCGGCTTCGAAAGAGGTTCCTTCGACCATTTCGTCACATCAGGCGATGTCGCAGTCTCGTTGTTGGAGCAGGGGGCTCTGCCCGTCACCACTGCCAGGGATACGCGTTGCTTGACGATTTCAAGCGGCGGCGACCGCAATCTGGCCGAAAGGCTCGGCTTTGTATCGGTTGCACGCGCTGAGGATGCCGAACTGATCATCCTCTCCGGCAGTGAGACCGAGACCATCTCGCTCGATCGCTATCGCTCCATGCTGCGCCCGTCCGCTGAACGAGGCATTCCTTGTATCTGCACCAACCCCGACCTTGAAAAGCTGTCGGGCGGATCGTTGCTACCGTCGGCCGGTGCGATTGCAGCGCTCTATGAGGAAATGGGCGGGGCCGTCACGCGTGTCGGCAAGCCATATCTTCCGATCTACCGGCATGCTCACACCGTTTGCGGCTTTCCTGAAATGTCGCGGGTCATTTGCATCGGCGACAGTCCCGAGCACGATATTCTCGGTGCGAGGACGTTCGGCACTGACAGTGCTCTCACCCGCACCGGGATAAATGCCGGCATGCGCGACGGAGATCTGATCGAAGCTCTGCGAGAGGCCGACCTTCTTCCGACATTTCTGATCGATGCTTTTGCATAGGGGCACGGCGTAACTCAGCAGCAAGGTAAGCACAAACCCGAGATCTCTCCTGCTAAAAAGAGTTGGAGGCGGCAGCAGATTGGGTTCGATGCTCTCTACATTCCTTGAAAAGTTGTCCAGCGATGGCGGTGGAATCAGGACACGGAAAAGCTTCGCTTTCCCGGGCGATGGTAGCTCATCGTCCTCCCTCTCGCAGTGTGCCAGGAGTGGCAATCGTCAGGCCGGCTACTCGGATTGTTGCTGGCATATCTTTGTATGTCGGCGTACCGGACCTCCTGTCATAGTCAATTGGCCTGATAACCCTGTTCAACTCGGGATAGAACTCCACCGAGATTCAGAGGTTCCTAGCTGCAATCAATATTAATTAACTAACTGGTACAAACATCTTGACAGCTGTTAACCGTCTGGTACAAAGTTGCCATAGTGAGTGACCTGCTCCCCTGGAGCGGTTGGGCAACTACCGCTTGAGGAGGCGGCCGGGAGGGATTAATGGGTTATGTGCTCGACTTCAGCGTGGTCTATCAACGGCTGCCTGAATTGCTGCTGGCGGCCTTGTCGACCGTCGGTCTTGCCGTCGCCGGCATGTCGCTTGCGACCCTGATCGGCATTCTCGGCGTCCTGACACGCACATCCAAGTCTCGCATCCTTCGCATTCCAACCATCGCCTTCGTCGAAGTCATCCGCAACACGCCGTTCCTGGTGCAGATCTTCTTCATCTTCTTCGCCTTGCCGCAGTTCGGGATCCGCTTGAATCCGACGGCGACAGCCATCATCGCACTGGCGGTCAATGGCGGTGCCTATGCGATCGAGATCATTCGCGGCGGGGTCGAAAGCATCGGCAAGGGACAAATCGAAGCCGGCTTCGCACTCGGGCTGCACAAGGGGCAAGTGTTCCGCCATATCGTGCTGAAACCTGCTTTCCGGGCGATCTATCCTTCGCTGACCAGCCAGTTCATCATGCTGACGCTGACGACATCGGTATGCACGTCGATCGCGGCTTACGAACTGACATCGGTTGCCCAGCGGATCGAGTCGGACACATTCCGATCCTTCGAGGTCTATTTCAGTATCACGCTGATCTATCTCGCTATTTCCGGGCTGATGATGACGCTGTTCTCGGCAATATCCAGGCTGCTCTTCAGCTATCCGGTTCGGTGAGGAGGGGCATCTCATGGCAAATATCGGTGTAAACGAACTGCTTTTCCTGCTTCAGGGCTTGAAATGGACGATCGCGCTGGCGGCGATCGGCTTTGTCGGCGGCGGCATATTCGGCCTGGGGGTTGCGCTGATGCGCGTGTCGACCCATGCCGTGCTCTGGCGGAGTGGCGCGGCCTATATCGCGGTCTTCCAGGGAACGCCGCTCTTGATGCAGCTTTTCGTCGTTTATTACGGCATCGGCCTGCTCGGGGTGAATGTCGACGCGTGGATTGCCGTCGCCATCGCCTTTACCCTGCATACAAGCGCATTCCTGGGTGAAATCTGGCGCGGCGGCATTCAGTCGGTTCCCAAGGGGCAGACTGAGGCCGGAAAGGCACTCGGATTGCACTATGTCTCGCGCATGAAGGATGTGATCCTGCCGCAGGCACTGAAGATATCCCTGCCTGCGACCATCGGTTTTCTGGTGCAACTCGTCAAGGGAACGTCGCTCGCCGCGATCGTCGGCTTCGTTGAGCTTTCCCGCGCCGGCCAGATCGTTTCCAACCAGACTTTCCGGCCGCTGATGGTCTTTGCGATCATCGGGGCCATCTATTTCGCGCTTTGCTGGCCGCTCTCTTTGTGGGGCGCAAGCATGGAACGTCGGCTTGCCAAGGCCGCGCGGTGAAGCATTCGCAGAGCTTTGTTGAAGAGGAGGAAAATATGATCAACAAATTGAGACATGCCTTGCATCGGAGAAGCGTCTTTATAGCCGCGGCAGGAGCAATGCTGCTTCCGCTGGTGTCAGCATTGCCGGCGCATGCCGGAACGCTGGAGCAAGCCAAGGCGGCGGGCAAGGTCGTCATCGGTATCCAGGGCGACAATGCTCCCTGGGGCTTCGTCAATTCGAGCGGCGTTCAGGATGGCCTGGATGCCGATATCGGCCGCGCATTTGCCAAGGAACTCGGCGTCGAGGTCGAATTCGTGCCGCTTGCGGTCGCCAATCGCATTCCATCCCTGGTGACCGGCAAGGTCGACGTTCTGTTCGCCACCATGGGCATGACCGCCGAACGGGCGAAATCGATCCAGTACAGTAAGCCCTATGCCGGCAACGTGCTTTCTGTCTATGGGCCGAAGACGACGAAGATCGCCGACTATAAGGATCTCGCTGGCCTGACGATTGGTGTGCCAAAGTCAAGCGCTATGGACACGTCCATCACCGCCGGCGTCGGCGACAAGGCGACCATTCTGCGCTTTGACGATGATGCCGCGACCATCCAGGCACTGCTGGCAGGCCAGGTCCAAGTGGTCGGCGGTAACCAGTTCTACGGCGACCGGCTCGATGCGGCCAGCGCGGGAACCTACGACACCAAGTTCGACCTCAAGACTCTCTACAACGGCGCCGGCACGCGCCTCGGCGAGAAAGACTGGAACGAGGCCATCAACGCCTTTCTCGACAAGATCATGGCCAATGGCGAACATGCCAAGATCTACGCCAAGTGGATGAAGCGCGAGGTACCGAAGTTCCCGGAATCCATGCCTGATATTCCCTACACCGTGATGTGATCGAAAATCTGAGGAGGACGTCGCCATGCCGAATAATCAATCCGGCTCCGAACAGGCGCTGATCGCGCTCGAGGGTGTCGAGAAATGGTATGGCGCCTTCCATGCCCTGAAGAATATCAACCTCTCGGTCCGCAAGGGGGAGAAAATCGTCCTTTGCGGGCCGTCAGGCTCCGGCAAGTCCACCTTGATCCGGTGCATCAACCGGCTGGAAGAGATCCAGAAAGGCAGGATCGTCGTGGAAGGCCTGACCTTGGACGACACGACCAAGACCGTCGATGCCATCCGGCGCGAGGTCGGCATGGTGTTCCAGAACTTCAACCTCTTTCCGCATATGACGATCATGGAAAACTGCATGCTCGCCCCGATGCGGGTGAGAGCCATGTCGAAGGCGGATGCACGGGCCGTTGCCACCCGGTATCTCGGCAAGGTGCGCATCGGCGATCAGGCGGACAAGTATCCAGCGCAATTGTCGGGCGGGCAGCAGCAGCGGGCGGCCATCGCCCGGGCGCTATGCATGGAGCCGAAGGTCATGTTGTTCGACGAACCCACATCGGCGCTCGACCCCGAAATGGTCAAGGAAGTGCTGGATACGATGATCGGCCTGGCGCGCGACGGCATGACGATGATCTGCGTGACGCATGAAATGGGGTTTGCCAGGCAGGTCGCCGACCGCGTGATTTTCATGACCTCGGGCGAGGTGATCGAAGAGGCACGGCCCGAGGAATTCTTCCGCAATCCGCGGCACGATCGCACCAAGGCCTTTCTCGGCGAAATTCTTGCTCACCACTGATCGTCGCAATCGGGTTCCTGGGTCTTTCGGAGCGCGCGAAGACCGGCCTATCTGCTTCTGGAAATCAAATGACGGACAAACGCACTGTGCTTGTCGGGCTGATCGGCTCCGACCTCCAACTTTCCAAGACGCCGGCACTGCATGAGCGCGAAGGCGCCTGTCATGGGCTCGACTATCGCTATGAGCGGGTTGATATCCATGAGCGCGATCTCCCCGCGAGCGCACTGCCGGACCTGCTGCGAGAACTCGAGGAGCGCGGCTTTTCCGGCACCAACATCACCCACCCGTTCAAACAGGCCGTGCTGCCGCTTCTCGACGACCTGTCGGAGGACGCCCGCATGCTGGGAGCGGTCAATACGGTAGTGCTCCGCGACGGCAGGCGCTTGGGGCACAATACGGACTGGTACGGCTTTTACGAGAGCTTCAGGCGCGGCCTGCCGGATGCGCGCCGTGATCGTGCACTGCTACTCGGGGCGGGCGGCGCCGGCGTCGCCGTCGCCCACGCGGCGCTCAAGCTTGGCATCAGCAAGCTGGATATTTTCGATCGCGATCCAGCTCGCGCCGTGCAGCTTGCTGACGACCTTAATGAACGTTTCGATGGACGGCGCGCTACGCCGACGGACGATCTCGTCGGTTCCATGGCGGCCTCGGATGGCTTGATCCATGCGACGCCGACGGGGATGAAGAGCCATCCCGGCATTCCCATTGAGGAAACGCTTTTGGAAAGCCGCCATTGGGTGGCGGATATCGTCTACATGCCGCTGGTCACGGAACTGCTGGCGGCCGCCTCGCGCCGAGGCTGTCGCATTCTGCCGGGCGGTGGGATGACGGTCTTCCAGGCGGTCGGCGCGTTCCGGCTTTTCACCGGCCTCGAACCCGACGCGGAACGCATGCAGCACCATTTTGCCGAGCTTATCTGACACAGGCGGAGAAGAGGAGCCTCAGCGGTCACCTCTTGCGGCCAAAGCCTCGGGTTTTGCGACATAGCGCAGCACCATCGTGGCAACATGGCGCGATAATATGTCGTGCGTGCTATCGGACCAGAGAGACTGGCCGAAAATATGCGAGAAGGTCGCCCGGTTCGAGACATTGAAGAACGACAATGCGCTGATCTGCCAGTGCAGTTCAAGCGCGTCGATATCAGCCCGGAATACGCCATCCTGCTGCCCGCGGGCGAGCAAGGACTGCAATTTCTCGATGGCTGACCGGTTGAGTTCCCGGATGGTCTGCGAGCGCTCGAGATATTGCCCGTGATGGATGTTTTCGATCATCACCATGCGAATGAAGGCCGGGTTCTGCCGGTGGTGATGAAAGGTGAACCGCGCCAGACGGTCCAGCGCCTCGATCGGATCGAGCGTATCCAGCTCGAGATCGGCCTCATCGCCGCGGACATGGCGATAGGCTTCTTCCAGCACGCGCGTGTAGAGCCCTTCCTTGTCACCAAAATAATAGTAAATCATCCGTTTGGAAGTTTTGGTCTTGGCGGCGATTTCGTCGATTCTGGCGCCTGACAGGCCGTTTTCGGAAAACTCCTGCATTGCAACGCGAAGGATGTCTTCGCGCACCCCCTCAGGATCCCGTTTGCCCTGCGGCTTGATCACCCCGTTCTCCATTTCCTTTTCCAAAATCTTAACCAGTTGGTACAGAAGAACCATGGGGAAGGCAAGCCGGCGGACCATTGGTGCCGCCGTGGGCGGATTTGGCCCAGCAGCGACGATCTGCATTCATATTACTATTTACTAATTAAGATTCTGGTATACCGTCGAGGTGCGATCGGCACCTATGCCACACGTCGCTTTGCGACGGCCCTTGGAGGGGGCGCGCATGCGGCCGGCCGTAAGTCGCGAACGGGCCCTCGCAACCGCGGCCCTCGGGAGGAGTGCTATGAAACAGCTGAAACGGAAAAATGCAGCCTTGTTCTTTGCCGCATTGATGCTGAGTGCGGCGCCGATGGCTGCATCACATGCGGCCGACAAGCCGACACTCGCATTCGTCGTCAATGGAGCGTCCGACTTCTGGAAAGCCGCCGAGGCGGGGGTGAAGAAGGCGCAGGCCGAGATGCCAGACTACAACATGGAACTGAAATATCCTGAGCAGGCGGCTGTCGCCATTCAGCAGCGTCTCATGGAAGATCTCGTCAGCGCTGGCGTCAAGGGGATCATGGTCTCCGCTGTCGATCCCAAGACCCAGACGGACGGCCTCAACAAGATCGGCTCGCAGACGGCTCTCTTCACCACCGACAGCGACGCGCCGAAGACCAACCGCGTCGCCTATATCGGTTCCTCGAACGTCGACGCCGGCAAGCAGGCCGCCGAAATTGCCAAGAAGGCGATGCCGGACGGCGGTAAGTGCATGGGCTTCGTCGGTCTGCTGGGCGCCGATAACGCCCGCGAACGCATAGAAGGGATGAAGGAAGGGCTCAAGGGTACCAAGATCGAGCTTGTCGATGTTCGCGGCGACGACATCGACCAGACGCGCGCCAAGAAGAACGTGGAGGATGCGTTGGTGGCCAGCCCCGACCTGACCTGCATGGTCGGCTTCTACTCCTACAACACGCCGCGCATCTATGAGGCGCTGCGCGACGCAGGCAAGCTCGGCCAGATCACCGTTGTCGGCTTTGATGACGATCCGATCACGCTCGGCGGCGTCAAGGAAGGCACGATCGCGGCAACCGTCGTACAGCAGCCGTTCGAATGGGCTTATCAAGGCATGAAATTGATGGCCGCCTACCTCAAGGGCGACAAATCCGGCGTTCCTGCCGATGGCTTGATCATCATCCCGACGGTGATCATCGGCAAGGATGACGTTGACAAGTACGCCGCCAACCTGAAGGCCATGGCTGGAAAATAACCTCCTTCGCGGCGGCGGCAATCACCGCCGCCGCGAAAGGCGTTTCATGCCGACAACATCAGCAGCCATGGACAGGCGATGAACCATAGTTCCGACATCCCGTCACCGGGCGCGCCCGCAACGCCATTGCTTTCGCTTTCCGGCGTCGGCAAGACCTATCCAGGCGTCGTTGCGCTCGAAGGCCTGTCAATGGACATCATGCCAGGCGAGGTCATCGGCCTTGTCGGCGAAAACGGGGCTGGAAAATCGACGCTGATGAAGATTCTCGGCGGTGTGATCGCACCCGATCGGGGCACGATCCTGCTCGACGGGGCGGAGCTTCGTTTCCTCACTGTGGAATCGAGCATCTCGTCCGGCATCGCCTTCGTGCATCAGGAACTCAATCTCTTTGAGAATCTCGACGTCGCTGCCAATATCTTCCTGGGGCGCGAACCGCTGAAGGCGGGACCTCTTAAGCTTGTCGATCGCGATCGACTGAGGGACATGGTGAAGCCGCTCTTGAGGCGCGTGGGCGCACATTTTTCCGCCGACACACCCGTGGCGTCGCTTTCGCTAGCCGAGCAGCAGATGGTGGAAATCGCCAAGGCGCTGTCCATCAACGCGAGGCTCGTCATCTTCGACGAACCCACTTCCAGCCTGCCGCTGGCTGAAACTGAGCGGCTGCTCAGCATTATCAAATTGCTGAAGGCGGATGGCATCAGTGTTATTTTCATCTCACATCGGCTCCACGAGGTTGAGCGCGTAGCCGACCGGGTCGTCGTACTCCGTGACGGCGCGCTTGTGGGCACGCTCGCCAAGAGGGACATCGGCCACGACCAGATGGTCAAGCTGATGATTGGCCGGATGCTTGCGGCCCGTACCGCAAAGCCGCAGCGCTCACCCGGCTCAGTTGCGCTGAAGGTAAGTGCCGTGCGCACCGAGGCCTATCCCGGCCATCCCGTCGATCTGGAAATCAGGTATGGAGAAATCCTGGGACTTGCGGGCCTCGTCGGGTCCGGCCGTACCGAGCTTGCCAGGGTGCTCTTTGGCATTGATCGCAGTTACGGCGGAGTCATCCTGCAGGACGGACAGCAAATTGCCGTCCGCTCCGCGCGGGACGCCGTTGCTCGCGGCATTTTCCTGGTGCCGGAGGATCGAAAGCGCAACGGCATTCTTCTTGATTTCCCGATCGCCCAGAACATAACCCTTGCCGATCTCCCCATGCTCGCCAGCCGCTTCATGCTTTCCGCCGAGCGCGAGACGGCGGCGGCCGAAAAGCAGTGCGTTCGCCTTGGCATCAAGGCGCCCTCCGTTTCGAGCCGAACCGGCACACTGTCAGGCGGCAACCAGCAGAAGGTGGTGCTTGCCAAATGGTTGTCGATGAGCCCGAAGGTGATGATCTTCGACGAGCCGACACGCGGCATCGATATCGGCGCGAAGAACGAGATCTACGGCCTGATGCGGGCGCTTGCCGATGCCGGTGTCGCGATCCTGATGATCTCCAGCGACATGGAAGAGGTGATCGGCGTTTCCGACCGCATTGCCGTCATGCATGAAGGCCAGATCGCCGGCATTCTCGATGAGGACGAATTCAGCCAGGAAAGCGTCCTTTTGCTTGCTGTCGGCAAAGGCGTAAAATAGCCGCGGCGCCAATAGGATTAGGTATCGGGGATTGGATCTCGAATGATCAAAAAAGATCTTGGACTGCTGCTTTTGATCGTCGTTGTCGGCATCGTCGTCGCCATCATCAATCCGCGGTTCCTGCTGCCGATCAACCTTGCGAATACCGCCAACCTGATCGGCCTGTTCGGCATCCTGTCGATTGGCCAGGCCTACGTCATCATTACAGGCGGTATCGAACTTTCCGTGGGTTCGCTCGTAGCGCTTCTTGGCGTGCTGTTTGTCGATTTCGTCGCGGTCCAAGATATGCCGTGGATGCTGGCGCTACCACTCATTCTCGTGCTCGGCGCGGCCATAGGTGCCATTCACGGCTGGCTGATCACCCGGCTGAACCTGCAACCTTTCGTCGTCACTCTCTGCGGCCTCCTTATCTATCGCGGGGCGGCGCGCTTCTATACGGCCGACGGAACGGCGGGTTTTGCGTTCGGCCAAAATTTCCCGGACCTTGAGTTCCTGACCGCCGGCCGGCTCTACGGCGTTCCCAACACCTTCATAGCGCTCGTCATCATTTCCGTGGTCATGTGGGTGGTGCTGCATCGCTCTGTCTTCGGGCGTTATCTCTACGCGATCGGCAAGAACGAGGAGGCGGCCCGCTATTCCGGTATCCGCACCGGCCGGATGGTGATGTCGGCCTATGTCATCTGCGGACTGCTTACGGCGCTCGCGGCAATTTATTTCGCCATGTACACACGCTCGATCTCGCCGGCCAGCCATGGCCAGTTCTATGAACTCTACGCGATTGCCGCTGCCGTACTCGGCGGCTTTTCGCTCCGCGGCGGCGAGGGATCGAT
>Ga0055528_1000700_pt1 | contig 23781 bp, 18 predicted proteins | sample AraplaCol_mMS_r2_2_FD_55006 | JGI IMG/M metagenome (GOLD analysis project Ga0055528, IMG submission 55006) | Arabidopsis root microbial communities from North Carolina, USA - plate scrape MF_Col_mMS_r2 | ecosystem: Host-associated > Plants > Roots > Endosphere | place: USA: North Carolina...
TGGCTGCTGTGGAACGCATAGTCGAGATCGAGCATCTGGAAGAACTTGCCGCTGCCGCGCAGCGCCGCCTCCAGCGCCTGCAAGCCCTGCAACTCGCCGGCGAGCGTCACTGCATCGGGGCTGTTGATGCCGGCCACCTCGACCCGGCGCGCGAGCCCGTGGCGCGCGATCAACTCGCGCGCGGCTGCCTCGCCGACGCCGACGGCCGCCATCCGGCCGCTGCCGCGCGTCATCGCCTGGGCGCGGCTGCGGATCTTGATCACGCGCACCGCGTCGGCGAGCGACAGCGCGCCCGTCACCCACGCCGCGGCGATTTCACCGACGCTGTGGCCGATCGCCGCGTCGTAACGCATGCCGCGCGCGTCGATTACCCGGATCATGCCGACCTGGATCGCGAACAGCAGCGGCTGCGCGTTCTCCGTCGCGGCGAGCCATTCGGCACCCGCGCCGGCCAGCCATTCCGCGCCCGGGCCGCCGCGCATCACGTCGACGAGCGACGGGCTGCCGTCCGCGCACCACAGTGCGTCGACTTCGTCGAGCGCCGCCCGGAAAACCGCGTTCTCCGCATAGAGTTCGTTGCCCATCCCGACCCACTGGCAACCGTTGCCCGAGAACACGAGCGCGGTACGCAATGCGTCGGCGGGAGCCTGGCCGGTCGCCACGCAGGCCGGCAGCCCTTCCGGTGCCGGCTGGGCCAGTGCCGCAAGCGCCGCACGGCCTTCGGCCACGTCGGCCGGCGTGACGATCGCGCGATGTTCGAGCCACTGGCGCCGACGGGCGGCGGCCGCAGCAAGCGCCTGCCAGTCGCCGCCGTCGTCGAGCATGGCCAGATAGCGGCCCGCGAGTGCCGCGAGCGCATTCGCACTGCGCGCGGTCAGCGCGAGCGGGGACGGTTGCGCTCGAGTCGGCTCGAGCGCTGCCGTCGACACGTCGTTTGCGACCGGCGCCTCGGTCAGCACGACGTGGGCGTTCGTTCCGCCGAAGCCGAACGAGTTGACGCCGACCGTCAGCGGCGCGTCGCCCGCGTCGAGCGGCATGTAGCGATCGACGACGCGCAAACGGCCGCCGTCGAAATCGATCCCGGGATTGGGCGTGACGAAGTGCAGCGAGCGCGGCACCGCGCGATGCTTCAGGCACAGCACGGCCTTCAGCAGGCCGGCCATGCCGGAGGCCGTTTCGAGGTGGCCGATGTTGGTCTTCACCGAACCGATCAGCAGCGGCCGATCGGCCGGGCGCTCGCCCGACACGACGTCGATCAGCGCGCGCGCCTCGATCGGATCGCCGACCGCCGTACCGGTGCCGTGCGCCTCGAGATAGGCGAGCGACCGCGGATCGATGCCGGCGCGCGCATACACGCTGCGCAGCAGCGCAGCCTGCGCGGCCGCGCCCGGCACGCTGATCCCCCCCGGCGAGTGGCCGACCGAGTTCACGCCGGAGCCGGCGATCACGGCGTGGATCGTGTCGCCGTCGGCCAGCGCGCGATCGAGCGGCTTGAGCAGCACGAACGCGCCGCCTTCCGAGCGCACGTAGCCGTCGCCGGTCGCGTCGAATGCACGGCAACGGCCGCGCGGCGACAGCATCGACGCCTTCGAGAAGCTGACGAAGCCGAACGGGTGCAGCAGCAGATTGACGCCGCCCGCGAGCGCCACGTCGGCCTCACCGGACTGCAGTGCCTTGACGGCCTGATGGAGAGCGACGAGCGACGACGAACAGGCGGTGTCGACCGTCATGCTCGGGCCGTGCAGGTCGAACAGGTAGGACACACGGTTCGACGCGATACTCAGCGTATTGCCGGTCGCCGAATACGGATCGATCACGTTCAGATCGTCCATGTTGCGGTTGCCGTAATCCATGCTGGCCGCGCCGACGAAGACGCCGCAGTTGCTGCCGCGCATGTCGGCCGGGCGTACGCCGGCATCCTCGAACGCTTCCCACGCGAGCTCGAGCAGCAGGCGCTGCTGAGGGTCCATCTGGGCCGCTTCGCGCGGCGAAATGCCGAAGAACGCGGCGTCGAAGCCGGCGACGTTGTCGAGCACGCCGGCCGCGAACGTGTAGCTCTTGCCCGGTTCGCGTTTGGACGGGTGCTGGTAGAAATCGGTACCGAAGCGGTCGGCGGGGATTTCGGTCACCGCGTCGCGTTCGTCGCGCAGCAGTTGCCAGAAGTCGCCAAGATTGTTCGCGCTCCCGGGAAACCGACAAGCCACCCCAATTATTGCAATCTTACTGTTCATCTTTTATGTCGCTTTCTCGGATGCGTGCGGTTGTTCCGCGCGATGTCCGTCATCTTGTACCACATGCAAAAGTACCGAACCGAGCTCTTCGGCCGCCAGATTCCGGCATTCGGGAGTGTCTGTGCCGTAATTTCGCCAAATGAAGTAGTCGCTGCGTTGCGGGGTAACGCCCAGCTTCTGGAAAACATGAGGCAATGCGGGGACGTGGTCGCCGTAAAAACAAACGACTGTTTCACGAGCGCTGGTGCGCAAATGATCCAGCAGGCGCCCGATCATTGCATCCGCATTTTCAATGTGCCGCAAATATGCTGTCAGGTCGCGCCAGGACGCGTCTTCACCAAGAGTATGCCGTGAAGACGATTCTCCAGGCAAAACCTGCTCGAGGTGCAATGGGCCATGGTTTTCCATTGTCATTGCGAAGAGGAAGCGCGGTTCGCTCCGAGGTTCGTCCAGTACGTCGATGACGGTATCCAAGACGGCCGAATCGGCAATATACGGTCCGGCTCGTGGGGCGGCGACAAAGCTTTCAATATCCAGAAATTTATCGAATCCGAGCAACGGAAAGACCCGATTCCTTCCGAAGAAGTCTGCATAGTAAGGATGAATCGCGACAGTCGTGTAACCGCCCCGCCGAAACCAGGCTGCAATCGTTGTACACGCGCGTCGTACGAAAGCGTAAGGGTAGAAACGGGCGTAGCCGAGACGCACGGACGTCAGTCCGCTCAGCATCGCAAACTCTGTACGCATCGTGTTCGCTCCCCAGGCCGGCACGAGCAGTTCACCGTGGCAGATGGATTCCCCGCGCGCAATGTCCAGATTCCGGTAGTTCGCCGAATCGATCGCCGACCCAAGACGCCTCGCGTCGAAATACGATTCGCTCTGGATTACGATCACATCAGGGCCCGCAGTCGGCGCACCCGATTCGAATGGACCTGTCCGGGCAGCCTCTTCAAATGCGCGCAGCGTCGCGGGACGCAGGCCGTTCACCAGATACGCGACGAATACTGCAAAAAATCCATGCCGCTGCTGGTCCGCGCCGGCATCCAGCGTAAGCGGCAAGCGTGTCGCCAGCCAACAGGTCATGACCGCGAACGCCACGAGGAGCGCCATCACCGGCCAGAGCGCTCCGTCGAACGGTCGCTCTGCGAAGAAGCCGCTCAGCAGCGCCGTGACGCCAATTACGATTCCGATCACCTTGCCGACGCTCAGAAACGGCAGGTATAAGCGGGGATGGGCGAACAACTGGCTGAACAGACTCAGATCGGTAAAAACAAACGGCTCACGCAGCGACTCATACTTTGCATTGCTCACCGTTGCCAACAGGCCGACCAGCGCGATCGCCATGCAGGCGGAAAACAGGAGACGCCGGGTCACGATCAACATCGCGCCGGTCAAAAACATCAGCGCGAAGACATGCAATATGAGTGCAACACCGGAACGTCGTCGCGCACGGGGTAGCGCAAACGCGTCCAGCGCGAACGACGCGCCGAGCGCGGCCGCAAGCGACAGGCTAACGCTCAAGCTAGCGCTCCCGTCCCGGCAGATAAGACAGTCGGCCAAGTATCGCATCGCCCAGCCGGGCCGGCAGAAGCGTCAACAAGCTCATGCCGAGCGCGAGCATCCCCGGAAACGCAATGACGGCCCGCCGCGCAGCCAGTTTCCGGCGAATATGACCAGCGGCCCTGTCTGCCGACCACATGAACGGCTTGTCCCCTGGAAAGACGTCACTCATCGCAGTCTTGACGAAGCCGGGCAACACGATCGCAAGATGCACGCCTCTCTGCGCCAGCAGGGGCCGCACCGAATCGCCGTACGCCTTGAGTGCGGCCTTGCTTGCGCAATAAGCGGGCGAAATCGCCATGCCGCGTATCGCAGCAATGGAACTCACCAGCGCGATCTGTCCGCTCCGACGCTCCCGCATGCGCGCGGTCACCGGCAGTACCGCATGCATCGCCCCGTAGAAATTGGTGTCGACGACTGCCGCCACGCGATCAAGCTCCTCCCAATCGCTATCCGAATCGAGCGTACTGGCCACTCCGGCGTTGGCAATCAGCAGGTCTATCGGATAAGTGTCGTCGAACTGCCATAACCACACTCGCATCGCCTCGGCGTCTCGCACGTCGACCTGTGCCGTGACAACCCTCGCGCCGAGCGCGCGACAGGCGTCGGCGCAGGCATCGAGTCGCCGTACGTCCCGACCAACGAGCCCCAATACCACACCGGGCGCCGCATAGACAGTCGCGAGCGAACGCCCGATGCCGGCACTTGCGCCGGTAACGACAACGTGACGAGGCACCGCACTACCCATGCGCGGCCTCGAGACGAACAACTGCTCCGGCAACCGCCATTTCGATGCCCGTGCGTGTATAGAAGTCGCCGTTGATCTGTGTGTGATGGACCACGTAGTCCAGAAACGCCTGGTACAGGTTCATGTCGGGCGGAGGCGCGTCTGGCCAGAAGTCGTCAAGCTCACCCTGCCATGTCAGTCCCGGCATGTTGTAGATCGCCGTACCGAGCGCGATCAATGGGCGGCGATGATGCAGGGCCGAAAGCCCGACAGTGCTGTTAACCACGACGACCGCACGTGCATGTTCGAGCAAGGTCGGCAAGTGACCGGCGTTGATGAACCGCAAACGGTCGGCCACGGCGAACTCGTGCGCAAGTCTCATCGCGTATTGGCGATAATCGACGAGCCCCGTGTCGAGCGGGTGGTTCTTGATGACGAGCCACGTATCCGCCGGCGCGTGGCGGGCGAATGATCGAATTACCTTGGCGATCGCGTCGCGGACACCGTCAAACGGTGAATGAACAATTATCTGCGCATCCGAATTCAACTGGAGCGGGAAGAGATAGTACCGTTGGCCGACGTTGAGGAGCTCGCGCGTCACGTGCTCGGCGTCACGATGATGGCGGCCCTGGCAAAGTGCGCGCGTGGCAAGACCAGCGTATTCCATGATGCCGTTTCTCGGGCGGTGGCTGCGGTAATGTGGGAACCGTGCCGCGTAAAGCATGTTCGCCGCGCGATAACGGATATCGTGATACGCGCGCTCGCTGAGGTTGTAACCGGTGGACTCGCCGACCGGGCTTGGCGGAATCATGCTCCGCTGGTCGAGGTACCAGACCGGATCGCGCGGCAGCGACGAACGTCCGTTAACCCCGCCTCTCTCGAGAGTGAGCCAATGAGGACGGACATAGCCCTCTTCAAAAACATGGACCCGCAGGCCGAAGGTCTGCGAAACTGGATGCATATGGCGGTGAATTTCACGACAATCGCCGAACATGATGACGTCTGTGAATTCACCCGCTCGCGTGATCTCCGTGTACCAGTCGGACAAGTCGTTCGGCTTGCCGTCGTAGTCCCACGCATGTTTTGCTCCGCTGTACAGGAGATCCCCGCCACAAAAATTGACCTTGCGTACCGCATGTCCGCGTTCCCGCAAAGCCGCAGAAAGGTGACTGAAAAACGGCGAGGCCGTCCCTTGCAGGACAAGGAATGAGCGAGGCATCTGGTCTGGTCAAACGGCGCATAAGGCCCCCTCGAAATACAGCGGTGACGCCCGCGATGCTTCGATGCAATAAGCCTGTAATGGTTATATGGGGTTCGTGGTCCCGGCAAGGATCGAAGAATACCTCATTACAGCTGAAATCAATATAGGAATGGCGAAAAATGCGGCAAGATGTGGTCACAATCACAACACGATGGCGTCTTGCTCATCCGCTGGCTATAATCAGCGGCCTTGGCATGATCTGCGCGTATCTGCCGCTGAGATATGTGTCAACCGAGCACGGCGGCACCCTACTGCGACGAGGCGCCCCTGAGCGCACCAGCAGGCTGCCAACCCGTTTGAAACGTTCTCCGTAGAGTTGGCGACACATTTTTACGGATATTTTTTGCCCTTCGTCACGAGAACGCCACAAAGTGGTGAACCGTGCAAAGGGACCAAACAGCCTGGAAAAGAGTTGGATAACGTATCTAGCAGGACGGCGACATCGGGATCGCCAACAGGAACCAAGAAAGGCCTGATAGAGCAGATCAAAAAGATCAATCGGCTCTTTGCGCTAACGGTGCTCGTGCCCACCACGATCGCAACGGTCTATTATGGGCTTGTGGCATCTGATGTCTATGTTTCGGAATCGCGTTTCGTAGTCCGCAGCCCCCAACGACAAAACCAGACAAGCGTAGTCGGCGCTCTGCTTCAAGGCACCGGGTTCTCACGGGCCCAAGATGACACTTACCCCGTAGTCGACTATATTCAGTCACGCGATGCACTTGCCGAGTTGAATCGCGGTAACTATATCCTTAATTCCTACTCGAATCGGGGCGACATTATTAGCCGATTCAACACAAGCCTCGACGATAGCTTCGAAGCCTTGTGGAAATACTACGGCAAGCACGTCGTATCGGTGGAGTTTGATTCCACGTCTGCAATTACTACGCTGCAAGTTCGAGCGTTTACGTCGAAAGATGCTGAAAAGATAAACCAGACGCTTCTGGAAATTAGCGAGCGCCTCGTAAACCGGATGAACCAACGGGCAGCGGCGGATACCGTAGAATTTGCCCAGCGTGAGGTCAACCAGGCCGCGGCAAAGGCAAAGGATGCTGCAGCGGCACTGGCAGCCTACCGAAACTCATACACTGTGTTCGATCCAGAGAAGCAATCTGCGCTACAGCTCCAGCAGGTAACCAGCCTGCAATCGCAGATGTTCGCCGCGCAAACGCAGCTCATGCAACTGCAGTCAATTTCGCCGCAAAACCCGCAAATTCCGGTGTTAAAGACGAACATCGAATCGATGCAGAAACAGATTCAGATCGCTACCGGCGGGGTAACTGGTGGCAAGGATTCGCTTTCACAGAAGGCCGCGAACTATGCGCGATTGCAGCTCGATGCGCAATTTGCGGACAAGCAACTTGCTTCGGCGATGACTGCATTGGAAAGCGCTCGAGGCGAAGCGGAACGGAAACAGCTTTATCTGGAAAGATTGGTGCAACCGAATGCACCGGATGTGGCAATAGAGCCCAAGCGACTTAAGTCCGTATTCGAGGTGTTCGCATTGGGAATGATCGCCTGGGGCGTCCTGAGCCTGCTGCTCGCCGGCGTGCGGGAACACCACGATTAAGGACAGGCATCTTGCATCACGACACCCCCTTGCTGAGGTCGCTGCAAATTCAGTTGCGCGTGGTCGGCGCGCTGTTAATGCGCGAGATTCTCACACGGTACGGGAGGCACAACGTCGGCTTCTTGTGGATTTTCTTCGAGCCGATGATGTTCACGCTGGGGATTCTTGGACTTTGGACCGCGACGAAAGCAACCCATGGGTCCAACCTCCCGATTACTGCCTTTGCAGTAACCGGATATTCATCAGTGCTATTGTGGCGCAATTGTGCAAACCGGTGTGCGCTCGCAATCGAGCCAAACCAGGCGCTGCTCTATCACCGGAATGTGCGTGTAATTGATCTTTTCATTGCGCGAGTAGCGCTCGAAATCACAGGCACTACGATTTCCTTTGTATTTCTAACCATCGTCTTCATGACGCTGGGGATGATGTCGGCACCTCAAAATCTGACGCTTATCATCGGTGGCTGGATACATTTGGCAATCTTCGGCAGCTCGCTCGGATTCATTATCGGCGCGTTAAGCGAGCGCAGCGAGGCTGCTGATCGGGTCTGGCATACGGTCGCTTACCTGCTCTTCCCGCTATCCGGCGCACTCTTCATGGTGGAGTGGTTGCCGCCCGCCTTTCAGAAAGTCGTCTTGCTGTTACCCATGGTTCACGGTGCGGAAATGCTACGTGCCGGATATTTCGGCACCCTCGTAAAAGCGCACTACGATATCCGTTATATGGTCTGGTGCGACTTGGCGCTGCTGTTCATCGGCCTTTCTCTCGTAAAAGATGCAAGCAAGCGGGTTGAACCGGAATGATCGAGCTCGTCGACGTCAGTAAGGATTACCACACCCGACAGGGTCGTCGCCGTGTGCTGGATACGATCAACCTGCAGGTGCGAACCGGCGAGAAAATCGGCATTCTTGGCCGCAACGGCGCAGGAAAATCAACCATGATCCGCATGATCAGTGGCGCCGAATTGCCGACCGAAGGCAAGATTCGCCGCAACATGAGCGTTTCGTGGCCCCTTGCATTTGGTGGCGCGTTCCAGGGCAGCCTGACCGGCATGGACAACCTGCGGTTCATTTGCCGTGTGTACGGCGCGGATCCCAAAGCAGCCGAGCCATTCGTCCAGGAATTCTCTGAGCTCGGCTATTATCTGCGCGAACCCGTGAAGAGCTATTCGGCCGGTATGCGTGCGAGACTGGCGTTCGCGATATCGATGGCGATCGAGTTTGATTGTTTTCTGATCGACGAAATTGTGGCAGTGGGCGACAGTCGCTTTCATGACAAGTGCCACCACGAGCTTTTCGAGCGACGGCGAGACAGGGCCCTCATCATTGTGAGCCATGACTCGGGATATATTCGCGAGCACTGTGACCGTGCTGCGGTCCTGGTTCAGGGTAAGCTACACACATTCGACGACATCGAAGACGCCTACACCTTCTATCAAGAAACCGTGGTTTGAAACCGGTCGATTTCGAATGCGTCGCACAGTCAGCACACTAAACGCCGCAACTCTGCAGTGTGCAGCGATATGGTGCGCACCGCGACTCGCGAGTCTCGCAAGGCGTGCCGTCATGGCACTTGCCCCGGCCGAAGGCCCAAATGCCCCGTCAAAAAGGACGTTGCTGATCGACGTGTCGATCATTGCATCGCACGACGCCGGGACCGGCATCCAGCGTGTCGTGAAGTCACTGGCGCTCGATCTGCTCGAATCTCCGCCACCCGGTTTCGAGGTTCGCCTCGTCCGGGCTACAAGGACACAGCCCTATCGCTACGCCAGTGCGTGGCAAGCATCGCTTACCGGATCCAGGGTCGCAAAAGAAGATGAGCACCTTCGCATCTCGAAGGGGGATATCTTTCTCGGTCTTGACCTGACCAGCCGCATCTTGCCCCGCCGTCAGGCAGAACTACTTCAATGGCGCACGCAAGGTGTTCGCTGCGCGTTCATTGTTTACGACCTGCTACCGATTCTTCATCCCGAGTGGTTCACACCTCGCGCGCGCCGTTCGTATCGCCACTGGCTATCAACACTCGCGGTACACGCGGACGCGCTGTTTTGTATCTCGAAATCGGTGTCCGACGAAGTGCGCGATTGTTTGAATCGCCGATTCGGATTCGCGCCGAATGAAATAGCGACGCACTGGTTTCACCTCGGTTCCGCCGCCCCCGTTGATTCGTCGCCGAGAAGCGCGGCGAAATCGATAGAGCCGCAGATCTACAGCTCCGGTGGCGCCCCCACCACGCTCATGGTCGGAACGATCGAGCCGCGCAAAGGCCATGCTCAGGTCCTTGACGCGTTCGATCGATTATGGCGCGACGGCTTCGAAGGTTCGCTGGTCATCGCCGGTAAGCCAGGTTGGCAAATTGATTCATTGACTGAACGTTTGACGCAACATGCGGAAGCCGGAAAACGGCTCTTCTGGCTCTCCGAAGTCGATGACGATGAGTTGGGGCGACTATACACGCAGCTCGATGGACTGTTGATGGCGTCGGAGGCCGAGGGCTTCGGCTTGCCGCTCGTCGAGGCCGCACGGTACGGTATGCCGATATTCGCTCGCGATCTCCCGGTGTTCCGGGAGATCGCCGGCGCGCATGCATCATTTTTCACCGCAGACAACGGCAGCGAACTTGCTCCGCAGTTGTCTACGTGGCTGACCAAAATCCAGAGTGGAACGGCAATCGCGAGCAACGCGATGAATGTCCAGACCTGGAATGCCAGTGCAAATCAGCTTCGAACGTTGCTGACGTCGTTAGGCTAGTCGGTGAGTCGCCGCCTGCCATGCTCAGGCGAAACGGCGGCATACATCAAGTGTGCGTTTCGCACATTGATCCCATGTGGTTACACGCGCAACATCGAGGCCACGGCCGATTGCGTCGATACGCCACGCGTTGTCGCACAAGACTCGTTCGATCCCGTCCCGTAGAGCGTCGTGATCGTTTGGCTCGACCAGCCACGCAGCGCCATTCGCCACTTCCGGTAGTGACGAATGGTTCGAGGTCAAGGTAGGTACTCCGCTGGCCAGCGCCTCAAGCACGGGAAGGCCGAATCCCTCATAGATCGACGGAAATAGAAACGCCTTGGCACCCGAATAAAGCAGCGGCAGGAACGCCTCATCGGCAAAGCCGAGATACTTCAACCACCCTTCCCTTACGCCAGCGCGGATTTGTTCCTGCAATGCATCACTTAGCCACCCCTTGCTGCCAGCGAGCACCAACGGGTAGGACGAGCGCAGCGCCAGCGGAATATCGCGGTAAGCATCAAGCAGCCGGTCGATTCGCTTGCGCGGTTCGAGCGTGGAAACGCAAAGCGAATAGCCACCATGCACGAGGCCATGTTCAAGCAATTGCGCATCCACTTCTGACGCATCGCGCACGCGAAATTTATCATGGACTCCAAGGCCAATCGCCGTCACGCGTTCAGATGGCCATCCGAAATAGTCGATCACTTCGGCACGCGTAGCATCCGAGTCCGTGATCAAGTGTGTCGCGCGACGCAATGTCGACGCAAAGCTACGCTCGAAGTGCCGAATACGTTCAACGGGATGAGTCTCGGGATACTTGAACACCGAAAGATCGTGTACCGTCACGATGCCACCGTCAACCTGATCGGGCAGGAAGTAATTGGGGGAATGAAATACGTGACCCCGCATTTCGCGCCGCAACCGCCACTGCCGCCAACTCCTCGGCGTTCGCGGAAGACGGAATCCTCCTTTGCGCCCGGAGGTCTTACCGGCCACGGAATCCAGCAGATGGGTCGGATCTTTAACCCAGCGGTCGGCGCAGAAGAAGCGCAACGCATCAAACTCCCCGTGCATCGCCTGGTAGCGGCTCGCGAGCTCCCACGCATATCGACCGATTCCGGTAAGTGGAGGTGCGATAGCGTCTACGGCGAGCGCCAATCTCATGCGGGAGTCTCCAGCATCCAGCGAAGCGTATCGCGTAACGGAATCGCCTCCAACGGGCCGATCGCCTGCTCCAGTTTGATTTTTGAGCCGATCAGCCTTTTCACCTCATTTGCACGTACGAAGGAAGGATTAACCCGGATCTCCGGACTATACCCGGCCAGTTCGCGCATGATCTCAAGAATGTCCTGCAAAGCGCTCCCCACCCCGCTGCAGACATTAAACGTCTGGCCAGCGAAATCACCATCGAGGAGCCTCATATATGCATTAACGACCACCCGGACATCGGAGAAATCCCGCACCACATGAAGATTCCCGAGCTCGATCACCGGTGCGCGGTCGCGGAAATGCGAAACGATTTTCGGCAATAGAAAATTGATGCTTTGACCAACGCCCGTATAGTTGAATGGTCGCACGATGGTAATGGGCAACCGCCCCTCCCACAGGCGGGCGACATATTCCATCGCAAGCTTGCTAACCGAATAATCGTTGGCCGGTTGCGCACCGACCGACTCGTCAATCACTTCGACGTCAGCGTTACCATAAACATTCGCACTGCTAGCGACCAGCAGCGATCGCGGCGAGCAACCGGACGCAGCTACCGCATCAAGCAGCGTACGCGTACCTAGCACGTTGGTCTGGTAGATCGCATTAACATCACCATGCGCAACGAATGCGATCGCGGCGAGGTGAACGATGGCGTCGGGCCGTTCCTCGGCAAGAATGTCGGTCAGCTTCGATTTGTCGAGCAAGTCGCACACATGCGTACGCACGCTGGCTGACGGCAAGGAGCGATGGGCGACACCACAAACATCATGCCCTGCGCGAAGCAGCGCGCCAGCAAGATGGCGCGCCGTGAAGCCGGAGATACCAGTGATCAGAATCCTGGCCATGCGTCAGAATGAAAAGCCAATTTCGTTGCGGCGAATATCCGCCTCGACCATCATTTCGCAAAGCTGCTCGAGCGTGGTGCGGGGTTCCCAACCAAGCTCCGTGCGCGCCTTTGCGGGATCGCCAATCAGCAAATCAACTTCTGCAGGCCGGTAGAACTTCGGGTTGATCTTCACGATCGCCTTGCCAGTCGCAACGTCAACACCCACCTCGTTCTCGTCCTTGCCTTCCCACATGATGTCAAAACCGGCCGCCTTCCCGGCCATGCTGACGAAATCACGAACGGTCTCCGTCCGGTTGGTGGCCAGCACGTATGTGTCCGGCTTGTCCGCCTGAAGCATGCGCCACATTCCTTCGACATACTCCTTCGCATATCCCCAGTCGCGTTTCGCATCCAGATTCCCGAGTTCGAGGGTGTCGAGCTTGCCGAGGCGAATCTTTGCAATGCTGTCGGTGATCTTTCTCGTTACAAACTCACGGCCGCGCAGCGGTGACTCGTGATTGAAGAGAATCCCGCTGCTGGCGAATATGTTGTAGCTCTCGCGGTAGTTCACCGTCATCCAGTGTGCATACAGCTTCGCCACCCCATACGGGCTGCGCGGATAGAAAGGCGTATCTTCGGTTTGCGGAACGGCTTGCACCTTGCCGAACATTTCCGAGGTGCTGGCTTGATAGAAGCGGATCCCGGGGTTGACGATCCGGATTGCTTCAAGAAGGTGGAGCGCACCGATCCCGGTTATCTCAGCGGTAGTTGCGGGTTGATCAAACGATACACCAACAAAACTTTGCGCCGCGAGGTTATAAACTTCGGTTGCCTCCGTCTGCTGCAACAATCTTATGCTCGAACCGAGGTCCGTGAGGTCATACTCGACCACATGAAAATCCGGATGTTGAGCGATCCCGAGCTCTTCGACACGCCAAAAATTAACCGAGCTGGTGCGGCGATAAGTTCCAAATACCGTGTAGCCTTGTTCCAGGAGAAGCTTCGCCAGATAGGCCCCATCCTGCCCAGTTACCCCGGTAATGATCGCCTTCTTCATGATTATTCAGACCTCTATAATTCAATTGGTTTATACCGACGTTTGCCTGCGACTTATAAATTCTCTACATCAGATGACATGCGGAATTTATGTATAACCCTCGCGGCCCATTCCGCCGACCATGTAAGACGCATTTTACATGCTTACAATTTAAGGACTTCGACACAATGGCCATCACAATTTCAGTCGAGCAATTCGCGCAAATGCGTCGCTCAGCATTCGGCCATCAGATTCTGTCGACCACGTCATTGGGGCTTACCACGACGCTGTTCGGCGTGCTTGTGCATCGCTCGCAAATATAAATCGACAAGTTGCCCCGAGATCACAGGCGGCGAGAAGCGTCGCTCATAGGCACGCCGACCTTCGCGGCCGAGAGTAAGTCTCTGCTTGGGGTTCTGAAGCAATTTCACAATGGAACTTGCGAGCTCGTCCGAATTTCCGGGCTCGACAAGCAATCCGCCGTTGCTTTCGCCGAGGATTTCAGGCACACCACCGACTTTGCAACCTACACACGGGACACCGAACATCATCGCCTCGACGTAAATCAAGCCGAACGACTCGAATCGTGAGGGTGCGACAAACAGCGATGCACTCTCGAAAAGGGCATCCACCTCCGAGTCCGAGATCTTTCCGAGAAAGTGGACCTGCTTCGTCAATTCCGGATACCGTCGTGTGAAAATCTGGCGGAACGTTTCTTTCGAACCAGGCGCTGCTATTTGGTCATCACCTGCCAGATTGAAGTGCACATGCGGCAAACGCTTAAGCACCTTCGGAATTGCGTCTAGAAGAACATCAATGCCCTTACGAAGCTCCAAACGCCCCAGGAAGAACACTTCAAGCTTCGGCTGCTCGCGCGCAGGCAATCCGCTTGAGCGATCTTCAAGTGAAAGATTGCAAATTTCGACACTCGACGGATTCATTACAATCTCGTTTCGCGTCTCAATTTCGTCAACGATCGCACGGCTGATAGCGCGAATGGAATCACACTGGGCCAGGATGAAATTCTCCGCCTCCAACGCCGGCAGAACGAAGTTCTCCATGTGCTCCTTGTCATCGCGCCACTCTGGATGCGATTCCAACGCAATACCAAGTGAAGTCTGAAGACTCACCACCACCGGGAACTCTCCGGAAGTGGTAAATGCAATTGCCTCGTTATCCCAAACCGGGGCTTCCACGACATCGACCTTGTGTCGCGAGTTGATGTTCCGAACCTCGTCGAGCATCGCCCGCGAATAGCACCATTGGCTCGCGTGTACTTTAAACGGAAGATCTGCCGGTTGGTCGTCATACCAACCTGCCGTGAGACGATGGACCCACACCCCATCCTCCCAGTCGATCCGGGCATCGCTTTGCACAAGCGTCAGAACATGGACGATATGACCAAGAGCCGCAAGCGCTCTGGCCTGAACGCCAATGAAGCGAGCAATGCCGGAATCCACCGCGTCGTACTGACGGCACAGCAGCACGACACACAGCTGCGTCTCTCCGGCCGAACGTGTCGCGCTGGCTGGCAAAAAGTCCGACGCATGACTTTCCAGCAAATCCGCGGTTAGATATTTCGCAGGCGCCTGGTACCGCTCAAGCGCGTCATTGCGGGCCTTCACGTAAACAGCCGGAAGGCTCGCAAGCTTCTCCGCAGGAAGTTCGCCGTGCTCGACAAACCACTTTGCGTCTCGAAGATGAGCCTGATAAACGTTCTCACCATGCGTCAAAGCGGCGTCTATACCGACCTGGGGGCTCGCATAGCGTAACGCGAAATACAATGTATTTTTCAGGATCGGATAGTGATGCACCGTTGCCTTGCGCGCATTTCGCATATGACTCGGCAAGAACTTGTGATGCACCAGCGCATGATCAATCTGTACGACCTTGTACCCTGCATCGATTACCCGAACGCATACATCAGTCTCGTCGAGGAAGTACTCATACTCCTCGTCAAAACCGCCAACTTCGAGCAAGACATCACGCCGGAACGAACTATTCGTTCCGATCAATGCGCTGAATTTGAACGCATGAGGAAAACTATAGAGATCCGATGGATCATGCTTCTCCTTAGGCCACGCGCTGCCGTATCGGTCACAAATAATATTGGTAGCCTGATAGTCGATACCGGTCTGGTCGAAAACATGACCGCCTACTGCCCCGACATCGTTGCTCGTGTAAGCCGCAAGCAATCGCTCCGCCCAGAAGGGCTCCGGAAAGGCGTCGTCATCGATAAAGGCCACTACATCACCGGAAGACGCAGCAATGCCGATGTTTCTGGACACCGACAAATTGAATTCGGAGCAACGCAAAGTCTTGATTCGATCCGCATATTTCGAAAGAATCTGCTCCGTATTGTCCGTAGATGGCCCATTCACCACGACGATTTCCATCTGCGGACAAGCCTGCTGAAAAAGCGAGCTGATCGTCTTATCCAGGCTTGTTGCACGGTTACACGTATTAATAACGACAGAGAGTGTCTTCGGATTTGCCCGCATGTTTTACTCGGCTTCCAGTTCCATTTCAAAGCACAGGCCATTTTTGCGACCACGCGCCAGCCATCGGACGGTTTCGAAACCTGCTTCGCGCAACAACATGCTTAACTGATCAGGCATCAGCATGTTGTAGTGAAAATCGCCACCGTAATCCTGCCCACCGAAAAGAACCGTGCGAAAGTGTTCGTATGGATAGGTTCCACGGTAATATTCGGCAAACATGTGCTCGGCATCGGGCACGATCACGTGTAGCGTTCCGCCAGACTTCAAGATCGAACGCCAATAAGGCAGAACCTCTCTTCGCAACTGCTCTTGCGGAAAGTGCTCGATCAGATGTGCCGCGCGTAGAACCGATACCTCGCCATTGCCGAACGGAAGACCAGTAGCCTCGGCGACAATATCTACACCAGGCAATTCGCGGGAATCGACATTGACATGATCAGCCAAAGGAATGTGTCCGCAGCCGACGTTCAGTTTCAACCCCGTAACGCGTGCCTCTTCAACTTTCGCTGTATTGATGATTCGCGCCGACACAACGTCAGGCTTATTTGCAAATGCGGCAGCGGCACCGTACTTCAATTCGAACAGAGTTTCCCGTCGAACAAACTCGATTCGGTTATACGCGCGTTGAATCGAAGCACGGATTTCGTCGACACTTTCGTTCAATGCAGCCGCGCCAGCAGCAAGCTGCTCCACGCTGGAAGCATGGTCTCCTGCGCGTGCGGCAAACTCTGCCCGCACGACATTCAATGCATGTTGAATGGCGGCGGACTCACTATCTTGCCTGTCGATCAATTCACAAGCGCTATCAATCCTTGACGCCAACTGACCTCGTTCAAGACTTTCACGGTCGAACTCTTGGGCCAGCCGCGCACATTCGATACGAAGCGTTCCAAGTGCATCGTCGACGATGTCGAGGCGCGCCCCCTGCTGTGCGATCCGATGTACCGATTGGTCCAGGCGCTGCACTTCACTTGCCGCACGCAACGTCGAGTGGTCTACCAGTTGCTCAAGCACGCTGACACGCGAATCCACCGCCTGAGCCAGAACGGCGCATTCTTCGACTTTTGCAAGTGCACGCTCCCGTTCTTCGTCCTTCTGCGTCGCGTCGACAAACAGTTTCGCGAATTTTGCGTCGTGCGCCTCGAGCGTCGTGATTGCATGCTCAAGTCTGCCAGAAATACTCGACTTCCAGCCCGGCGTCCCGATTTGTCCGATTTCTTGCTTAAGGGCAATCAGCCGCGTCAACTGGTCACGCATCGTCGCAGGGATCGACGAAGCGAAGTTCTTGAAAGCTTCCAGTTCATGTGCAATCCGCTGAATTTCTGCCGCCAGAACAGAGACAGTCGAGCCGAGTTCGGACGCATCACGTTGCGAAGCCCGCTCCCGTTCGTTGAGCGCATTGACCTCCAACTCCGCCATCCGCCGCTCAATGGCGCGCATTGTCGCAGGAATCGACGAAGCGAAATTCCGGAGCGAATCCAGTTCCTCGGCGAGTCGCTGAACGTCAGCCGCCAGCGTAGCCCGGATCGCATGGATTTCGGACGATTCGCTTTGCGACGAATGCACTTGCCCATTTGCGACCTTACTCTCCAATACCGCCAGTCGACGCTCGACATCGCGCATGTACTGGTGACTTGAATTCACGGTATTGAAGATAGGGTCGAGATCGCGCTGCTGCTCGAGCTGCGTCTCTAGGGCTCCGATTCTGAGGTGGCCTTCGGAAGCCAGTTCGCGTCCTGCTCGAATATCGCGCAACACTGCAGGCGCGTCGCCTACGAGCCAGAAGGCAGCGATGATCGTTCCCAAGACTGGAATTTCCATGACGCGCTCGCCAATGGCAGCGAACTTCATGCCATGCACTCGAGTCCCGAGCTTTCGCGCCTCTGCGCTTCGTGCAATGCTCCGTACGACCGCGAACTTGCTCCTCCCGCTGCCAAGCATCCTGCGATAGTGCTGCCGCCCCTCCGGATCGGGCTCTCTCAGCAAAATCCTTTGGTAGCATTGTTCGATGAGTTGTTCGCCGTTATATGGCAAAAGCTCGGATAGGATTACGGTCTGCATATTCTTGACTCGGAACGCGCATTGTTACGAAAACAGAAGCCGACGCCGACTGAATTTAACTCGCACCAACATTTCTCAAATCAAACCAAATCGAGGAAAACGGATGCGATTAATTCAAGCTGCTGTTTAATAAAAACCTGAACTGACAAAAGGCTCAACATGCCTTGGATTGCACGCGTGAACGTCGCCGTGCCCGCGCACAAACTCTACAGGTTGAGCCAGATACCGTTGGCCCGATTCGTCGATATCGCTTCCCCGGTGTGGAACGGTATCGACGCATGCCCTATCCACGTTTGCCAACGACAATAAATTTGAAAGAACTTCAAGCGAGCGGCCACACCAACTTAGCTCCATCACCTGGAGCATCACTTGAATGTTTGCACGCCCGTTACTACCGGATACGCCACCGAGAACACCAGATTCAATACCTTCTGGATCTCGGTGACCGGCGCGTTCGACACATACAATAGATCCTTGTTGTCGATCATGAAGCTCTGGGCAACAAAGAACGAATTCGGGTCCTTGAGATTCACACGATACACGACCGGTACCTTACCATCAGCCGTGGTACGAACAGGGACATTTGACCATTGCAGCGCGGATGCATTTTCAAGCCGAAAAATGAACACCCCGCGCGGGTCGGAGCGCGAATCCTGCAGCCCGCCAGCTCGTGCTAACGCCTGCGCAAGCGTAATACCCTGCGCCTCAAAATTGAATTCTTGGTTCTTGCCTGTCGCACCAAGGGATGTGAAGCTGTACGGCTGAAACAATGCCGTTACCACATCTCCTGCATGCAGCGGAACATTCTGGCGCGGATCACGAATGACGGTTTCCAGCGGCAACGACACCACTTTATCGCCGCGCGTAACCTGAATCGTAATTTTGTCTATCGCCTGACGCACCCCACCAGCGCTCGCCAGAGCATCGAGCACCCGCTCTCCGCGAGCCGTAAGTTGCATGCGATTGCTGTTTGCCACATCCCCGACTACGGTCACATATGACGTGACGTTTCGCGACAGCTTGACCAACACCTGTGGATCGTGCGCCATATACTTCAGGCGCTCCATGATTTCACGCTGCAGTTGAGTCGGCGTGCGCCCGGCAGCGCGCACGAGACCGATGAATGGCACGCTGACGTTCCCATCGCCATCGATCATCTGATCAGGCAGAACTGTCGCGTGCGCACCGCTGCCGACACCGGTCTTCGCATCAGCCTGTGCGGCGCCAAACAGCGTTGCAGGTGGCGCCTCCCAGATCGATACTTCGATCGTGTCACCAACACCCAATTGCCGCTGGAATGCCGTGCCATTGCCGAGCGCAGCAGAGAAGTCGGAATGGGTGCGTTCAGCCAGAAGCTTGCGTGCGACATCGTCCGTGACATCGACGACCTGAATACCCGTAGTATTTGGTGCCTGACCAGCATCATCAATCTGCGACCGGCTCGGCCCGGATGTCGGAATTGCCCCCGCACAACCAGCCAGCAAGGCTGCTCCCCCGATAATCGAAACCCAAAGAGCACTCATCCGAACACGCGACATTGCTTGGTAGTCTTGGTAAATTATGGTCGGCGCAAATTGTCGCACGTTACAGAATCAAATAGAATGTTGCGAGCAAAAAAACCACGTCAGCGGGACTGTGCGTCCCTGCGGCACATCCATTACCACAAAAATCTTGTATTCGCGTGTCACATATCTTGTTGGACGTCACCCGCCTGCTGTCCCGCCTCTCCGATGGCTTGCGGCCAACTGGCGTGGACCGCGTGGGGCTGGCCTATGTGGAACGGTATGGCGCCCAGGCAAACGCGGTACTGAGCGAGCGTGGATTTTCCGTCGTTTTGACTGACAGAGATTCTCAGCAAGTATTTGAAATGCTGCTGTCGTCCGCCCATAATCGTCGTGCGATTCAAAAGCTGGTGGCGCGATCCGTCATGAACCAGCTACGTTTTAAAAATTTCGCACGCAGCATTTTGTTGCATACGAGCCACAATGGAATGGAGTTTCAGCGCTATTACCACGCCATGGCGCGCCGGAACGCCCGCTCCGTATTCATGGTGCATGATCTGATTCCGCTTACGCACGCGGAATACTGCCGGCCCGGCGTCGACGATGCTCACCGGCTACGCATTCATACTGCGCTGCAGCACGCCAATGGTTTGATTGCCAACTCGCAGGCCACGCTTGACTCGCTTGCCAGCGAGGCCGACCTCGCAGGGTTCCCCCTGCCGCCCACCGTGGTTGCACCCTTGGCGTCCGGCGTCGCCGCCCGCCCTCACGGACCGAGCCCTCTGAATCATCCGTATTTCGTCATGCTCGGCACCATTGAGCCGCGCAAGAACCACTGGTTCATGTTGCATGTGTGGCGCAGGCTCGTCGAACGGCACGGTGCGGCCGCACCGAAGCTCATCGTCATCGGACGGCGCGGGTGGGAATGCGAGAACGTTGTCGATATGCTCGATCGTTGCTCGAGCCTCCGCGGCGTGGTCATAGAAGAGGCCGATTGCTCCGATGATCAGCTTCATATTTGGCTGCAGCACGCGCGCGCGCTTCTTTTCCCGTCGTTTGTCGAAGGCTACGGAATGCCTCTCGTCGAAGCACTCGCGCTAAGGGTGCCCGTGCTCGCCAGCGATCTCGGTGTATTTCGCGAAATTGCCGGCGGCATTCCCGACTATCTCGACCCATTGGATGGCCTCAACTGGCTCGCTCACATCGAAGCATACAGCCAGCCAGCGTGCACGGAACGCGACGCTCAACTCGCGCGTATCGAGGACTTTCGCGAACCCACGTGGTCCGAACACTTTGCCCGCGTCGACAATTTCCTGGAAACACTGCAATAGATGAGCGATCCGGCACGCCATTACCCGAATCTGCGTGATCCGGTATTCGATCTTCGCAGTGTCACGCGCGGATCGCGTTTCATCAGTTGGCTGATGCGGCGGTCGAATTGCATCTGGACGGACACTCGTCCGGGACGACTCATGCTGCGAATTGCTCGCGCCGCCGGGTTCGCCGTCCACGCAGCCTCACCGGGGCCGCTATTGGCACGCAATGGTCGACGCATGCCGCTGCTTTCCTGGTTCGTCGTGCATCACACCGAAACCGGACCACAAACGCTCTCCGAAGCGATCAGCCGCGCATTTGCTACCACCGACGACGCGGGCAAATCACCCGACGTCACAAAATTGATGGAGCGCGTGCTCGACAGCTACGCGCTGGATCCGGAACACCGTGTGCCCCGCTGCCCGCCCGCCCTGCTGGCACCACCCGACGCCACGCGAGTGTTGCTGGTCGACGAACGCCTGCGATCCGCTTGCACGGACGAATCGCCCAAAAAGCGTCGACAGGCGTTCGAACAAATGATCGAAAACGCGCTCGCCTCGCATCCTAACGCTCAGTTCTGGCTGGCGCGCAGCGGTGACCATGGTACCGGTCACTGGCTATCGTCACTGGTCCGCGCCTTGCCGCCCGGTACACAACATATCGGCGACGAATATTCGACCTGCGCCACGCTTCGCCACGTCGATCATGTCTATACGGTAGCGGCACCGGAGGGTATGTATGCATTGCTGGCGGGCGTCCCGGTCCACACATTCGGCGCGCCCTACTACTCGGGCTGGGGGCTGACAAACGATCACGGCGTGACGGGCGGCCGCGCAACGCGGCCAACCTTGGCAGCATTTTTCGATGTCGTGTTCCTGCGTCTGGCGAATTACCTGGACCCGGCGACGCACGCGCCGGGCAGCCTTGATGCGCTGCTCGACAGCATCGAATTACAGCGCTCAGTTTCAACCCGGTTCGCAGATCTGCGTGAGGTGGTCGGTGTGCGTTTTCAGTGGTGGAAGCGNCCGTTCGCCACGCCATTCCTCACGGCCGGCGGGGGTACGTTGCGCTGGGCACGTGAGCCAGGCTCGCTGCGCCGTGGCGAATACGCGGCACTTTGGGGTGCACGCAGTTCGGACGGTGTGCCCGAAGGCGTGCGTCACGTGAGAATCGAGGACGGATTTCTCCACTCGACCGGACTCGGGTCGGACATGATTGCCCCCTACAGCCAAGTGGTGGACATGAGCGGCCTGTATTTCGACGCAAGCCGCCCGAACGACCTCACGACCCTGCTGAATGGAACGATATTCAGCGAAATGGAACTGGCGCGAGCCGCCAAGCTGCGTGCGCGGATCGTTCAATTCGGTTTGACAAAATACAATCTGGGTCGGCGCAAACCGACATGGCTGGCACCGCACGGAAAACCAGTTTTGCTGGTCCCGGGACAGGTGGCCGATGACGCTTCCATCCGCCTGGGAACGCGTGCAATTTCCACCGCAGACGCGCTGCTACGTGAAGTGCGTGCACGCCGCCCCGAGGCTTTTATCGTTTACAAGCCCCATCCCGATGTCCTTTCCGGCAACCGGAGCGGCCTCGTCAATGCCGAGCGGCTAGCCGACGTTGTCGACGTCGACTCGGATCTCGTCTCACTGATCGACGCCGCGGACGAAGTACATACGCTGTCGTCACTCGCCGGCTTTGACGCGTTGCTGCGCGGCAAGGCCGTATTCACGTACGGACTGCCCTTTTACGCAGGCTGGGGCCTCACACACGATGCACTTGCCCCCTTGCCCTGGAGAAACCGCAGTCTGTCGCTCGACATGCTCACGGCGGGTGTAATGCTACGCTATCCTGTCTATTGGGACTGGCGCCTGCAGCTATTCACGACACCAGAAGCCGTGATTCAACGGCTTGCACCGCTCGCAGCGCGCCCGCTTGGCCGAATAAACGCCGATCATGCGCGAACCTTCCTGAAGATCATGCGCTGGATTCGCAATGCAACGCATCACCTGGCTTGGCGCCGGCAACAAATCATGAAGAAACAGGCTCGCGAAGCATCGTGAACCAGTCACAAAATTGGAAACTTGACTCGGGGATTGCAACCATGAACATCTATCCGGTAATTCTGTGCGGCGGCAGCGGCACCCGACTTTGGCCTATGTCGCGCGGCGGCTATCCAAAACAATATCTGAAGTTGACGGGCGATCAAACGCTCGTCCAGCAGACGGCGGCTCGCCTTCAGCATATTCCGGGCGCCACGGCCCCCATCGTCGTCACCAATAACGAACAGCGCTTCCTGGTCGCGGAACAACTCCGTCAGGTCAACATCACGCCGTCGTCGATCGTGCTCGAGCCGGTAGGCCGCAACACCGCGCCCGCGATCGCGATCGCCGCGCTGCTCGCCCTGCACGAATCGCCTGACGCACTGCTGCTGGTGCTGCCGTCGGATCACGTCATTCTCAACGAGCCCGCATTCATCGCTGCGGCCACTGAGGCAGCCGCCATCGCAGCAGACCAGCATCTCGTCACGTTCGGCATCACGCCGACGGAAGCGCACACCGGTTTCGGCTATATCCGTCGCGGCCCGGCCGTCGCGGACGGCAAGCAGGTCTACAAGGTCGACGCGTTTGTCGAAAAACCCGACACACCGACAGCCGAGCGCTTCCTCAGCGACGGCAATTACTACTGGAACAGCGGCATGTTCATGCTGAAGGCGTCCACGTACATGGAAGAGCTGCATCGCCATGCACCGGAAATCGCCCGCCAGGCAGAACTCGCGTTCGAATCCGCCAAGCGCGACAACGACTTTCTCCGTCTCGACGCCGAAGCGTTCGCCGCCTGCCCGAACGTCTCGATCGACTACGCAGTGATGGAGAAGACCGAGCGCGCAGCCGTCGTCGCGGCAGCAGACCTCGGCTGGAATGACATTGGGTCGTGGAGCGCACTCGCAAACATTGCGGAAGCCGACGACCAAGGCAACGCACTCATCGGCGACATCTTCACCGACGCGGTGAAGAACTCGTATATCCGCGCCGAACACCGGATGGTCGCCGCCCTGGGCCTCGACAACATCGTGATCGTGGAAACCGCCGACGCCGTGCTGGTAGCGCATCGCGACAAGGCCCAGGACGTCAAGAAAATCGTCGAATGGCTGAACGCGTCCGGCCGCCACGAATCGGTCACGCACCGCCGTGTCGTCCGCCCGTGGGGTTCGTACGAAGGCATCGACCAGGGCGACCGCTTCCAGGTCA
>Ga0055528_1000705_pt1 | contig 23697 bp, 19 predicted proteins | sample AraplaCol_mMS_r2_2_FD_55006 | JGI IMG/M metagenome (GOLD analysis project Ga0055528, IMG submission 55006) | Arabidopsis root microbial communities from North Carolina, USA - plate scrape MF_Col_mMS_r2 | ecosystem: Host-associated > Plants > Roots > Endosphere | place: USA: North Carolina...
CATTGGCGGCGGTACCGTGGACGGTGAGCCGGTGGAGCAGTACGCGTTCAAGCAGGATGCCGTGGACTGGCAGGTGTGGATTTCTAAAGCGACCTCGCTGCCGAAGAAGCTGATCATCAACTCCCTGGATGACCCGGCCCAGCCGCAGTATCGGGCCCGCCTGAACTGGGATACCGGCACGGCGGTACCGGCTAGCGCGTTCCACTTCACCCCGCCGGCCGACGCCGCGCGGATAAAGCTGGTGCCGGTCGAGGTTGCCGTGGTTACCCCCGATGCCGGCCAGGAGAACTGACATGCGCACCCTGCTCAAGACCCGCACCCCTGTGTTGACCTGCGCGGGTAGCCTGCTGGTCCTGCTGGCGGTGGGCATCGCGCCGGTCAACGCGCAGCACGGCCACCGCGGCGGCGGCGCGGCCCGCGCAAGCGCGCACGCCAACATCAACCGGCCGGTACGCCCGCAGGGCGGTGGCACCCACCGCGATGTCAACCACAACGCAAACCGCAATGTGGACCGCGACGTCAACCGGAATGTGAACCGGAACGTGAATCGGGATGTCCATGTGGACGTGGACTACCACGACGACCACTGGAACCGCTATGACGACCACCCGTTCGCGACGGCGGCGGCGGTTACGGCGGGCGTGGCGGTGACCTCGGCGGTGATCGGCTCGATCGTGAATTCGGTGCCGCCCAGCTGCGTGACCACCGTCATCAATGGCATGGCCTACCAGCAGTGCGGGAGTACCTGGTATGAGCCGCGGTACAGCGGTACCACGGTGCAGTATGTGGTGATCAATCCGCCCAGGTAAGTGTGATGCGTCATCGGTGTGCGTCTGCGTTGAAGGGGGTGGGTTGAAGGAGAATCCACATGCACGGTTCGCTGCACGCTCACGGGCCTCGGAGGCCAGAATGGTGACGCTTACGCCACACCCGGAATCGACAACACGGGACCAGGTCAAGCTGCGGGCGGTACTGAACGCGCTGCCACTGGCTTTGCTTCTGGTCGACCGGCATTGCGTGGTGCGTTATGCCAACGACCGTGCGGCGACGGTATTCGGCTACGCGCCGGGTGAGATCGAGGGCCGGCCGCTGGTTGCGCTGGTGCCGGATGCCACCGGTGCCATCTGGTCCTGCAGCCATCGCGCCGACCCCGTCGCCGCGCGTTGCATGGACCGTGACGAGCATGGCCTGCGTCGTGATGGCCAGGCGTTTCCGGTGGAACTGCTGTTCAATGCGGTGGAACTTGATTGCGGATGGCAGGGCGTGCTCGCGGTTGCCGACCTGACCGCGCAGCGGCATGCCGAGCAGGAGCTTGCGGTGGAGCGCGAAAGCATGGCCCACATGTCGCGGGTTACCCTGATCGGCGAGATTTCGGGCTCGCTGGCGCATGAGCTCAACCAGCCGCTGGCGGCGATCCTGAGCAATGCCCAAGCCGGCCTGCGGATCCTGCGCCGCGACCCGGGCGCGATCGGCGAGATCCGCGAGATCCTGCAGGACATCGTCGAAAACGACCAGCGCGCCGGCGAGGTGATCAGCCGCCTGCGCGGACTGCTGCGGCGCGAGACCCGGACGCTCGGCGCGCTGATGGTCAACGACCTGGTGCATGATGCGCTCCGTGTGATCCGCAACGACCTGATCAACCGCGGTGTCGAGTACCGGCTGGACCTGTCGGTACCGTTCAGCCGGGTCCAGGGTGATGGGGTGCAGCTGCAGCAGGTCCTGCTCAACCTGATCATCAATGCCTGCGATGCCATGGTCGACAGCCCACGCCGGGTGCTGACCGTGCGCACGGACGGCTCGGTGCCAGGGACCATCCGGATCGAGGTGCGCGACACCGGCCCCGGCATCGCGGCGGAGCGCATGGACACCATCTTCGCCCCGTTCCACAGCAGCAAGCCCAACGGCATGGGCATGGGCCTGGCGATCTGCCGCACGCTGCTTCGGGCCCACGGTGGCGAGATCAATGCCCGCAACCTGCCCGAGGGCGGCGCCTGTTTCTACATCGACCTTCCTTTGATGGAGTAGTGCCATGAGCCCTGTCGTGCACATTGTCGACGATGACCCGCGCGTGCTTGCCGCGCTGGGACGCTGCCTCCGCGCCGATGGGCTGGAGGTGACCCTGAGCGGCTCCCCGGACGAATTCCTGGCCCAGTACGATGCCGACGCCGCAGGGTGCGTGGTGCTGGACCTGCACATGCCCGGGATGGACGGGCTGGCGTTGCAGCAGCTGTTCGGAGAGCGCGGCCAGGCGCCGGTGATGATCTTCGTCAGCGGCGATGCGGACGTTTCCAGCTGCGCCCAGGCAATGCGTGCCGGCGCGGTGGATTTCCTGACCAAGCCGGTGGATGCAGCGGTGCTGCTGGAGGCGGTGATGCGCGGCATCGACGCCGATGCCTGCGCACGGATCAGGCGCAGTGGCGAGCAGGGCGCGGTGCAGCGCTACCAGTGCCTGACCCCGCGCGAGCGCCAGGTGCTGCCACATGTGATTTCCGGGCGGTTGAACAAGCAGATCGCCGCCGACCTGGGGATTTCGTTGAAGACCACCAAGGTGCACCGCAGCCGCATCATGGTGAAGTTCGGCGTGCGTTCAGTGGCCGCGCTGGTCCGCCTCGCCGAACTGGCCCACGTCGATCCTGGCGGCGGATGAAAGGTACTGCGCCCTGGTGCCCTCAGGCCATCGCCAGCACCATCACCGTGCCCCAGGTGGTCAGCAGCACATGGGCGATGGCGACCGCACCGGAGTAACCGATCACCGCGATCGAACTGTCCGAGCGTTCCTGCAGCGCGGCCAGCGCCGCGGTGAACGTCTGCGCGCCTGAGATTGCACCCAGCAGCAGCACCCCGGGAATTTTCAGTACCTTGTGGCCGAACCACAGACCGGCCAGCAACGGCGTCATGGTGACCCCNATGCCGCCCAGGAACAGGCCGAGCCCGTGTTGTTCCACCGCTTCGACGAAATGNGGGCCGGCACCCAGCCCGACCATCGCAACGAACGCGGCAAGGCCGTAGGACTGCATCAGCTTGACCGCGCTNTCCGGGACCCGCCCGAACAGCGGGCGGCGCACCCGCAGNTGCCCGACCACGATGCCGCCCAGCAGCGCGCCGACGCTGCTGCCGATGCTGACCGACAGCGTGCCCAGCGGCACCACGGCAACGATGCCGGACACCGCGCCGAGGAAGATCGCCATGCCCACGACCACGAAATCGGTGGCGGTGGTCGGGTGCAGGATCCGACCGACTTCGGCGGCAGCACGCACCACTGCAGGCTCCGGTCCGATCAGTTCCAGCACGTCCCCGCGTTCGAGCACTGTCTGGGTGCCGATCGGCATCGATTGGCCGTTGCGGCGGATCCCGCGCAGGAACACCGCGCGCACCGCATCGTCTCGGGCGATCTGTTCCAGCCGCTGCCCGGCCCAGGTACGCCGGCTGACCAGCACCTGGTGGGACGCCATTGGAATGTCCAGCAGTTCCGGGTCGTCCACTTCCTCGGCACGCTCGCCCAGCACTTCCACCAGCGCCTTGCGTGGACCGCCGATGACGATGTGGTCGCCGGCATGCAGGCGCGTGGCCGGGCCCGGCTCGACCAGTGACTGGCCGTGACGCACCCGGTAGACGAACAGGCGCAGGCCCGGCAGCAGGCATTCGGCCTGGTCCACGCGCAAACCGGCGATGCGCATGCCCGGCGCGATGCGATAGGCGCGGGTATCGAAGGGCTGCCAGGCCGATGCGATGCCGGCCGCCGAGCGTTCGATGCCGAACCGGTGCTCCAGTGCCAGCGCATCGTCGACCAGGTTCAGGCGCAGCAGGCGCGGCCCGATCACGTTGCAGGTGAGGATCACCCCCAGTGCCCCGGCCACGTAGCACAAGGCATCGGCAACGCCGACATGGGCGATGTAGCGGGCCTTGAGCGCGTCATCGATGGGCAGGCGCTGGATGGCCTCGCTGGCCGTGCCCATCGCCGGCGATTCGGTCAGGGCGCCGGACATCATGCCGGCCGCCAGGCCCGGATCGAGCTTCAGCGCGTGGGCGACGACCAGGGCGGCCAGCAGCCCTACCACGGGCATGAATACCGCCAGCACCGCATAGCGCCAGCCATCGCCCTTCATCGCGGACAGGAAGCGCGGACCGACCTCGTAGCCGATGCCGAACAGGAACAGCAGGAACACCAGCGATTTGGCGGTGGCCGCCACCGGGACATGGAATGCCCAGCCGATCAGCATGCCCACCAGCAACGAACCGGTGACACCGCCGAGGTTGAACCCATGGACCTTGATGCCGCCCAGCCAGTGGCCCAGCGCCAGGGCCAGGTACACGGCAAGTTCCGGATAGCGGTCCAGCAGCGATGCGAAGCCGTCCATGTGCGCCCCTCCGGATGGGTGGATCAGAGTCCCGGCGGATCGTAGTAGACCAGCAGCCGGAGGTCGTCCAGGTCGCTGGTCTGCGGACCCTTCTGGCTGACGTGCGCGTAACGCACCCGCATCATCAGGCCTTTCAGCGGCCCGTCGGCCGCCGTCCATTGGGCGTTGAGGTTGTACTCGTCCTTGGCGTAGTCGGTGAGCGCGTCCGGATCGGAGCCATCCACGTACAGCGCATAGAAGCTCAGCCCCTTGACCGATTGGACGTTGTACGCCGCACGCAGCAGCCAGGCGCCTTCGCCATTGCGGTTGAAATCCTCGACCTGCACGCTGGTGTAGCCGGGATAGCCGCTCCACGGGTTCTGCATGTTGGTGCCGCCACTGGCACGGGTGTAGCCGGTGGTGAACAGCGCTCCCTTGTAACCCAGTTCCAGCTTGCCACCCCATTGGCGGGCGGAGAATTCATCGCCGCGCAGCAGGTTGTCGCCCGCACTGTCCTGGTCGGAGTACTGCAGCGCCAGGTTGAGTTTGGCGGTGTCGCCCAGCGGAAAGGCGTACTTCGCCTCGGTGTAGAAAATGCTGATGATGTCGTTGCTGTGGTAGTAGATCGCACCGGCGCTTAGCCGGTCGCGGGTGTAATTCGCGCCAAGCGTATACACGCCGCGGTCGACCCAGGAAGGCGCGCCGGCGTCCCTGGCCATGGACACGAAAGTGTCGGCGTTGCGCTCCTTGATCTTGTCGAAGTAGCCGGCACCGAATTTCCATTGCGGTGCGCCGCCGTCGCCGCCATACACCCCCTGCACGGTCAGGGCCTGGAAGGTGTTCGGGGTCATGCGCGCGTCATTGCGGTTGACGTAGGGGGTATCGATGCCGAAGCGGCCGAGCTTGAGCCGGGTGTCATCGTTGATCAGGAACTCGCCATAGGCTTCGCCCAGCACGGTATAGCCTTCCTGGCCGGGTTTGAGCAGCAGGGTGCCGTCCTTGTCATCCGGTCCGTACAGGCGCTGGGAGGTGTAGCCGGTGGCGCCGAAGGCGAAGCGTTCGCGGAAGTAGCCGGTCTTGAACCCGGCCGAGCCGCCCAGTGCCCACGCCGTGCTCTGGCTGTCGTCGTACTTGTCGCGGTCCAGGTAGAAGGTGCGCGCCTGCACGTCGAAGGCGGTGTCCTTCCACGCCTGGCGGCGCGTTTCGCGGATCCAGGCAGCGCGGTCGCGCGGGACGAACGCTTCGTCGAGGGGGGTCTGGCCCTGTTCGGTGGAACTGGGGGACGCGTCGGCCGTGGCCGGGTCGTCGGGCGCAGCGGACTGCGCCCNGGCCAGGGCGGGCAGCAGCGCCGCTGCGGCCAGCATGCATGCGAGTGGCTTCATGTCCGTCTCCTAGTGCGAGAGCAACATCGCGAAGTAGCCAAACACGGTGTACAGCACACCGGACACGGCATAGCCGACCGGGAAGCCCACCCAGGGCACGGTACTGTCGATCTCCTTGGCGGCCTCGCGCGCGGGACCCGAGTGCGACCGNGAGCCGGCCACGCCGCCCATCAGCACGGCGGGATTGATCTTGAANAAGTGGTACCCCACCGCCCAGGTGATGAAGGGCGGCACCGTGCTGGCGACGAAGCCCGCCAGGAAGATCTTGAGCGCGATGGCGCCGGTCAGCTGTTCCAGCAGCGTCGCGCCGGCATTGATGCCGACGATGGCGATGAAGGTCACCAGGCCCAGGTCCTCCAGGATGTTGCGGGCGGCGTTGGGCGTGCTGCCGAAGAAGCGCAGCCGCGACACCAGCGACGACACCAGGATGCCCGAGAGCAGCAGGCCGCCCGCGTTGCCAAGGCCGACCGAGAAGTCGCCGATCGGCACGTTGATCTTGCCGATCAGCAGGCCCAGCACCATGCCCCCGGACAGCGTCAGCAGGTCGGTGGTAGTGCTGGGACGGGCGATCTTGCCGAGCATGCCGGCCGCACGGTCCACCGCACTCTTCAGACCGGTGACGAACAGCACGTCCAGGCGCTTGAGTTCGGTTTCGGCGCCGGCCGGGATGGGTTCACCCGAACGTTCCAGCCGGGTGACCTGCAGCTGCCCCGCGAAATCCTCGCCGGCCAGGCTCCTCAGCGGCTTGCCGACGAAGTCCTTGTCGGTGACCAGGATCTCGGCCTGGTCCAGCGGAATGTTCAACGCCTTGGGGTCGTCCACCTCCGCACCGAGCAGGCCGATGTTGTCGGTGAGGTCCTGCAGCCGTCCACCCAGCGCGACCACGTCGCCCTGCTGCAGCACCAGGCCGGGATCCGCGCCCAGCGTTTCCTCGCCGCGGCGCACGTTGACGATGCGGTACTGCGGATACCTGCTGCGGAACTGGCCGATGCTCTGCCCGGCGCTGGTGGCGTTGTCCAGCCGGTAGGCACGCAGGCCACCGCCGCGGTAGCCTGACAGCGCGGCATCATCGACGTTGCGCACGCCGTGTTCCAGCTCGTACTCGCGTGCGGCCTTGCGTGCATCCACGCCCCACCAGCGCGGCAGGTACTTGCAGACCAGGATGATGCCGACCGTGCCCCAGATGTAGGTGACGCCGTAGCCCAGCGCGATCATTCCCGAAACCTGCTCGGCGGTCGTCCCGGGCGGCAGCTGGTAGGCGCCTTGTTCGACCGCCATTTCGGCGGTCCCGATCGCGGCCGACATGGTCTGCGACCCGGCCAGCACGCCACCGGCCGCGCCGGCCGGCAGCCCGAGCAGCCCGGACATCAGCACCACCAGCAGCAGGCCCAGCACGGCGCANATCACCGCCAGGANGGTGAACTTGATGCCGTCCTTCTTGAGGCTGTTGAAGAACGCCGGCCCCACCCGCAGGCCCACGCCGTACATGAACAGATAGTAGAAGAGCGACTTGGCGAAGTTGTCCAGCTGCAGCTTCACGCCGTAGGTGGACGCCCAGGTGGCCAGCGCCGCGCCGACCACCACCGCTGCGGCGACCATGCCCAGGCCGTAGCCCTTGACCGAAAACTTGCCCGCCAGCACCGCCATGCCGACGGTGAAGAACAGCAGGATGTAGGGGTTGTCAGCGAGAAACTGGAAGAAACCTTGCATGACGTGTGCTCCTGTCCGGGGGACGGCGGTTCACTGCAGGGAACCGGCACGCAGGCCGGCCAGCGCATCGGGTTTGATCAGTTTGATTCCCTGCGCGGCGTGGTAGCCGTGGATCTCCTTGACATCCAGCTTGCGCATGAAGGCAATGGTGTCGGCGGTGATCACCTGGCCGGGCACCATGATCGGGAAGCCGGGCGGGTAGGGGATGACGAAGTTGGCAGAGACCATCTGCGGTCCTTCGGCCAGCCGCCGGTCGACGTCGTCGCTGTGCAGCCGCACGAATTCGCAGTTGGCTTCCTCGTAGGCCATGAAGAAGGCCGGGCGCATGTGGCCTTCGTTGCTGGCCCCGTCCGGCGCTTCGCGGAAGGCATCGTGGAACTGGCTGAAGTTGGGCAGGTCGGGCACGTCGGTCATCAACGCGCGGACCCGGTCGGCGAAGACCTGGCGACCGTTGGCGCCTTCCTGTGCCAGCCGCGCTTCGATTTCGCGCGAGAGGTCGGCAAGGGCCTTGATCAACAGCGCCGCGTCGCTGTGGGTGTTGTTGATGTTGGTCTGGACCAGGATGCTGTTGCGCGAGGTCTTGTTGATCTGGATGTCGAAGCGCTCGGCCAGCAGGCCCTTGAACTGGGTGCCGTCGAAGCCGGCGGCGCCGCAGATCACGGTCAGCCGGGTCGGGTCCAGCGCGAACTCATCGTCGTCCCACGCCTGCAGCGTCTCCACCCAGCTGGCATTGGGCGGCCCGTAGTCGCGCAGGCCGGAGGCGCGGAACTCGGCCGGGATCATGTCTTCGGGCGTGGCGACGTGGAAGTACTTCGAGATCAACGGGTGGCCGTTGATGGTGCGNCGCAGGCGCAGCGCCAGGTCGGTCATCTTCAGCGTCAGGCCGTAGCCTTCCAGTTCCATCTGCCGCCGTGCCAGGTCAAGCGAGGCGATCAGCTGCAGGTTGGGCGAGGTCGAGGTATGGGCGAAGAACGCTTCTTCGAACGGGCCTTCCACCTCGTGGAAATCCTCGTCCCAGACCAGCATCATCGACCCCTGCCGGAAGGCAGACATCGACTTGTGGGTGGAGTTGGTCTGGTATACCCGGATGCGCACCTTATCCGGATCGGGCAGCAGATGTTCATCCAGCTGGGCCGGGTCGCCGGGCTCGACCTTGCCGCGCTGCGCCTTCCAGGCTTCGTACTCGGTGCGGTACGCCTTGCTGCGATAGCGTTCGGTCAACGCGGCCGCGGCGCCCAGACCGGTCCGCCGACGGTGCAGCGGGCTGAAGCGGGCGAAGCCGAACCAGGCTTCGTCCCACAGGAAGATCAGGTCCGGCTTGATCGCCAGGCACTCCTCCATCACCCGTTGCGGGTTGTACATGTGGCCGTCGAAGGTGCAGTTGGTCATGTCGATGACCTTGACCCGGTCCAGCTTGCCGCCGGCCTGGCAGTCCAGCAGCGCCTGTTTGATGGTGCGCAGCGGGACCGCGCCGTACATCGAATACTGGGTCAACGGGAACGCTTCCACGTAGTAGGGCTGCGCGCCGCTGAGCACGAAGCCGTAGTGGTGCGATTTGTGGCAGTTGCGGTCGACGATGACGATGTCGCCGGGCTTGCACACCGCCTGCACCACGATCTTGTTCGAGGTGGAAGTGCCGTTGGTGCCGAAGTAGGCGCGCTTGGCGCCAAAGGCCCTGGCCGCGGCGGTCTGCGCGCGTTTGATGGTGCCGGTGGGTTCCAGCAGGCTGTCCAGGCCACCGGTGGTGGCCGAGGATTCGGCGAACAGGATGTTGGTGCCGTAGAAGTGGCCCATGTCGCGGATCCAGTTGGAGCCGAAGATGGACTTGCCGCGTGCGATCGGCAGCGCGTGGAAAGTGCCGATCGGGCGCAGCGCGTATTTCTTGAGGTTGTCGAAGTACGGCGTTTCGTAACGGTCGGCGATGCCATCCAGCAATGCCAGGTGCACTTCCATGGGTTCTTCGACGTGGTGGAAGACGCGGCGCAGCGGCGCGGCTTCGTCGCTGCCGGCCAGACGCTCCGGGGAGCGGTCGGTGAGCAGGTAGAGGTCAAGCTCCGGTCGGAAGTGCTTCAGGGCGCGGGCCAGCGAGGTGGACAATGCGCCGGCCGTCGACGGCTCGTCGTCGCTGCCGAGGTTGCGGGCGAGGAACTGCTTCAGGTCCGGGATGTCGAGCAGCGAGGTGAAACGGAATCCGTCGACGATGACCACCGCCTGCACGTCCGCATTGACCATTGCCGCCAGCGCGGCATCCTCGAAACTGCCGGCGTGGGTGACCGCGTAGTGGAACTGATCGTCGACGCGGCGCATGGCGCGCATTTCGTCGCGGGCACGTTGCCACAGCGCCGGTTCGTTGGGGGTCACGATCAACACTTCGAAGTAGGGCTTGTCCGGCGCGCCCAGCAGCTCGGGCGGCAGCGCATCGAGCAGGGTGCGGTCGCCGTCGTCGTCGGCGTTCCAGGCCTGTTCGTCGCGGCGGAAATCGCCGGACAGGATCGCGGCCGAAAGCTTGCGTGCCAGCCGCGCGAACTGTGCGGCGTCGTTGTCGGCCAGTGCCGCGGCCAGCGCGCCCAGCAGGCGTTCGCCGGGGTAGGCCCAGCACTGTTCGAGCGGGCGCAGGTCGGCCAATGCTTCGACGCAGGCGCCACGCCGTTCGGCGCTGTCGGTGCCTGCAGCCGCCCACGCACGCGCATACGCGTTCAGTTGGCGCCAGTGGTCGGCGCGCATCGAGGCGGCAGCCAGCACCGTGGACAGTTGCGGCAGGGCAGCAGGGTCGGCATTCATGGCAGGGCTCCGGCGGGGAACGAAAGGAATCCGCCACGCGCTCGAGCAGGCGCGGCGGCCACTACGCAGCGCAGGCTAGACCCCTGCCGCAGGGCCGGGAATTGGCCCTTGGTGCCATGCCCGGCGTATGGCCCCAAGGGCCAATTGCCGGCCGGGTGGCCCACGCCTAGCGTGGTTCATCGTCCTCGTTCCTGGAGCTGCCCCATGTCCACCCGCACCGTGTCCCGCGCCGCCGCCCGCCTGCTGCTGGTGCTGGTCGGCCTCACCTCCCTGGCCGCGCTGGCCGCCGATCCGGCCAAAACCAGGCTCAAAGGCGTGATCACGGCCGTGCAGGGCGACACCATTACCGTGGTGGACCAGGCCCGAACCGCACACATCGTGCAGGTGTCGGCCGACACGGTGTACAAGAAGACCAAAGGGCTGACCAACGTCATCCATGAAAAGACCGATGCCAGCGTCCTGGCGGCGGGGCTTCCGGTCACGGTCGAAGGCAGCGCCGCGGGCGATGCGCTGGCCGCGCGCGAAATCAGCTTCCGCTCCGAGGACCTGCGCACCACCCGGCAGATCCAGGCGGGCATGGCGCCGACCACGGAGGAGGTCGGTGCGATGAACAAGCGCATGGACGAGTTCGGTACGTACGAGCAGCTGGATGCGGCGGAAGTGACGTTCGACTCGGGCAGCGCAAAGCTTTCGGCCAAGGCACGTGGCGACCTGGATGCATTCGCCGCCAAGGCAAAGCAGACCCACAACTACGCCGTGGTGCTGCAGGGGTTCACCGATTCCACCGGCAACGCCGCCGCCAACCAGCGCCTGAGCACCCAGCGTGCCGCAGCGGTGGCCAACTACCTGCAGCAGAATGCCGGCCTGGCACCGGGCAGGGTCCGCGCCGGCGACGGCATGGGCGTGGCACCGGATGCGGGCAGCGGCAGCAACGGCGCAGCGCGCAAGGTGGTGGCCAAGCTGGTCGTCGACAAAGGTGTACAAGCGGGCGTCAAACCCTGAACCCTGGCCGCAGGCGCACGGCGCATTGAAGTGGAGGTCGCATGCACACCTACCTGACATGGGCACGGCTACCCACGCTGGTGCTGGCACTGGCCTGCACGGCGGTGGCGGTGCGCCCTGCCGTCGCTGCTGCACCCGTGCCCGCCAAAGCAGCGGCGAGCCAAGGCACCTTCACGCGCGAACAGCTGGACCAGATGCTGGCGCCGGTGGCGCTGTATCCGGACGCGCTGCTGGCGCAGGTGCTGATGGCCTCCAGCTATCCTGGCGATGTCACCGATGCGGTGGCGTGGTCAAAGGCACATCCTGATGCCAAGGGCGAAGAAGCAGTGCGCCAGGTGGCCAACCAGGCGTGGGATCCCAGCGTGCAATCACTGGTTGCGTTCCCGCAACTGCTGGCGGTGCTGGGGCAGGACCCGGCCTGGGTACAGAAGATGGGCGACGCATTCCTGGCCCAGCCCGACGCCGTGATGGATTCGGTGCAGCGCCTGCGCCGGCAGGCCCAGACCGCGGGCCACCTGGACAGCAATGAACAGCAGAAGGTCAGCACCCAGCCCGCGGCGTCCTCCGCGCCACAGACCATCGTGATCGAATCGGCCGACCCGCAGGTGGTGTACGTACCCAGTTACAACCCCAGCGTGGTGTACGGCAGCTGGGCCTACCCGGCCTACCCGCCGTACTACTACCCGCCGCCGCCGTATTACTACCCCGGCGGTGCGCTGCTCAGTTTCGGCATCGGCGTGGCCGTGGGCGGTGCGCTGTGGGGCGACCTGGACTGGGGGCACGGCGATATCGATATCGACGTGGACCGCTACAACGAGTTCAACAGCAACCGCCAGATCAACCGCGACGACAGCAGGTGGAAGCACAACGCGGCCAACCGTGACGGCGTGCCCTATCGTGACGGGGCTACCCGCGAACGCTTCGACGGAGCGCGCGACAGTGCGGCGCAGCGGCAGGACTATCGAGGTCGTGATGATGCACGGGCGGCCGAGCGCGACCGCGCACGCCAGTCGATGGAACGCCGTGGATTCGATACGCCCGCCACCACCAACCGTGAGGCGCGCGACCGCGCCGGTGCGTCGCAGCGTGAGCTGGGCCAGCGCCCTGCAGGTGCGCAGGGGCGCAACCCGTCCGGCAGCAATCAGTTCCGCAACCAGGGGGGCGCCGGCCACGGTCGCCCGCCGGGCAGCCATCCGGAGAATGCGTTCAATGGTGCGCGCAATCCCGGCCAGTCGCTGGGCGATGCCGATCGCGGGCATCGCAGCGTGCAGAGTTCGCAGCGTCCCGCCGGCGCACGCCCGCAGGGGCGGCCGATGAATCGGCCGGCCGCNCCNCGCGGTGGTGGNGGCGGCGGTCGTCGTCGTTGATCGGAGATCTGCCATGACCCTTCGTCTTTCCCTTTTGAGCGTNGCCTGCCTGCTGCTGGTCGCGCCCGCCCAGGCGCAACAGNCCTATCCCAGCGCCGCTGCCGCGGCCGATGCCCTGGTGGCAGCGCTGCAAGTGCGCGACACGCAGCCCGGNCAGGTCTCGGTGGTACTGGGCGACGACTGGGAGGANTACGTGCCTCGCGACGATATCGAGCGCAAGGACGTGGATACCTTCATCAGCCAGTACCAGCGCAGGCACGCGATAAAGCCGGTCGACGCCAGCCATGCGCTGGTCAGCGTGGGCGCCGAAGGCTGGACGTTGCCGGTGCCTCTGGTGAAACAGGGCGGCGGCTGGGCCTTCGACCTGGCTGCGGCCGCACCGGAACTGCGTGCACGCCGGATCGGGCGCAACGAGCGCGAAGCGGTGCAGGCAGTGCTGGCCTACCATGACGCCCAGCGCGAATACGCACGCCGTGACCGCAACGACGACACGCTGCCCGAGTACGCCGCCCGGCTGCGCAGCAGCCCCGGTACGCATGACGGCCTGTACTGGCCCGCCGACGCGGGCGGCGAGAGCCCGCTGGGGCCGTTGTTCGGCGGCGAGACGCCGGACGATGAGTGGCATGGCTACCACTACCGGATCCTGCAGGGGCAGGGCCCTTCCGCACCGCGAGGGGCGTACCCCTACTCGGTGGCCGGCGCCATGACCCGCGGCTTCGCACTGGTGGCCTGGCCGGCGCGCTACGGCGACAGCGGCGTGATGAGCTTCACCATCAGCCATGCCGGCCAGGTCTATGAAAAGGACCTGGGGCCGGACACCGACCGCGAGGCCCGCGCCATGACCCTGTTCGATCCGGACAGCAGTTGGACGCAGGTCGAGACCGCCGACTAGGTTTCGTCGCTGGCCGGCGCCGGCCGTCCTTCCCAGTGCGCCTTCGGCACCACCTTGGCCTGTTCCGGGTCGCCTTCGTAGTTGGGCGACATGATCTGCACCCCTGCCGCATTGAACGCGTCCTGGATATGCGCATGCAGCGCGCTGCGCACCTGCCAGCGGCGTTCGACCTCGACCACGCGCACGCGCAGCACGTAGCGCACCGCGACGTCGCCCAGTTCAGACTGCGCCACGTGCGGTGGTGGATCGGCCAGTACCCCGTCGGTGGCCGCGGCGGCCTGCAGCAGCAGCCGGTGCACCTGCCGCCAGGGCGCGTCGTAGCCGATGGTGAGCGCGCTTTCCAGCCACAGGCCAGGCCCCTGCGGATCGCGCGAGTAGTTGCGCAGCTCGCCGGCCAGCACCACGTTGTTGGGGATGCTGACCTCCACCCCCAGCGGGGTGCGCAGGCGGGTGGTGAACAAGCCGATCTGTATCGCCACGCCTTCGGTGTCGCCCACGCGCACGACATCGCCGACCATCAGGGTGCGTGAGTAGAGCAGGGTGAAGCCGCTGGCGGCCTGGCCGACGATGCTCGACGCACCCAACGACACCATCAGGCCGACGAACACGCTCAGCCCCTTGAACGCGTCGGTCTCGGCACCGGGCAGGTAGGGGTAGGCCATCGCCAGCGCGAACAGCCAGATGACCACCGTGATGATCCGCCGGGTCGGTTCGGCCAAGGGCTGGTCGATGCCCACGAACTGGAACCGGCCGCTTGCCACCCCGTCGAATACGATGCGTACCGCCTGCACCACCAGCCGTGCGGCCAGGAAGATCAGCGCCGCCGTGAACAGGTCGGGCAGTGCCTCCAACACGCCACGGCCAAAGCGGGCGACGCGTTCGCCGATCCAGCCGCCCATCGCCGCCGACCAGGGCTGGGTGTAGGGGAAGCGACCGAACACGAAGCGCAGCCATTCCTCCAGCACCACCAGCACCACCAGCCAACCCACGAGCCGCCCCAGGCTGCGCGCGCTGGTCACCAGCCCCAGCAGCAGCTGCCGCGCCGAAACGCTGCGCAGCTGCTGCACACGCTGCTGGACCCAGCCATCCACCCGTCGGCGCATGCGCCGGCTGCACCAGCGCAGCCCCCACAACACGCCGATGGCAATGGCGGTGGCCAGCAGCGCCCACGCGGCGCCGGCCAGCAGCCGCTGCGGCAGGCGGGCCTGTTCGGCCGCCGCCAGCGCCACCCGCATGCGGGCCACGGTACGGTCGCGCAGTTCGGGCAGGGTTTCATTGCCCAGTGCGTTGCAGTCGGCCGGGGTCAGCACGGTGACCAGCTGCCCGCCGGCCAGGATGACCACGCCCTGCGGCACCGGCTGGGCCTGCAGGGTGGCCTGGCCGGGCAGGTCGACGATGCGTGCCAGGTTGGCTTCGGTGGCGCGTGCGCGCATCTCCGGCGTGTTGCCGTACAGCGGTGCGCGGAAGGTCACCAGGTCACGGTTGAACCAACGCGCCGTGGCCGGCGCGGGCGCGCCGCCCGCGATGAGCGCCCAGGCCAGCAGCCAGGCGCCGCAGGCACAACGCACCACCAGCCGAAGCGCGGGCATGNCGATCAGAACCGGTAGATCACACCCACCCGCACGCCGCTGTCGACGAAGCGCAGGTTGCCATCCAGNCGCGAGGCATCCACGTCCGCTTCGATGCGNCGCACCGTGTAGTCGAGCGAGAAACCCCAGTTGTCCCACGGGAAGTACTCCACGCCGCCNCGGCCGAAGGTGACGTCGGCATCGACGTCATTGAGGCTGGCGCTGAAATAACCCGCGTCGGCGCTCAGGCGCCAGTGCTCGCCAGGTGCCCAGCGCCAGCTGCCGCCGATCGTGGGCGCCGGCAGGTCTGCATTGACGTTGTTGCCCGCGCGGGCATTGACGGGGTCACCGTTGACATCGGCGGTGGCGCTCAGGTCCAGGTCCATCTGGTACCAGATCAGGCCCACGCGGGGACCCAGGGCCCAGCGCCCGTCGCCCCACGCCCACCAGGTGTAGTAGCCCTCGTAGGCATCCAGGTCGAACTTGGCGCGGATCCGGGTGTGGGTNGCGTAGTGCTGGCCGTTGAAGTCGATGTCGCGGTCGGTGTTGCGCTCGGCATCGGCGCTGTCGCGGTACCAGGANAGGCCGAACTCATGCTTTTCCCACGGGCGCCAGCTCAGCGCGATCACGCCGATGGCGTTGTTGTTGTCCAGGCCCAGGTCGCGGNGGAGGTCGATGCGGGTGCCTTGGCCGGTCTGGCCGTCGGCCCGCACTTTNGTATCGAAATCGGTGATGTAGCCGCCGGCGCGGACNCTGAAAGTATCCAGCGGTTCAACCGCCCAGCACGGGGCGCTGGCGAGCAGCAGAAGGAACGAGGGCAGCAGGTGCGGGCGTTTCATGNCAGGCTCCCGGGGGCGCGATGGGTCAGGGGGATCGATCGGTGCTGCGCAGGCCGACCAGGCGCGCGACCAGCAGCGCCAGGTAGAGCTGGCCGGCAATCGCTTCGAGCGTGGCCAGCCCCCGCGCGACCTGGCTGACCGGGGTGATGTCGCCGTAGCCGAGTGTGGCCAGGGTGACGAAACTGAAATACATCGCGGTGCCGATGCCCAGGCCATGCGCCGTGCCCTGGCCGCCCACCGCCATGGCGCTGGGTGAAATGGCCGACAGCGCGGCGAAGACCACACCGCCACATACGCCCAGCAGCAGGTAGGCGCTCAACGCGGCGGCCAGGTGCTCGGTGCGCACGCGCTGGCTGGACAACGAAAAGCGCACCGCGTGCCAGGCCGCGATGGTGGCCAGCACGCCCCACAGCACCGCGCCNGCCATGGCCACCGCGCCACCNGCGTCGCTGGCCAACCAGCGCAGCAGCTGGGCGACCAGCACCAGCACCAGCAGCACGTGGCGCTGCAGGCGCTGCCCGATCGGAAACAGCGCCGCCAGCAGGCTTGCGCACAGCAGCAGTTCCATCAGCCGGTGGCCGAACGACACCGCCTCCAGCAACGGGCCCAGGGTGACTGTCACCAGCAGCGCACCGAACAGGAAGGCGTAGCGGTGGCGGTGGATCAGCAGGGCGGGCGAGGAGCGCATGCGCGGTCATGATCCCGTGTCCGGCACGAACCAGAACAGCGTGGCCAGGATCACGTACAGCCCGAGCAGCTGGACCCCGCGCAACCAGTCGGCACGGCCGTCGCTGGCGACCTGACCGGTGATGATCACCGCCACCAGTACGCTCAGCACCAGGCCGGGGCCGAACTCCAGGCTCATCGGCTGCGGACCGATCACGTAGCTGAGCAGCACCAGCAGCGGCGCGACCAGCAGCGCCAGCTGCACGCCCGAGCCCAGCGCGATGGACAGGCTCAGGCTCATCTGGTTGCGGCGGGCGGCCACCAGCGCGGTGGCCTGTTCGGCTGCGCCGCCGATCACGGCCAGTACGAACACGCCGGTGAATGCATCGGAGAAGCCCAGCTGCTGGCTGGCCGGTTCGACCACGCCGACCAGGATCTCGCTCATCCAGATGATGCCGATGCTGGTGCCGCCCAACAGCAGCAGGGCGCGGGCGTTGGACAGGCCGGCATCGTGGCCGTGGCCGGCGGCGGGGCCGCTGCCCTCGCTTGCCGCGCTGCGCAGGGTGAACACCACGGTGGCCAGGTACACCAGCAGCAGCAATACCGACAGCACCAGGCTGATCGACTGCAGCGCGGCATCGGCCTCGGGCACCACCGCGCGGTAGGACGCCGGCAGGATCAGGGTGATCACCGCCAGGGTCAGCATGGTGGCCTGCATGCGGGCGTTGGCGGCGTCGTAGCGCTGCTGGCCGTGGCGCAACCCGCCCAGCACCATCGACAGGCCGAGCACGAACAGGATGTTGCCGATGATGGTGCCCGCGATGGACGCCTTGACCATGCCGTGCAGCCCGGCGCGCAGCGCCGCCAGCGCAATGATGAATTCGGCGGCGTTGCCGAAGGTGGCATTGAGCAGGCCGCCGATGCTGGGCCCGAGCCGCGTGGCCAGCGCGCCGGTGGCGCGCGACATCAGCGCCGCCAGCGGCACGATCGCCAGCGCGGTGGCGCCGAACACCAGCAGGGCGTTGCCCGGCAGCAGGTAGTGCAGCGCGATCGCCAGCGGTACCAGCAGCAGCATCCAGTACATGCACTTACTCCGGGGAGGGGGAGGGCGGGCTGGCAGGCGCCGCGGCGTCTGCCGTGGCGTAGTCGCCGCCCAGGGCCAGGTACAGATCCACGCGCCGGCTCAGCCGTTCGCGGCGCACGCCCAGCAGCGCCGAACGTGCGGCCAGCGCCTGCATTTCCTGGGTGGCCACCGCGCGGTGGTCGGCCCGGCCGATCCGTTCGGAATCGCGCACCTGCCGCACCACCTGTTCGTTGTTGGCCAGCACCTGCCCGAGCAGCTGTTCGCGCTCGGCCAGCACGCGTTCGGCGGTCAGTGCGTCTTCCACCTCGCCCAGCGCCAGCAACGCACGCCGCGCGTAGTCGGCCACCGCCTGCTTCTGTTCGGCCGAACGCAGCTGCACCTGGCCGCTGAGCGCACCGCCCGTATAGAGCGGCATGATGCCGGTGGCCGAAACGCTGGAGGTGGTCTGTTCCAGGTCGTCCCGGGTGCGCACGGCCGCGTTGCTGAGCCGTCCGTAGCCGGCCGACAGCGACAGCGTGGGCAGCATCGCCGCGCGCGCCTCGCCAACCCGGTCGAAGGCGGCCGCCACCCGACGTTCGGCGGCATGCAGGTCCGGGCGCCGGTTGAGCACATCGATGGGCATGCCGGCCGGCACTTCGCCGGGCAGCGCGGTGAGCGCGGCCGGCGCGGCCAGCGTCGCGCCAGGGTAGCGCCCCAGCAGTATCTCCAGCGCGCGGCTGGCGCTGTGGGTGGCCAGGTCGGCCTGCTGGCGGGCATCCAGGTAGCTGGCGGCGCTGGCGCGCGCGGCCAGGGTTTCATTGGAACTGCCTGCACCCACCCGTTCGCGCTGTTCGGCCAGGCCGACCAGCTGCTCACCGCTGCCGGCCATCTGCCCGGCGATGTCGTACTGCAGGCGTGCTTCGGTCACCGTGAACCATGCACGTGCGACGCTGGCGGCCAGCGATTGCTGGGCATACCGGTAGTCGGCGTTCTGCGCATCACTGGCGGCCATGGCGGCATTGCGTGCGTACCGCAGGCGCCCCCACAGATCGATCTCCCAGCTCAGGCGCAGCATCAACCCGCTCAGCAGCGGCACCAGGTCGGCGATCGGCTTGGAGCCGCCGCGGCCGATCAAGCCAATGGCGGGGCGCAGCTGGGCCTGGGCGATGTCGACCTGGGCATTGGCCTGTTCGACCCGCGCCGCGGCAATCAGCAGGTCCGGATTACGGGCCAGCGCTTCGTGCACCAGAGCGGTCAACTGCGGGTCGGCAAACGCGTCGAGCCAGCCGCGGTCGACCTGGGCCTGGCTGGCCTGCGCCGACCAGTTCGGTGGAATGGCCACCGTGCCCAGCGCGTCCGCGCGGATGTGCTCGCTGCCCGGCTCCGGCGCGGTGGCACAACCGGCCAGCGCCAGGGCCAGCGCCAGCAGCAGCGGGCGGGGCAGGGCACCACAGCGGCGGCGCGGTGCGGTCATGTCAGTGCAGCTTCAGGACCAGCCAATCCAGCTTGCTGCCCACGCGCAGGATCACCCGGCGCACGATGTGGATCAGCTTGCCGTGCTCGGTGTAGATCGCGCCCTGGCCTTGTGCTCCCATGGCGATGAACACATCGCGGTCGCGCCCGTCCGGGCGCAGCCGTACCGCGATGCGCCCCGGCGGCAGCGGACTGGTGCCGGTCTGCGGAATCATGCCGCTGATCGGCAGCTGGCCCGTGCCGGATGCCCACACCACCGAATCCACCCGGCACTTGATGATGCGGTTGGGATAGACCTTCAGCGCGATTTCCGCTTCGTTGCCCGGCGCCACGTTGCCCAGTTCGTTCTGCGAGAACATCGCCAGGATCCACTGCTCGCGCTCGACGAAGGTCATCACCGGGGTCAACGGCAGGCTGGCGGCGTAGGAGCCTTCGCGCAGCTGCAGGTTGATCACGCTGCCATCGGCCGGGGCGCGTACGACGGTCTGCTCCAGCTGCCAGCGTGCTTCCACGATCTGCGCCTGCAGCTGGACCATGCCGGCCTGGGCCTGCGCCACTTCGGACAGTTCGCCGTCGCGGGTCTGTGCGGACAGCTTCTGCTGCACCTGCGCCATCTGCGCGGTGGTGGATACCAGGTCCGAGCGCAGGCTGGCCGCTTCGGTCTGTGCCTGCTCATGGTCGAAGCGGCTGCCGGCACCGCTGCTGGCCAGCTCACCTGTCTGGCGTTGGCGGCGTTCGGCCAGCTGCAGGCGCACGGCCAACGCCTCGCGGGTGGCGCGCGCGCCGCGCAGCTGTTCGCCCAGTTCACGCTGGTAGGCATCGGCACTGTCCACTTTGGCCGACAGTTCAGGCAGCTTCGCTTCCAGCGCCGCCAGCTGCTGCTGGTAGGGCACCGGGTCGATGCGGAACAGCACCTCGCCCTTGCGCACCGGGCGGTTGGCTTCCACCGGCACCTCGATCACCCGCCCGGTGACGCGCGGCACCACCTGCACCACGTAGTTGATCGCACGCACGTCCGAGGAGGAGGGCGCCACTACGTTCAGGACCAGGATCAGCGCGGTCATCGCAAAGATCGGCAATGAGACCACGACCACCTGCGACACGAAGTTCCACGGCAGCCACTTGAACTTGAAGAAGATCAGCCAGACGAAGAACGAATAGATGAGCAGCAGGATGACTTCCATGGTTCAGCCCTCCGGCCGCGTAGACGGGCCCGGGCGCAGGCGCTCCATCTCCGCCAGGCGCCGTTCGAGTGCATCTACCCGCTGCTGCCACGCAGACGCGTCCACGGGGGTGGGCAGGTCCGGTTCGACCGGCTCCACCCGGGCATCGTGCAGGGGCGCCAGTGCGGCGTCGCCGTGTCCGTGGTCGATCTGGTCGGTGCCATAGGCCAGCTTGTGCAGCACCGGGCGGGTATAGGCCCACAGCCACGCCAACGGCCACAACAGGCCACCGAACAGCAGTGACAGCAGGCACAGGGTCTTGATGGCATCCAGCTGCGGGTGGTGGCGCTTGTGGGCGATCTTCTCGGGCAGGATGTGCACCATCCAGAACACTGCGATCAGGACCACCGGCACCACCACCAGGGCCAGCCAGGCGATCACGTTGGCCGCCGTATCCAGCGCCTCGCCACTGAGGAAGGAGGCGTGCGCATCGGGGGCTGCGCCGAGCAGCAGGGCGGGCAGCAGCCACGTGGCGGCGGAAGCAACGACGGAACAGCGGGGACGGTTCATGGGGACTCCGGCCGACTGCGCGGGGGGGAGGGAGGGTTTCGCGCGCAGCGTTCGATCGCCGCCTGCGTGGCGTTGATCAGCGCGTCGCCATCCACGGGTTTGCACAGGTACGCGTCGGCGCCCCCGGCCAGCGCCTGGTGGCGGCTGGCGGCACTGTCGTCGGCGCTCACCACCACCACCGGGATCGCCAGCTGCTGGGCGCGCAGCGCGGCCTGCACCTCGAATCCGCTGGGGCCGGGCATGCGCAGGTCCAGCACCACGCAGTCCGGCAGGCTGCTGGCCGCATGGCGCAGGAACTCCGACCCCGATTCGTAGGCCAGCACGTCGTACCCGGCCGAGCGAAGCAACCGGCGCAGCGCAAGCCGCACGTCGTCTTCGTCGTCGACCACCGCTACCACTGGCGCTCGCTTGGTCATTGGCGGTCAAGATCGCCTGTGCCAGACCCGGCCAGCAATTGGCCCTTGGCCCCATGCCGGCGCGGCAACCGGTAGTTTTGCTGGCTGGGCTGCGTAGTTATGCGGATGACCACTAGCTGGCCGCAGGCTAGGCTGGAAGCCAATTCACTGCCCGGAGTGTCGTGTGATGAAAGCCTTTGCGATCGCGGTCCTCGCCACCTCGCTGGTGGCCTGTGCCACCACGCCAACCGTTCACACCGACTTCGATCCGGGGGCGAACTTCGCCTCGTTCAAGACCTACAGCTGGGCGATGAAGCCGCAGGGCGGCTCCCCGCTGATCACCCAGCGCATCGTGGACGGCATTGACTCGCGGCTGGCGGCCCGTGGCTGGCGGCAGACCCCCAGCGACGGCGACGTCGCGCTGGCCGCGCATATCGTGACCAGCCAGCGGCAGACCCTGGACACCTTCTACACCGGCAGCAACATGGGCGGTTGGGGCTGGCGCGGCGGTGGCTGGGGCGGTGGCATGGGCATGGGCAGCGCGACCACCACGGTGCGCACCTATGACGTGGGCACGCTGGTGGTGGACATGTTCGACGCGCGCAGCAAGCAGGCGGTCTGGCGCGGCACGGCCAGCGCCACGGTGCCGATCTCACCGGAGCGGGCCAACGCGGCCGTGGAAGCGGGCCTGGACAAGCTGTTCGCCGGTTTCCCGCCGGGCAGTGCACCGGCCCGCTGAACCGCTGCCGGTAAACCACGTTTCACCGCGCGGCGCCGCACCGAGGTCCATCCCTCCCACCGGCCCGGCGCCGCGCACTTTCATCGAGGTGGCCCTTGGCGATTCCCGCGCCTGCGCGCATGCCCCTGCTGCTGGCCTGCCTGCTGGCACCGGGTGCCGCCCTGGCCGCCGAGCCGGTGGCGACCCTGGACGGCACGCAGTGTGGTCACCGCGACAGCGGGGACCCGCGGCCGCGCATCGGCGTGGCGCTGGGCGGTGGCGGTGCACGCGGTATCGCCCATGTGCGCATCCTGCGCCAGCTCGAGGCGCTGCATATTCCGGTGGACTGCATTGCCGGCACCAGCGCCGGCGCGCTGGTCGGTGCGCTGTATGCCTCCGGCAAGACGCCTGCGCAGATCGAGCAGGTGGTGCTGGATACGCAGTGGATGGCGATGTTCAGTGACACCCTGCCGCGCCGCGAGCGTTCGCTGCAGCGCAAGGCCGACGACTACGAACAGCTGGCACCGATCGGGATCGGGCTGGGCGGGCAGGGCAAACGGGTGCAGATCTCCGGCGGCATGTCGCAGGGCGAGCGGCTGATCGCGTTGTTCGAGACTGCCACCGGCGGCAGCCGGGTCACCGGTGATTTCGACGACCTGTCCGTTCCGTTCCGGGCGATCGCCACCGACCTCAACACCGGCGAAGCGGTGATCCTGGGCCACGGCAGCCTGCCAATGGCGATGCGCGCCAGCATGTCGTTGCCCGGCATCTTCCGGCCCATCACCATCGATGGGCGCGTGCTGCTTGATGGCGGTGTGTCCAACCAGGTTCCCATCGACGTGGTGCGGGCGATGGGCGCCGACCGGGTCATCGCGGTGGACGTGGGCACGCCGCTGAGCGCGCTCGACCGCGACGCCAGCCTGGTGGACGTGATCGGGCAGCTCAGTGGATTTTTGACCACGCGCAATGCCCAGCGCCAACTGGATACGCTGGGCCCGCAGGATCTGCTGATTGCACCCCAGCTTACCGGCAAGGTGGCCACCGGCGATTTCGACAAGGCGCCCGAAGCGCTGGCGATCGGTCAAGAGGCCGCTGACCAGGCGGCCCCGGCGCTGCGTGCCTTCTCGCAACCGGCGCCGGTGTACCAGCGCTGGTACGCCACCCGCGAAACGCGCGCCGCGCCGTCGGCTCCGGCGCCCATCGCCTACATCGAGGTCCGCAACCACACCGGCTATGCCGATGAGCTGCTGTTGTCCTACCTGCCGGTGGAACTCGGCAAGCCGCTGGACAGCAAGGCCATGCAGGAAGGCGTGCTGCGTGCGTACGGCATGGATACCCTGGCCAGCATCAGCTACGAGCAGGACCGCCGCGACGACGGCCAGGTCGGGGTGGTGATCACCGCGTATGAGAAGCCCAACGGCCCGATCTACCTGGAGGCCGGCTGGACCCTGAGCAACGACCTGGATGGCAACCACGAAAGCAACCTGCGCGCCGGCCTGCTGTTCGCGCCGCTGTCGCCGTATGGCGCCGAGGCGAGGGTGACCCTGCAGGTGGGCAGCGAACCGGCGATACGCGGGAGTTACTACCATCCCTTCGACGTGGGCAACCGCTACGCGTTCGAAGCCCTGGGCGGTTACGAAACGCGCAGCTTCAACGTGTTCGACGACGCGGGCAACAAGACCTCGCGCTACCGGGTCAGCCGCACCGGTGCGGGCGTGGACCTGGTGCGCAATGTGTCCAACGTGCTGTCGGTACGCGCCGGCATCGAGCG
>Ga0055528_1000706_pt1 | contig 23691 bp, 5 predicted proteins | sample AraplaCol_mMS_r2_2_FD_55006 | JGI IMG/M metagenome (GOLD analysis project Ga0055528, IMG submission 55006) | Arabidopsis root microbial communities from North Carolina, USA - plate scrape MF_Col_mMS_r2 | ecosystem: Host-associated > Plants > Roots > Endosphere | place: USA: North Carolina...
TCAGCGGCTGCGCATTCGCTCGATCTCAATAGCGGTCTTCGTAGTAGCGGCGATGCTGCTCGCGCTCCCACTGGCGGCGGCGCCACTCGCGGCGCTCTTCCCAGCGCTGCGCACGACGCTCTTCCCAGCTGGGTCCGGACTCGTAATAGACAGGCGCCGGAGCGGAATACACCGGGGCCGGCTGGTAGTAGGTCGGTGCCGGCCGCGAGTACACGGGTGCCGGCTCGTAGTAAACCGGNGCGGGCTCGGTCACGACCACGCCGGGTACGTTGATGCCNACNGACCAGCTCGTGCCCGCGTTGGCGGATGCGGCGGCGAACAAGGCGCCGGCGGCGAGGAAACCTGCGGNGACCAGCTTGAGCGTGGATTTGGGGAAAGCCATTTCTTTCATCTCCTGAAGGGCAAGAAGCTGCCCTGATGCGCTTCCAACGCCTGGCTGCNCGGTGTGGCGCACATCGGGACNGTGAAGAACGTTCCTAAATGTCACGCTGGGCTGTGATCTGCGGNGACGAAAGGCCTGCTGGCTATACTGCGCCCGTCATGCCGCAAGAAGGTGTGACCGGGATTGGTCTCCCGTTGAAGCTCTGCGACGAAAGCCGCAGTTTCCCCGCAGGGTCTGCGGCTTTGTCGTTCGTGCCTCCAGTTTTGGCGGCTCGATGGGCGGGCGCAAGCCCGGCCGGTTCTCGCAAGAGCTTCCCGGTAGACCAACCCGTCGAGTCGCCGCCCTCGATTGGTCTCGGGAGCGGCGGTTTTAGCAAACCGAAGCTCTTGGAGGCCGTCATGGCTAAATCCGCTCGCGCATTCACGCGCACGCCCCCTCACTCCGCCGAAGAACCCGTTGCGGCGCCCGACGCAGCGTCAAAGTCGCCCCCTCTTCAGCACAGTCCCGAATCATTCGCGCTCCAAGTAAGCGACGACGTCACCAGCATCCGTGACGTGCACAGCGCATACGCGTGCCTCGAAAGCTCATCGCGCCGTTGCAGGTGACCGACTGCGAAGAGCTCTGCCCGACGCGCTCCGAACTCGGCGCGCTGGTCCGGCTGATCAACGAAGCTCTGCATCGGCGCATCGACGTTGCGGACGGCACGATCAGCTCTCTGCGTGAGGTTCTGCGGGAGAGTTGTTCGACCTAGATATGGATCGGCTCCGGCGAGAGCTCCAGCCCTTGGATATGCTCCCGCATCCACCGCTCCGTCAGCGGTTTCATGAACGAACCCTGCAACCGCCGATGGACTATCTCGCCGAACTGCGACTTCAAGGCTTCCACCAGGCGGACGGCCATCGAGACGATGAAGGCCGCGTGCAGTTCGATTGCGATCTGTACCGCGGTACATCGGACGAGCTCACGATCCAGGTGTATGCCGTCGATCAGGAGACGCTTGAACGCGAGGTCATGCCAATACTGGAGGCTGTGCTGCCGCAGATCGACGAGATGGTCGCCCGGCTCGGTGAGATCGATGCCGATCTGGCACAGATCATCTTGTATCGCGGGCGACTCGGGCTCCACTTCTGGTCGCGCGGGGTCAACAACGAGTTCACCGGGATCTGTACGCAAAGCGGAGATCGCTGGGTCTTCCAGGGGTATGGGGACATCTTCGCCAACAGTTAGTTGAAGAAAAGCCCGCGCGGGCGAACATCTGGCGATCTGGCCGCGCTGCCGAAGCATCACAAACTGAAAAGCCCCTGATTCCGTGAAGAATCAGGGGCTTGGATTGGTGGCTGGGGCGGAATCGAAAAACCCTTCGCAACCCGCGCCAGCGGTCGCGTCCCATACCGTGGTGTAGGTCCACAGCCCGGAGAAAGCTGAGGTGCACGGTACTCAGCGCGCCACAGCGGACAGCCGAGTGGGCGCAGTGTCGCTCAGGGTCTGCAAGCCTTCAAGTTGCATGTAGCGCCGGTTGAGCGACCACTCGTCGTTCTGCTCGAGCATCATGGCGCCGACGAGCCGCGTGATCGAGGCGTCGTTGGGGAAGATACCCACCACGTTCGTGCGTCGCTTGATCTCGGCATTGAGCCGCTCCAGAGGGTTCGTGCTGTAGATCTGCGTCCAGTGCGCTCGCGGGAAGGTCATGAAGGCCAGCACGTCGTTTTCCGCGTCGTCCATGAGCGCGCCGAGCTTGGGGAACTTGTCTCGGAGCTGGTCGGCGACCGATCTCCATTGCGCCCGCGCGGCATCGGCCGAGTCCTGCACGAACACCGTGCCGATGGCGGCCGAGACCATGCGCCGCTGGGTCTTGCCGGCATGCGCCAGGGCATTTCGCATGAAGTGAACCCGACAACGCTGCCAGGTGGCCTTGAGTACCTTCGAAGCCGCTGCCTTGATGCCCTCATGGCTGTCGCTGATCACGAGCTTCACACCGCGAAGACCTCGGCGGTTCAGGCTGCGTAGAAACTCGGTCCAGAAGGGCTCGGCTTCCGAGGCACCGACCTTCAGGCCCAGCACTTCGCGCTGGCCGTCGGTGTTCACGCCCACGGCCACTATCACCGCCACGCTCACGATCCGGCCGGCCTCGCGCGTCTTCACGTAGGTGGCGTCGATCCACAGGTAGGGCCAGTCGCCCTCGATCTGGCGTCCCAGGAACGCGTTGACGCGCTCGTCGAGTTCGCCGCACAGCCGGCTGACCTGGCTCTTGGAGACGCCGCTCATGCCGAGCGACTTGACCAGGTCGTCGACCGAGCGGGTGGAGATGCCTTGAACATAGGCTTCCTGGATGACGGCGGTGAGCGCCTTCTCGGCCGTGCGCCGGGGCTCCAGGAACTCGGGGAAGTAGCTGCCCTGGCGCAGCTTGGGGATCTTCAGCTCGACGCTGCCGGCTCGGGTGTCCCAGGTGCGCTCACGGTAGCCGTTGCGGCTGTTGAGGCGTTCGGGAGTCTTCTCGTCGTAGGCGGCGCCGCAGCGGCCCTCGACATCGAGCTCCATCAGGCGCTGGGCCATGAATTGCACCATCTGGCGCAGGACATCGACATCGGCTCCCTTCTCGGCGAGCTCGGCCAATGCCATAGTTGGGTTGGTCATCGTGATTTCCTTAAAGGACAAGGTTTGGTGGGTCGCACCCCAAACTTATCCGGACTTCACGATGGCCACCCCGAAGGGAGCGGCCGCTGCGCGGCAAGCCGCTTCGGGCTACGCCCTACGCGCCTTGCCGCGCAGCGAGTGAAAGAAGACTTACACCACTTCCTGGGACATCAACGCGCCAGCACTTGCTTTCGCTCTTTTTTCCTATTCTGCAGGTACACCTTTGGGTACACCAGACTATCAAGATCAGCACATTACGAAGTGAAAGTAACGTGCCGACCCTCGCCAGATTATCGCGCGACTTGGTCATGATCTGAAGACCGTCATCCCATCAGAGGCTGGGCAAGTCGAATGCCTGCTGATCGCAGTAGCCGATGTGTCAACTGTGCAGTTGCGGCCCAGACCGTGGGGCCAAGATTCAGTGGAAATCAACATTAGGCAACCAATGAACGTGCTGCAATCATCCAAAACCGGCCCACGGCCCTGAACGGACCGGTTGAGATCAAATGGTCTGCGGAGACCAGATAGTGCGCGAGCTTCGTAGGGCACACCCTGACGCGCATTAGTTTTCTGAATTTCTCCAGCCAATCAAGTCGCTGGAATCAATTCGGAACTCCGCCACAAATAAACAATTATTTATGCCGTCAAAATATGTCTTGGTGGATGCGCCGAGCAATGATTTATTGAGCACCTCGCCAATAACAGATTTCGACTTCAATTCCCTCTCCAAAGCAGACCGAAGAGCGGATTGAAGTTTCATCAGGCTCAAAGGAATCTTTTCTTCGTCCTGAACTTCATCAAGCGAGGTGTTGTATAAATAATATCGCCTGATTAAATAATCCTCACCCGCCTCAATAAAATCGGCGACCTTTACAATGTCGTCAAAATTGTTTTCTGTCAGCCATTTTTTTGCCGCAAGAGTTATTGCCATAAAATTTTCAATATTTTGAGGATTGTGAAATTTTCTGACAATTATTCTTTCCGAATTATGAGGCGCAATGTATAAATCTCCTAGCTTGCTTGGGAGAAATTTCATCAGACTATACTGACGCTCTATTTCGGAAAAATTTTTCATCGAATTACATCCCGTCGATCCAAATAATTTTCTGCTGAACTGGCGACCAATGAAAATTGGCTGAAGGAGATTCGCGAAGCAAGCGTTTTGACATCAAACTAAGAGCGGGGTCAGATATATTCTTGATCTCGGAAGACGCATTTGAATATGCGCGCATTGCATTCGCATCTCCCGATCGCAGCGCATTTCTAAGGGGAATTGAATATGGATCAAAATCTCTAAGGATCCAATCCTGCCCAATATCATGGATTTTCACCACGGAGACGTCGGCGCTTAGTTTTGGATATTTATTCAAGGCTTGACCAGCATTTTCCAGAATTCCAACAGAATCATCAAATTTCGACATGCTTGTCGAATACCAGCGCTTCATTGTCAAATTCGGGCTGCTTTGAGAGATGAACAACTGCCCTTCACCTCCACTAAGCCCTGCTGGAGGAGTAAGGTCCGATACTCCAAAATACTTCAATTCAGCCGCAAAAGAATTATTATATGACCCATCAAATTTCCCCCACGATGCAGGAAATGATCTAATTGATGCTTGCGACCAAGCATTAGCCGTTTGCCCTAACCCTGCGACTCCAGCAGCGAATGGAATGCCTTGGTCGACGCCTTCCGCAAATGCATGCGACCCTGTCAAGGCGTAGGTCCCCTGATAAGTCACGGTGGAACCGTTGCCAATTCCAAAAATGCGATTAAGGCCAGTCCCGATGTTGTCGCCCCCATGGAATGCCAATGGAATACCAACTACCCCGCCAGCGACGGTAGAGCTTAATCCAATTGCCCCTGCTACCTCTAGGCTACCGCCAATGACCTGCGCACCGCCTTGCGCTTGATCCGAATTTCGGAAGTAATACCTCGTAGTGTCCCAACTCATCTTAAGCTTTTCGCCAAAAGACAAATTACTCTGTCCTATCGCATCGAGGGCATCCAAGTATCTGGGCGAAGGCGCGATGGTTCCAAAGTTCCGTTCCTGCCGCGCCGCAATTCGCTGTGTTTCTCCGGCTGTTAGATAGGCGTTGTATTCAGCCTCATTGAAATTCACGAAGCCTCTGCCTCCACCAGCGCCATGTGTTGCCTGTGTGGGGAACATCTGTCGATCAGCCTTCGGATCGGCTATGGCCTGCAGCCGCGTGTTGTCGGTGTTGAGCGCGTTCTGCCCAAGCACCGAGTTGTCGCCAAAGTTCTGCATGGCACCAGGAATCAGGTACTCCCGCCCCGCATAGATGGTGCTGCTCTTCAAGTCGTTGAGTCGCATGAAGTCGCCCACAGCCTGAGGATCACTGGTCCCCAAAATCCTCGCGATGCTGTCGCCCCGCTGAGCCGTGTACCCCGTCGGCTGGTGCATCTCGGCCACGATCTGGGTGATGCCCTTGCCACCACCGGTGCCCATATCCGTGCCCGCAGCAACACCGCTTGCGCTTACCTCTTGATTCCTGCGCCAGTCGTCCAGCAACGCTTTTCCGTTGGCGTCGTTGCGCGCGACCATGTCCTGCGAAAACGTCCGCCCACCGACCATCAGCGCGCCACCGCTAGCATCAACGCCGCTGAAGTTGTCGTTGAGCTTCAGGAACGCGTCGAGGTCGTCCTTGGCGCCCTGCCCTATGGCGCTCGCCAGCGACTCGCCCAATGCATTGCCAAATGCATCAGTAGCCACCTGCGTGACGCTAACCCGTCCGCCACGCATGGCGCTCGTGGTCAGCCCTGCTGCGAATCCGCTTGTCGCTCGCGTCGCAAACTGGCCTAGCGGCGAGCTACCGAAGACAGGCGCCAAAGCATCACCCAGCGCAGCCCCGACCCCTGCGCCAACAGCTGAGGCGGCTACACCTCGCCAATCAAAACTGCGCTGCAACCCTGTTGCAACAGCGATCCCTTGCGTGGCGGCACTGGCGACTGCTGCCCGAGTGGCGGCGACCGTCCAATCAGCTTTGGGAATTTCACCCGTGATAAGACCTGGCGAAACCCCTTGAGTAGCCCCTGCACTCAATGCGGCCAATGCCACGCCCTTCCAACTGAAAGAGTCTTGCGCCCCGATGGCCATGCCTACCGCTTGACTTGCGATGGAACCCACAGCGGCGGAACCGGCCGCGATACCAACGCTTGCGGCGCTGACTTGCCCCATTGCCACGCCAAAGTAGCTCGCCGCCGCCCCTGCCGTGAAATACGTCACCACAGCAGCCACGACGATCATGATGACCTGCCCGACCCCGCCGCATCCCTTCTCATCCTGCGGTCGCGCCAGCATCGTCGGCGTATCGTTCGCGATCTTGCTCGGGTCGTAAGGCTTGAACGTATTGACGTTGTTCGCGCTCGTCACCCGCGTGGGAATGGTGAGCACCTGACCTGCGCGCAGATCCGCATTGCTCATCAACCCGTTCGCATCCGCGATCAGGTACCAGAGGTTGCCGTCCCCATACGCCCCCTTGGCAATGCTTTGCAGCGTGTCGTTGACCTGCACCGCATACACGCCCGGGCTGCCCGCAGGATAGTTGCCGTCGATCGGCTGGTACCCGAAGCTGAAACTCACCTCGGGCTTGATGACGTCAGCTCCTTGCATGAACGGATTGCCCTGCGGATAGCGCTGATCGATCGTCTGCCCGTAGCGCCCGAGCACCTCCCCATTCACCACCATCTGGCGCTGGCCGTTGTAGGCCGTGTTCGGATCGGTCGCGCTCGTGTAGTCCGCATAGAGCACGGTGCCGTTGGCATCGTTGACGAAGCGGTGCTGCGGCAGCAGTTGATCGTGCGCATCGATCGTTCGCACCATGTGGCCGTTGGCGTCGTAGGCGTAACCCAGGTAGCCCGGCAGTTGGCCCGTGGCCCCGGTCTCCCGGGTCTTGACCTGATAGCCTTCGGCGCGCTCAAAACGCGTTCTTTCGGCGCTATGAGTCGCCACTGCCGAACCCGCCGCCAGCGATGACGACTCCGACAGCACCATGTTGCCCACGGCGTCGTACTTGTACGTAGTTTCGCTGTGCACCGGCGTCACGCCGACGCTGTTGCTGACCTGGGCGATCAGCCGCCCGTTGGCATCGTAGGTGTTGATGTCCCCCCGCAGAGGCCCACCGGCCAGATCCGCCGGCAAGGGGCCGCCATTGAGCAGGTTGTGGGCATTGATGTAGCCGAAATCCACACCACCGACGCCCAGCACGACGCCGCTCATCAGCACGCGGTCGGCGCCATCGTATACACGCGTATCGATCGTCACGCCGTCGCGCGTGTTGGTCTTCAAGCGGCCCAGCGTATCGTAGGCATAGACCTCCTGGGTCTCGCCTGTCACACCCGTCACTGCCGTCCACTGGCCGTTGACCTGGACCACGCGCTGGTCGCTGTTGTGCGTGTCGCTCTCGCGGTTGCCGTCCTTGAAATACGTCAACCGGTGGCCTTCGTTGCCCAGCACCAGGGTGCCGTCGGCCAGCCTCTGCGCGTCCACCATCGTCTGGCGGTTCATCGCGTCGTACGCGTAGTACTTGTCGATGTAGTGATCGTTGCCGCCCACGCCGCTGGACGGATCGTTCACGTGGACACCCACGTGGGTCCGATTGCCCACCTTGTCGTAGTCGATGCTGATGTACGCACGGGTATCGGCCACCCAACGGATCCGACCCAGTGCGTCATAGGCGATGGAGTTGTCCTGGTAGGTGATGCCGCCCTGCACCGTGGTCTCGCGCAGGCGACGCCCCGCCAGGTCGTAGCGGTAGGTCGTGGTCTGGCCGATGGCGAGATCGTCGATGCGGATCTGCTGGCCTGCGGCATCGTAGGCATAGGTGCGGTTCTGCGCACCGTTGGGCCCGCCGCTGCTGCCCTGCGCGACCAGTTGGCGCGCGTTGTCGTAGGTGTAGGTGTATCTGGCTCCGCCGATGTCGGTGTGCCCCTTGAGCTGCCCGAAGTAGTCATAGCGCCATGCGGCCACCGCGCCGTTGGCGTCCATCTCGATGATCTTGCGGTTCAGCGCGTCGTAGGCCGCCAGGGTGGTCTGGCCCAGCGGCTGGGTGGTCCGGATCAGGTTGCCGCGCAGGTCGTAGTCGTACTTGATCCGGTCGCCCGCACCGTTGGTCTGGCTGAGCTTGCGCCCGGCCTGGTCCCAGCTCTGCCACTGCGCGATGGCTTCTCCACCGGAGCCCCTGTTGGTCCGTACCAACCGGTCCAGCTTGTCGTACAGGAAGGTCGTGGTCCGGTTGACGGCATCGATGGTGCGGACCTTGTCGCCGAACGCGTTGTAGGCGTGGCTGATCGCGCCGTCATCGGCATGCAGCTCGCGCACGAGGTTCCCGCCCGCATCCCACTCCTGGCCGTTGACGTTGCCATTGGCATCGCGTACGGCCACCTGCCGGCCCATGGCGTCGTAGTAGATCTGCGTCACCGGCGCGTTGGCATTGTTGACGTTGCCATTCGCATCCGTGCCGGCATTGCCGTCCGCATCGGTCTGAACCTGCCGGATCAGCTGGTTGTTGGCGTTGTAGCTGTAGGTAGTCTTCCACGCCGTCGAGCGCGGGTCGGTGATGGAGACCACATTGCCCCAGCGGTCCACGTTCTGGTTGACGATGGGACGCTGGTAGCCGCTGCTTCCGTTGATGCCGGCCACGATGCCCAGGCTCGGGCCACCCAGCATCGGATCCTGGCTGATCGCGTAGGGGCCGGGCTGCGTGGCGGCCCATCCGTACTGTGCGGGACTGCCGGGGGTTGCCGGGATGGTGTAGCCCGGCTGGTAGGCTGGCGTCGTGTCGGTGATGCTGATACTGCCATCGCCATTGACGGTCAGTTGGCCGATCGCATGGTGCGTCGGTACCAGCACGTTGGGCGCGATGGAGTACGAATAGACGTATGTGTAGACGCCGGGCGACAGGCTCGGCGAGTGCGACGGAATGTAGTAGCCGTAGAGCCCATCGGGATAGGCGATGTTCTGCGGTACGAGGATGCCGCCAGGCACGCCGATCTGCAGGCTGCTGAGATAAGGCAGCATCACCGGCAGTCGCAAGGCCGGCACGTTGGGCTGTCCAGACTCGTCGCCAGGCTCATAGGGATACGGCGCAATCACTGTCACGCCATCGATGTGCGGCAGCCCCACCGGTGCGATGACCTGCTCGGGCGTGCCGGGCACAGCCGCCACCTTGTTGAGCTGGCCGGTGGCATGTGCGTACGGTCCGGCATCACCCGGGTGCGTCCACAGCAGTTCGTACTCGTAGGTCCCGCCGGCAAGGCCCGCAAGGCTGATGCCGCTCCAGCCGCCTTGCGGCTGGCCGATGGACTGTTCCATCCATGGCCCTTGGGAGCCCGCCACACGCAAACGGATGACCTGCGTATCGCCTGCCTGCGGGCTCTGCCACGCAAAGGTCTCCGGTGCCACGCCCAGGCTGGTGTTCAGGCTGATGGTGGCCAACAGATGCGGCGTGATCGACAGGGAGCCTGTCGCGGTTGGCGTCGTCAGGCTCGCGGGGTCGCCGGGCACCTGGGTGTAGACCCGGTACTCGTAATTGCCCAGTCCGAGTCCGGATGCGTCGTAGCGCAGGCTGTCGCCGTAGCGCGTGGTGGGCACAGTGGTCCAGCCGCTGTCTCCCGAGCTTGCGGCCACGCGCACCTGCACGACCACCGTGGCGCCGGGGTCCTTGGGAGCCGCGACGTCCACGCTCTGCCCCACATAGCCCGTTCCCTCCTTGTCGATGACGCGGGTCCAGTGGCCCAGGAGATCTTCCTTGTCGACAGTGACATGGGTCACGCGCTGGATGCGGTTGTCCTCGCTCCAGCTGAACTGCACGCCATCGGCGCTCTGTGCGGATCTGAATATCTGGGCGGGGCGACTGGCAGCGACATCATTGCCATTCGCATCCTTGGCGATGTAGTGGATGATCACCTGCACGTCGCCACTGCCCAGCCCACCGAGATAGCCGGGCCAGTTCAAGGTCACCGCATTGACGTTCTTGCCATCGGCCCCGTTGCTCGTGGACGCTGCGGTGCTGAGAACGCCCGTGTGCACGCTGACACCACCCTGGGTCTCCAGGCGTTCGGGCAAGGCGGTGCTTACGACGCGGCCCAGCAGGTCGTAGGTGGTGTTGGTGCGACGCACGTCGGCCAGGCCCGCAACCTCCTGGGCGCTGCCGAAGTTGCGCAGATTCAGGTCGGCCCGTCCCTGGCCGGTGCTGCGGATGTCCGCGGTCTGGTGGCCTTGCAGGTCGTACAACGCAACCTTGTCCACACCATCGCCCGCGTTGGTGCGCCACAGGCGGCCAGCGTTGTCGTAGTCGAAGTATTCACCGCCCGCCTGGCCCACAACGCCCTTGCTCACCAGTTCGCCGAAGGCGTTGTAGTTCAGGGCAGTGTCCACCACGGTGCCTGACGCGCCAGGCCCGCTCGTCAGGGCGTTCTGCCCATCGGCCTGCGCCTGCGTCCCCTCCCAGCGCGGCGCGGGTTCCTTGATGGGCGTCGGGAACGGAAACACGATGCCCAACTGGTAGATGCGGATCCGCAGGATGCTGCCGTTCGCCCCGATGGGCCCGTATGAATCGCCGGGCACCAGATCCACGCTGGTGGCGGTGTCGAGCAGGCCCATGTCCGTGAAGTCCTGGCCATAGGTGACCGTATGGGCGGGGACCGCCGGCTCACTGGGAACGGTGGTCCCGGGCAGCATTTTCGGCGGACGCTCGGGCGTGACGTAGTCGAACTCGACCCTGAACCCGGCGGCGGTCTTCAGGTCGAGAAGGTTGGCCAACTGCGCGAGCTCGAGCGTGAACTTGCCCATCTCCACCGTCGTATCGACGCCGACCGGCACGTCGCCGTGGGTGCCATCGGAGGAGTTGTCGTTCTCGTAGATCACCTGCCCGTAGTTCGGGCCGTAGCCACCCGGCACGACCGTGACCTTGGGGTTGTTGACGTACCCATTGCCCTGACTGGCAGCGCCCTCCGTGTAGACGGCGTTGTCGCTCGGAGTGCCCGGGTCGAGCACGTGCGTCTGCCGGCCCAGCGCGTCATATTGGTAGGCGCGGAACAGCGTGCGCGTGGTGCCTGCGTTGTCGGTGACGCCCTGCCACTCCTTGGCGATCAGGCCCTGCGCGTTGTAGGAGCTGTAGTGATTGACGCCCATGGCGTCGGTGCTCTGCACCTTGTGTCCCAGGGCGTCGTACTGGCTAAAGGTGGTCCGGTCCGAATTGGCAATGGCATCGGCGAAGGCCGAGGGATCGGACATCGGGTCGACCTTGATGGTGCCCGGCAGGTAGCGATGTTCCTCGCCGAGGATCGGTGTCAGGTCGTTGGGGTCAACGAAAGGCAGCAGCTGCATGACCATCTGCAGCGGCGTGTCCATCGCGCCAGCGCCGGAGGCTCCCAGGTATCCGAGGACGAGAGGGTTGCCACTTCCGTCGAGGTCCAGACTCCAGCCAAGGCCCTGCAGCCGCGTGATCTCATTGGGATCGGCCACCAGTTGGGTGAATTCGAGATCGCTCTTTTGCCGCATGCGGTACAGCGGCCGTGCATCCGGCGTTTGCGTCTCGGCGACATATCCGATGACTGTCGGCTCTCCCCAGACGGCAATGCCGTTGACTGGCGCAAGCTGCGCCGCCAACTCCGCCTGGGTGACGTACTTGTAGAGATTGGGGAAGAGCGTCGCATGGATCTGGTAGATCGGCACACCACCCGCGAAGGGCACGGGCGAGAAGTAGCCGACCGGCCCGACATTCGTCCACCCGTTCGCAGCCAGTTGCGCGACCTGCGGGTTGGGCACCTGCGCAGGGCCCAAGGTGCTCGGGCTCAACGGATTGCCATTGGCGTCGGCCCCGTTGAGGTACTCGGTCTTGAGCACCACGTTGCCATAGGCATCGCGGCGGAAGACGGTCAATGGCGTGACCGGGGTCGCACCATCGCCGCCTGCGCGCGTCGGCTCGGCCACCGCTGTCACGCGCCCCAGCGCGTCGTAGTAGCTGTAGGTCGTGGCACCCTTGGCATCGGTCGTGCTCGTGAGGTTGCCCACGGCGTCGTAGCCGTAGCTGGTGGTCAGATCCCCGCGCGTGCTGGTGCCGTTGGACGCGGTGCTGTACTCGACGTTGCGGCGGATCTCGCTGGTCTTGCGGTTGTTGCGGTCGTAGAAGATGTCCGCGCGCCGGTCGTTGGCGGCGTCCGGCGGTGACGTGGGAGGCGTGCCGCCCGCATTGGTCAGGCCCGTCCACCCCGCGAGGTTGCTTGTGCCGGCCCAGGCCGAACCGTCCGGGTTCTTCGCGGCCTGTGCATATTCGACGCGCACGGTGGTGTTGCCCGCGGCATCGAAAGCCTGGATGGTCAGGTACCCCATCGCATCGACGGTGGCGACCTGCTGGCCCTTCTGGTTGTAGAAGTTGGTGGTCAGCGTCCAGTCGGTGGCGTTCTTGCGCAGGGCGACCTGGGTGAGGTCGCCGAAGGTGTTGTAGGTGTTGCGGGTGGTCTTGCTGGCCAGCAGATACTGGCTGCCTGAAGCACTTGTAGCGCTGCTGTCGTAGACGAAGCTCTGCGGTTCCGTCACCTGGATGGCGCGGCCCAGGCGGTCGTAGTCCGTGAGGATGGTGCGGTTGCCCGCATCCTGCGTGTTCAGGCTGCCCCGCACCTGTGCCGTGCTCAGGCTGGCTGGGTGAGCGGCTGCCAGGCCGGTGCTCGCGTTGTAGCGGGTCAGGGCTACGGCATCGCCAAAGGCGTTGCGCTGGTAGCCCGTGGCGAACCCGAGCGCATCCACGTCGTAGGCGACGCGTCCGACCAGGTCGTAGGTCTTGTAGCTGTAGTTGCCGCCGATGTCGCGGTTGGCGACGGCGTTGCCCAGTGCGTCGTAGGTGGTCTCGGTATAGAGCGTCTGGACGGTGTCATGGCGCCCATCCAGGCCTTCGACGGAAAGACCGTCGCCCGCGGGGTTGTAGACGCCCACGGGCGGATAGGTGACTTTGATCTGGCGCCCGACCTGGTCGTATCCGTAGACCGTGGTGCGCTGTTCTGGGCGTCCGACGCCCTCGGTACGGCTGCGCAGATTGCCGAAGCTGTCGTAGGCCAGCTCCGTGACGACGTTGCCGATGCCGCTGGAGCCGGCATCCACCTGCAACCGCCCGTCCGCGCCGGGCACGACGGCCGTGAGCGCCACCTGCGGAGATTCCTCGCGCACCATGCGCCCGCGCTGGTCGTAGGCATAAGTCCAGACAGCGCCCTTGGCGTTGGTGTAGCTGGTCTTGTTGCCCAGCACATCAAAGCCCCACGCTTCGGTGAAGCCCATGGCATCAACGCTGGAGACGACACGGCCCGCCGCGTCGTACTGGAAGGTCTTGCCTCGATCGCCGGGTGCTTCGACAACGGCATCCGCGATGGCAGCGGCCGTGTTGGCGGTCGCCAGCGGGATGGACAGCGCGTATTGAACGGTCTGGCGCACCTGGCCGAGGCCGTCATAGTCGGTCCTGGTGACGAAACCCATGGCATCGAGGCCATAGACCGCACGCCCCGCCGCATCGAAGACCTGGCGCGAGATCCGGTCGTTGGCTGCATCGACGGCCGTGCGCGCGCGGATGTCGCCTGCACTGGCGACAGTACTCAGCCCGGTGGTATCGATCGCATTCGCATAGCGGCGGTTCTGGACGGTCTGACCCAGACCGTCATAGGTCGACTCGGTCGTGCCACCCAGGGCATCGACGGAGAAGACCTGGCGGTTGGCTTGGTCGTAGGCAAAGCGCTGGATGCGGTCGGCACCGGTATTGGCCGAGACGGCGACCTGCAAGGCGGCCTCGGTATAAGCCGTCGTAGCGCCTGGAGCTGCGACGGGGTTGGCGTAGCCCACCTGCTGTGTCACGTTGCCGAACGCGTCGTAGACGGTTCGCGTCACGCCACCGAGCGCGTCGACCGTGAAAGTGCGCCGGCCCGCGCCGTCGTGTGCGAACACGGTGATGCGATCGGTGCCACTGGCCACCGCGCTGGAAGGCAAGGCGCCGGCAGCAACGGGGGCGGCGTACTGCACCTTGCGCACGAGACGCCCCGTACCGTCGTACGTCGAGCCCGTGACCGCTCCCGTGCCGTCAGCCTGCCATGTCAGGCGGCCAGCCGCGTCGTAGACATTGCGAACGCGCACGTCGTGCGCATCATCCATCTTGGTCCACGAATACAGTTCGAGCAGATCGGCATTCGCTGCTGCACCGGGACTGACGGTGTTCGAATAGGAGCGCTGTTCCACGACATTGCCGTTGCCGTCGTATTTCAGCTTCGTGAAGGCACCCAGGCCATCCACACGCCACGTCTGACGATTCGCCGCGTCGTAGAGATAGCGTGTGCTTCGATCGGCTGCGCCAGCCGCCCATATGAATGGAGGAGCGTTGAATGCAAACGGATCGGCAAACTCAGTGCGACTGATGATGTTGCCATTGGCGTCGTACTCGATGCGGCTGGCCGCTCCGGCGCCATTCACGCTCCAGATCAATCGACTGGCCGCGTCATAGACATTGCGCACACGCTGGTCGTGTGCGAGGTCCGCCACCGGTGCGGGAGCGGTAAGGCCGTCCCATGCCGCCAGGGCGGCCGCCGTGAGAGGTATCGCATAGCTTTGCCGGGTGATCAAGTTGCCAGCAGCGTCATAGGTGCGCTGCGTGACGTTGCCGAGCGCATCGACGCTCCAGGTGCCGCGGTTGGCCGTGTCGTAGACAGTGCGGATGCGCTGATCGCGGGTTGCGTCGGCCGCAACCGCAGGCGCGGATGTGCCATCCCAGCCATTGAAGGCGGCCCCAGTCAGTGCTGTCGCGTAGGCACGCGATTCGGTCACGTTACCGTTGGCGTCGTAGAAGTTCTGGACCACACCGCCCGCGCCGTCGACCTTCCAGATGGCCCTGTTGAGTGCATCGTAGATGGTGCGCACGCGCTCGTCGCGTGCAGCATCGGCGGTGACAGGCGGATCGCCGGCGATGTTCCAGCCTGCCAGGTTGATGCGGTTGGCGTAGGCACGCGTTTCGATGACGTTGTTGGCCTTGTCGTAGATGTACTGGACGACCGCACCGGTCCCGTCCACGACGAAGCTCAGGCGGCCGTCGCGGTCGTAGCGGCGGCTCTCGGTGATGTCGGAGCCGGCGCTGACCACCACCTTGGCCTGGATCTGCGCGATGGTGGGGGCGTTGCCTAGGCCCGAGGTGTCGATAGGCGCGGCGTAGGAGGTGCGGCGAACCACTCGCCCTTCGGCGTCGTACTCCTGCTTCGAGAGGTTGCCCAGCGCATCGAGCGTGAAGACCAGGCGATTGTTGGCGTCGTAGGCATACCGCGTGGCGTTGCCGTTGGCGTCGATCGCGCGGGTGACGTTGTTGGCAGCGTCGTACTCGTAGCTGCGCGTGAGGTTCAGACCCGAAGGATCGATCTGCTCCTTGATGCGTCGACCAGCACCGTCGTAGCTGTACTCGGTGACATTGCCGTTCGGGTCCGTGACCGTCAGCACCTTGCCCGTGGTGTCGTGGGTGTAGCTGGTCGTGAGACGCAGACCCGTGGGGTCGACAACCTGGCGCACGGTCTGGCCGGCGAGGTCGAATTCAGTGGTGGTGACCGTCCCGCGCGGATCGGTGACGCTGACCGCCTGACCCTTGGCGTCGTAGGCGTAGGTGGTGGTGAGATTCAGACCCGTGGGATCGAGCGTGCGGGTCAGCAGGCGGTTGGCCGCGTCGTAGGTGTAGCTGGTGACGACACCATTGGCATCGGTGCTGGTGAGCTTGAGACTGGTCTTGTCGTAGGTAGCGCCTGTGGTGACGGTCGTGTTGGCATCCAGCGCCACCGCGGTCTGCAACAGGTTGCCGCTCTTGTCGTAGCCGTAGGTGGTGGTGTTGCCGCGCCCATCCGTCACGCTCTGGGTTTGGCCATTGCGCGTGTGAACCGTGGTGACAACCACACCCTCGGGCGTGGTGACTGTGACGCTGCGATTCGCGGTGCTGTAGCTGTAGTTGGTTGTGTTGTTCAGTGCATCGCGCTGCGTCAGCACGCGATCGAAGGCGTCATAGGTTGTGACGTGCTGACCACTGAGTGCGTCGGTTGTCTTGACGATGCGCCCGAGCCGGTCGTAGGCGATCTGGGTGCGGTTGTTGCTGCCATCGTAGCGATCGGTGACCCGGCCGAAGGCGTCGTAGACCGTGCGGCGCGTGAGCGCCACACCCGTCGAGTCCTGGGTGTTCGATTTCTGCAGCCCGCGGCGGTCGAAAGTGGCGGTGTCGGTGACGACCTGGCCACTGACCAGCGTATAGGTGCTGGCGATGGCCTCGCGAAAGGCGTTGTAGGAATAGCTGGTGACGTGACCCAGCGCATCCGTCGCAGTGGCTCTGGTGCCGGTGGCGTTGAAGGTGCTCAGGACATGCGTGTCCTTGGTTGCATCGGCTACGGCGGCAAGCTGGGCGGACAGGGTTGCAGTATTCAGACCACCGGGCGTCGCGGCTCCGAGGGTCGCCACGTCGACGCGTGTGCCGTAAACCACCTGTTCGTCCATCAAGCCCAGGGCGTTGTACTTGCTCTCGGTGACTTCCCCAAGCGCATTGACGGTATAGCGCAAGCGCCCGATGGGATCGTAGAAGAACAGCGTGCGATGGCCGTTGGCGTCCGTCGTGCTGGTACGGCGACCGGCGACGTCGTAGGTGTGGGTCAGGCCGTTGGCGGCCCACAGGGCGAGCGGATCGGCCAGCGCGACGGCGTCACTACCTCGCCCATCAAGTTCGCCGATGAGGCGGCCCTGGATGTCGTAGCGCAGGCGATTGATGCGCTCGTCTGTCGTTCCCGCAGCAGTGGTGGTCTGTACGAGTTGACCGATGCTGTCGTAGGCGAACTGGGTGACCGTGCCCTCGACGTTAGTACGGCTCACCAGTTGGTTGGCGGCACTCCACGTCTGAGTGACGCTCTGATATTGACTTGTATTGACGGTCGCCCTGGCATTTTGTAGCGTGGACGTACTGGTTATGGCTCCGACCCTATCGGCGTAGCGCAGACTCTGGATGACGTTGCCACGGGTGTCGTAAACGGTCTCGGTGAGATAGCCCTCTCCATCGACTTGACCGACGATCCGTCCCTTTGCATCGTAGAAGTTGTAGCTGTGAATGTCGTCACCGCGGCCGCCTGGGCGAAGACCCGAGAGATCGTAGCTCGCACGCGCAATGGCGATGGCGGCTATACGCGCCGACGCGCTCGCAAAGCTGGCTGCGAGACCTGAATAGCGGATGGTCTCGATCAGTTCGCCCGACGGGTTGTACTTGAATTCGGTGAGGTAGCCTTCGGCATCCAAGGTGCCTTGCAGGCGGCCGTCCCGGTTGTACAACTCGGTGATGGTGCGATCCTGCTGGATGTCCAGATTCGCGTAAACGGTAGTGACAGGCGTGCCGGCGACGACCTGGGTGAAGCTCAGCTCACTGTCGGCGTAATGCGCGTCGCCCGAAAAGGCCGCCGTGAACGTGAAAGTGCCCGGAGGCAGAGACACGCCGGAGAGTGTCGCCACGCCATTTATCACTTGGGCCGTACCCAGCAACCGCGTACCGCTGTAGAAGTTCACCAGGCCGGAGGGACTCGTACCATTCGTCCCACTGACATGCACGGACAGTGAACCATCCTTGCCGACCGTTGCCGCAGTGAGATTGCTCAGCAGAGGAGTCGCCTTGACTATGCTCGCAAAGACAACGAGCGACGTCGACGTGGTGTTGTTAGCATCGCCGGAGTAAACAGCCTTGATGGAGTACGTGCCGATTTCGAGGCCGCTCACACTCAGAGCGGCTTTGCCATTCATCAGCGGGACTGTACCCAGCAACGTCGATCCATCGTAGAAGCTAACCGTCCCCCCTTCGGGCATGCCTTCGCCAAGGGCTGTTGCCGTGAATGTAAGAGGCGAACCGTATGGGGTAGTGGAGGGAGTCGATCTGAGTTCAGTCCGACTCACTATCGGCGCTGTCACGATCCGTTGAGGCAAACTGCTGTATGAAGTGGAGGTCTTGTAATTGGCGTCACCCGAGTAAACAGCGGTGATGCTTCCGGTGCCCACTGGCAGATTGTTCACAGTGAACTTGGCCACACCGTTTATCACGTTGGCTGTGCCGATGGGAGCTCCGTTGTTGTAGAACGTGACTGTGCCGCCTGCGACCGGACCGTTGAAGGCGCTACCTCGCTGAGTGTTTGAGGTGGCCGTGACAGTTGCAGTGAGTGTAAGCGGTGCACCGGCCGCTGCTTGAGCACGCGAAGAGGTCAACAGTAGCCAATTGGATACCGGGCCAATCACCCACTGACGCGACGTACTGCCTGCTGGATTATTCGCGTCACCCGAATACACCAAGGTGAGAGCGTGTGTGCCCAGTGCCATCGCAGGCATGGCTTGCTTTGAGTACAGGAAGCTGCCAATCAGCGTTTGGCCATCGAAAACACTGAAGGTGCCTGAATAGCTGCCGCTTGAACCGTTGGTGAACTCCACTTGTGTCTGCGTCGGAAATCCAACTACGACATCTCCCTTTGGCGAGAATGTAATGGTCTCAGGCTGCACCACCGGTGCGGTCACAGTGCTTGTCCCGGCGACTACTTGGATCACAGGCCCCTGCACGACGCTGCCAGTATTGTTCGCATCGCCTGCATAAGCTGCACTAAGCCGAATGTTGGAGCCCAATGGCAAGTAGTTCGTCACGAACGTGGCCTGACCATTCACCAAGGATGCAGTCCCTAGGAAGGTCATGCCCGCAAAGAAGGTCACTAAGCCGCCAGGTGCCGCGCCAGCCACAGTGGCTGTCAGCGTTACCGCATCGCCCTGCGCAACGCTTGCAGCTGATGTACTCAACGTGGTGGTTGTGGGCCCCTCCGTGACAAGGAACCAAGCCGAATTGAAGACGACGCTGCCGCCGTTTACGTCGTCGCCACTGTAAACCGCGCTCAATTGCTTCTCGCCCACCGGCAATTGGGAAGTGACCAAGCTAGCCTTGCCATGGACCACCGGAGCGGTGCCGAGCAATTGGCTACCGTAGAAAAAGCTCACACTCCCGCCCACCACCTCGCTTGCCCCAAGGCTAGAAGAGACCGTCGCGGTGAGAGTCAACGGAACCCCAACTCTTCCAGTCGGCGAAGACGTTGTCAGGATTGTGGAAGTTGGAGCAACCTGTGTTGACGTCACGACCTGCTGAGATATCCTGTACGCGGTAGTGAACTCCTTGTAGACGAGATCGCCCGAATAGGTGGCCGTGATACTGGCGACACCAAGTGGCAGTGTGCTTAGCGTCATTGTGGCCATCCCGTCGCTGACATCGGCCGTGCCTATGGCTATTCCATTGCTGTAGAACGTAACTATGCCGCTAGCGGGCGGACCGCTGTAGATGCGCTCGTCCCCCCACGCTGAATTTGGGACGATTCGAGCGGTCAGCGTGACAGGCGAATCACTCGTTACTTGGGACGCCGAAGATGCCAAGTCCACATAGGCGGGAACCTTACCGACGACCAGTTGCACGGAAGTCATGGCCGCTGGAATGTTTTCGTCGCCCGAGTACACCACCGTGAGATTGTGCGTACCGACCGTCATTGGGGGCAGGTAGATTTCACCCACATACGGGCTCATGAAACTGGCAATCAACGTTTGCCCATCGAAAACGCTGAAGGTACCGCCATATGGGGGGGATGCTTCACTATTGCCGGGGGAAGCGTAGATCACGCCCGGAAATCCAGCCAACATTTCATCGAACTGCAGTTCCACCGCGTCTTCCTGAATCACAGGTGGAGACATGGAACTCCCTCCAGCAATTACCTGCATGACAGGCCCTTGCACAACGCTGCCAGCGTTGTTCTCATCCCCCCCATAGGCTGCACTGAGTTGCACGGTCGAGCCCACCGGCAAGTAGTTCGTTATGAAAGCGGCTTGTCCATCGATCACCGGAGCCGTGCCTAGAATCTGCATTCCCGCGAAGAATGTGACTAAACCTCCTGGCAGGGCACCCGCCACCTGTGCAATCAAGGTAACAGCTTGCCCCTGAGTCGCACTAGTGGCAGAGGCACTTAGCGTGATCCCTGTGGATGAAGGGGGAATCATTCCCAACTGGTTAAGCGGCGAACTGCTCGCGGCGTTTGTTGCGTCGCCTTCATACACCACACTAAATGGTGCTGCCGTTGTCGCGCCCGTGTAATGCAATGTCGCCACGCCATCGAATAATGTGGCAACGCCGATCGGAGTGGTTCCGTTATAAAAAGTGATGGCTCCGGTCGGCCAGGCCGTACCGGACCTGGGGGCGACTGTCGCTGTGAGTGTCAAGCTGCCCGGCGCGCCGGCGACCTGAGTCAATTGCGTTACTGTTGGTGCAGGCGTAATGCTAATCCCCCGCACAGACGAGACTGCGGCAACGTGCAGCGCATCTCCTGCGTACTCCGCGCGAATGCTGAGAGTGCCTGCAGGGAGCGTACTGGTCGTCAGCATTGCCAACCCACGAATCACGGGGGCCGTTCCGATCAACGTAGTACCGTTATAGAACCTCGCTTCGCCAGTGGCCGCTACGAGCTCTGGCGGTGATACAGTAGTCAGAGCCAAAGAGAGCGTCACCGGGTCGCCATAGTTGGCCGACTCACTCGGAGAGAAACTCAGGACTGCATTGGTAGTTGCACTCCCGATGGTCTTCGAGACTGCAGCCGACATGCTCGCTGGCCTGTTTACATCCCCTGAATAGCTGGCCCGAATGCTGTTGACGCCAATCGGCAAATCGATTGTGACAAGCGTAGCGACCCCACTTATCACCGGCGCGCTGCCGACGATGATTTCGCCACTAAAGAACGTCACAATACCAATTGGGTTAGTACCTCCGACGTTTGCTGTCAGAGTAACGGTCGAACCAAAAGAACTAGTCCCACCGCTAACACTCAACGTTACCCCACCCACCGTCGCAGGATTGACCAGCAGTTCGACATTCGCACCATTGCCCAGTTGGCCTACATCGACCGGATTGGCCAGTTGCGTCACGCTTAGGATGCGTGAAGCCCCGTCATACGTGGTGTGCGTCACATAGCCCAACGCATCCACCTGCCAGGCCAGCCGGTTGGCCGTGTCATAGAAGCGCCAGACCTTCTGGTCCTGCGCCACGCTGGCAGGCCGCAGCGCTGCCAGGCTCGTCACCGTGTTGATAGCACTCCAGGCCGTCGTCGGCTGCCCCACCCCATCGACCAGTTGTGCGAGCTGCGCAGCGCTCAGCTTCGTGGCGTAGGCGATCGTCTCGCGCAACTGGCCATTGGCGTTGTACACGTACTCGATCACCGCGCCCGTCGCATCGATCTCGGCGATCTTGCGATCCGCCTCGTCGTAAAGCATCCACTTGCGCACACCCGTCGGGTCCTGCGTCATCAGCAGGTTGCCGTCCTTGTCGTACACGTAGCGGGTGGTGCCCAGCACACCCGTACCGGTGCTTTGCTGGGTCACGCTGACCAGGCGTCCGGCCTTGTCGTAGGCCGAGACGGTGACCAGCCCGCTGGCAATGGTCACGCTGGTCTTGCCGTTGGCGTCGTCGTAGCTGGTGATCGTGGTGTTGGGCGTTGCGCCGCCATCGAGCGACGGCGCGCTGACGCTGAGCACGCGCCCCAGCCCGTCGTAGGTGTAGGTGGTGATGGCCGCAGAGCCGCCGGCTGTCGTGGCGGGCTCGATCTTCTGCAGCAGCAGCCCACGCGGGTCGTAGATGTACTGGGTCGTGGCCCCCGTGCCCGCCGCACCCGCACCATTGGCCGCCGTCGCCGCATACGTCGTGCTGCTGCTCAGCTGGCCACGGGCATCGTAGACCATCTCGGTGAGCTCGGTACGCGTCAGCTCCTGTACGGCAGCCCAGCTGCTCAGCTGCGCCTCGGTCGGCACTTCGGCCAAGGCCAGGGCGGACGTGTCGTAGGCTGCTCCTGCGTACTTGATGGCGCTCGTGCGCTGGCCATAGGCGTCGTAGCGGTACTCGGTCACGTTGCCTTGCGCCGTGATCGCGAAGCGCAGCCGATTGGCGTTCCCGGACGCGTAGACATAACGCGTCGTCTCGGGCAGCGCCGCATCCTTGTTGAACGCGCCGCGATCCACCACGGCCGCGTCGGCATAGGTCGTGTCGGTCAGCAGTTGGTTGGCGCTGTTGTACGTGCGAACGCGGGTATCGCCGGCCGAATCGACCTCCCGGGTGAGGTTGCCGTGGTCGTCGTACTGCATCGCGACCTTGTGCCCTTCACCGTCGGTGACAAGGGTGACGTTACCGGAAGCGTCGTAGGCATAGCTGATCTGGCTCAACCCGTTGGCATTGGTAACGGTAACGCCGCTGCGCACTTGGGTTAGTTGCCCTTGGCCGTCGTACAGATAGACCGACCGAGCGCCTAGCGGATCAGTGACGGTCGTGGTGTTCTGGACGGTGTCGTAGCTGAAGCGAGTGACTGCGCCGAGCGCGTCCGTGACCGTTTCGACCTTGAAGCTGCCGCCAGCCTGCACATAGGTGAAGCTCAGCTTCGTGCCGTCGCTCTGGGTGACGCTGGCCACCCGCTTGCTGGCGCCGTCGTAGGTGTAGGTAGTGACGTAGACATTGTTGTCCGACACCGAGTTGTCGCCTGGCGAGAGGTCGACGGTGACCTTGGAGAGCCGATTGCTTGCGTCATACTCGTAGCGCACGGTGGTGCTGGTGACGCCACCCGTGACCGTACGGATCTGGGTCAGGTTCGTGCCGCTGTAGTCGTAGTAGCTGACATCGCCATTGGCGTCGGTGACCGAACGCACGGTGTTGTTGGCGTTGTAGCCATAGCTGATGGTGTTGCCGTCGGTGTCGGTGGCAGAGACCAAGCGGCCGGTACCGCTGGACTGGTAGCGCTCAACGCGCCCCGTATCGCCGTCGGTCCAGACAAATTCAGATGCCCCGCTGTCGTACGCGATGGTGTCGAAGGCGCCAGAGCCGGCGGCGCTGATGTAGCGGCTCAGGGCCGCATCCCATGTGTAGGTGGCTTGGGCACCGTCGCGATCGGTGCGCGTGACCGTGCTCCCCGCAGCCCCGACCGAACCGGAGGTCAAGACCACCTTCTGGCCGAACGCACCAACGTTCCAGTTGTCGCCGTTGTCGTCGTCCAGCAGGCCTTGGCTGTTGTAGGTCCGTACGGCCTGGACGTCGAGTCCACGGCCCATGAGGATGTCGTCACGGTCCTGCAGCACGAGGTTGCCGTTGGCGATGTTGACAAAGGATTGCTCACCGCTGCGGCCCTGCCCCGCGGTGCCCAGTTGCCCGCGCTGGCCCAGAACAGCCAACGAACTCAGGCTCAGGCCCAAGCTATTACCACTGACGATTGCAACCATTTGACAGCCTCGACGATTCCGGAGAACCGCCAAGTGGCAACCGCGTCAGGAGCCACCTCCCCGAGGCCGGGCCCGCCCACGACGGGAAAGCCACCGGTTCAGAGCAACTCATCCAAGGAAACGCGATACTGTTTAGTAAAACCCGAGAGAGATGGTCGGGAACCCTCCTTCCACAACCCGAAAAGACTCCACGCGCACCACCACCATCGACCTCGGCGACGGGACCACATGGCTCGTGGTGTTGGATTCCGCCGATCTCTGACCCTAGGGGGGTGCGGATAAAAACTTGGACTGTTTCTATGCCGCAAGTCCAAGGCTCACCCGGTATTCGATAGGGCTGAGAGAGCCAAGGGAGATCTTGATCCGCTT
>Ga0055528_1000713_pt1 | contig 23550 bp, 24 predicted proteins | sample AraplaCol_mMS_r2_2_FD_55006 | JGI IMG/M metagenome (GOLD analysis project Ga0055528, IMG submission 55006) | Arabidopsis root microbial communities from North Carolina, USA - plate scrape MF_Col_mMS_r2 | ecosystem: Host-associated > Plants > Roots > Endosphere | place: USA: North Carolina...
AGAGGTCACATGCGAATTCTTGTAATTGAAGACAACAGCGACATCGCCGCCAACCTGGGCGACTACCTCGAAGACCGCGGCCACACCGTGGACTTCGCCGCCGACGGCGTGACCGGCCTGCACCTGGCGGTCGTGCACGAGTTCGACGCGATCGTGCTGGATCTCAATCTGCCGGGCATGGATGGGATCGAGGTCTGCCGCAAGCTTCGCAATGAAGCGCGCAAGCAGACCCCGGTGCTCATGCTGACCGCACGGGATTCGCTGGACAACAAGCTGGCCGGGTTCGACTCCGGTGCTGACGACTACCTGATCAAGCCGTTCGCGTTGCAGGAAGTGGAAGTGCGTCTGAACGCCCTGTCGCGCCGCGGCAAGGGCGTGCAGACCCGGGTGCTGGAAACCGGCGACCTGGAATACAACCTCGATACCCTCGAGGTTCGCCGCCAGGGCAAGCTGCTGCAGCTTAACCCCACCGCGCTGAAGATCCTGCAGGCGTTGATGGAAGCGGCCCCGGCCGTGGTAACCCGCCAGGAGCTGGAAACCCGCGTGTGGGGCGAAGAGCTGCCCGATTCGGATTCGCTGCGCGTGCACATCCACGGNCTGCGCGCCGTGGTGGACAAGCCGTTCGAGGTGCCGTTGATCCAGACCCGCCATGGCATCGGATACCGCATCGCCGCCCCGGAAGCCTGATCCGGTGACGGGCAGGGGGGAGCGCCGCCGGGGCCCGTACCGGCGCCGGCTGCGCAGCCGCATCATNGTCTCATTCGTGCTGTTGGGNTTCTGCCTGACAGCACTGTTTGCCTTCGCCACCAACCTGGCCCGCGCGCGCGTGGAGAACCAGCTGGTCGAAGACGTGATGAACCGCAACATCAACGAGTATGCGCGCCGCTACTTCGCTGATCCCTCGCGCAACCCCGACCTTCCCGTGCAGCAGATGCGCGCGCGCATCGTGGGGCCGGACAAGTTCGAAGCGCTGCGCCAGGAAGAGCCGGACTGGTACGAATTCCGCGATGGCATCCACGGCCTGAGCGGCGTGGACGAGCGGGGCAACCCTTTCTCCTACAAGCTGGCGGTACGCAAGACCCCCGATGCGTGGTTCTTCCTCGCCTACGACATGACCGAAAGCCTGCGCGGCGCGGAGCAGTTGAACCGCGCGCTGTTCTTCTCGGTGCTGGTGTTCAGTGCGTTGTCGCTGGTGCTGGGCTGGTGGTCGGCCTCGAAGGTGATGAAGCCGGTGTCCGACCTGGCCGCGCGCCTGCGCGCCTACCGGGGCGGTACCAGCGACCCAACGCCCTTGGCGCCCCGTTTCCCCGACGACGAAGTGGGGCAGCTGGCGCAGGCACTGGATGACTATTCGGCCCGGCTCACCGAAGTGGTGCAGCGCGACCGCGAATTCAACGCCGATGTCAGCCACGAGCTGCGCACCCCGCTGGCCGTGATCCGGGGTGCCACCGAGCTGCTGCTGACCCGGCCGGACCTGGACCCCAAGGTGCTGCAACGCCTGCAGCGCATCCAGCGTGCCGAACAGCAGTGCACCGACCTGATTGGCGCGCTGCTGCTGCTCTCGCGCAACGAGCGCGGGCAGGGCAGCAGCAACGTGGCGCGGGTGGCCGAACAGCTGCTTGATTCGCATCGCGCCCAGCTGGGCGGCAAGCCGCTGGAGCTGGTGCTGGAAGGCGACCGCGAACTGGTCATCGATGCCCCGGAATCGGCGCTGTCGGTGGCACTGGGCAACCTGATCGGCAATGCCGTGAAGTATTCGCAGGAAGGCTCGGTACGGGTGCTGGTCACCGGCAACCGGGTTGAAGTGATCGACAGCGGTCCCGGCCTCAGCGCCGAAGACGCGGCCAAGCTGTTCCAGCGCGGCTATAGAGGCACCCACGCCGGCCACTCGCAGGGCGGCGGTATCGGCTTGTCGATCGTGAGCCGCCTGTGCGATCTGTATGGCTGGCAGGTCAATGTGCGGCCGGGCGATACCCGGGGCGTGGTGGCCACGCTGACGTTCGCCCCGGCGGGCTGACCTACACCTGTGCTGCCAACTGGCACGGGACCGCCGCTTGGGACCGCTCCGCCGTAGAGCCAAGCCCTGCTTGGCTGCTCTTCTCCGGACGCCGCGCCAACCACGCAGGGCGTGGCTCTAAGATGTGGGCCGTCTGCTAAAGTGCGACAGGCTCACCTTACAAGGACGTTTATGATCGTGATTCGTTTTGAACGAATTCGTGAGGACGAGGACCTAGGTTGGCTGGTGGATGAATACTTCGACTACATCCACGATGTAGCCGATCGCATGCCGCCGGAGCTCCGCGATTTCGCTGTCCGGAGCGAGCACTACCAATTGCAGGGAAAGTACAGCCTGCACGATTCTCGAATGCGCTCATTCGCCATTCGCAAAGAGCCCACAGAAGGAGAGGGCGTATCAAACGCCACCTCGGTGGATGTCATCTTTCTCGACCAGCTCTTCGAACATGAGTTTTCCCTCCACTACGGCNGNGTGTCGTCGTTCGTAGTGACCGAGGGTGATCTGCCGACACGCCGTGCGACGGATGTGCTCATGCATGAGNTCAGCGTGCTTTCCAAGTGCAATTTCAGGCATGTGGTCAGATTCGACGGTGGNGGNGGTTATGCCGTCGAGTTCTCGTCGTTCAATCGAAAGCTGGATCTCACGGTCGGCAACTGATGAGGGNAGGGGGCATGTTTGTCAGGTGCTTCGGAACATTCGTGGGCCTTGCATCTGCTGCCTAAGGTTGGGCGGTTGCGTCTGGAATGACGATTCGCCCAGCTATCTGCCGGACGGATTGCCAAATGAACGTCTCGCTGAGGCAGCTGATCGGTGATGACGCTGCGAACCTTCTGCTAGGCGGTTCGTGGATGGTTGCCGGTGTTGTATTCATCGCGTTCGTTAACCTGCGGCGAGGCACCAAGCAGTCGAAGGCGACTTGCCGGAAGCAGGGTAGGTCGCGCCTGTGAGCTGTTTCATCCTGCCTGGGTGCAAGTCAGGGATGCGGCGACCCGGTTTCTGGCTGCCGCCGAAGCTGAGCGACCTCAGGTGGGCGGGTGAGGTCGGGGGGGCGTTCCATGACGCGACAAAGGGCCCGTGCCATCGTTGATGCCTCACCACTCACACCGGCGGGCATCCGAAGGGTGGTGCTTTCCGTCTTTCCACGCAGGCATGATTGCGGTGACTTTGATCTTGCTGATCTCGTCACGGAGCTGGCGGAGTTTGGTATCGCCACGGTCAAACCTCTCCGTCTTCTCATGAAGAAGCACAGGAGGCAGATACTTATCGATGAAAGGGTAAAGATGCCTCGCGCGGAAACGCTTTATCTGGCGAGTGAGTACAACCCGGCGGGGGTGGACGTTCACTCGAACACATCCTGGTACGCGGTACCGGGGTTGGTCAGGCAGGCAATAGAAAAGGAATTCGGTTGGGATGCCGGAATCGGCATTCAGGAAGTGCGGCCGCAAGACCACGCTGGCCAGCCCTAAGGTCTGCTGCTTGCCCTGCTCCGGTAGAGCGCATCCAGCCGCTCCACTTCCGCCTGCAGATGGTCCGGGTGCCCATCATTGACCACCACGTCATCCGCCAGCGCCAGGCGTTCCTCCCGGCTGGCCTGCGCGGCAATCATCCGGTCGGCCAGATCGGCCGTGGTGCCATCGCGCTGCATCAGCCGCGCATGCTGTACCGCCACCGGCGCATCCACCACCAGAATCCGGTCCAGCCACGGGTACTGCTGGCGGCCGCCGGCTTCGGCCAGCAGCGGGATGGCCGCAATCGCATAGGGACTTCCAGCCTGCTCACAGGTCTGCCGCAGCAGCTCGCGAATGGCAGGGTGGGTAATAGCTTCCAGCGCCTGCCGTTCCTGTACGGAGCTGAAGATCCGCTCGCGCAACGCAGCGCGGTCAAGCTGGCCATCGGCCAGCAGGATTCCGGAACCAAAGTGCGCCACGATCCGGGCCAGGCCGTCGCTTCCAGCCGCCACCACGGCACGGGCGGCCACGTCGGCATCGGCGATGGTGATGCCCAGCGCCTCGAAGCGCCGGGTTACCTCGGTCTTGCCGGCGGCGACGCCGCCGGTCAATCCAATCACGAACTGGCTCATCGCTGCCTCAGCGCAGGCCGGACACCCGCAGATACGCGTTGATCAACGGCTCGCCCCACATGAACACGATCCAGCCCGCCAGGGCAAGGTAGGGCCCGAACGGAATCGGCGTGGCCCGGTCGCGGCCGCGCGAGTACAGCCAGATCGAACCGATGATCGCCCCAAGCACCGACGAGAGCAGGATGATCGGCAGGATGCCCTTCAGCCCACACCAGGCGCCCAGCGCGGCCAGCAGCTTGAAATCGCCGTGGCCAATGCCTTCCTTGCCGGTGATCTGCTTGAACAGCCACCACACCGACCACAGCAGCAGGTAGCCGGCTATCGCGCCCAGCAGGGCGGGCTTGGCCGGCATGTACAGGTTGTCGATGCTGCCTATCAGCCCCAGCCACATCAGCGGCAGGGTGAGCTGGTCGGGCAAGAGCTGGGTGCGCAGGTCGATGCCGGACAAGGCCACCAGGAAGCAGCTCAGCACGATGGCGCCGAAGCCCTGCCAGCCAAAGCCGAACTGCCAGACGCTCGCTACCACCAGCAAGCCTGTCAACAGCTCGACCAGCGGGTACTGGATGGAGATCGGCGCGTGGCAGTGGCGGCACTTGCCGCCCAGGACCAACCAGCTGAACAGCGGGATGTTCTCGTACCAGGACAGCTTGTGCTTGCAGTGCGGGCAGTGCGACGGCTCGACCACGATCCCGGGCGGGGGTGGCTCGTAGATGTCCGGAAGCTCGAGCACCTCGCGGGCGTCGCGCTTCCATTGCCACTCCAGCCGCTTGGGCAGGCGCAGGATCACCACATTGAGGAAGCTGCCAATCAGCAACCCCAGTGCGGCCGCGGCCGGATAGCCGAGGCCGGGATGCTGGTCGAGAAATGCCATGTGCCGTTAGACCACCGATGCCAGTTTGAAGATGGGCAGGTACATGCCGATGACCATGCCACCGACGATAGTACCAATAACCACCATGACAATCGGCTCCAGCAGGCTGCTCAGCGCATCCACCGCGTTGTTCACTTCCTGCTCGAAGTACTCGGCCACCTTGAACAGCATGGCATCCAGGGCGCCGGCCTCTTCACCAATTGCCGTCATCTGGATGACCATGTGCGGGAACAGGTTTATCTGCTTCATCGCCATGTTGACGGGATAACCGACCGAAACGTCGTCGCGCATTCGCAGCACCGCTTCTTCATAGACCTTGTTGCCCGTAGCACCGGCCACGATGCCCAAGGCTTCCACCAGCGGCACACCGGCCTTGAAGGTCACGGCCGTGGTGCGGGCGAAGCGGGCAATGGCGCTGTTGTGCATCAGCTGACCAATGACCGGTACCTTGAGGATCAGGCGATCCATGGTGTGCTGCATCCTGGGGGATCGCTTGTACGCGGCAATGAATCCAACTACCGCGCCGATCGTGACGATCAGGATCAGCCACCACCAGGACACCATGAACCGGGAAAGGTTCACGATCATCTGAGTGAAGGCTGGCAGCTCCGCTCCAAAGCCCTTGAAGACGTCTTCGAACTGCGGCACCACCCATACCAGAAGAATTCCGCTGACCAGCAGGGCCACCGCCATCACCATGATCGGGTAGAAGAGGGCTTTCTTGATCTTGCCCTTCAATGCCTCGATGTTCTCTTTATAGTTGGCAACGGTTTCAAGAACCGTTTCCAGCACACCGGCGCCTTCGCCCGCCCTTACAAGATTGCGATACAGCTCATCGAACTGGACCGGGTGCTTGCTGATGGCTTCATAGAGGGAGGAACCGCCCTCGATGTCGGTCCGGATGTTGTCCACCATCTTCTTCATGCGCGGGTTCTTGTGCCCGCTGCCGATGATGTCGAGCGCGCCCACGATAGGCACGCCTGACTTCATCATGGTCGCCATCTGGCGGCTGAAGAAGGCGATATCCTTCGGACTGATCGCGCTGCCTGCCGCGCCGAACAAAGGCTTGGACTTTGGCTTGACGACGTTGGGCGTAATACCTTGCCGGCGCAGCTCGGCGCGCAGCATGTTGGCATTCTTGGCGGGCTGCTCGCCCTTCATCTTCACGCCCCGCTTGTCGGTCCCCTCCCAGACAAACGGCTGCAACTCCATGGTGCTACGCGCCACGGGCTCTTTCTTGACAGCACTACGGCTCACAGACATACAGGCTCCCCAGCCGCGCCATCCCCAGGCGGGCTTCTGCGCCGAATGGTAGCTGGTTCCGGGCCGTCATGGCATCCCTCCCTGACGGCAATCCGTGACCGGGGTCCAGGACCGGGGCCGTCAGAAGGTGACGCAACGCGTCACAATGCCGGTTAGGTCTCAAATTACCGTGAGGGGGGTTCCAATCCTGAAGATTGGTGCCATCATTGCGCCGGGGAATGCTGGGGAGCATTGCTGAGAAGTTGGCACGCAACCTGCTTTCAACCACCCGCACGGGCGATAGCCTTGCTCAGCCGGTCAACCGGCCAGGCGCGACCCAGTGTTCATTTTTCAAACCACCTCTAGGGGATGTACACATGAAGAAGCAGCAGGGCTTTACCCTCATCGAACTGATGATCGTCGTCGCGATCATCGCCATCCTGGCCGCCATCGCTCTGCCGATGTACCAGGACTACGTTGCCAAGTCGCAGGTGACCGCTGGCCTGGCCGAAGTGACCCCGGGCAAGACCCAGTACGAAGTTGCTCTGAACGAAGGCAAGACCACCGTTACCGGCATCAGCGACCTGGGTCTGAAGAATTCGGACCGCTGCGTGATCACGCCGGTCACGGCCCTGAGCGCCTCCGGCACCCTGGTCTGCACCCTGTCGGGCAGCCCGAAGATCGCCACCAAGAAGGTCACCCTGACCCGTTCGGATGATGGCACCTGGGCATGCACCACCGACGTGGACGACAAGTACCGTCCGAGCGGCTGCAAGAAGGGTTAATCCCTGATTGCATGCTGGTCTGAGAAGGCCCCGCCACGGCGGGGCCTTTTCTTTGGCACGATCCGTGCTACCGATCAGCATCTTGGGGGAGAATTTCACATGAAAAAGCACACTGGCTTTACGTTGATCGAGCTGATGATCGTCGTTGCGATCATTGCCATATTGGCAGCTATTGCTATACCGATGTACCAGCAGTACGTGGCCAAGGCGCAGCTCGCCGCTGCTTTCGCCGAAATTCGACCGGGCAAAACGACGGTGGAGACGGTGGTCCAGGATAGCCGCGATGCTTCGCTGGTGAACGCCGAGTACATTGGCCTGAGAACATCCCAGCGCTGCACCGCCGTCGACGCCACATTGGCAGCCAACGGTGTTGCCAAGATCTCCTGCACCCTTTCCGGTTCTCCTCTGGTCAACGGCAAGATCCTCAGCTTGGACCGCGACACGGCCGGCGTCTGGACCTGTGACGGAAGCGCTTTCGAAGAACGCTACCGCCCTACCGGATGCTAGTGTCAGGCGGCAACTCTGGCCATAATGCAGTATCGGTCTAAAGGAAAAGCCTCATGAACGCCGTTGCTACTGCCAATCTCGTCGGCATAACCGGCATTGCCCGCCGTCTGGTTCAAGACGGGGCCCTTGAGGAAGCGTCAGCGCGGGACGCGATGGCCAAGGCCGCAGCGGCCAAACAGCCGCTCCCGCAGTATTTCGCGGACAAGAAACTCGTCACTTCGGCGCAGTTGGCAGCTGCCAACGCCGTCGAATTCGGCATGCCGCTGTTGGATGTGTCGGTGTTCGACAGTGCGCAGAATGCGATCAGCCTGGTCAGCGAGGAACTGCTGCGCAAGCATCACGTGCTTCCGCTGTTCAAGCGTGGCGGAAAGTTGTTCATTGGTACCAGTGATCCGACCCACTCGTTGGACGAGATCAAGTTCCATACGAATCTGGTGGTCGAGCCGATCCTGGTGGACGAGGAGCAGATCCGTCGCACCTTGGAGCAATGGCAGTCCAAGCATGACACCCTGGGTGGCGGTCTCGGCGGCGACGACGAGGGGATGGGGGATCTCGACGTTTCAGCTGGTGATGAAGATGGCGGAACAAGTGATACCGGCCACGATGCCAAAGGCGATGACACGCCTGTGGTCAAGTTCGTCAACAAGGTACTGGTAGACGCGATCCGCAAAGGTGCTTCGGACATCCACTTCGAGCCATACGAGGATGACTATCGAGTGCGCTTCCGCATCGATGGCCTGCTCAAGAATGTTGCCAAGGCACCGGTCAAGCTCAACCAGCGCATTGCCGCGCGCCTGAAGGTCATGTCGCAGCTGGACATCGCCGAAAAACGCGTTCCGCAGGATGGGCGCATCAAGCTCAACCTTTCAAAGACAAAGCAGATCGACTTCCGAGTCAGCACCTTGCCCACGCTGTTTGGCGAGAAGATCGTGCTGCGTATCCTGGACGGCAGCGCGGCCAAGCTGGGCATCGACAAGCTTGGGTACGAGGAAGTGCAGCAGAAGCTTTTTCTGGAGGCCATCCACAAGCCGTACGGCATGGTGCTTGTTACCGGTCCTACCGGCTCAGGCAAGACCGTGTCTCTGTACACCGCGCTTGGCATCCTCAACGACGAAACGCGCAACATCTCCACGGCGGAAGATCCTGTCGAAATCCGCTTGCCAGGTGTCAACCAGGTGCAGCAGAACGTCAAGCGCGGCATGACATTTGCCGCAGCGTTGCGTTCGTTCCTGCGTCAGGATCCTGACATCATCATGGTGGGCGAAATTCGTGACCTGGAAACGGCCGAGATCGCGATCAAGGCTGCCCAGACAGGCCACATGGTGTTGTCGACCCTGCATACCAATGACGCGCCGCAGACCATCGCGCGCCTGATGAACATGGGCATTGCGCCCTTCAACATCACAAGTTCCGTAACCCTTGTGATTGCGCAGCGCCTGGCGCGCCGGCTGTGCAACAACTGCAAGCGGCCGGTGGATCTGCCGCCTAACGCGTTGCTTGCCGAGGGCTTTACCCAGGCCCAGCTGGACGCCGGGATTACCTTGTATGAGGCCGTTGGCTGCGAAGAGTGCACCGAGGGTTACAAGGGTCGTACCGGTATCTACCAGGTCATGCCAATGAGTGAGGAGATCTCTGTGATCGTCCTGGCGGGGGGTAATGCCATCCAGATCGCTGAAGCCGCCCAGCGTGCGGGTGTGAACGACCTGAGGCAGTCTGCATTGGTCAAGGCAGCGGCAGGTACTACCAGCTTGGCCGAGATCAACCGCGTGACCAAGGACTAGAACTCCGAGCGCATCGCCGCGACAACGGGATGCGCCATCCTCCCTGATGCTGGTGTGAGCTCATCCGTGCCTTTTCGCGCGCAAGGCCGGGGGGGCGCAGGCTTCCCCGGCGCGGTGATCCGACACCGATCACCTGTTACCATCCAAGGGCAACGTGATCCGGCGGGGAGCTGGATCTACCTTCGATCGCCAGCAGGTGCCGCGCAAGCGTCGCCCTGCTTGGCCATAACATCAACTCGGCGGTCGGCCGGGTTGGGCGCAATTGGGGAAATGCGAATGACCTTGGCAAAAAGCAGGACGGGTACGTGGCTGTTGTGGATCTTCGTACTGTCCGGGTTCTCCGGGCTGATCTACCAGTCTATCTGGACCCAGTATCTCGGCCTGTTTCTTGGCCATTCGTCCTACGCACAATCGCTGGTGCTCATCCTGTTCATGGGCGGCATGGCAATAGGCGCTTGGTTGGTCAGTCGGTGGAGCAGCAAAGTACGACGGCCCCTGCTTGCTTATGCACTCATTGAAATAGTGATTGGTCTTCTAGGCCTTTGCTTTGACGGGATCTACCAAGGCCTCACTGGCTGGGCCTACGATCAACTGCTGCCGATGTTGCCGGCAAGCCAGCTGCAGAACACGCGCTGGGTCCTCGCAGCCGCTATGGTCCTGCCCCAGTGCATTCTGCTGGGTGCCACGTTCCCGCTGATGAGCGCAGGCTACATTCGCCTGCAGGAGCACGCAGAAGGGCGCGTCCTGGCGGGCCTCTATTTCTCCAACAGTCTTGGTGCTGCAATCGGCGCGCTTGCATCCACATACGTGATGTTGCCGGCAATCGGCATGCCTGGGACTGTGTTCTCAGCTGGCCTGATCAACATCATTGTCGCCTTGATGGTGTATCCGTTGAGCAAACGCGAAGCGCCTGTGCCGCAGGTGATGGCACCCGCCGAGCACGTTGCCGCACCGTTGCCGCCGAAAAGCGAAGCGTTGTCCCCGCCAATTCTCATCCTGCTAGCAGCTGGGTTGACCGGCGCAGCGTCGTTCGTTTACGAAATCACGTGGATACGCATGCTGTCGCTTGCGTTGGGTACAACCATTCACTCCTTCGAACTGATGCTGGCATCGTTCATCCTGGGCATTGCGTTGGGTGGCCTGTGGCTGAAGAACAGGGCGGACAAGCTCGTGTCACCGCTTGCTACAGCCGGCTGGATCCAGGTGTGGATGGGTGTTGCCGCGCTCGCTTCGATGTTCGTCTACGCCAATGCCTTCGAGTGGGTCGGTTGGCTGATGAAGGTGATCGTGCGCAGCGCCGAGGGCTATGGCCTGTTCAATCTCGCCAGCGCCGGTATTGCGTTGTTGGTCATGTTCCCGGCCGCATTCTTCGCAGGCATGACGCTCCCGCTGCTGACCCTGGCACTGCTGCGTCAGGGTCATGGTGAAAAAGCGATCGGGCAAGCCTATGCGTTTAATACCGTGGGTGCCATCGCCGGCGTGCTGGCAGCCGTGCACCTGCTAATGCCGCTTTTTGGTCTGAAGTACGCGTTGTTGATCGCCGCAGTGGTCGATATCGGGCTTGGCTTGGTACTGTTGGCCAAATATGCGCCCAGCCTGACCGTTCGCAAGCTCCCGCCGCTCCTGCCGGCAGCCGTGATTTCGGCTGCCGCGGTGGTGGCCTCGGTTCACATGGTGAGTTTCGACCCCGCTGTGCTCAATTCCTCGGTGTACCGCACAGGTGCATCCACCCTCGGAAGCGACGCGCGCACCGTTTTCTATAAGGATGGAAAAACCGCTACCGTGGCCGTGTTCGAGCTTGGCCAGGAAGAGGGTGGCGAGATGCGGATGATCGCCACCAATGGCAAGGTCGATGCGGGTCTGGTCTACAACTCCGGCGATTCAGCGACGTCGGACGAATCCACCATGACCTTGCTTGCCGCAATCCCACTATCCATGCGCGAGCAGTTCAAGCGGGTAGGCGTGATTGGCTTTGGTTCGGGCATGACCACGCATACCTTGATGGGCCATGCGAAAGTCGAGCAGGTGGATACTGTCGAGATTGAACCGGCAATGGTTGAGGGCGCGCGTCACCTGGGGGACCGGGTATCACGTGCATTTACAGACCCTCGCTCGCATGTAGTCATTGACGACGCAAAGGCGTATTTCGCGTCGGTGCCAAACAAGTACGACTTGATCATTTCCGAGCCGTCCAATCCTTGGATGGGTGGCACCGCGTCGCTTTTCAGTACCGAGTTCTATCAGTACGTCCCTCGTCAGTTGAACGAGGATGGCTTGTTTGTCCAATGGCTCCAGCTGTACGAGATCACGCCTGATCTGGTTAATTCGGTACTGGCGGCAATGCTGGTGAACTTCAAGGATGTAAAGGCGTATCTCGCCAACGGCAGCGACATGATCCTGGTGGCGTCGCCACGCGGCAGCGTACCTGAACTGGGCGACTCCGTTTTTGCGCAGCCGATGCTCGCAGCCGATCTCCAGCGAGTGGGGGTTACGGATCTGCGCAGCCTCCAGGACACGATGGTAATGGACCGGAAGGGCTTGGAGGGTTACCTGACCCTTTACCCTCACAAAGTCAACTCGGACATGTTCCCGGTGCTCAAGCTGCAGGCGCCGCGTGCGCGCTTCCAGAGCGCGCAGGTGCCGGATTTCGATTTGCTCGGCAACGCCCCTTGGCCGGTCATCCGTCATCTGGGTGGCCCAGCGCCGCGAACCGGACCCATGGAGCGCGCTCCGCGCCGACTTCCCTTGGCATCTGTCCACCAGAGCGCCGAAGCCAATCGCGTATTCGCTGCGCTTATCGAGGATGACAAGGAGAAGGCGGCCGGTATCTCCAATTTCAACGGGTTGCAGGTCGATGCGCTTCGCGGATTGGCAGCAGCGTGCGAGGTTGGCGCACGGCCAGGGCGCGATCTGACAATGATTTTCTCGCTGGCCACCGACACCATGGCCTACCTGGATGCCGCGCGTCTGCAGAGGATGTGGGGGAAGCCGGAATGGCTGCGCTGCCCGCCCACCGATGAGGACGTAGAGGCCGCGCTTAACCTGCTCGCAGCAGTATCAGAAGACCGCCATCAGGACGTATTGAGGTTCGGCTTGGCCTTGTTGGAAGGCCCTGAGGGTGAGGGGCTTCTCAAGGATGGAGTGTCAGGCCTGTATGTCATCGGCGCCATGCAGTACGCGGCACTCTCCGAAAGAAACCCGGTGCTGGCCCAGCAGTTGGTGCAACGCTACTGGCAGCGTCTTGACCGCAAGTCGCAGGCGAATGCCTCTCTAAGATTGCTGGCTTTGCTTGCTTCGCGAGTGGAGACTGGAGCTGCACAGTAGAACAAGTTGAGCTCGTATGCCTCAGCTACATCAGTCCAACTGGTAAAGCGTATCTCGTTGAAGGATAGCGCCCAGCCTGGGCGCTCACTGATTCTGACCAACGTTTCTACCAAGATTCATCTCCGGTGCGTGACGGCGGGATCTGTCAGGGTCCGTGCTTTCGCGATCAAACGGCGGCGGAGCGGGCGCTGCAGAGGATTTCAGGTTCTCAAGTGCAGGAGACTGGTGTGAGTGACGCGACGTGTCAGGAGATGTTTGATGATGTCGAGTTCCATGATGGCGTCATCAATTCAGTCTCCCTATCAATCGTTGAGCGAACATGTGAGATCGACTTAAGCCTTGGTAACTACAAGGTTAGTAGGGCGAGGTCAGCGTGCTTGCTCTTCTGTGCGGGCATAGAGGACTTCTTCGGGCGATTTGGTTTTGAGGAGTTGGCTGACAACGGCTTTTCCGGGAACATCCAGGATGGCCGCGTTGACACCTCACGCGGTAGTCTTCGGCTCTACCTGGCGGGAGGGCTCGTAGAGGCGGCCGGTCGTGATGTGCGGTTGGCTGCACTGCCTCGACCAATGGATGCAGCCGAAACGTCGCGCGTTCGGGCTGGCCGCGGCGGGTTCAAGAAGATTGAGGACGTAGAGTTCGATTTCTCATATCTGGAATCGATCCATTTCTCGCCTGCTGCCGGTATTTGCTCCATGAATCTGCTCATGCGCAAGGGAGGCGTCACCTCAGACCCCCAGCCCGTGACGATCGCATTCAGTGGTGTGACGTCTTGCCTGGCCAAGCTGGATGTCGCCTCGCTGGCGGGCGAACACCGGTTTGGCAATGTTCGAAGCTGCATAGTTCACCGCAAGAAGAATATGATCAGGATGTACGTCAGTGATGGCTTCATTGAAGTGGTCGCGGCGCGCGCCTCTATCGTTCACCCATGACAGACCGGGAAGTCTTGCCGTGACGCTGTTGTTTGGTGCGCCCAAGGAATCATTATGACCAACGCGTTGCGATGGATAGCAGCAGTACCCGCCGCCCTTGTCAGTTTCGTGGCTTCATTCATGTTGCTGGCGTCGCTGCGCGGACTGTTGCTGCGCTTTTGTCCGGACGGTGATCTGGGAACGGAGTGGACCTCGGATCTATCGCTGCCCAGCCCAGTAGTGAGCATGCCAACGTGTTACGCGGCATGGTTTCCTGATGTCGAGATGGCACTGTTGGTGTTCGCGTTCACGGTTGCGTTGGGCGCGGCCGGATGCGCAGCGGCATGGGTGGCGCCCTCCAGAAAATTGGCATGTGGATTGTCTGCCGCCGGCCTGGCCATCCTGAACATGTATCTGCTTTCCCGCTTCTCATGACAACGCTCCGTGTCCGTGCTCAGGAATAGAGGGTGATTGGTTCAGTGAAGATGTTCTCAGACGATTGATTCAAGGCGGAATGGCGGAAGCTCGGATTCCACTACGAGCTGGATCACGAGGCGAAGCAATGGAACATTGTTGGGTCCAAAGCTGGAGTTCGCTCGTTCGTCACTGAGATGCGTAACTACGCCTCTGATCAAGAGAATGACTGGGTTTCCTGCCACCGCAATCTAGGGCCGTACGACTACTTGGAGATTGGTACATGGAGCTCCGCCGTAATCGATGACCATTGGATTGCAGGTGCTTTGAGCGACCTGCTTGGTCTGGCCGCCCACATTGGGGATTGGGTTGATGCCTCGCGGGTTGAGGCGAGTCTATCTGTAAGGCCATTCTTCAGCCCGGGCTCTCCTTATGACCTTTGCCTGAGGATCGAGGCCGATGACTTTGATCCTTCATCGCTGGATAAGGCTTTGTAGGGCCCGCTGGGGCGGGGTCAGCGCATTGGGCGGTGCTTGAACAGGTCAAGCCACAAGCTTTACGGGGTTCGGCAGAACGGCCCTGGAGGCTGTGCCAGATCCATATCCAAGTCCACGTCCTGCTCGCCAGCGAGGAATAATTCGGTGAAGTCCTGAAATGCTCCGATGGCGTGAGCTGAGATCTGGCGCGGACAAGGTCACAGGCTGGAAGGTGGTAACAAGGTTGTTGGATCTCGAAATCCAGATATCATCGCGTATCTGCTTACTTCGGCTCTAACCAGGATGTCCAGATGTCGATCAGGCAACGAATGCCTTCATGGTTGATCGTGCTTTCTATTTCAGCTGGCGTGCTCGTAGTTGGCTGCTCGAGGCCTGAGTAGTATTGCAACGCTCTGCGAGGTTGATTCCGAATCGGTGCGCATAGGCGACCTGGCCGGTTGGATTGGTGGCGATGATCATGGATAAGTTCGTTTTTTATCTCTTCTACATCGCCGTGGCCATCGTCATCAGTCGAACGTGCGCGGTGATTCTTGCGCGTCGAGTTGCGGAGAAGACCGTGGGCGAGGAAGTTCTCGCCAAGCTGCCCCTATTGGCGTCCAGAGACATCGGCGATATGCGCGACACCTTCTACGGGTGCGTGCTGGCGATCAAGACTGGTTCCTTGCNCAGGCCGGCGACAATCGCTGCGCTTGTGCANATGTGCCTGTGGGGCGTAGTCGTTGCCCTGCTGTTGATGATGGCCGTCTTGGGTATTATTGAAATTGTGCAACACGGACAGGGGAAGTGATCGTGTATCCGGATACGGAAAAATCAAGCCCCGGAAATGACTGGAAGGGACTGATCGCGTTCTTGCGGGCGCTGTGTTCAGTCTATGAGCGTGGGAAAGTTCAGGCTCCACATGTGCACGTCAAGTATGCCCAAGACGAGCAGATATACGTCAACTGGACCCCGGGACGTCAGTCGGACATCGAAGTGAACGGGCTTCGTGATCCCGGGTTTGGCCCTGGACCGGTGTACTACGCTGACCTGGATTTGGTCGAGGTCAGGCTGAGTGATTGGGTAGCGCAGAAGGGAGAGGCCGGACGGGCAGACTTTGCGTATCTTTTAGAGACGCTGGCCGGTAGCTCCGACCTTGAGCTCGGCCACGAGACCGTTCTCTGGAAGAAGCGTTGACCTTGCCTTCCAACGTCTTGCCTTCCAACGTGAGGGGGCGTGATCACCAAGCTCCCGAGGAGTAGCAGTGAAGTACGAAGACGGAACTGAGGTGCTGCTCCATGATCGGGTGGATCTGGGCGGGGGGATGACCGGATGGGTTGTCGCGGTGTTTGATAACGGGAGATACACCCCTGATTACCCAAAGGAGCATTGGGGTCACCTTGTGCAAGGTGCCCTGGTGAAATCATCGGAGATGGGCTTGGTGCATTTTCCGGTTCCCAGTGTTGATTTCACGCTAATTCGGCGTGGTTGAGGCGCCTTGCGGTCTGGACGGGAAGAGGCCTCATGGGGGGGCAATGATGCAGCGGTTCGTGCGTGAGTCCGGTACGGTGCTGGGGCTCCTGTGGAGCGCGTACGGTGCCACTGTGGTGACTGGAATGGCTGTTTGGCCGGTCGTCTGTCGCACCGAGTGTCAGTTTAGTGGATGTTCCGACGTGTCGGGGAGTAGCAAGGGCGCGGGGACCATCGGCGGGGATGCGTTGCTACGCACAAGCAGCCGAAAGATACGCGACCTGCCTCTCTGGCCGACCAATTTCACCGCTTGACACCTGGGATAATTAATGTCGGAAGAATGGATTATTCAAATTCAAGGGTACATCAGGCGTGGCGATGCTCGAATAGCAGCGGAAGTATGTGTATCGACGCCCGAATCCGTTGCTGGTGAAACGGAGTATCGATGCAGAGTTCGGTTATCGCCATTTTTGAGAAGGGAAGTTGAAATTGCTGGCATGGATTCACAACAAGCCGAGAAACTGGCCACTGACTTCGCCAAGTGGATCATAGGAGACGAGCTGCTGGAAGACGAAGCCGGTCAGCGGATTCAATGGTAGGTGCTCGTCGCTGGGCTGGTGGCGAAGATGCCGCTTGCTGCACTTCCTTCATGCACGCCTTCCTGATCTGTTCGGGATGCCTGAACTGAATCCCAGGCGTGTAGAGACTTGTCGTGTCTTCGGCAGTCCTTCACCGTATTGATCGGTGCTTTAGCTGAAGCTCAAGCCACAAGCCTTGGGAAGTTCTGCAGCACGGCCCAAGGCGCTATGCTAGATCCAGATCCACGTCCTGGTCGCCTGCGAGGAAGCATTCGGCGAAGTCCTGTGATACGACGATGGCGTGGGCGAAGTCCAGGGTGGAAGCGCCCATCGGGGCGAGGATGAGTTCGCGCAACAGCCAGACGGGGTTCTCGATGATAATTCGGCTGTCCGGGGTGGTGCGGCCCTGCTTGGCGACGTCTTTCTGGAAGGCCGTGGAGGTGCTTCGGCGCGCTTCTTCGGGGTACTCAATCAGGGTCACGATCAGCTTGCTCTGGGTTGCTTCGACGCTTACGCTTGCGCCGACTTTGAAGTCGGCGCTTTCAAGCCAACGGCCGTGTATCGACAGGCAGGGGACTGTGCCGCCGTCGAAGGTGTTGCGGGTGCGTGCTGGCGATCAGAACTGGTTCCTTGCGCAGGCCGGCGACAATCGCTGCGCTTGTGCAAATGTGCCTGTGGGGCGTAGTCGTTGCCCTGCTGTTGATGGTGGCCGTCTTGGGTATTATTGAGATTGTGCAACACGGACAGGGGCAGTGATCGTGTATCCGGATATGGAAAAATCAAGTCCCGGGAATGGATGGAAGGGACTGATCGCGTTCTTGCGGGCGTTGTGCTCAATCTATGAGCGCGGGAAAGTTCAGGCTCCACACGTGCACGTCAAGTATGCCCAGGACGAGCAGATATACGTCAACTGGACCCCGCGACGTCAGTCGGACATCGAAGCGAGCGGGCTTCGTGATCCCGGTTTTGGTCCTGGACCGGTGTACTACGCTGATCTGGATTTGGTCGAGGTCAGGCTGAGTGATTGGGTAGCGCACAAGGGAGAGGCCGGACGGGCAGACTTTGCGTATCTTTTAGAGACGCTGGCCGGTAGCCCCGACCTTGATCTCGGCGACGAGACCGTTCTCTGGAAGAAGCGGTGATCTTGCCTTCAGCGTGAGAGGGCGTGATCATCAGGCTCCCGAGGAGTAGCGCAGTGCCGTACGAAGACGGAACTGAGGTGCTGATCCACGATCGGGTGGATCTGGGCGGGGGGATGACCGGATCGGTTTTCACGGTGATTGATAACTGGAGACCCTGATTACCTAAAGGAGCATTGTGGTCACCTTGCACAAGGCGCCTTGGTGAAGTCGTCGGAGATGGGCTTGGTGCATTAATGGGTGTCGAAGCCGGAAGGGTTAAGTCCAGATTGAGTGCCTATTGAGCCGTTTGCTAATTGACCTTGGAGTGGCTTTATGAGGTACGTCAACGAAGCGAGGAGCATTCGGGCTGGAGACTCCGTACTTGTTGAGGGCGGTGTAAAAGGCGTTGTGGTTTGCGATTTCGACCACTGGAACTGTTTGAGCGGTTATGAAAGCTGGCTAAGCAAAGTCGAAGTGGTCGGCGGTACATCCTTGTCGAGCGGGGTTCTAGTCGAAGCCTCCGAGATCGGTATGGTCCATTACGCCGAGCCAGATGATGAAATTGTGTTTCTTGCCAGCATTGGCGCTGACCACCACCCGCGTTGAAGTGATGGAACCTATGGAACGGAGTAAGTGTTGGTGTTTGATGTTTGGCGCGTGTATCGCGATGGCCAGCGCTGCCTGTTCAAAGCCCCAAATAGACTGTGGAGGCGGGGTGTACCCAAAGGCGGCAACCGATTCCGAATTGCACCTTGTGAGCATTGCAAAGGTTGAAGCAGCGGAATTTTGTAGCCAGGCCGACTCTGGCTGTGACTTTTCCGTCTACAAGACGAGGGCGGGCGCCACGGTCAAGGCTAGGCGGACGGTTGCTCACGATGGGCGGTGCGTGAACTTCATCGGAGATGAAAGGTTTTACAGTTTCGATAAATCAGGGAGGCTTGAGGGTTTAATTAAAGGGCTCTAGCGGAATCTTCCAGGTCGCAGCTCCGTAGTCGCCGAGCGGTAGGGCGCGGTCATGTAGTGAGCGTTGACAGTCCTTGCCAATGATGTCGGTCAAAGCAATTGATTATCGGAAAGTGCGACGCTGGCCTGAGATGGCAATGGTGGAAGCGCCCGATTACCATCCTGCTGGCTGAGCTTATTAAGCAAGCTGGAGAATCCTTCACGCCCGTCTCGGCCTTGATGATGCGTATGCCGAGAGGTCTGGAAATGCTTGCTCGGTCCACTCCGAGTGAGAACAGGAGAATGACGATGGAAGGTGTATCTGAGGAGGATCTTGAGGATTCAATGAAGAGTTGCCTCTTCTACTTCGCAGACTCGGCCAGAATCGCTGCGGCTGGCCCCCACCTAGCNTTGCAGCAGTCCAATGGTCATTTCGCTGCCGCGTGGGAGCTCAGGCAGGAGCTTTTGGTTGGAGAGTCACTGCTGCACTGGAGTGGATTGTCGGAGACGCTGAAACAGAGAATTGCACGTCTGGTGGGAGTTGCGGCTGCCCTGCCAGAAGCCGCGTTTGCAGGGAATGATGCAAGTGAACTCTTTCACCCGTCTTGGGAGCAGGTAAGGGACGCCGCGACCCGATTTCTCGTTGCCAGAGAGATCGAGCAGGCTGTATGAAGAGGGTGCTGCGATGGTTGGGGCTCATGCCCGGGTTCCCGAGTGCCGAAATGGCCTTGCTAATATTTGTGTTTGCAGAGGGGGCTGCAGCCGGAGATCCAGCCGCAGCGGATGGTAGATGAGTACTCAAAGCAGAAGGTCGGCGCGAGTTCAACCCATCACATCCAGTGTCGCTGCAGGTCCCCAAGGGGTGATGAGATAATCCCGCATGGCTAATCTTCCAACAGCAGTAACGACCGAGTACGACCGCCTCGTCAGCGCGGATGACTGGGATGGCGTGAGGGTCCTGCTCGCGCCTCTTGTGGAGTCAGGTCTTGCTGAGGCGCTTTACCTATCGGCCATGTCGAGTCAGCCGGGCGAGAGTGAAGAGGAATTCCACGCACGTCATGTCGATTCTGTAAGAGTGGCGGCGGAATCGGGATACGCGCCTGCGCTATTCATGCAAGGCATGTATCACTTGTTCGGTGACATGGCGCCATTGGACAAGGAGTCGGCTGCAGAGAATTTTGCGGCCGCAGCTCGTCAAGGCTACCCCCCAGCTCAGTATGAGTACGGACTCTCGTTGGTACATGGGGTCGGCGTTCCCGCCGATACTTTGAAAGGGAAGAGCCTGATTCACGCTGCCGCTGCTGCTGGGAATGAAGCCGCCCAGGAGTTTGTTCGAGCCGAGGGCGGAAATGCCAGGTTATAGATGGCCACGATCGGTAAGGGCGGAGGAGGCATAACACCGTCCTGATCGTGTTGGGGTATTGGTTAGGTCAAGTGAGGCTCGGACGGACGACTGAATTCGTCACCGGCCGAAGCAATCCCGGCGCTACCGTATTGATCGGTGCTTGTGCTGCAGCTCAAGCCACAGGCTCTGCGAGGTGCGACAGAATGGCCCCAGGCGCTGGGCTAGATCGAGGTCCACGTCCTGGTCGCCAGCGAGAAAGCATTCCGCGAAGTCCTGCGATACGCCGATGGCGTGGGCGAAGTCCAGGGTGGAAGCGCCCATCGGGGCAAGGATGAGCTCGCGCACCATCCAGCCGGGGTGCTCGACGATGATTCGGCTGTCCGGGGTGGTTCGGCCCAGCTTGGCGATGTGCTTCTCGAAGGCGGTGGAGGTGCTTCGGCGCGCTTCTTCGGGGAACTCGATCAGGGTCACGATCAGTTGGCCCTGGGTTGCTTCGATGCTTACGCTTGCGCCAACTTTGAAACCGGCGCTCTCCAGCCATCGGCCATGTATCGACAGGCAGGGGACTGTGCCGCCGTTGAAGGTATCCATCCAGGCGTACGTGTGTGCGCGCACGGTGTAGTGGCGCGGGCGGTCTGCCGTGGGCAGCAGGAGTTCTGGGAAGAGGGGAGTGTTGCGTGGCGGGCGCATGGGGAGCCTCCAGGGGGAAAACCTCCCTTGCCGGTAGGGCAAGGGAGCCGGGAGGGTCGAATCCGTGATCAATCGAACGGCGGGCGTATTTCCCCGGTTGAGGGGTCTTGTATTAGCCTCCCTCCCGACATGGGACGTCCATAATTTTGATTGATCTAGGAGATTCGACTCTCCGTCCCCACCATGCGCCGTGGTGGGAACCGTAGCCAATCGATTCTGCCTGTTGGTTTTGCCGGGTTTGATAGGCGTTGCCAACTGGTTGTCGCTAGCGGCCCGGGTGGGGACGGTAGTGCGACGGTGGTGCGGTTTTGTTGGGGTGTTGGCGACAGGGAATCCAGCGTTACGTGGGACATGCATGGCATGTCGCTACGCGGGTTTGTGCCTGTTGCGACATACCGGACGTGTCCAGCGAGATGGCGGGCGCGGAGGTAATCGGTAGTGACACGCCATGCATGTCCATCGCGGTGTCCGGCGACACGTTACGCGTGGACCGCTCGGGTGCCCGGCGTCGTTCTGCATTGCAGCCACGCAGGGCGTGGCTCTACGGTTTCATTGCCGCAACGTTGAATTCAACCCGATTCCGGGTTCAGTCCATTCCCAGCTTTTTCAGCTTGTACCGCAACGCGCGGAACGTGATCCCCAACTGCGCGGCAGTTCTCGTCTTGTTCCAGCGGTTCTCTTCCAGCGCCTTCTGGATCGCGGTGCGTTCCATCTGCTCGATATAAGAAGGCAGCGCGCCGCTCCCCGCCGGCAGATCCACCACCGCTTCTTCATGCGCCGCCACGGGAGCCCCACCATGCCGCGGCACACCCTGCTGCGGCAACCGAAGGTCGCTCGCCCCGATGGTGTCACCCTCGGCCAGCGCTAACGCACGCTCCAGGATGTTTTCCAGCTCGCGCACGTTGCCCGGGAAGTGATACGTGCCCATCGCTTCCAGCGCCGACGGCGCCAGCAACGGCGTCGGGCGCCCATGCGTACGGGCCAACCGGGCAAGAATCGATGCCGCCAGCTGCGGCAGGTCACTACGGCGCTCGCGCAGCGGCGGCACACGCAGTTCGATCACGTTGATGCGGTAATACAGATCGTGGCGGAATCGCCCATCTTCCACCAGGTCGCCCAGATCCTTGTGGGTGGCAGAAAGAATGCGCACATCCACCGGCACTTCGGTGGCCGCGCCCACCGGGCGGATCGACTTTTCCTGGATCGCGCGCAGCAGCTTCACCTGCATCTGAAGCGGCAATTCGGCCACTTCGTCCAGGAACAGGGTGCCGCCATGCGCGGCCTGGAACAGGCCCGGCTTGTCGGCATGGGCGCCGCTGAAGCTGCCCTTCTTGTGCCCGAAGAACTCGCTTTCCATCAGTTCCGATGGAATGGCGCCGCAGTTCACCGGCACGAACGGGCCGGCCGCACGTGCGCTCTGGCCGTGGATGGTGCGGGCCACCAGCTCCTTGCCCACGCCCGATTCGCCCAGGATGTACACCGGCGCCTGGCTGCGGGCGACCTTGGTGATGGTGGCGCGCAGGCCATCCATCGCCGCCGATTCGCCCAGCAGGCGTGCGGTGGTGTCGCTGGTCAGCGGCGGCGGGGCAGGGCGTTCGGTGTTGTTGAGTTCCAGCGCATGCTTGACCAGCCCGCGCAGCACCGAGATGTCCACCGGCTTGCTGACGAAATCAAACGCGCCGGCCTTCAACGCTTCCACCGCCAGGTCCATGCTGCCGAACGCGGTGATCATCGCCACCGGGGTGCGCGGGTAGTGCTGGGCGATTTCAGTGACCAGCTCGATGCCGTTGCCGTCGGGCAGCCGCATGTCGGTGATGCACAGGTCGTAGGGGTTGCTGGCCAGCAGCTCGCGCGCTTCGGCAAGGTTGGCCGCGGTGCTGATGCGCAGGCCCATGCGGCCCAGGGTCAGTACCAGCAGTTCGCGGATGTCGCGTTCGTCGTCGACGACGAGGGCGCTGCGGTTTTCGTTCATATGGGGGAAAGATAGCCGAGTGCGGTTGAAAACGACAAACTATTGACGCCTGCAGGGTAGCGCGTCATTGCGGCCGCATGGTGTGCGGCCCGGGCAGTACCAACCGGAAGCAGGCNCCGCCGGCGGGCACCGANACGTACTCCAGGCTTGCCTGGTTGCCCTTGCACAGCTCACGGGCGATATACAGGCCCAGNCCGGTGCCGTGTTCGGAGGTGGTGTAGAACGGGCGGAACAGCTGGCTGGCCACCGATTCGGGAATGCCCGGGCCCCGGTCCATCACGTCGATCACCGCATTGCGGTCCTGGCGGGCCACACGCAGGCGTACGCGGGCCGGGTCCTGGCCGGTGCGGCCATACTTCAAGGCGTTGTGCACCAGCACGGTGAGGATCTGGTGCAGGTGGCGCGGGTCCACCAGCCCATGCACGGAAGACTCGCTGATGATCGGCTCGATGCTGTCGGTTTCCAGCGTGAGGCTCTGCTTGTACTCCAGCACGAAGCGGCGCACGAAGGCGGCCAGGTCCAGGTTTTCCGGGTTGGCCCGCTCGCGCCGGGCCAGGCCCAGTACGCTTTCCACGATGCCGTTGGTGCGCTGGCACTGCTGGTGGATGATCTGCAGCAGGCGGCGGTCGGTATCGCCAATGGCGGTGGATTCCTCCAGCAGCTGGGCGGCGTAGTTGATGGCTGCCAGCGGATTGCGGATCTCATGGGCCAGGCTGGCCGAGAACCGGCCCATGGCCGAGAGGGTGAGCGATTCGGCGCGGCGCGAGACCACGGTGGAATCGTCCAGGAACACCAGGGTCAGGTCGCTGCCGGCCAGCAGGCGGGCAAAGCGCGGCTGCACTTCGGGCTGGTCGGGCGAGAGCTGCAGTGGGGTTTCTTCGTTGGTCCAGCCATTTCGCCAGCGCTGCAGACGGCGGCTCAGGTCGGGCGCGGCGCTGCCCAGTTCCAGCAGGCCGCTGCCGCTGTTGCCGTCGTTGTCGCCGATCAGGGTGGCGGCGGCCTCATTGGCCAGGGTGATGCGGTTGGC
>Ga0055528_1000726_pt1 | contig 23263 bp, 26 predicted proteins | sample AraplaCol_mMS_r2_2_FD_55006 | JGI IMG/M metagenome (GOLD analysis project Ga0055528, IMG submission 55006) | Arabidopsis root microbial communities from North Carolina, USA - plate scrape MF_Col_mMS_r2 | ecosystem: Host-associated > Plants > Roots > Endosphere | place: USA: North Carolina...
GTCACCAAGTCCACCGTTCCCGTCGGCACCGGCGACGAGATCGAGCGCATCTTCCGCGAAGAATTCCCGGGCAAGGATATCGCCGTCGTCTCGAACCCCGAGTTCCTGCGCGAGGGTGCTGCGATCACCGACTTCAAGCGCCCCGACCGCATCGTCATCGGCACCGAGGACGCCCGCGCCACCGAAGTCATGCGCGAAGTCTATCGCCCGCTCTATCTCAACGAGGCACCGCTCTATTTCTGCGAGCGCCGCACCTCCGAGCTGATCAAGTACGCCGCCAACGCCTTCTTGGCGATGAAGATCACCTTCATCAACGAGATCGCCGACCTCTGCGAGCAGATCGGCGCCGACGTGCAGAAGGTTGCCAAGGGCATCGGCATGGACAAGCGCATCGGCGACAAGTTCCTGCATGCCGGCCCCGGCTATGGGGGCTCCTGCTTCCCGAAGGACACGCTCGCCCTCGTCAAGACGGCACAGGACTTCGACAGCCCGATGCGCCTGATCGAAACGACGGTCGCGATCAACGACAACCGCAAGCGCGCCATGGGCCGCAAGGTCATCGCCGCCTGCGACGGCAGCGTGCGCGGCAAGAAGATCGCCGTTCTCGGCCTGACCTTCAAGCCGAACACCGACGACATGCGCGACGCGCCCTCGATCACCATCATCCAGGCGCTTCTCGATGGCGGCGCAGCCGTTCACGCCTATGACCCCGAGGGCATGGAAGCCTCCAAGGGCATACTCGGCCCGGTCACCTACGGCAAGGATCCCTATGAGATCGCCCAGGATGCCGATGCCATCGTCCTCGTCACCGAATGGGACGAATTCCGCGCCCTCGACTTCAAGCGCCTGAAGACCACGGTCAAGACACCCACCATCGTCGACCTGCGCAACATCTATCCGGCCGCCGAAGTCAGCAAGCACGGCTTCAGCTACTTTGCTGTCGGCAAGAAGAGCGAGAAGAATTCACGCTAGGCGTCTTGGCTCATTTCAGGCATGCGAAAACAGCCACCGAGTCGGTAGCAAGCGGCGGGCGGAGATTTTGGAAAGTCGCGGGAATCTACCTCGAATTTCTTCGATGTAGTACCTACCCGGCGATGATGCGGATATGAGCCTGTCAACGACTGTACGCGGCACGAGCCCATATTCTGTCGTCGAGCCATCGTTGAACGTGAGGACTAAGCGCTGGTTCCGCTCGCGATAGCGCACGAACGCAATAAGCTCGGACTTAACCGCGATTTTCATTCACGCAACCCCACATGCGACGATATGCGTCATAATGAAACATATCGCATGCGATCTTACACCACCCAAATGGGTGTGCAGAGAGGATTATGGTGGGCTAAGCCGATTTTTCTGTAGTCGAGTGGGGGCGGAGCTTATGGTGGAGCCGCGGAAATTCCCCGACGCCTCCATCCAGTCAACCCCGCCCTACGATCCTATCGAAAGGCGTTGATTTCCACACCGGCGCTGAGAGCGCCGACTGTCTCGGCGAGCAAGTTATCGAACACGAAGTTGACCACGATACCTAGCGGTTGGGACAATGTCGTGATGGAAAGGCCGTTCTTTCCAGCGTTGTCGGTATCTGCGAGCACCGTGGGAAGGTTCGGCCGGATGAAGCCTGCGCGAACAACCTTGGTGCTTGAGACGGTGGGTGCGATCGATGCCGTATACATCAGGTCGCGACCCATGCCTGCCGGACCGAACGCCAAAGCAGGTTGGGCGATAGCTGCAAGGGCAATCGCGAAAGCCGGCACGCACTTGAAACGCATTTTTGTCCCCATCGGTTCAGACCCTATGATGATCCGTCTGTCCACGGATCGTTGGTCGGGATGGCCCAAATTACATCGGTGGTCCTTCCCCTCGCTTAAGGCAAATGATTCAATTTTAGTGAAAATGCGATTTTGTCCCTTACCGGGACGAATGCCTCGTTCTGGCTCCATGTTGAGTAGCATTTTGCACTACTACGGATCATGTTTTTGCAAGACCATAACGGCGGAATGACAAGACTGCGCCGGTAACCTTACCTGGTAATGCTGTTTCGGGGTTTCAATTGAGTTTTACAGAGATCGGGTATTTCTAGGCGGCGTTGCTGGTGCAACGCGATAAATGGGCGCTCCGCACGGTATCACCGCACCCGATGCGGAGCGCTTGTCTGTCATCGAGACTTCGCAATACACGCAGTGGCCCGAGATTCTACTATTCATGAATTATCTGCAACACAACGGCATCGACATTAACTTCAACCGATAGATATACTTGACTCGTCGCTAACGTTAACGCTTTCCTAATCGGCGTGCGGGGATACATCTTCAATTTGGGGAAAACGATGAAACGCAAAATCATGGCTGCAACTGCCGGGCTTGCTCTAATGAGTTCGGTCGGCCTTGCTTCAGCGAGCAATCTCGTAACAAACGGCGACTTCAGTTCCGATCTCGATAGCTGGACCGCTTCTGATGGCCAAATCGATGCCATCGAAGAAACTGACTACGACGGTATCCACGGCGTGGCGCGTCCCGGTGTCAACTACTGGGTGGCATTCGGCGGCGGACAGTTTCCAGGTGGGACGCTCTCGCAGTCGCTGTCGACGATGGTTGGGCAACTCTACAGGCTGACCTTCACCTACGGCGCATGGGGCGATAGCAACGGCCAGCAGCTTGAAGTCACTGCCGGCAACGATCTGACGGAATTGCTTTCTGTTGGCGTCAGCGATCTGACGAAGGATTGGGCCACGCTCGCAACCAAAACCTTCTCGTTCGAGTTCACCGCCACATCGGCGTCTACGCTTCTTTCCTTCAAGGACACGTCGTTCACCTCCAACAACGCCGACGGCGTTCTGGCAGGTGTATCCGTCACCGCAGTGCCCGGCCCGGAAGCCGGTGCGGGGCTGGGCGCACTTGGAATTGGCGCCGCTGCATTTTTCCTGAAGCGCCGCAAGGCGATTGCTTGAGCGCTGAACTAGATAAACCGAACGCGGCACGCGCCGCGTTCGGGCTTGAGCTCCAGATCGTCTGAAATGCCCACTCTTTTTCACCATCGCGACTAGGCTATTGCAAGCATCGCAGGGTTATCATTCGATTTCCCCGCAATTCTGGCGGCCAACGCTTCAGCTTCCGTATCGCGCTTTCAAGCTAGAGAGTCCAAGACATCTCGGTAATCGAGGCGAGGACCTGCACATCCGGTTAGAAGCCAGCCCCACCCCTAATCTCACGAACGACGGTTCGCATAATTATTTTCATATCCAGCCAAAGGCTAAAGTTTTCAATATAGTGGAGGTCACAGGCAATCCTTGCTCGAGCCTTTGAAGGGCGGACCGTTGGACCTCTAAGACCACGCATCTGCGCCAGCCCAGTGATGCCTGGGCGTACCGCGTGGCGAAGGTGGTAAGCTGGTACGAGTTGCTCGTACAGCTGGCCCGCGGCAAGCATGTTGACCGCATGGCAACGCGGACCAACAAGTGACATGTCTCCGCGCACAACATTTAACAGCTGTGGGAGTTCATCCAGATTTGTCTTTCGCAGGATGCGTCCAACTCGCGTCATGCGAGGATCGTTCTCGATCGTTTGAGCGATTCCGCTCGGATCACACATGTCCGAACGCATGCTACGAAACTTCAGGACCTGGATCTTTTTTCCGTTTCGGCCCCAGCGTACCTGATAGAATAGCGCCGGACCGCGACTGTCGAGCCTGATCATGATCGCGATCATGATCAAAACTGGCAACAATATGAGTATTGCCGACGACGCCGCAAACAGATCTATCGCGCGTTTGATCCTCATCTGTAGCACACGATGCCGAAGAGGTAGACGAAGCGACGCAGTGGACTCTTTCACCAACTGCGGCGGTATTACATCGGCATCACGCTTCAAAACGAGCGCTGCAATGTTTACGCAACGTACAGCTTCCATGCCAAGCTCCGTCAAGCCGGGGGGAGCATAGCCATAGAATTGCACGAAGTAAACGTTATAGTTAATGTAAAATTAAACGTGGCGGCATACTAAGATTGCGCAGCTAACGCATAGATTGCTTCAATGCCACTCTGCGTTTCGAGCAGGCGAGTGAGGCAGCACGCCAAAATACGGCAGTGTGACCAATGAACTCTGCGAAGATCGGAGGGGCTGGTATTGATTATGGAAGAGTGCCTGATCGATCGGCGATCACAAACGTCAATAGATCCGGCGGTCAATGAACACTTGCGGTGACTGTAGTATCGAGACGCTCACCATTCAAATTGCGATACATCCAGACGCCACCGGAAATTATGCCCGCCCACAAAAAGATGGACAGCGCGCTTATCGTCAGCAATGCCTTCAACCTCAATGTCACGCCGTTTCGATCTCCGATCTAATCTAGCTAAGCGTAGCCCCACAATTCCTAGCTAATGGTTGACCGCGCAGTCGAACTCGATCGACAGTTAATCAGAAGTGAAAAGTCAGAAACGGAGCAGCTTTAATCTTCGTTGGTGAATTGGCTCTCTGTCGCTGCCGATATAGCAAAGCTGTTGGCGTTCCGAGCAATCCCACAACGAATGCCACGGAGACTTTAGCTTTTGCCATGTGCGAGTATGAGTGGATACTGGGCTATGGTGAACACGAGCGTTAAACCCGTGCTGATCCACGCATCGTAGACTATCCAAATCCCTTCCGGCAGTGAACGCCAGACGCATTCGTTGAGAATTGCCATGAACAAACAGAACAGGCCCCATCGCAGGGTCAGTTTGCGCCATCCATCGGCGCTCACATCGACTAGACCGCCAAAAGCGTAGCGTAGCAGAGCTTGTCTGAACGCGAGCCCACCTAATAGCGTAACGGCAAAAATCAGGTTGATCACAGTTGGCCTGATCTTGATGAAATTCTCATCGTGGAGAAAGACGCCGACACCACCCAGAAACACCAGGGGGATGGCGGACGCCAGCGGCATGATCGGCAGTCGGCCAAGCGTGAGGAATGACGCTAATACGGCAAGCAGCGTGGCTACGATAAACGCCGCTGTCGCGATGTAAATTGGCTGGCTATCGGACGGCAGCAATATGTCGGCTAAAACATAGACGAGAAAGTAGATGACGAGGGGCGCGAGCTCGAGAGTTGAAGCGACGTGCTGATTTGACTTGCGAGACATCCACTTATCCTTAGCCTTTGCAAGTCCAACAGCGCGATTTCCGCGTTTTTCTCAAAAAGAGGTGCCGTTTACCAAGCACGCTTATACCGGTCGTGATCGGGTATCCGGTGCAGCGGCCGGCCAATTATCCTGGCTGACCAAAATATAACGCAAGAACCTCATCGCTGAGGTTCTTGCTCGAGGAAATTAGGCTGATGCCGTGTCGTCCTTGCGACGACGCTTGGCCCAAAGCGCAATGCCACCCAGGGTCAGAGCACCAAGACCAGCGCCAGCTTCCGGGCCAGGAACGGCTTGGACAGAGGTGGCATTGACCTTGACGCTATCCACGGTAGCTCCGTTGCTGGTAAACGAGAGCGTATAGAGGCCGCTAGCGAGTTCCAGTTTCTTCGAGAACGCTTGGAACTCCTGGCCCGCGGCCAGCTGCTTCGACCACGAATAGCCATCGGTCGAAGTCAAAAGCACCGTCAACGGCTTGGTCGTGTCGAAATAGAAGCCCAGCTTGACGATGCTGTCGGTCACCAGGGAGAAAGTCTGGCTGATCGTGCCGAGAACCTTCTTACCATTGCCCAAGAATGCCGCGTCCTTAAAGTAGCTTTCCACGGTCGTTACTTGGCCCGAGTGGCCCCAGCCAGCAAGACCATCGTTGAAGTTACCGTTGGTGATTTCCTTGGTAGCCGCGTTCGCGGCGGTCAACGCTGAGGTTGCAATTGCAACCGTCAGAGCGATAGTTCTCAGTTTCATAATATACCCCAAAGTAGCTATGGTTACGAAATTGCTAATGGTCATGGCACAGCCGGAGAGTCTAGTGTTAGAGGCAAGATATTATTGGGCGAATTTGATATTTCTTCAAAAAGGTAAACGGTCGCTGCCGATCGGTTGCTTAGAAGAGCTGTTCACACGGCATCGATAACCAGCAGGTCAATCGCGCCTGGTTTCAAGACCAAACGTCCGACGTAGCGGCCACACAGCTCCGGAAGCGAAATTTTGGCAGCCGCCCCTACCCGAGACAAGACTGACCCCCGTTCAGGGCTGTCATCGCGTTTCCTCGGCAAGTCGTCTCCAAAGTGCCTGCGCCATGAGCGGACGTTGTGCGAGAAGCAGATATTGAGGACCTGCGTATCCGCGATAGCGTTCTGGACACTGCACCACAAATGAAATTTCGAGGCGTGCAAAGTAAAGCTTGCAATATGGTAATAACAGGCTGCTTAATAGCAAAGTCTATATTGAGCAGAGGCAACACGGATGGCAGCACGTTCGGGATTTGGCGGCGCTTTAGAAACGATAATCGGGGTCCGCGGGATTAAGATATCCAAATATCTTCGGTTACGGGCCAAAATGATAGCCGGACACGAACCTTTTACTTCGCTCAACATGCTGGATCGGCAGCTTCTCCAATATTTACCACAGGCCGGGTATTTTGTAGAGGCTGGAGCAAATGACGGTGTCGACCAGTCAAACACATTTTATCTCGAAAAGAAGTTGGGTTGGGGCGGCCTTCTGATCGAACCTTTCGAGCCGTTATCGCGCTTATCCTCGCGGTTTCGTTCAGCCAAGGTTATCGCAGCGGCGCTCGGCGCCCCAGAGGATGAGGGTAAGCAGCTTCAGCTGACATTTTCGGACCTTATGACCTCAAGCTTTTACGAGCGGTCAAGGACACCCAGGTGGGGTGGCATTTTAGGGCCGAACCCAACTTCCTTTTCCGCGCCGGTTCGAACTTTGACCTCGATCCTTGATGAGGTCAGCGCGCCCCAGGTAACGCTGTTGAGCCTCGACGTGGAAGGCCTTGAGCTACAGGTCTTGAGGGGTCTCGATCTCGGCCGACATCGGCCAACGTTCATTTTGGTTGAAACAGCTCATCCAGATGCCGTGCAGGCCGCTCTAGGGCAGTCCTACACGCTGGAACACCAACTATCGCATCACGACTATCTCTTTAGAGACATGCAGGATCACGGGCTGCCCGATGAGGGTGTGCGCCGAGCTTCGCGACCAAGCGAAAACCAATCGATATTCCCTTGACGCAATTTTCATTGCGCGAACCCTGTTGAACGCAGCGGCAGCGGCTTAAAACGGAGGAATAAAATGAGCCGATTGATGCGTGGCTTGAAAAGCCTCAACAGAGCACCAGAGTTGGTACGATGCGTCGGGAACGTTAAAGAATACCCCACGGTAATACCCGCCTTCCTTGGAATCAAGACGCTCAGTTACCCGACCGTTTTCCATGACAGAGCTGGAAAAAAGCTCACCGTCTATGACTTCGATGATCTGACAACATTGTGGGCTGTTTGGTGCGCCGACGAGTATCGTGTACCCTCGACTGCGGGGACGATCGTCGATGCCGGCGCAAACATCGGAGCTTTCTCTCTGTTTGCTATGTCATCGGCGCCAGAGGCTCGTATTATCGCGCTCGAACCGTTTCCCAGTACTTTCGAAAAGCTGGAAGCGGCAATTTCTCAAAATCAAGCCGTTAATAAAGTCCTCTGCAAGCAGATTGCGCTCACGGACAGACGCACCACCCTTTTTATGGATGCCTCACCGGAAATCAGGAGTCATTCCCGCAAGACAGAAGCAGAGTCAGTGCAGGCAAACCAACTGAGGGTGATTGGCTGGTCTTTGGACGACAATTTCGAAAATTGCGGAATTTCATCGATTGATTATTTGAAAGTCGATATTGAGGGCGGTGAAGTGCAACTGTTTACGGCGGTGTCCTCTGCCACACTGGGCCGGGTGAAGAAGATCGGAGTGGAGTGCCACTCTCAAGCCGGACAGGATAGGGTTTGGACCAAGTTAGAGAGTTCCGGCTTCAGACTAGACCGAATCTCGCGAGGGTCTCGGTATTCCGGTGCATCCACCGCCGAATTCGTGAGATCTTAGCGAAGTTTTTTGGCAGAGCACCGGCCTTTTGGCCTTTAAACTGGCCGTGACCGACCAGCCAACTGGGGTCTTCGAACCCTAAGCGATCTTAGCGATTTTCTCGGCAACAAGTTGGGCAACCGGTCGATCATACTCTTGGTATGACACGTTAGCAGTTCATCTTTGACATTAGAGTTGGTCGCGAGGCGCGGCGTCGATGGCATTCACGCGAAACGTGTCACTGATGGCGAAAAATACAACAAATGCCTGGGTTACAAAAAGGGTCACACAGTCAAGGAATTTTGGAGCGACTCCAGTTGCCGGCAGTAGCGACATCAGGGAAAGCAAAATGCTTAGACGAGGACGCAAAGGCACGAGCCGCAACCCGGCCGGCCTCGAACAGAAACTGCTTAAGTCCGCCGTCCAAGCCTCAGCATTTCTCTGATGTTCCGTAAATGCAAGCGGCTACTTCGATCGCACCAACGACTTGGCAATCTCGACAATATCGTCCCTGCAGGCCGTCGGATCCTCTTTGCTCCAGGCAATGCCGAGCCCGATCTTGAAATCAATCCCCCTCACCTTCTTGAGCACAAAGGTGCGGTTCGGAATATCAGTCGTCCATTCCGGCGCAAAGCCGATGCCAAGGCCGGCGGAGACAAGCGAGACCAGTGAATAGGTGTCATCGCAGCTATAGGCGATGTTCTTCGCGAGATCGTATTCCTCGAACTTCTCATTGAAGTAGCGCTCGGTGAAGGAGAGGTTCTGCCGGTTGAAGGCAATGATCTTTTGATCGCGCAGGTCCTCGATCGAGATCTCATCCCTTGCCGCCAAAGGATTGCTCTCCGCGACCGCCAGCAGGTAACGCTCATGGGCGACCGAGAAGAAGCGCAGCGACCCGATATTCTCGACAGGACGGATGAAGCCGAGATTAATCTGCCCGGTCTCCAGACCCCGGATGATGTCACCGGTGTTGCCTGAGGTGATGTGAATGCGGACATCAGGAAACTTGCGCGCAATCTTGCTGAGGAACAGCGGCAGCATGCCCATGGTGGCGGGATAGACGGTACCGATCTTGATCTGTCGGATGCGGCTGCCGCCGGCAGCCCGGGTGAGTTCGGCCGTCAGCTCCATCTCGCTGAGGATACGGACAGCCCGATCATAGAAGGTCTCCCCTGCCCTCGTCAGCTCAACCCGGCGCGTGGAGCGGATGAACAGCGGGCAGCCGAGTTCCTTCTCCAGCGCCATGACATGATTGCTGAGCGCCGGCTGGGCAATGTTCATCTTGATGGCTGCCGACCGAAATGAAGCTCTTCGGCGACCGCTTTGAACAGAGAGAGTTGGCGAAATTCCATCGTGTATAGCGCCTCCGCAATATGATCTGATTTACATACTATAGTTGATAACCTTAAAGTATGTAAACTGCGAGTCTCCGTTCATGGATATGCGGAAGCTTGTTGGTCGAAATTTTGCGCGACTGCGCCGGGAGAAAGGCCTGACACAGGAGGAGGTTGAAACACGCTCGGGCTACAGCCAGCAGTATTTGAGCGGACTCGAGCGAGGCCGCCGGAATCCCACAGTAATCACGCTCTACGAACTGGCGGATGCGCTCGGTGTAAGCCATGTTGAGCTGGTGGCCCCCGACGATGTCGTCTAATAACACCTCAGCACGTTGCAGCGCTCTCACACTATCGGAGGCTAACACTCCCCCGCGCCGAGTTCGGCGACCTGGCCAAGCCGTCCTGATTCTCTGCTCCAAGCTGCGAATTGGAGTTTCGACCTCTTGTACGGAGGCCTCTTGGCAGAAGACCGTGCGGAGTTACTCTCGTGGATCTGGCCCGTAAATTCGTTGATGTATTGCCTATGAATCGTAATTGCTCGAATGAAGAAAACTGGATAACTTCCAGTACATAGTGTCGGAGCTCCCAAGAATGGCAAAAGTAATATTAAGCGACAGAGTTGTCGCCTTACTCGACTGCGCTCGTGCTGCTGCAGCTATTTACGTCGTAATTCATCACGTTGTGGTAACCAGAGGATGGGGCTCAGGTTTGCTGGGCGCCCCGTTCAGATTCGGTCAAGAAGCTGTCATCTTGTTCTTCCTGCTCAGTGGTTTTGTGATTTTCGCAAATGAGAAGGATAGGGCTACCGGCGGTTTAGGATACTACTACCGCCGAATACGTCGCATTTACCCGCCCCTTATTGCTGCGCTCGTCGTTTCTACAGCGGTCTTCTGGACGAACGGCGCTTTATCCGAAAAATTCAGTCTTCGGGATCTCGGCCTTACTCTGCTAGACCTCCAAGATATTTCAGCATTGAAGCCCGGCGTGTTCGTAGACCCGTACCTTGGCAATGACCCACTTTGGTCCCTGTCCTACGAGATGGCATTTTACCTCGTGTTCCCTGGCGTGCTCACAATTTGGAAGCGCTACAGGTCGGCAACAACCGTACTAATCGGAATGGCAAGCACGGTCGCGTATCTCAGTTTCCTGTACGTCCCGAACCATTTTAGTCTTGTCGCCTCCTATTTTCTCGTCTGGTGGTGCGGCGCCATGGCGGCCGAGGCCTACATTGCAGGTGCACGAAGCTTCATTGGGATGCCTGTTGCCTTGGCTTTCCTGGCGCTTTTGACAGTCGTTTCCTTGTTCGCCGTCCTCTTTCAAGGTTTCGCCGGTCTTGGCATCCATCCATTCCTAGAGTTTCGCCACTTCTGTGTAGCTTTGATCGTCATTTTGGTTGGTTTCAGCCCGGTTAGCAGAGTGGGCGCATCGTTTGCGTTGCGGATAGCAAAGCCGGCGAAAGCTGTGTCCGCCATCTCCTACGGAATTTATGTTTTGCACTACCCACTACTCGTTCAGTCTGATGTCGCGCATAGTTTTGGTGGCCTATTGGCCATGACAATGCTTCTTATCACCTTGGCCTACTTGGCCGACCCTTATCTGAACCGTGTCTTGCCGAGATGGGAGACCCTAAAGCTCAGGCTTTCTCCTTCTACAGCTTAGGGGACTTATAGCAACGTTGCTCAAATCAAAGAGCAGACAACCAGTCCCAATTGCACTTATGGCTAATAGCGTCCGCCGCGTATCATCAACTATCATTTATTCGGCAATCGGCATCGAAGGCCGGACAGCTTCATTCCAAGAATAGTCCGAACGGCGTTAACTTCAGCCGATTGTTATAGTTGACGCACCGTGGAGGGACTTGTGCAAGGAGTGAAAAACTACTCCACACAGGGAACGGTGGGAGTGGCGGGCCCAACTCTTTTCACCCTCAATTGGTGGGGAATCGATCAAATCATATATCGGTCTTCGCCAGGTACGTACGCCGGCGTTGGATGTTGTGGAAGCCAGGTGGTCCTAGACAATATTACCATCGGTATGGTGCCTGTCCCCGGACCTGAAGCCGGTGCAGGACTTGGCGCTCTGGCTCTCGGCGGCATGGCTCTCTACATGAAGAACCGCCGCAAGGAAGAAGCTGTAGCGGCTTAATCCCTCAAGGCTGGAGTAATGCGAGAGGCTCCGGTGACGGGGCCTCTTTCTATAGGGGATGATGGGGGGTGGGGTGTTCGGCCTTGGCCGGCCGACGCAGAATGATGTCTCGCAGAGCATCGGTCTGGCGTTCAAAGACCAGGCCGAACAGTTTGGCGATGAGCAAAATTACCAGCAAGCTCACGCCGTAGATGGCGTAGGATAGGATATCGTTGGGAAGGAGCGATTGCTCTCCAACGAATAGCGCGATGGCTTGAGCCAAAGGCATGTGAACAAGGTAAAGAGAGAACGAAAAACCTGCGAGGTTGTAACCTGCTTTGGCGGGCAATCCGTCTCTCTTCCAATCCGGAAACCTTGCGCTCAGCGTCAGTGCGAACGTCAGGGCTAGCAGAACGTCGCGGAGATAAAGCGACGCGATGATATTTACCCGCGAGGCTAATAGCACAAGCAGGAACCCGCCGAACGGGAGCAGGAAAGATACACGCAGCCGAACAAACAGCGGTAACAGTCCTGCCGCCCACAGGAGAGCGCCGAACGCGATGGAGAGGTTCGATAGATCTAGCGATACGGACGCCGCTACTAGGGCGACTGCAGCGGCAGCTACAACGCTGAGCGGGCCGGGCTTCAAAAAAGCTATGAAGATCAACGGTGCCGCGAGATAATAGATCGCTTCGTTGCTCAAGCTCCAAAGCGGATGATTGTTGCAAATGGGCTCGACCAGCATGTTCTGCAGGAAGAGGGCATTTCCTGCGACTGTTAAGCTGTTATCGGCAGCTGAGCATTTCACCGCCATTCCGAAGGTCTGAAGCGCAAGAGACAAGATGATCGCAGGGATCAGAACAATATAGAGGCGCGTGAGTCGAGCTACCGCATATTCCTTCGGGACGAAACGACCTTCGATCACCCGCGTCAGCGCCGCACTGCCGACTAGCAATCCGCTGATCACGAAGAATACGACAACCGCCTGGGTTCCGAAAAGAGTAACGAAATAGAAACCCTTCGAAACGGCATTCAAATGGCCGGCGTCTGAGGCGTCAGGGAAAAGCAGGTTTCTTAGGTGCGCAGCACACACGGCAAACGCCGCAACCCAGCGCGCATGGTCCAAGAACTGCTTCAATCCATCGCTATATCTGATCGCCCGGTACATTATTGATCCCACAATTTCGCCTTAAGGATTTAATCCTTCAGGGCGGAAACAAAAGCAAGTCTTCAAGACCGTAAACTGACGTGTGAAATGTTGGATCGAGACCAGTGGAGCGATGTCGCCTTTAACGCTACTGAACGACAAATCTAGACTTGGCGATAAAAAAGTAAGATGGTGCCGGGCACCAGATTCCGGAGACATCATGAGCCTTCTAGGTGCCCTTTTTTTTGAGTTGCTGATGCTCGCTGAAGTAACGCGGCGTTTCAGGTTCCTGACGGCAGTGCATCTAATCCTGCTCTACATCATCGGCAGCCAAATCGTCTTCTATTTCGGCTTCTTCCTGGTCGATTATCCAGGCCCGGAAAGCCGCCTAGCATACATCTACAACGTCGATCTCGGGATCGGCATCTATTTCGTAATCGCCGTGATCACCTACTCAGCGACCGCATTCATTTGGCCGCCCGTGAATTTCTCCACGAAGGCGACCGTGCTTCGCATGGTCGATGCCGCTAGCAGATTTGTGCCCTACATCGCAGTGTTTAGTTTGACCTACGTTATATTTCAGCTGGCGGTCATCGACTATGAAAGCATGATGTTCCACGCGTGGTACGGCGCGGCCCCGCCGCGCTTCAACTCGACCGCGCTCAGTGGGGTCTTCAAGCTCTACGCACTCGTTGCGATCGTTTCCGCTGTCACCCTTCCCTTGGCCCTGCGCGCTAAGTCCGGCATCTATTCCATCATTCTGGCTGTCACCACGGCGTGGTTATTCCTTTACGCTCTATCCAGCTCGTCGCGCGGGGCCGCGGTGATGGTTTTCGTCCTGGGAGCCGCTTGGCTGGCTGTGGCTCGTCGCCGACAGATTGCTATCCTTGCGTTCAATTCTGTGCTGCTTATCCTCGTTTTGCGCATCGCCCTTCAGGGCAGAGGCATGGGCGAGTTCGGATTGCTGGCTTTGCCAAACCTGATCAGTAGCGCTTTTGATCTGTCAGGTGATATGTTGAGAGGCGTCATCGCGAACGTGTTCCAAGGTATTTTTGTCACGACGGACGGATTTACGCTGAACGCGGTATTCAATCCGCTTTACGCTTGGCTTTCTTTCTCGCCGATGCCATCTACCTTCGATGGCTTTGATACGATCCTGCGCGCTTCCGAGATCCGGTTGGGCCTGTACGTGCCCATGAGTGCAATCACCGAAGCTTACATGTTCGGACCGGCTTGCCTTGCTGTTGCAATCACAGGGTATTGGATTGCGGTCAGGTTATCTGCGCTCGCCCTCTCGAAGGGGTATGTCTCGGCGTCGCTCTTCTCGTCGCTCTTCCTCTTTGCGGTGTTCGTACAGGCTAACGCCTACCCAATGCGAAACGTCTTTCGACAGGTGCTGATCGCGATCTTGATCAACGTGGTGGCCATGGTGCTCTTCAAATCGTCGGCGAGAAAGCACGGTCCAGCGCTTCGAGGGAGAATGCTACCCGCCGCCGAAAAGGCTGTTACCTTGGTGCCGGCGATAAACGATAGGAATCTGCCCCCAATTCGTTGGTGATTCGTGAGCCCCAAGCAAACCGTTTCATACTACACCGACATCTGGTCCGGATTGGCGGCGGTCGTTATTGTTAGCCGTTATTAGCCCTTACCTGACGTAGCCCGCCGATGTGGTCAGCCTGCAAACCATCCTGCATATCGATGAACGTCACGATTTTCGCGGCAGCCCCGGCTTGCACCGCAGGATTTTGAAAAAGCACAGTAAATGTGTCGGCGATGAAGCGCTTGGCTATTGGCGTTATATCCATTGCAGCGCTGACATCGGTAGTGATCGCATCAAGCTGCGTCTGATGGCGCTCACATCGTTGCGCGTGAGGGCGACCGGAAGACGATCGCCACCAAAATGCGATAGGGCAACGTCACCAGTTGAACCCATCTCGTTCCACCAATAGCCGCATTGCAGCAATGATCGAAGCCGAGCATCGCCGCGGCACCCTGCGGCCACGTTTCCAACGATCAGACGTCGACAGCCCCGACCGTCAGACTGTCGCCGACGCTGAGCAACACCTTGTCATTGCCGATCGGTGGAACAGAAGGATAGGCCGCTTCCGTCTGGAAATCGAGGATTTGGCAAGCGTCCTGCGTGACGATGCGCCGAGGCCTGTTGTCAGGAGATTCCAACATCAGGAAGCCAAGAGAGCCGAAAACCATCGGCACCACGGTCTCAGCTGAGGAAACCCACTTGCCGTTGAAAACGATCAGAAACTCGGGCGTAGCGCTTGATGAACGCACGACAGGGCGAAAAACTTCGAACTCGTAACGGTTTCAACCAGCCAGTCCCACCGTCTTACCTGCGATATGCCACCCGGCATCACAGGCGCCTGCACACGAATGTTGATGGCGGCAGGCACCGTGCAGCCGTTAGGAACGCCCGGATGCCTGAACTGGTATCGCCCGCCATGTCCACGTTCGTCGTATTGTCGCCGAGACGCTAGACTGTGGGTTGCGTATGAGTGTGAACACGGGCGACTCTGTCGTTCCACCATTGCTGGGGACGATCGGCTGATCAATTGCGGGGGCAATCTGGATGGCTAAGCCCCCCACCACCCTATGAAGGGGTGTAGTTTCGGAGTTCCGAGTTGCGCACAGGCAACCATTCTTTACGTTTCCGCACCAATGTCACGCTTGCGTCACGCGACACGGCGCTTTTTTTGGAGATGATGTTTCAACCAGGGCGGCGGATCGGTGGTGAGGACATGAACCTTGCAAGAATGACTGAAACCTATCAGCGCGGAGGACGCCAAGAGCTCGTTGCGGCCGTCGAGCAGTTCTCTGTCGCGATACGCACCGTGATGCTCGCCGACATTAAAGTGGCCTTGCGGGACAGGTCGTTGGACACAACACGCCGGGATGTCCTCGAAGAGCATGCGAGCATTGATCTCTGCAGCTATTAGCGACTGCGAGCATCGCGAAAGGCCACGGGGCAGAGCCGTGGCTCCAATTGCTTGGCTAGCCGCAGTTCAATCACATGAGGTCCACCGCGCATCATCCACGCGAGCGCCCTGCCCGGATGTCGGAGCGCTCGGTGCTTCGAGCTAACCTCTTATCAGAGGCCTCGACAAAGTCTGTTCCGCGTGCGATGGCTTCTGCGGTTGGGCCCAGTCTTGAGGTTTCGTTGCCACCGCGGTGGCAACGAACACCCGATCCAGTATCGGACTAGCTACAACGGAATTCCTCGGCCCTTTAGTCAGGCATAGGAAGCTGGGAGCGCGCATAGAAAAAGGCTCCCCAGCGGGAGCCTTCTGAAGTCGTCTCAAATCCAGTGATCAGCCAGCCAGCCCATCGCTAATGCGCCGGCGCCTGGCTGCCCAAAGCGCAATGCTGCCGAGTGCTAGGGCACCCAGTCCGGCCCCGGCTTCAGGACCTGGTACCGCGACGCTCGATCCCTCGAAGGTCACCTCGCTTGCAAAAGTCCATGGACCGTTCGCCAGGGCGGCGACGCGTACATATTGCGACACGAAATTCAGGCCGTCGACCACAAGGCTCGGGGCGGGGCCGCCGTCCATATAGTCCGTGTTGTTGGCACTGTCCGCGGGCACCGTCAGGGTCTTTTGCAGAACCCAATCAATTCCGTCTGTCGACGAGAAAACCTGCAGAGAGGGGAAGGTGACATCGCCGAGGCTGTTCTGGGCAGTGTAGAACGTGATCGATGCGACCTGAACGAAACTTTCGAACAGGAAGTCGATGTTGACCGTCGGCTTGCCGTTCCAGCCAACCCACTCGACGCCCCCACTATGGCCCCATCCCGCGTTTCCGGTGACCCCATCGGTCAGCTTTGACAACGACGGATCGGAATAACCGAATGTTCCGTTCGATGTCGATTGATCGAAACTATAACTGTCCGGATTGAGTGTTTCAGCCATGGCAGGACCGGACAAAGCCGTAGCGGCGACGACGATGGCATATTTCAGGCTCGACTTCACAATATTCTCCCCCACGCATACTCAACGTGACTTTAACTCCCGCACAGATGAAGAGAACTACATTGCGGCAACGACTGTCAACTCATGTACTTCTAAATGATTAACTGAGGCAGAGCTAGTATTAATTGAAATTTCAAGCGCCGCACATTCTTCGTTTTCTGGCTGGCGACGGAATTCTACTTTTTGAGAGTCCACCCGCGGTGATAAGTCTGGCACTCGTGCAGTTTGGAAAAGGGTGTTCATCTGGCACTTGCCGGCGGCTAGTCGGAGCCAGCCCACATAGCTTTTTCTTCGTATGCCACTCTTTGTGAAAACCCTGGCTCAATTAAAAGCCTGCCACCATCGTTGGCGAGCGCTGTCTGGCTGGTTGTCACGTATGGGCGATGGGACGGTGCGATTTTCTTCGGGGGACTTCGATCTCCGGGATGCGGATGGAGGGCCGGAACGGGGTCAGCGGATCGATATTCCTTCATGCCTATCGCTAAGAAAAAAGGCCCCGTTACCGGGGCCTCCATCATTGCGCAGCTAGCTGGCTCAAGCGGCAAGCAGATCATCCTTGCGACGGCGCTTCATCAAGAGAGCCATGCCGCCAAGGGCGAGAGCAGCAAGTCCCGCCCCTGCTTCCGGGCCAGGGACGGCGGTCGGAACGGCCTCCCCGTTGGTCGCGATCGCGATCTTGCCAAATGCAAAGCCTTGGCTGTCGCTTGTGCTGATCGTCAGCGAACTGATCGCATCACCGAACCAGGCGAAATATGCAGCTCCGCCGCTTGCACTCGAAGTCGTGGCATTTTGTGTTAGCGTCTCGCCGCCAGCGCTCAAGGTGACAGCGCTTGTGCCGTAGCTGTTGGCCTGAGCAAGGAAGCTAAAGCCGGTCACCATTTTGTCGAAGGTCAGCGTGATCGACTGCGCAAACTGTGAAAACAGGATCTGGCCGGAATATTTCTGGATCCAAACACCGGTCGACCAGCTGCTGCCAATCTGGCGGATGTCCAGCGGCTGAGAAGACGTGGCGGTAACGCCGCCAAGCGACACCGTGGACGGAGTCGAATAGGCTGTACCGTAGTTCGACGTAACCGAGTAATTCGAAGCAGCGTCTTCAAATTCATCACGGTCGGTTGTCATGGTGGCGCTCGCGGACGTCGCGAACGCAAGCGTCGCGCCCAAAAGCAGGGCAGCTAGCGATTTCTTCAAGTTAAAACTCCCATTGGAAAAAAACATCACCGCTGGTGACCAAGCGCTGAATCTTAATCAAGCGTCAACTATAAGCGGAGAAGAAAGTTAACTCACGCCAGACTATTACTGGGCTGTGTAATCCGGCAGAATATCCATTCAAGATCTTCTATCTCAGGAAAAATGCTTCTTTGCCTGATCTCTTCGCACGCGATCTTTTTGCAAATAGTCGAAGCGGCCAATCGGATGCCGTCTTAGGAAGAAGAGTGTTTTAGGACCGCGCAGGCGCGTATCCCAAGCGGAATTGGTCAACCATCCGCGCTCGGAGATATGGGGCCGCCTTGAAGCCTCTGCCGATCGTGAAAACTACCCCGAGCCGCGATATCGGCTGGGCGGGCCTCAACCAAGGCATCTAGAGATTGCGATAACGCGTCGCGAACCCGCTTCAAACGCTATGATGCAGCATCAGCCGCCGCATTTGGGGTCGATTAGGCTTTCCGCTGAGGCATAATGATCCGGCTTCGGCCCCATGGTGTTCGCAAGGATGAAAAAGCCGCGCTGGCCGTCGCGCTCGCCCCCTATGACGCCGATGGTAACGCCACCCATAAACCGGTTGGCGAGGAACACCCCATCGGCGACCAGTTTGAACGGGTTGAGGCCGACAAGGTCCTGGCCGGGAAAAAACCTCGCCCAATAGATGGTCCGATCGAGTTTAACGCTCAGACGACGAAAGTCGGCCGAACTCACCTTCGCGGTTCTCAGCGCCTCGCCGACCTTGGGCGCTAGGCAACCCATATGGATGTGAAGGTGATCCTGCGTTCGGTTGACCGACGCATTGATGGCAAGAGCGACACCGTTCCAATCATCCCTCTTTTCAGGAAGCGCAAGCGATCGCTCCCTCCATGCCATCGCGAAAAAGTTTGGCGCGCCGGGCAACAGGAGCCGCGGATCTTCGATGCCCGGGATTTCGGCAAGCGGTGAGAATATCGTCCGCTGATCGGCTAGCGGCTCGCGAAGAATAGCGTAGGAGGCCAACGGTTCAGATGATTCAGACACCTTAAGGCAAGGGAATGACGCACCGGAGAGCTTGAAACTCATTTCGCAGGTTTTCAGCACTGTGGTCAGGGCCGAGCGGCTGTCGATCGCCGAAGCGGCCGAAGCTGCGAGCGCGCAGGCAATGGATATAAGGAGGAAGCGTTTCATTGCGCCGCACCATAGGGGATCACCGTGCCTCGTCAACACCTACAGCGTCGGCCCAGGAAGGAGGGATCAAGTCTGAGCCAGGAAGAGCATGGCTGTGCGAGGATTGCGTCATCTGGTTATGCCTATCGTGAAAGGGCGGCGGGCGCGATCTCTCTTGGGAAACTTGTGCCGTGCCTGCAGCGGGTGCATGGCGAGCCTCCATGGTAGTTGGACTTCTTTGCTCCATCTGGGTGAGGCATTCAAGCCGCAGTCCAGTAAAAGTCCGAGTAACATTAACTTCCTGTAAGAGTTATAGTTGACGTTAAGTTAATTATCGGGAATCCCTGCAGTGCGGTGACTTCCTCTAATTGCCCATGGGGGGCTAGTTAATGAACAAGCTTATATTGGCGGCTATTGCCGCTCCGCTGTTGTTTGGTGGAATACAGACATCGGCTCTCGCTGCCTGCTCAGGCGGAAGCGGTGCTGACCTTAGCTGTGCAAAAGTGTCCGATTTCCAGTCGTATTCGGTCGACTGGATCGATCAGAATGTGGCGGCCGCCACGGCCTATTTCCAGGCTGTAGCTGCAACATCGCTCAGTGCATCCGGAACGTTCACCGCCATCACCGGTTACTTTGCGGCCGGCGATGCCTGGGGCCACAATAAGAACTTCAATGTGCCAGATCCGAATAGCTCAGGATTCAATCAGCAGCAAAAGCAGTTCTACACTTACGACGACGCGGGTTCGCACTCGATCGAGGATAGCTATAGTTACAGCACGCCCAATATCAAATTCACGGTGGGGACCGTGGCAAGCGATGCCGTTACCAAAGTCCCCTACAACCAGACTGCATCGCGGGGATTTTCCGCACAGCTGTCGGACCTTGTAAAGACGGTTGCCGACGGCGTCGTCACTTACACGGCTACAATCGATTGGTACGGAAGCTACAGCGCTATCGCCTGCAACAACACCGCATGCACGCGGCAAGCTCAGGCCCAGGGTAGCAGCCAAGACTCATACCAGATTACTCTCGCATCGTTCGAGGTGCAGGCAGTTCCTGGCCCGGAAGCGGGCGCTGGTCTTGGCGCATTCGCCCTCGGCGGCATGGCCCTCTACATGAAGCGCCGCCGCAAGGAAGAACCTGCGGCTGCTTAAGCAGATTGTTATGCGATGACGATGAGAGGCTTCGGAAACGGGGCCTCTTTTATTACTTACTCAGGCGGACAAGCGGATATGCTGAAAATACAGTGCACCGACGTTCGAAGTGTTTCCGGAGGGATCAGAGGCCACGAGTCGTCAAATCTCCCCGTTCGGCTATGATGAAGCTCGCATTGGCCCCGCCGATGGAATTCCAAACGTGGAATGGCCATGTAGGCTTCAAGCAGCCGTCTCTGCAGAGACCTCGATAGCGCTGCCTCACTGGAACACTAGAGACGATCATGGCTCACGCCATAGGCGCATCTGCGTCGGACAAACCCTATGATGCGAGAAAGCACAGGATCTCGGTCGAGGAGGCGCAGGCTATCCTGAACGAATAAGGAGATAACCGGAAGCTTGCTGATAGGGCCGCCAGGCGAATTGCAGCCTGGCACCTCATACAGACCAGCCTGAGAAGGCAAACATGAAAGCCGCAGGCAAAATATCACTCGAGGTGAAGCTGACGAAGACCCAACGTGATGCAGTGACCGCGATCCGGCAGTTTCGACGCCAACGAAAGGTCGGCGGCACCTGGCTCGCCGGCGATCGCCGACTTTCCAATCGGAAGCTGAGACTTGTTCGCGAGGAAACGGTTGGGGGCAACCCGTGCTCACATATGTCGGCGGTCGCATCTAAGGCTTGAAAGTGATATCGCCTCCCAGGATCATCTTGCGGTGGCCTGCGGCATGCTGTTTGGCGCCGGCGCGAAAACCGACGTCGTTCCGGCAACTACTCTTCCCGGATACAGAAACCTTCCTCAATACACTTCCCCGCTACGGGCGGCGACAAACCTGCGAGGCTTTAATCCAAGGCGCAGTGCCACCGGGCCGCGATGAGAATTTCTATATATAAAATTGCGCTATGCATATGACTGCTTCAATTGATTGAATATCTGCCGCTGGTTAGTAATTCAAAAAGATCACCTTGCGTATGGACTCGCTATCTCGGACGTGTCATTTCCGATCTGTTAATATAACTGGTTGTGAGGGGTTAAGTCTATGAAAATCAAGAGTTTGATGCTCGCTGCATCGATCGTTATGACGGGAGCTGCGTCCGTTGGCGCGGCATCGTTTCCGACCGCGGCCACACAGATTGTAAGCATGGATGAAAGCAATCTGGAGACGATTTATTCGTCTTGGCTCTCCAGCTGGACGACTGTGTTCAACCAAGTCGCGGGCGAAAACAATTGGACGACGACCATCCTCGACAGGCCGCGCGAAAAGTTTCTCGACATTCCCGACGTAACACTTCTCTGGTCGTACTCGACGGGACAAACGGGCTCTGAGTTTGTCGCCTCGTTTATTTATACGGGTGGATACGCAAGCTATACGGCCGTTCCGACGGCTGTCCCGGGACCCGAAGCAGGTGCCGGGCTAGGCGCAGTAGCTCTCGGCAGCATGGCGGCGTGGGCCAAGCGTCGCCGCACGAACAAGGCTGACAGCATGTCGGTCTCAGCCTGACATACTCCGAGGGGAGAGCGTGGCGACGCGCCTCCCCGATCGTGCCAGCATTTCCTGGGCGGCAGGTGAAGCGCGAAATGGAATTTGCTGAGATTGATGCCGATGGCACCGCCTGCATTGAGGGCGGCGAGATTGGGTTTCTAATTAATCAACGCCTCTCGGTTCATGGTCGGGGAAATCTGAAGAGGGCTCCGCACCCAACTTAAACCTGACCGAAAGGTGGTGGTTGACCCAACGAGCCTGCGCGATTTCATTGTCCGCAAGAAAACGGCAGGGGGGAAATATGAAGCAGGCAATGAGAATGATTCTTACGGCGTTGGCAGCCTTACCGTACCAGGTTCGTGCCGAAGACGTAGGTGTTGCAGCACCGATCCAGCTGGATTGCAAGACTGCGCAGCTGTTGGTTCGCGATGCGAGCCTAGCCGAAACAGCTCCCCTGATCGAGGGCGAAATGGATGTGGTTCAGATCGTCGCTAATGCCATTCCGCCAATTCTGGCAGGTTGCAAGGGCAAGATCCGTATCCTCTGTATTACTGAAACCCCGTGGACGGCCCGCGCCGGCGAGCGCGTCCATCTTGCCGGCCGCATCAGTGCGGTTGGCGGAAACTATGTTTCGGTAGACCCATGCGCCCCGTCGAAAGGTGATACAAGCTCGCAGTGACAACGTGATCCTGCGCGCGTCCGTCAACCAGCTGTCAATCAAACTCCCGCGCCGCTTCCCAGTATTCGCCACGCGTAGCGAGCAAAATTGAGGCCGTCGGGCGCGCTACATAGAAGCGGGGTCGAACAGTGACAGCTGAAAGCTGCTCATAACCGCTATGATACCCAGGCGCTAGAGCCTTCAATGACAAAGTTTGTGAATTGGTAGATCAGTCTCGTCGCGATGGATGGCCGCCGCGAGCGTTCTTAGCCGCTCGTGGAAATCAGCTAACTTTCGTTGCGTTGGCTTGAGCTTCGGCGCAAGGAGTTCTGGGCAAAGACACCACATGGTCAGGTACGCGGCACCATTGCCGACATCTGGGCTGAGGAGGCTCTGGCTCTCATGCCTGTTTGCAGGCCGTTCGATGGCATTGTCGAATATACAAAGCATGTCACGCCGACGAGTGCCTCATGCATCTTAAGCGAAACCGCTACAGCGTCGCGGCCTCTTTTGCTAATCGCCGTCATCGATCGTTCCCATGACCGCCCGCGACAGACTATCTACGACTGGCGGCACTATCTGGCTGTCGTACAGCGCAAACCAGGCGCTCTTCGCAATAGTGCTCCGTTGGCCGAGCTACCAGACGCATTCAAGAACCTACATTGACACCAACCACATTGTCCCGGTTAGCCGCCCCGGCCGTCGGTGTTTGGCGATGCGAAGATGACGACGGCTCTCCTCGACCGTCTGACCCACAACTGTGAGATCGTGGAAACCGGAAACGAGTCATGGCGCTTTAGAAACCGCTCTCAAAGCTCACATGAGGATTTCGCCGTCAAGTTCAATCATAGTTTCATAGCTTGCCCCTTCGATTTTGTATCGAACCCATGGTCTGAGCCACCTTGCATGACGCGGCACGTTGCCGTTACCGGTTCAAACTCACATACGGTCGCCGTTTTGCCCGGCAGCACCATTATCCCGCTTGCGTAGCGGCAAGGCTCAGGAGAACGGGACCAATCTAAAGCGCGGCATTTAAAGCCCGACTTTGAGGCGGTTCGCTCA
>Ga0055528_1000773_pt1 | contig 22293 bp, 18 predicted proteins | sample AraplaCol_mMS_r2_2_FD_55006 | JGI IMG/M metagenome (GOLD analysis project Ga0055528, IMG submission 55006) | Arabidopsis root microbial communities from North Carolina, USA - plate scrape MF_Col_mMS_r2 | ecosystem: Host-associated > Plants > Roots > Endosphere | place: USA: North Carolina...
TGAATTAAATATTCCGTATCAATTTGATGCAATCGCTGGAGGCGGTACGGACTCAGGTTCTATCCATATTTCAGCTAACGGGGTTCCAGCACTTTCAATTACGATCGCAACTCGTTATATCCATTCTCATGCAGCGATGCTTCATCGTGATGATTATGAAAATGCAGTCAAATTAATTGCCGAAGTAATTAAACGCTTAGACCGAAATACGGTTAACGCAATTACGTATAATTAAAAAAAAGCTCATTCTCCTAGGAGAATGAGTTTTTTGTTGTACATAGGAAAAGGCTATTTATTTTAAACCGTTTTCAAGCGTTGTCANAATTTCTTCTTTTTCTGATTCTGGAGACTTTTCCCAAAGCACCTCAAATAAAACACCAAGTCCAGGGAGCATTTTTTCTTCACCGCTTTGAATAGCGTCAGAAATTGTAGCTTCAAGCTCTTCTTTTGAGTTTCCTGAAACGTTTGCAATAACAGCATTTCGTAAATTAAGATCCATCATTTTCACCTCAGCTATCGTAAAGTTACCAATAGTTTTTGTTTTCTTTGCGATTTCTATGTACAATAAAGTGAAACTTATCTAATGATTATTGAGCAAAATGTAATCGAACTATTTATTTTTGTATAGATAAAGGAGTTATGTTTGTGAAACAAATTGATTCAGTTAAAAATCCGCAGGTAAAAGCGTGGAAAAAGCTGCATAATAAAAAAGACCGTGATAAGCAGGGCCTTTTTATGGTAGAAGGCTTTCATTTAGTCGAAGAAGCTATCAAAAATAAGGATTGCGTAAAGGAACTAATTATACGCGAATCGATTGAAGTGCCAGCACAGTGGAACATAGATGGTATCGAAATAACCGTTGTAAACGAAGCAATAATTAAATTGTTATCTGACACAGAAACACCTCAAGGAATTATCGCTGTGTGTTTTCAAACGAAGCATGCAGAAATCATTCATACAGCACAGAAAGTATTGCTTTTAGATGCGGTGCAAGATCCAGGTAACCTAGGTACGATTATTCGAACCGCTGATGCTGCCGGAGTGGAGGCTATTATCGTTGGAGAGGGCAGCGTGGATGTGTACAACCCAAAAGTCGTTCGTTCAACGCAAGGAGCTATTTTTCACCTTCCAATTGTAAAAGGTGATTTACTCGAAATGATTTCACTGTTAAAAGAAAGAGAAATAGCAGTTTACGGCACGTCGTTACAAAATGGAAAGGTCTATACATGCGTAAAACCTTCAAACGAATTTGCGCTGGTTGTGGGAAATGAAGGAAACGGCGTAAGCGAGAAAGTGCTGGAACAAGCGGATCAGAATCTGTACATTCCCATCTATGGAAAGAGCGAGTCGCTAAATGTTGCCATCGCTTCTGGAATCTTACTTTATTATTTACGCGGAATGTAGTTGCATCGAGAACGTGTTTTCACTATAATAATACAATAGTTACATATGTAAAAAACGATGAAAGAGAGCAGTAGCTTATGTCCGTTTATGCAGGGAGAAAATGCCGTGACTGAAAGCATTTTTATAAATGTAATAAGTGAATTCACCTCTTGAGTTGACACTTAGACCATCTTACATAGATGTAAAGGTGTTCCGGAGATTCCGTTAACTTGAATGAAGTGAACTGTATACGTCTGTGTATATAGTTAACAAGGGTGGTAACGCGACTAATCCTCGTCCCTTTTTTGGGAGGAGGTTTTTTTATTTGTCATTTTTTACGTTAAAAGGAGGAATAAGTGATGAAAGAACGTTTACAAGAACTTCAACAAGAAGCAATTGCAAAAGTCGAAACAGCAAGTGCTTTAAAAGAATTAAACGACGTACGCGTAGCTTATTTAGGAAAGAAAGGCCCTATCACAGAAGTACTTCGCGGTATGGGAAAACTTTCAGCTGAAGAGCGTCCTGTAATGGGAGCACTTGCAAATGAAGTGCGTGAAGCTATTGCATCTAAAATTGAAGAAAAACAAACGGCGTTAGAAGCAGCCGAGGTAGAGCGTAAACTTGCTTCAGAAACAATCGACGTAACGCTGCCAGGACGCCCTGTTAAAGCAGGTACGCATCACCCGCTAACAAGCGTGGTTGAAGAAGTAGAAGATTTATTCTTAGGAATGGGCTATGAAGTAGCAGAAGGACCGGAAGTAGAGCAGGACTACTATAATTTCGAAGCGCTGAACTTGCCAAAAGGTCACCCAGCACGTGATATGCAAGATACGTTCTATATTACGGAAGAAACGCTTCTTCGTACGCATACATCAACTGTTCAAGCTCGTGTTATGAACAAGAATGAAGGCAAAGGACCTGTTAAAATTATTTGCCCGGGCAAAGTGTACCGCCGCGATGACGATGATGCTACGCATTCTCATCAATTCATGCAAATTGAAGGTCTTGTAGTAGACGAAAACATTCGTATGAGCGATTTAAAAGGCACGCTTGAAGTATTTGTGAAAAAGATGTTCGGTGCAGACCGTGAAATTCGTCTTCGTCCAAGTTTCTTCCCGTTCACTGAGCCGTCTGTAGAAGTAGACGTATCGTGTGCAAAATGTGGAGGTAAAGGCTGTAATGTATGTAAACAAACAGGCTGGATTGAAATTTTAGGAGCTGGCATGGTTCATCCAAATGTCCTTGAAATGGCTGGATACGATTCAACTAAATATCGTGGNTTTGCTTTTGGAATCGGTGTAGAGCGTATTGCTATGTTAAAACACGGCGTGGATGATATTCGTCATTTCTATACAAATGATGTTCGTTTCTTAGATCAATTTAAACAAGTATAAAGGAGGGACTACGATGTTTGTATCTTATCGTTGGTTACAAGAGTATGTTGACTTATCAGGCGTAACGGCAGAAGAGTTAGCAGATAAAATCACAAAAAGTGGAATTGAAGTTGAAGGTGTAGAAAACTTAAATAAAGGCATCAGCGGAGTGGTAATTGGTCACGTTGTAGAACGTGAACAGCATCCAAATGCTGATAAATTAAGCCGCTGTCAAGTANATCTTGGCGGAGGAGAAATCGTTCAAATCGTGTGCGGNGCACCGAACGTGGCACAAGGTCAAAAAGTAGCGGTTGCAAAAGTGGGAGCTGTACTTCCAGGTAACTTTAAAATCAAGCGTGCTAAGCTTCGCGGTGAAGAATCGAACGGTATGATTTGTTCTCTTCAAGAGCTTGGCATTGAAAGCAAGCTTGTGGCAAAAGATTATCAAGAAGGCATCTTCGTGTTCCCAAGCGATGCTGAAGTAGGAGCGGATGCACTAGATGCATTAAACTTAAACGATGAAGTATTAGAACTAGGGCTAACACCAAACCGTTCAGACTGCTTAAGTATGTTAGGTGTAGCACATGAAGTGGCTGCTATTTTACGTCGTGAAGTGAAGTATCCGTCAGTAAACGTGCAAACGTCTGATGAGCAAGCAGCTGATTATATTTCCGTTAAAGTAGAGGCAAAAGAAGACAATCCGCTTTACGTAGCGCGCGTTGTGAAAAACGTAAAAATTGCTCCGTCACCATTATGGATGCAAACGCGTTTAATGGCAGCTGGTATTCGACCTCATAACAACGTTGTTGATATTACCAACTATATTTTGCTTGAATACGGCCAGCCNCTGCATGCTTTTGACTATGATCGTCTTGGTTCAAAAGAAATTGTTGTACGTCACGCGTCAGAAGGCGANAAGTTTGTAACACTTGATGACCAAGAGCGCGTATTAAAAGGCAATCAGCTTGTCATTACAAACGGAAGTGAGCCGGTAGCTCTTGCAGGTGTAATGGGCGGAGCGAACTCCGAAGTAAAAGACGATACGGTAAATGTTCTCATTGAATCAGCTTACTTCAAAGGCTTAACGGTTCGCCAAGCTTCAAAAGACCACGGTCTTCGCAGTGAGGCAAGCGCTCGTTTTGAAAAAGGAATTGATCCTAACCGTACGCGTGTAGCTGCTGACCGCGCAGCAGAATTAATGGCTGAATACGCTTCAGGTGAAGTGGTAAGCGGTACTGTAGAAGTAGATACACTAACTGTGGAACCTGCTGTTGTAGCTGTGTCACTTGGACGTATTAACGATGTGCTTGGTACAGAGCTATCAATGGAAGAAGTACAAGACATTATGAACCGTCTTCAATTTGAAAACAAAGTGGAAGACGAAACCATTGTTGTAACAGTGCCAACTCGTAGAGGCGATATTACAATTGAAGAAGATATCGTCGAGGAAGTAGCGCGTATGTATGGCTATGACAACCTTCCTACAACGCTTCCTGTAACAGTGGCAACTCCAGGAAAACTAACAGAGTATCAGCTTGGACGCCGTAAAGTTCGCCGTTTCTTAGAAGGTGCGGGACTAGCACAAACAACAACATATTCGTTAACGAGCGCTGGAAAAGCTACTCAGTTTGCACTAAATGCAACAAGTACGATTGGTTTAGCAATGCCGATGAGTGAAGATCGCAGCATCCTTCGTCAAAGCTTAGTGCCTCATTTGCTAGAAGCAGTGAAGCATAATAATGCTCGTCAGTCGGATTCTATTGCGCTATACGAAACAGGCTCAGTGTTCTTATCTAAAGGTGAAGGAGAATTACCGGATGAGCAGGAGCGCGTAGCTGGTGCAATCACGGGTCTGTGGCATGCTCACGGCTGGCAAGGTGAAAAGAAAGTCGTTGATTTCTATGTGATTAAAGGTGTACTAGAAGGGTTATTTGCACAGCTTGGTTTGGAGAAACGAATCTCATATGCTCCCGTTAAAAAAGACGGTATGCACCCTGGACGTACAGCGGCTGTATGGTTAGATGAAAAAGAAATTGGATACGTAGGTCAAGTTCATCCTGTTGCTCAGAAACAATATGGTCTTCGTGAAACATACGTATTTGAATTACACCTTCAAGAGCTATTAGCTGCAGATGTCGAAGAAGTTCGTTATTCAGCTATTCCAAGATTCCCATCTATTACTCGTGATATTGCACTTGTTGTAGATAAAAACGTTCTTGGAGGAGAAGTTCAGCGCGTCATCTATGCGGCGGGCGGAGAACTTTTAAAAGACGTGACGGTATTTGATCTATATGAAGGAGAGCGTATGGAAGAAGGCAAGAAATCTGTAGCTTTCTCTTTACGTTACTTAGATCCTGAACGTACATTAACTGATGAAGAAGTAGCAAAAGCACATGGTGCAGTGTTAGAAGCTGTAGAAAAAGAATTTGGTGCAACGCTTCGTTCATAAGAATAAGAAAAGAGATGTGGATTTCCACATCTCTTATTTTTTAGCTAATTTTAAAGCTTTTTCTGTATTAGCAAAATGAATTTTAGCTAAAGAGTTCAGCGCATTCACGCCATGTTTCTTAATGATTTTAGCAGCGGCGATATCAACTTGTGCGCCAGCTCCGCGAGGAATAACCATCCCGGTCTTTTCGGTCAGCAAATCCATTTGTTTTAAAAATGCGTATCTGGCAATAATGGAAGCAGCAGCTACAGATAAATGAACGCTTTCTCCTTTTGTGCTGAAAAAGACATTTTCTTTGATAATTTCTTTTTCCTTTACCACGTGTTTATAATAGGTGTTTTTTTCGACAAACTGGTCAATTAAAATGGCATCGGGTTTTTCAGGATCCAATTTTTTTAACACGTTGGATAAAGCTTTGTTGTGTAACAGAGCTTTCATTTTACCTTGTGACATGCCTTTTTCTTGAAATGCATTATACTTTTCGTTATGTAAAACAAGCAAACTATAGGGAATAAACGAAACAAGCTGCTTGGCAATTTCAATAATTTTAGCATCCGTTAACTCTTTTGAATCGCGTACTCCTAATTCTTTTAACAAAGGAAGCTGCTCTTTTTGAACATAGGCAGCAACTACGGTCATAGGACCAAAATAATCTCCCGTCCCTACTTCGTCAGAACCGATGACCGATAGTGAGCTGAAGTTTGATGGGAGGTGGGAGACAGGATCCTTTTTCGCAGCATCTAAAGAGCCTCCCCACTTAGCCGCTTCTGTTTCAGCTTCTTTTCCTTGAAAAAGTACTTTTCCAGAGCGGTACGCAGTGATAGAACAGCCGGGAGTTTTAGCCGCAAACATACTTCCCTGCGGCAGTTTGGGCTGCAAATAGGATGTGTAATGAAGCTTCATTTTAGCTATTTGATCAGCTGATACCTTAATAACAGCATGTGACATAATGCTTCACTCCTTTCGGGGTATTTTAGTTTACTTTATAAGCACTATCCCTTATGATAGCTTAAATATAGATATGTTTCCATTGAAGTCTTCTTCGTGGTATGATAGGGATTAGGATTTTTCGTGGAACGGAGGATTTTCTCGTGTCAAGACAAGATAAAACACGTGCGACAGTTGACATCTTTGGTCAGCAGTACAGCATCGTCGGTAGCGAAAGTACAAGCCATATTCGACTTGTCGCCTCTATAGTGGATGAAAAAATGCGTGAAATCAGTACTAAAAACCCTTCTTTAGATATCAATAAATTAGCAGTATTAACAGCTGTGAATGCTGTACACGAATATATAAAACTGAAAGAAGACTATGAGAGACTTGAACAAAAACTTTATGGAAAAGAGGAATGACTGAGTCAATGCTTAATATCATTTTAATTATATTGCTTCTTTTAGGCTTTGTAACAGGTCTTAAAAGAGGATTTATTTTGCAGCTCATTCATATTGTCAGTTTTGCGGTTTCGTTTATCGTCGCTTATATGTTTAGTGGAGATTTGGCAAGCCGACTTCGCTTGTTGATTCCGTTTCCGGACAATATTCAGCAGCAAAGTGTCGCATCGTTTGTATTTGATTCTGGAACGATAGAAGACGCTTTTTATCGAATGATTGCATTTGCGATTTTATTTTTTGCTACTCACATTGTACTTCGCCTTGCAGGCTCTGTTTTAACGGCTTTAACCGAACTGCCAATTCTGCGCCAGTTAAATAAATGGGGCGGAGGTGCACTTGGATTCGTTGAAGTGTATATCATCGTTTTTATTTTGTTATACATTGGAGCCGTGATTCCTGTAAGTGAAATTCAAACGCCAATTCAACAGTCTTCAATTGCAATCAATATCGTACAAAATACTCCATACTTATCGTCTGCGATTCAAGATTTGTGGACTCAGTATGGTGTAATGTAATGAAATTACAATAGCTTGTTGAGAGGGTGTGTCGAAAGTGTCATAATACTTTTGAGATACCCTCTTTTTTTATCGCAGTCTAATCTGCGGTTTTCACGAGGATAAAAGTATGTCTATATGAAAATTTGAGAGAGTAAATATGTCACTCATCATGTTTTTGAAAGTTTCGTTATTATGATAATAGGCTGGTGAAAAGAGATGAATAAAAAGGATATTATTAAATTGTTAGAAACAATTGCTACATATATGGAATTAAAGGGAGATAACCCTTTTAAAATTTCTGCTTTTCGAAAAGCAGCTGCAGCGCTAGAAACGGACGAAAGAACGCTGACAGAGATTGAGGATTTTACAAAGCTCCAAGGGATTGGAAAAGGAACGGCTGCAGTCATTACAGAGTATATGGAAACAAATGAGTCAAGCGTATTAGAAGAACTAAAGCAAGAAGTTCCTGAAGGACTTATTCCTTTGCTTAAGCTGCCGGGGCTTGGAGGTAAAAAAATCGCTAAATTATATAAAGAGCTAGATATTCGNGATATGGAATCACTGCATCAGGCCTGTATGGAAAATCGAGTGCAGGGACTAAGCGGTTTTGGTAAAAAGACAGAAGAGAAAATTATCGCTGCTATTGAAGAGTTTGGGAAGCGTCCTGATCGTTTGCCTCTTGCTTTTATGCTTCCAATAGCGGAAGACATTTTAGAAGCCCTTAAACATATGCATAGCATTGAGCGTTTTTCTCAAGCAGGGAGCATTCGCCGCATGAGGGAAACCGTAAAAGATCTTGATTTTATTATTTCAACAGCTGAGCCTCATGCTGTCCGTGAACAGCTAGTATCGCTGCCAAATGTGAAGGATATCATTGCAAATGGAGATACAAAAGTATCGGTAACGTTAGCCTATGAGTACGATGTGTCTGTGGATTTTCGTCTTGTAGAAGATAAAGCGTTTGCCACAACGCTNCACCATTTTACAGGATCAAAAGATCATAATGTGCGTATGCGTCAATTAGCAAAAGAACGCGGTGAAAAAATTAGCGAGTATGGCGTTGAAAATGCCGAGACAGGCGAAGTCATGACTTTTGAGTCTGAACAAGCATTCTATGAACATTTTGGGCTCTCTTTTATTCCGCCGGAACTTCGTGAAGATGGAACGGAAGTAGATGCATTTATAAAGCCTCAAAAGCTTGTGACCTACGGTGCCGTAAAAGGTGATTTGCATATGCACTCCACGTGGAGCGACGGGGCGTATTCGATTGAAGAAATGGCGGAAGCATGTCGCGCGCGAGGCTATGAGTACATGGCGATTACAGACCATTCTCAGTATTTAAAAGTAGCAAACGGTCTAACGCCTGAACGCATTCGTAAACAGCGTGAAGAAATTAATCGTTTAAACGCACAGTTCGATGATTTTACAATACTAGCAGGAATTGAAATGGATATTTTGCCTGATGCAACACTTGATTATGATGATGAAATGCTAGCTGAGCTAGATTTTGTTATTGCGTCCATTCACTCTAGTTTTTCGCAATCACGCGAAGAAATTATGAATCGCTTAAAGCAAGCGTTAAACAATGTTCATGTAGATTTAATCGCTCATCCGACGGGTCGTTTGATTGGTCGCCGCAACGGATATGATGTAGATATTGATATGCTAATTGAATTAGCTAAAGAAACAAAAACGGCTCTTGAACTAAACGCGAATCCAAACCGTTTAGATTTAGCGGCTGAGCATATAAAAAAAGCCCAAGAGGCAGGAGTTAAAATTGCTATTAATACAGATGCTCACAATCTAGACATGCTAGAGCATATGGAAATTGGAATATCTACGGGAATTAAAGGCTGGCTTAAACCAGAAACGGTATTAAATACGTATAGTCTCAAAGAATTAACCGCCTTTTTAAATCGACATAAATAAGCAACAGGAGGAATCAGTTTTGCAATCACGTATTTTTCATGTACTAGAGTTTAATAAAGTTAAGGAACAGCTTCAGAAAAAAGTAGCTTCTTCTTTAGGCCGAGAAAAAGTAGCGAATTTGATTCCCTCGACTCAGTATGAAGAAGTAGTCAAATGGCAGGAAGCAACAGATGAAGCTACAACCGTGCTGCGATTGCGTGGCAACGTACCGCTAGGGGGCATTTTTGACGTTCGATCTAGCGTGAAGCGCGCTGAAATTGGGGGAACGCTAAGCTCTAATGAACTTCTTGATGTAGCAAGCACTATTTATGCTGCAAGACAAGTCAAGCAATTTATCGAGCAAGTAGTGGAAGACGAAGATTTACAGCTTCCAATTATAACTGAACATATCGAAAAACTAATGCCTCTTCCTGAGGTAGAACAAACAATTAAAATGAGTATTGATGAGAATGGTACAGTGCTAGACGGTGCAAGCGACCAGCTAAGAGGCATTCGTCAAAAACTTCGCTCAACGGAGTCTCGTATTCGCGAAAAGCTAGAGAGCCTTATTCGCTCCTCGTCCGCTCAAAAAATGTTGTCAGATGCAATTGTTACCATTCGAAACGAACGTTTTGTTATTCCTGTTAAGCAAGAATATCGCAGTGCGTATGGAGGCATTGTGCACGATCAGTCTTCATCTGGAGCAACTTTATTTATTGAGCCTCAGGCGATTGTGACGTTAAACAATGAGCTTCAAGAAGCAAAAGTAAAAGAAAAACAAGAAATTGAGCGTATTCTCATTGCTTTAACCGTTCAGGTAGCGGAAGTGGCAAATGAACTCCGTCAAAACGTGTATCTGTTAGGTGAGCTGGACTTCATGTTTGCTAAAGGGCGCTATAGCCATGAGCTAAAAGCTTCAAAACCTAAAATGAACGACCGAGGCTATATTAAGTTAGTGAAGGCAAAACATCCTCTTATTGCACAGGAAGANGTCGTTGCNAATGATATTGAGCTAGGTGATCAATATACNTCTATCGTTATTACAGGGCCAAATACCGGCGGTAAAACCGTAACGTTAAAAACACTTGGATTATTTACGTTAATGGCTCAAGCAGGTTTGCAGATTCCTGCGCTGGATGGATCGGAAATGGCTGTGTTTAAGCACGTATTTGCTGATATTGGAGATGAGCAGTCGATTGAACAAAGTTTGAGTACCTTTTCATCTCATATGGTCAACATTGTAGATATTTTACAAAAAGTAGATCACGAAAGTCTGGTCTTGTTCGATGAATTGGGAGCAGGAACGGATCCTCAAGAAGGTGCAGCGCTTGCGATTTCGATTTTAGATCAAGTATATGAAAGAGGCGCTCGCGTAGTTGCGACTACTCACTATCCTGAATTAAAAGCGTACGGCTATAACCGTGAAGGAGTGGTCAATGCTAGCGTAGAGTTCGATATTGAAACATTGAGCCCTACTTACAAGCTGCTGATTGGTGTACCGGGCCGAAGCAATGCTTTTGAGATTTCAAAACGTTTAGGTTTAAGTGCTGAAGTAATTGAACGTGCCAAAGGCTATATTGGCTCAGAAACAAATAAAGTAGAAAATATGATTGCCTCTCTTGAAGATAGCCGCCGTCAGTCTGAACACGAGCTAGAAGAAGCTGAAGAGCTAAGAAAAGAGGCTCAGAAGCTTCATAAAGAGTTACAGAGTCAGATTATTGATTTTAATGAAAAACGAGATAAGCTGTACGAAAAAGCTGAAGAAAAAGCTCAAGCCACAGTTAAAGCAGCATCTGAAGAAGCAGAGAAAATCATTAGCGATTTGCGTAAAATGAGTCAAAAAAATCATGCGCTTGTAAAAGAGCATGAATTGATTGAAGCGCGTAAGCGTCTAGAAGATGCAGTTCCAACTCTTGAAAAAAGTAAAAAGAAACCAGCTGCGCCGAAAAAACAAGAGCGCACTCTTCAAGCTGGAGATGAAGTGAAAGTCTTAAGCTGGGGACAAAAAGGAACGCTTGTAGAACGAGTAAGCAATAATGAATGGCAAGTACAAATGGGGATCATGAAAATGAAGGTGAAAGAAAAAGATCTCGAATATATCAGTTCCCCAAAACCTGTAGAAACAAAGCCGCTTGCTACGGTAAAGGGAAAAGATTATCACGTAAATCTAGAACTGGATTTAAGAGGAGAGCGCTATGAAAATGCGCTGATTCGAGTTGAAAAATATATTGATGATGCTTTGTTAGCCAACTATCCGCGCGTTTCGATTATCCACGGTAAAGGAACTGGAGCTCTTCGTAAAGGCGTACAGGAATATTTGAAAAATCATCGTTCTGTTAAAAATATTCGTTTCGGAGAGGCTTCTGAAGGAGGTTCTGGCGTTACGGTTGTGGAATTTAAATAAAAGAACGCTGAAATAAAAGTGTCAGTCGATGCGCTGAACAAGCATATATGAAGATAGAAAATCCGACATGGCTCATGGACTATGCTGGGTTTTCTATGTCTTTTAAGAACGATACAAGTAAAGGAAAGAGACCTGTCAGTTCATTACGTCAAGTGTAATATAAATTAGGAGTGATGCAAAAATGAGGGATTTTTGGAAAGACCCGTATATTGAATCTGCCGCTTATTACAGCGTGGTTGTCTTGAGCATTGTCGTCTTTCTTGTTGTGTTTGAGCTCGTTACTAAGTATAAGAATTGGGAAGAGATTCAAAAAGGAAATATGGCTGTTGCGATGGCAACAGGTGGGAAAATATTTGGATTAGCTAATATTTTTCGCTATTCGATTGAGCATAATGACAACTTGTTAAGAATGCTCGGATGGGGAATATATGGGTTCGTTCTTTTACTAGTCAGCTATTTTATTTTCGAATTTTTGACGCCAAAATTTCGAATCGATGATGAAATTGAACAAGATAACAGAGCCGTTGGGTTTATTTCACTTGTTATTTCAATCGGTATGTCCTATGTAATAGGAGCAGGGATAGGATAGGAGAGAGTCATGGAGAAGTTAGCGAAAATTTTACTCGTTTTATGCGGAGTGTTTATGCTTATTGGTCTTATCTATTTATCTATATAGCTTTTCCTAACATTATGATGACAGCAAAAAAGCTGACCTTAAAGCAGGTCAGCTTTTTTAATGATTACTTCCATACGTCTTCAGNAATTGAAATCACGTGCTTTACTTTATCCCACTGCTGNTCTTCAGTNAGTAAATTTCCTTCTTCTGTAGAAGCAAATCCGCACTGGGGACTTAAACAAATTTGATCAAGAGAAACAAATTCTGCCGCTTCAGCAATTCTTTTTTTCACTGCTTCAGGATCTTCTAAATCTCCAAATTTTGATGTGATAAGACCAAGGACAATCTGAAGATCATCTCGCTTTACATGTCGAAGAGGTTCGAATCCTCCTGAGCGTTCATCATCAAATTCTAAAAATAGTCCATCTACGTTTAACTGACTGAAAATAGCTTTTGACGCATTTTCATAACCGCCGCTTGCTGTATAAGTAGACTGGAAATTCCCTCTGCAAATATGCATTGTAATGACCATATCATCTGGCTTATGCGCAATGGATTCATTGATCGCATCCGTAAAACGTTTCAGTAATTCTTGGGGCGTGAAACCTTTTGAAGCGATTTGTTCTTGTCCTTTTTCTGAGAAAAAGACTGCCCACGCAGTATCATCTAACTGTAAGTAGCGGCATCCGGCATCATAAAATGCTTGAATGGCTTTTTGATACGTTTTAACTAAATCAGCAAAAAATACATCCGTATCCGAGTAAGCAGACTCTTCAATATGACCTCTGAAAAACAGCATATTAGGACTTGGAATGGTGAACTTAGCTACGTGTTTTTTTCCAGCAGCTTGATGAAGAAATTTATAATCTTCAATCATAGGGTGGTGATTAAAATCTAGTTTTCCAGTCACTTTTATACCGTGAGCTTTTGTTTGGACTCCGTGAAACTGAATTCCCGACTCTGCTTCGTAAAGTTNTACGCCAACAAGCTCTGACAGAAAATCAAAGTGCCACCACGCACGGCGAAACTCACCGTCTGTGACGGCTTTTAATCCAATTTGTTTTTGCTTTTCTACGAGCTTACGAATTTCTTCATCTTCAATTGCTCGAAGATGCTTCTTTGTCATTTCCCCGTTTTCCACTTGTAATCGTGCTTGCTTGATACGCTCGGGACGCAAAAAGCTTCCAACGTGATCTGCTTTAAACGGTCCTTTAGTCAATGTTGTTGTCAATTCATACAGCTCCTTAAAAAAAATCTAATTTTTATTATATACAAAAAATTCGGATAATGTACAGAGGTAAATCCAATTTTTATTTATTACGCTGCAGGATGAAAGAGTGATTAGGTAGGAAAGAGAACATTCAATAACGATTGCATCTAAAAAAAGAATGAACTATAATTTTAATTAGAAAATTCTAATTTTTTATTTTTTTGAGGGAGAGGATGCGTGTGGAATCCACCGAAAAGATATGGCTTTCTCAATATCCAGATGAAATACCTGCTAGGCTTCATTATGAACAAAAAAATTTAGCACAGCTTTTTGAAGAAGCAGTTCAAAAGGATCCTAAAAAAAGCGCAATCTATTTTCTAGGGAAAAAAATGACGTTTTCCCAGCTGCATCAAGATTCTCTGAAGCTGTCATCTTACCTTATTAAACTGGGATTAAAAAGAGGGGATAGAGTAGCCATTATGCTTCCAAACTGCCCTCAAGCTGTCATTTCCTTTTATGCTGTTCTTCTTGCCGGAGGAGTAGTCGTTCAAACAAACCCTTTGTATACGGAAAGAGAGTTAGAGTATCAGCTTAATGATTCAGAAGCGACCATGATTATTGCACTCGATTTGCTATATCCGCGTGCAGTAAAAATGAAAGCGTTAACAAAAATAAAGCACGTAGTCATCACCTCTATTCAAGATTATCTCCCATTTCCCAAAAACATAATTTATCCATTTATTCAGCGCAAGCAGCAGAAGATAAGCGTGGATGTGAGTCATACGGAGACTACTCATTTATTTAAACGTATTATAAATGAATCCTCTCCCGCAGTATGTAACGCTGAGGGAATTTCAGACGAAGATATCGCGATTTTACAATACACCGGGGGAACAACAGGTTTTCCAAAAGGAGTCATGCTTACTCATAAAAACTTGGTAGCTAATGCAACGATGTGTTCACATTGGTTATACCGCTGCAGGCACGGAGAAGAAAAAGTGCTTGGAATTATCCCGTTTTTTCATGTGTATGGTTTAACAACGGTTCTTGTTCTATCGGTTTTGCAAAACTATGAGATGGTTCTTCTGCCTAAATTTGATGCAAAAACGACGCTCAAAACCATTCATAAGCAGCAGCCTACTTTATTTCCAGGTGCTCCGACAATTTACATTGCATTATTAAACCATCCTGATTTAGCAAAATACAACCTATCTTCTATTGATTCATGTATGAGCGGTTCGGCTCCACTTCCTGTGGAAGTGCAGGAGCAGTTTGAAAAGCTCACCGGAGGTAAACTAGTGGAAGGATATGGATTAACGGAAAGCTCTCCTGTTACTCATGCTAATTTTCTTTGGAAAGAGAGAATACCAGGAAGCATTGGAGTGCCTTGGCCAGACACAGATGCCAAAATTCTCTCGTTTGAAACAGGTAAAGAAGCTGCTGTAAGCGAAGTAGGAGAAATTGCGGTTAAAGGTCCTCAGGTCATGAAAGGATATTGGAAGCAGCCTGAAGAAACGGAGGCTGTTATGCGAGACGGATGGTTGCTAACAGGTGATGTTGGCTATATGGATGATAAAGGTTATTTTTATGTAGTAGATCGGAAGAAAGATATTATTATTGCCGGGGGATATAATATCTACCCTCGAGAAGTTGAAGAAGTATTATATGAGCATGAAAAAATTCAAGAAGCTGTAGTGGTGGGTGTTCCTGACCCATATAGAGGAGAAACGGTGAAGGCTTACATTGTATTAAAAAATGGTGTAAGATGTACTGAAGAAGAGTTAAATGAGTTTTCTAGAAAGTATTTAGCTGCTTATAAAGTTCCGCGCCTTTATGAATTTCGAAATGAGCTTCCCAAAACAGCGGTCGGTAAGATTCTGCGACGAGCGCTGATTGATGAAGAAAATGAAAAGCATAAAAAGGCGACGTAATCGATCGTCGCCTTTGATTTTTTTACTGAAACATAATTGACAGATACTTGCGGTTTCTTTATTATAAAGATATGAATGAATAATCATTCATATTTTAAAGGAGCGTATAAGATTGAGAAGAAATAAGCCAAAGTATAAACAGATTATCGATGCAGCTGTAGTAGTAATAGCAGAAAACGGATACCACAATGCTCAGGTNTCTAAAATTGCTAAGCAGGCTGGAGTTGCAGACGGTACGATATATTTATATTTTAAAAACAAAGAAGATGTCTTNATTTCCTTGTTTCAAGAGAAGATGGGACAATTTGTAGAAAAAATTTATGAAGAACTGGCGGGAATTGAAACCGCGGCAGAAAAACTTCATGTGTTAATTGACAAACATTTTTCGTTTCTAGCGGAGGATCATCATTTAGCTACAGTGACACAGCTCGAACTGCGTCAATCGAACAAGGATTTAAGATTGAAAATTAACGATGTATTAAAAGATTATCTGACTCTCATTGATTCTATTTTGCAGACAGGAATCGAAACGGGTGAGTTTTCTGAAAATATAGATATTCGTCTTGCGCGACAGATGATTTTTGGAACGATTGATGAAACTGTCACAACATGGGTAATGAACGATCATCGATATGGTCTAATAGAATCGGTAGATAAAGTCCATTCCCTGCTGTTAAACGGCTGCAGCGGCTCATAATCGTAAGTGAGCCTGCTGCTCCCCTGCGAGGGGAAAAGCGCAAGGTAATGAAAATAGAAAGAAAGGGTGGCGTAAACAAATGGAGATTATCCAGGTTGAAACTGTTGATGCAATAAGCTTCATTACGTTGAATAGACAACCTGCTAACGCTTTGTCTCAAGATTTATTAAAAGATCTTTCAAGTGTTTTAAAACATTTAGAAGATAGTAAAGAGACAAGGGTTATCGTTATTAAAGGTGAAGGGAAATTCTTTTGTGCCGGGGCTGATATAAAAGAATTCACATCACTTCAGCAGGAAAAAGAATACGAGAAGCTTGCTGTTAACGGTCAAGAGCTCTTTGAGTATATTGAAAATTACCCAAAACCAGTGATTGCAGCTATTCATGGAGCTGCTTTAGGCGGAGGNTTGGAGCTTGCTATGAGCTGCCATATCCGTTTGGTAACGGAAAANGCTAAGCTGGGCTTGCCTGAGCTNCAGTTAGGAATTATACCAGGNTTTGGAGGAACTCAGCGATTGCCTCGTTATGTAGGAGTTCATAAGGCTTGTGAGATGATGCTGACNAGTGATCCAATATCCGGAAGCGAGGCAGTGGAGTTAGGATTGGCAAATGCAGCTTTTGAAGAAAGTCAGCTTATCAATGAAACATTTTTACTTGCTAGAAAAATTGCCAAAAAAAGCCCAATCTCTGTTAAAGCTACCTTGCAGCTGCTTCAGCATGTAAAAACAGATGCTTACTACAGCGGCATTAAAAAAGAAGCGCAGTTTTTTGGAAGCGTATTCAAAAGCCGGGATGCTCAAGAAGGCGTAGCCGCTTTTATTGAAAAGCGCCAGCCTAAATTTTTAGGAAAATAAGCTTAGGAGGGGAATTGAATGAATATTTACGTGTTAGTAAAAAGAACATTCGATACAGAGGAGAAACTTTCATTAAAAAATGGTCAAATTGTTGAAGATGGGGCTGAATTTATTATTAATCCTTACGATGAGTATGCAGTTGAAGAAGCTATTCAGCTAAAGGAAAAGCATGGCGGGGAGATTACGGTCGTGAGTGTAGGAGGGGAAGAATCAGAAAAAGAACTCCGAACAGCTTTGGCTATGGGAGCAGATAAAGCGGTTTTAATCAATACGGAAGATGACATAGAAGATGGCGATCAGTACACGACTTCTAGGCTGCTGGCACAGTACTTAAAAGAACAATCTCCTGACTTGATTTTGGCAGGAAACGTAGCGATTGACGGAGGTTCGGGCCAAGTGGGGCCGCGCGTAGCAGAACAGTTAGAAATCCCTTATATTACGACGATTACAAAATTGGATATCGAAGGTGAAAAAGTGACTGTTGTACGCGATGTGGAAGGCGATTCCGAGGTTATCGAAACGTCGCTTCCTCTTTTAGTAACAGCTCAGCAGGGACTTAACGAACCTCGCTATCCATCTCTTCCAGGGATTATGAAAGCGAAGAAGAAACCGTTGGTTGAAGTAGAATTGGATGATTTAGATTTAGATGAAGATGATGTAGAAGCAAAAACAAAGACAATTGAAATTTATTTGCCTCCGAAAAAAGACGCAGGACGCGTATTACAAGGAGATATAAAAGATCAAGTGACAGAACTGGTCAATTTACTGCATAAAGAAGCAAAAGTCATTTAATAAGTCAAAAGTCAAAACAATGGGGGTATTGCAATGGGACGCAAAGTGTTAGTTCTAGGAGAAGCACGTGATGGGGGATTACGAAACGTATCGTTTGAAGCGATTTCCGCAGCGTCTACTGTAGCTGACGGTGGGGAAATTGTTGCAGCGTTAGTAGGAAAGGACGTAAAAGCTTTAAGTGAAGAGCTTATTGCGTACGGAGCGAATAAAGTTGTTGTGACGGAGCATGAAGATTTAGCTGCTTACACATCGGATGGTTATGCTCAGGCGTTATTAGCCATCATTGAAAGTGAACAGCCTGAAGCTATCGTATTTGGCCATACGGCTCTTGGCAAAGACCTAGCGCCAAAACTGGCAGCTCGCTTAGACAAAGGACTTATCTCCGATGTGACGGATGTAGAAGTTGGAGGGGATCAAGTAGTCTTCACCCGCCCAATTTATTCTGGTAAAGCATTTGAAAAGAAAATCATGATCGATGCTTTTACGTTTGTCACGATTCGTCCAAATAATATTTCACCGCTTGCAAAAGACGAGGGACGTACAGGCGATGTAGAGGATTTAAATGTTGAAATCAAAAACCTGCGTACAGTTGTAAAAGAAGTTGTACGGAAAGCAACGCAAGGAGTTGATTTATCCGAAGCAAAAGTCGTGATTGCAGGTGGTCGAGGTGTAAAAAGCACGGAAGGTTTTGGACCTCTCCAAGACTAGCGGACGTGTTAAATGGAGCTGTTGGGGCGTCTCGCGGAGCGTGCGATGCAGATTACTGCGACTATTCTCTTCAGATCGGTCAGACGGGCAAAGTAGTCACACCAGATTTATACATTGCCTGCGGAATCTCAGGAGCCATTCAGCATTTGGCCGGCATGTCAAATTCAAAAATTATTGTTGCCATTAACAAAGATCCTGAGGCGAATATTTTTAAAGTAGCTGATTACGGAATCGTTGGAGATTTATTTGAAGTGGTGCCTCTGCTAACGGAAGAATTTAAAAAGCTGAAAGTACAGTCTGCGTAAGAGGCTGGGACAAAAGTATTTTAGACGAAGTGAAAAACGAACCATTGATCAAGATGTTTGATTAGTGGTTCGTTTTTTTGTTAGGGTAAGCGTAGCTTTCATGTGTGTGGGTCTTTCTAGCAGTTGATTGGAGGGCAAGGCGAAGACTCCTGCAGAAAGCGAAGTCTTGCACAGAAATCAACTGCGGTGTCACAAGCGGTTCAGCTCTTGTATACTATTTGTTCGTCTTTAGATGGGATTCATTTCGTTATGTCTCAACCTCATGGAAAACGAAATTTTCTACGTATGTTTTTATGTGAATTGTACAAACTAGAGCGGAGAATAAACAGTATAAATGTAAGCAAAAAGTTAGCAAACCTTATTTGAAGGTGATATACTGTGAGTAGAATTTGGATATTGCATATATTTAGGAGGAATTAAAATGGCTATTGCACATGCTACAGATAAAAACTTTACAGATGAAATTAAATCAGGCCTAGTGCTTGTTGACTTTTGGGCACCATGGTGTGGCCCTTGTAAAATGATTGCTCCAGTTCTTGAAGAAATNGATGGCGAACTTAACGATAAAGTTAAAATCGTGAAAGTAGACGTTGATGAAAATCAAGAAACGGCTGGAAAATTTGGTGTTATGAGTATCCCAACTTTAGTATTATTTAAAGATGGAGAGAAAGTTGACCAAGTAGTTGGTTTCCAACCAAAAGAAGCATTAACAGAATTAATTAATAAACACGCGTAAGTCAAAACCTAGCTCAGGCTAGGTTTTTTCTTTTTCTCCACTTTTTCTCTTTTGGGAATACTTTTATTTAGCGAATATGCGTTCGTTTGTTTTATACTAGATGTAAGGAACACCGCCATAAATCCGGCTTATGTGCATGTATTGTAAGGCAGGAAAGAATGTAGGTTACGCTTCATAAGCGAATGTATAGATGGACAGAGTAAGAGAAGAGGAAGGAGAAAAATATGAACGATTATTTAAAAGAAAAGCTGGCTATTTTACCGGATCAGCCCGGCTGCTACTTGATGAAAGATAAATATGGAACGGTCATTTACGTAGGAAAAGCAAAAGTATTAAAAAATCGAGTGCGCTCCTACTTTACCGGATCTCATGACGGAAAGACGCTTCGACTTGTAAACGACATTGTCGATTTTGAATATATCGTCACATCTTCTAATTTAGAAGCGCTTATTTTAGAAATGAATTTAATTAAAAAGCATGATCCAAAATACAATATCATGCTTAAAGATGATAAGGGTTATCCCTTTATTAAGATTACAGCTGAAAAACAGCCCCGACTTGTTATTACAAGAAAAATAAAAAAAGATAAAGGGAAATACTTCGGTCCTTATCCTAACGTTCAAGCTGCAAATGAAACAAAGCGGCTTCTTGATCGCATTTATCCATTAAGAAAGTGCTCTACCATGCCAGACAGACCTTGTTTGTATTACCATATCGGGCAATGCCTAGCTCCTTGCGTAAAAGAAGTAAAAGAAGAGCAAAACAAACAAATTATTGAAAATATCACGCGGTTTTTAAATGGTGGATATGAGCATGTCAAAACAGAGTTAACTGAAAAAATGTTAAAAGCTTCAGAAGAACTTGACTTTGAACGGGCTAAAGAATATCGAGATCAAATTGCTCATATCGAAGCGACAATGGAAAAGCAAAAAGTAACGTTTAATGATTTTGTTAATCGAGATGTGTTTGGCTATTCTTATGATAAAGGCTGGATGTGTGTTCAAGTTTTCTTTATTCGCCAAGGGAAATTAATTGAGCGAGAAGTTTCTATGTTTCCTTTTTATAAAGAGCCAGAAGAAGATTTCTTAACTTTTATCGGTCAGTTTTATGCCAAAAATATTAAGCCAAAAGAAGTGATGGTTCCAGCAACGATTGATGCAGAGTTGGCTGAGAAATTAGTAGAAGTAGAGGTTCAGCATCCAAAGCGAGGCAAAAAGAAAGAATTAGTAGAACTTGCGTGTAAAAATGCAAAAATTGCGCTCGGTGAAAAATTCTATTTAATTGAACGAGATGAAGAACGCACGGTTGGCGCAGTTGAACGGTTAGGAGAAGAGCTTGGAATTGCCGCTCCTTATCGGATTGAAGCATTTGATAATTCAAATATTCAAGGAACAGACCCAGTTTCTGCGATGATTGTTTTTGTTGATGGGAAGCCGGAAAAGAAAGAATATCGTAAATATAAAATTAAGACCGTGCAGGGACCAGATGATTACAGTTCCATGAGAGAAGTGGTTCGCAGAAGGTATTCCAGAGCATTAAAAGAAGGTCTTCCGCTTCCAGATTTAATTGTTGTAGATGGAGGTAAAGGGCATTTGGCTGCGGTGCAGGATGTTCTCGAAAATGAATTGGGACTTTTAGTGCCTACAGCAGGTCTTGTCAAAGATGATAAGCACAGAACTTCGAATCTGATGATTGGCGAGCCTCCTCAAATCATACCGCTTGAACGCAATAGTCAAGAATTTTATTTGCTTCAGCGAATTCAAGATGAAGTTCACCGCTTTGCGATTACCTTCCACCGTCAAGTGCGCTCTAAGTCCGCTTTTCAGTCTGTTCTGGACGACATTCCGGGAGTGGGAGAAAAGCGTAAAAAAGCTTTGTTAAAGTATTTTGGTTCGGTGAAAAAATTGAAAGAAGCAACGGTTGAAGATATTCGAAATTCAGGTGTTCCTCAAAACATTGCTGAAAAAATTTATGAAACATTGCAAAAATAGTCTTGAAATAATAGAAAATGTTTGATAAGCTATTAACTAATTTCATACGACACTTCATCAAATGAAGTGAAGATAGAGGTGCAAATTTAATCAGTACGTATCAGGAAGGGTATGAGCCCTTATGAATGATGCGGAAAGGGAAATTTGCCGAAGTGAACATTACCTCATAGTAATGATTGCTGGTTCTGCGTTGAATAAACGTAGGATTGTCAAGATGTAGATTCTTGGAGAGCTATCTCACGGCAGTGGACGGTTATGTTTTATAATTTTCGTTCGTTAAGCAATGAGAGCTCATCTCATTGCTTTTTTTATTGTCTGAGTAAAAAAATTTAGCTTCTCATCATCCTGCATATGCAAATTTATTGAAAAGGAATGAACAAAATTATGGCATTAATCGTTCAAAAATTTGGTGGAACATCTGTTGGTTCTGTTGAACGTATTCAACATGTAGCAAACCGAGTTATTCAAGAAGCAGAGCGCGGTAACCAAGTAGTCGTTGTTGTATCGGCAATGGGCAAAACCACAGATGCACTGGTGAAATTAGCAAGTGATATTACGGACAGTCCAAGCAAACGCGAAATGGATATGCTTCTTACAACTGGAGAACAAGTGACGATTTCCCTGTTAACAATGGCCCTTCAATGCAAAGGGTATGAAGCAACTTCGCTAACAGGTTGGCAAGCTGGCATCCAGACGGAAGCAGTTCATAGCAATGCACGAATCCAGCACATTGATACAACTCGTATTCAACGTCAGTTAGATAGCGGACGAATTGTAGTAGTAGCTGGATTCCAAGGCTGTTCAGAAGATGGAAGCATTACAACATTAGGTCGAGGCGGCTCTGACACGACGGCAGTAGCTCTTGCCGCGGCGCTAAAAGCTGCAAAATGTGATATTTATACAGATGTAACAGGAGTGTTTACGACAGATCCGCGCTATGTAGAAGATGCCCGTAAGCTTCACTCTATTTCATATGACGAAATGTTAGAATTAGCTAATTTGGGAGCAGGGGTGCTACATCCGCGCGCTGTTGAGTTTGCAAAAAATTA
>Ga0055528_1000796_pt1 | contig 21850 bp, 18 predicted proteins | sample AraplaCol_mMS_r2_2_FD_55006 | JGI IMG/M metagenome (GOLD analysis project Ga0055528, IMG submission 55006) | Arabidopsis root microbial communities from North Carolina, USA - plate scrape MF_Col_mMS_r2 | ecosystem: Host-associated > Plants > Roots > Endosphere | place: USA: North Carolina...
CGCGCACGGCGCCCAGTACATGCTCGGCGCCTTCGTGGCCTACCTGCTCTTGAACTATCTCGGTATCAGCTACTGGCCGTCGCTGATCCTGGCGCCCGTCATCGTCGGGCTAGCCGGCGCAGTCATCGAGCGGCTCTTCCTTCGCCGCCTCTATGATCTCGATCCGCTCTACGGCCTGCTCTTCACCTTCGGTCTGGCGCTCGCAGTCGAAGGCACGTTCCGCTATCTCTACGGCTCATCCGGCCAACCCTATGCGACGCCACCGGCACTGGCCGGGGGCGTGAATCTCGGCTTCATGTTCTTGCCGATCTATCGCGGTTGGGTGGTGGTCGTTTCGCTCGTCGTCTGCATCGGCACCTGGCTGCTGATCGAAAAGACCAAGCTCGGCGCCTATCTGCGCTCGGCGACGGAAAACGCCACGCTCGTGCAGGTCTTCGGCGTCAACGTTCCGGTGCTCCTGACCTTTACCTATGCGCTCGGCGCCGGCCTTGCCGCCTTTGCCGGCGTGCTCGCCGCCCCCATCTACCAGGTCTCGCCGCTGATGGGTTCCAACATGATCATTGTCGTCTTTGCCGTGGTTGTCGTCGGCGGCATGGGGTCGATCATGGGCGCCATCATCACCGGCTATGTGCTTGGCATCGCGGAAGGTCTGACCAAGGTCTTCTATCCGGAGGCCTCCAATATCGTCGTTTTCGTCATCATGGCGATCGTGCTTCTCATCAGGCCCGCGGGCCTCTTCGGCCGGGATGCGTGACATGGCTGACATCACCGAAACCATCCGAACGGAAAAGAGCCGCACTGCTTTATCGGTGCAGACCGGGTTCCTGATCATCGGGCTCCTGCTTCTCTTGCTCGCGCCCTTCTTCTTCTACCCGATCTTCCTGATGAAGCTGCTTTGCTTCGCGCTCTTTGCCTGTGCCTTCAACCTGCTGCTCGGCTACACGGGACTGCTGTCCTTCGGTCATGCCACCTTCTTCGGCGGCGCTGCCTATTTCACCGCCTATACGGTGAAGTCCTGGGGCTTCCCGCCCGAGCTCGGCATCCTCGTCGGCGTCGCCGGGGCCGCATTTCTGGGCCTCGTGATGGGTTTCTTTGCGATCCGACGCCAGGGTATCTATTTCGCCATGATCACGCTGGCGCTGTCGCAGATGTTCTTCTTCTTCTGCTTGCAGGCAAAATTCACTGAAGGTGAGGACGGCATCCAGTCCGTGCCGCGCGGCCACCTCTTCGGCTTCATCGATCTCAGCAGCTCCACCAACATGTATTATTTCGTGCTGGCGGTGTTCCTGATCGGACTTCTGATCATCTGGCGCTTCATCAATTCGCCCTTCGGCATGATCCTGAAATCGATCCGCGAGAACGAGCAACGGGCAATCTCGCTCGGCTATTCCGTGGCGCGTTACAAGCTCGGAGCCTTCGTAATGTCGGCAGCTCTTGCCGGGCTGGCAGGATCGGTCAAGGCTCTGGTCTTTCAGTTTGCGACGCTGACGGATGTCGCCTGGCAGATGTCGGGTGAGGTGATCCTGATGACCCTGCTCGGCGGTATCGGCACGCTGATCGGCCCGGTATTCGGCGCTGGCCTCGTCGTGACGCTGCAGAATTATCTCGCGACCTCGGAATTTCCGGTGACTATCATCACCGGCGTGGTCTTCATGATCTGCGTGCTGATCTTCCGCCGTGGTATTATCGGCGAATTCTACGCCTCGCGGCTCGGGCGTAAACTGGGCTTTGTCTACCGCCGCTGAACGGGCGGACCTCTTTTCCTGCAATGGGAAAAGATGTGCAGCGGCGCCGCAAAATCCCGCCTCCGCGGCCCCGGGGAGGCGGGAGGGCAGCCATTTCGGAGTGCATGATCCATGGATCGCTACGACTATATCATCATCGGGGCAGGCAGTGCCGGCTGCGTGCTCGCAAACCGGCTATCGGCCGACCGCAATACGAGGGTCTTGCTGCTGGAGGCGGGCGGCAACGACAACTACCACTGGATCCATATTCCCGTCGGCTATCTCTATTGCATTAACAATCCGCGTACCGACTGGTGTTTTACGACCGCGCCCGAGGACGGGCTGAACGGGCGGGCGCTGAACTATCCGCGTGGCAAGGTGCTCGGCGGCTGTTCCTCGATCAACGGCATGATCTATATGCGCGGTCAGGCCCGCGACTACGATCTCTGGCGGCAGATGGGCTGCACCGGCTGGGGCTGGGACGACGTGCTGCCTTATTTCCGCAAGTCGGAAGATCACTATAAGGGCGAGGACGAGATGCATGGCGCCGGTGGCGAATGGCGCGTGGAAAAGGCGCGCGTCCGCTGGGATGTGCTCGATGCCTTCCAGCAGGCGGCCAAGGAGGCCGGCATTCCCGAAACGGCAGATTTCAATCGCGGCAGCAACGAAGGCTCCGGCTATTTCGACGTCAACCAGCGCGCCGGCATCCGCTGGAACGCGACGAAGGCCTTTCTGCGCCCGGCCATGAAACGCGGCAATCTCACTGTCATGACCAAGGCGCAGGTGCGGCGGCTGCTGGTTGAGGAGGGCTCCGTTACCGGCGTCGAATTCCAGCATGGCGGCAGGGCGAAGCGNGCCTATGCAGNGAAGGAGACGGTGCTTTCGGCCGGCTCNATCGGCTCGCCACACATTCTGGAGCTGTCAGGCGTCGGCCGCGGTGACGTTCTCCATCAGGCNGGCATCGACGTGCTGACCGAGGTGAAGGGCATCGGGGAGAACCTGCAGGACCATCTGCAGCTTCGGCTTGCCTATAAGGTGACAGGTGTGCCGACNCTCAACGANAAGGCGTCGAAGCTGCTCGGNAAGGCGGCAATAGGCCTCGAATATCTCATGCACCGTTCCGGACCCATGGCGATGGCGCCAAGCCAGCTGGGCATCTTCACGCGGTCTGGCCCTGATAAGGACACCCGATCTGCAGTATCATGTGCAGCCTGTATCCCTCGACAAGTTCGGCGATCCCGTCCACTCCTTTCCGGCAATCACGGCGAGTGTCTGCAATCTCCGGCCGGAAAGCCGCGGTTCTGTGCATGTCTCCAGCCCCGATTTTGCCGCTCAGCCCGTCATTGCGCCAAAATACCTCTCGACACAGCGCGATCGCGACATAGCTGTTCGCTCGATAAAGCTGACGCGCCGGATCGTCGCGCAGCCATCCTTCGCCCGCTTTCATCCAGAGGAGTTCAAGCCGGGGCCGAGCTACCGAAACGAGGCGGAACTGGAAAAGGCGGCAGGCGATATCGGCACGACGATTTTTCATCCGGTCGGCACCTGCCGCATGGGCATCGACAGGGACAGCGTCGTCGATCCGCGGCTAAGATTGCGGGCGCTCGGCAGGCTCCGGATCGCGGATGCCTCGGTGATGCCGGCCATCACTTCGGGCAATACCAATTCGCCGACGATCATGATTGCCGAAAAGGCGGCGGCCATGATCATCGAGGACAACAGATAGGAGAAGAGCATGGCAAGGATCGGATTTATCGGGCTTGGCAACATGGGCGGNCCNATGGCTGCCAATCTCGTCAAAGCCGGCCACGAGGTTCTNGGCTTCGATCTGGCNGCNCCGGTGCTGAAGGCTGCGGAGGAAAGCGGTGTNAAACCGGCCAGCCATGCCAGCCAGGCGGTCAAGGAGGCCGAGATCATCATCACCATGCTGCCGCAGNGCAAGCACGTGCTGACGGCCTGGGCCGACATATTGCAATCGGCGGCGCAGGGTACGCTCGTCATCGATTGCTCGACCATCGATGTCGAAAGCAGCCGCAAGGCGCACGAAATGGCGAAAGCAGCAAGCTGCCTGTCGCTCGACGCACCCGTTTCCGGCGGCACGGGCGGAGCGAGCGCCGGTACCTTGACCTTCATGGCAGGCGGCTCGGAAGAGGCCTTTGCCAAGGCAAAGCCGATCCTGGAGGCTATGGGCAAGAAGATCGTTCATTGCGGTGAGGCAGGCGCCGGACAGGCCGCGAAGATCTGCAACAACATGATCCTCGGCATTTCCATGGTCGGCGTCTGCGAAGCCTTCGTGCTTGCCGAAAAGCTCGGTCTCTCGCATCAGGCGCTCTTCGATGTCGCCTCCACCTCATCCGGCCAATGCTGGTCGATCAACACCTATTGCCCGGTGCCGGGACCGGTGCCGACCTCGCCGGCCAACAATGACTACAAGCCGGGTTTTGCTGCAGCACTGATGCTGAAGGATCTGAGGCTTTCACAGGAGGCGGCACTCGCGAGCGGTGCCTCCACGCCGCTTGGTGCGGAAGCCGCGCAGCTCTACGCACTCTTCGAGAAGCTCGGCAACGGCGGCAGGGATTTCTCCGCCATTATCGAGATGTTCCGCGAAAAGGCATAAGGCGCCTCTACCGCTCCCAATAGGCGCCGATGCTCATCTTGTGCCGGTCGTGGCCACGTTCGGTCTTGAGGAAATCGCGGATGCGCTTGGCCTCGGATCGTTCACAGCCGGCCCAGACGAAGGTCTCTCCGTCGACATCGTTCAGTGCGCCTTTGATGGCGCTTTCGATGAGACCCATGGTGCCGGCCGGCGCGCCGTTACGATGCATCCAGGTCAGGTCGACAGTGCCAGCGGACGGCAGCGACAATTCCTCCGAGGGACCATCGACTTCGAGGAAGATACGCAACTGCGTTCCCGCGGGAACTTCTGCCGCAATGCGCGAGATCGCGGGCAGCGCCGTCTCGTCTCCGGCAAGGATCATCAACGTGGCATCGGGAATACCCCCGCCGCCGGGGCCGAGTGCACCGGCGATATCGCCGGGCTGCGCATTCACCGCCCATTCGGCGCCGGGCATGTTTTCGCCTTCATGCAGCACGAAATCAATATCGATCTCGCCGCGTTCCAGATCGATCCTGCGGAACGTGTAGATACGCACGGTCAGCGCATCCTCATCCTTCGCCCATTCAATGCGGCCATCGGAGCGGAGCTTTGGCCAGACGGGCGCACGACCCTTCGGTGGGATCAGCAGGCGGAAGTGCAGCCCGCCGTGCGCGAAATGCCTGGCATCATCACATGCCACAGTCACCCGGCGCATATGCGGGCTGATGTTACGAGCGCCGATCACGCGGATTTCGCGCAGATCCGGCAGGTGGTCGGCTTTCGGTGCGTCCGACCATGTCAGCTCCAGCGTGTCTTCGCCGGCGAACTGAAAGAGATGCTCGGCAAGCACCGAGCGGACATTCTGGAGTGCACGCGCACTTCGGCACGAGAGTTCGATCTCAAGCTTGCGGCCCTCGTGCCGGATATCGGCCTTGCCGGTAATCATTTCCAGCGTGACCAGATCACCGTCGCGCTTCACGGTGCTGTGCTCGACGAAATGCGAGCAAAGCTCGTCGAGCATTCGGCCTGGATCGACGGCGATTGCGACGCCGGATGCGGTAAAGGGTTCGCCCATCATTGTTTGATGTCCTTTCGCGAAAGCAGCCAGATGAGGTAGGGGCCGCCGATCAGCGCGGCGAAAAGGCCGACCGGCACCTGATAGGGGTAGATGACGACACGCGAGAGCCAGTCGGCCGTCATCAGCACCCCGGCGCCTGAAAGCACGCTCGCAGCAAGCTGATGTGCAGGTCGGTCGAAGCCGGCCAGACGCGCCAGATGCGGGGCGATGAGCCCGGTGAGGCTGAGTGGGCCGACCAGGAATGAAGCGATCGCCGTCATCAGTGCGGCGAGCACGGCCAGAACCAGGCGGCTTGCGCCGACCCGGAGGCCAAGAGATCGACTGGAATTGCCGCCGAGCGGCAACATCGTCAGCCAGCGGCCGAGGAAGGGCAGCGGCGTCACCAGCACGATGAGCGAAATCATTGCCGTCCAGGCTTCAAAAGCACCCGCGCGATTGGTCGAGCCCGAAAGCCAGGTGAGCAGGATGTAACCGCGCATGTCGCCCTGCGCGAGCACCATCGTGACGATTGCCATTGCGAAGGCGCCGATGCCGACACCGGCGAGCAGCATGCGCTCCGGCGAAAACTGCGCGCGAGCGGAAATGGCGATCATCGCGCCGAAAGCCGCGAGCGCCCCTAGCGCCATAGCAAGCAGCATGATGACGGGCGACGGGAAGCCGAACAGGAAGAGCGCGACAGTCAGGCCCGCGCCGGCGCCGCTGCTGATGCCGAGCACTTCCGGACTGGCGATCGGATTGCCGGTGACGCGCTGCATGATGAAGCCGGCGGCGGCGAGCATGCCGCCGGCACCGGCCGCAACTATCGTGCGCGGCAGGCGGAAAGGCAGGAGGTCAGTGAAGAGCACGCCGGTGGCCATATGCCAGCCATCATCGGCCGGACCGAGCGTGAGGAAGAGTGCGAAGAGCAGCAGGATTGCGGCTGACAGCATGGCAAGGGCGGTGATTGGCTTCGACAGCCTCCTGAGCGCCTGTGTTGACTGCGCTGCCACGGCCGAGACGGAATGCACGCGCGGCAGCAGGAACAGCAGCAAGGGACCGCCGAGCAGCGCGGTGGCAGCGCCGGTAGGGGCGAGATCCGTGAAGCCGGGGCCGAGAATTTGCGTCAGGCAATCGGTAAGGAACAGTAAAGCGGCGCCGGTCAGTGGCGCAGCGATCATCAGGCTTCCGGTACTGCGCGCACCCAGGAGCCTGGCGATGGCTGGTGCTGCGAGGCCGAGGAAGCCGATGACGCCGACTTCAGAGGTGACCGAGGCTGCAAGCCAGACAGCGAGCGCGAGGACGGCAAAACGCGCCATATGCAGCGCGAGGCCGAGGCTTCTGGCGCTGCTGTCGTCGAGCGTCAGGATGCGCAGCGGTCGTATCAGGATCAGGGCGGAGACAAAGCCGAGAACGAGGCGGGGTGCGAGCGTGATGACGCCATCCCAGTCCTGCTGGCTCAGCGAGCCAGCACCCCAGATATAGATCGACATGGCATATTCGCCGCGCGCGAGGATGAGGGTCACGCTCAGCGCTGCAGCGATCATGCTGACGATCATGCCGGAGAGCGCCACGGTGACCGGATCGAGCCCGCGTCGCCAACTGAGCGCCAGCACGATCGCGACGGCGCCAAGGCCGCCGCCGAAAGCGACGATCTCTCGCGAAGGGCCGATCAGCAACGGCGAGAAACTGAGCGCTGCCGTCATCGCCAGTTCTGCACCGGAGGCAATGCCGAGTGTGGAGGCATCGGCTATCGGATTGCGCAGCACGCGCTGCAACAACGTTCCGGAAAGGCCGAGCGCAGCACCGGCAACCAGCGCCAGCACAGAGCGGGGGAGGATGCTGTTCCAGAGCAAAACGCTATCGAGGGCGGCCGCCTGAGCGGCATCGCCAGGCACCTGCGGGCGCGTCGCGATCAGAAACACAAAGGCAGCGACGCAAAGGGCGGGAAGCACAATCGCCGCAAGCGGAAGACTGTGACCGCGGGCGGGCTGAGCAAGGCTAGCCATTCCATGCATGACCGAGCCCCTCCCGCAAAAGATCGGCGAAGCGCATGGCGGCAGGCAGCGCGCCGTAGGGATTGATCGAACCAAGTACGAGCACGCGTTTCTCGCGTACTGCCGGCAACGCATTCCAGAAGGCACTTGTCGACAGCGTGGCGAGCGCATCAACGGGATGCGGCGGGATCATGACGATCCAGGCATCCGGCATGGAGGCCAGCGTCTCGATGCCGACAGGGGCCGCAGCCGAGTAGCTGGTCGCGCCTTGCCAGGCGTTGATCAGACCGACGCGCTTCAACACCTCGCCGAACATGCTGTCGGAACCGAAGACGCGAAAATGCCTGGCATCGCCGAGATTGATCGGAAGGACAGGCCGGCCGTCGCCCGCCGCAAATGTAGCCTTGTAGCGGTCCAGCCTTCCGGCAAGCTCTTCTGTGAGCTTTCTCGCAGCATCAAGCTCTAGCCGATCGCCGATGGCGATTGTTGCCTGTTCTGCGAGCATGTAAGGGCTCTCGCCAGGCTTGTAGATCGCGTGGCTTTCGACGGGTGCGATCGGCTGCATACGGGCATCCGCCCAGGCGTAGAAGTTCGAATTGAAAATCAGGTCCGGTCGGGCAAACCGCAGTACTTCGAGGTTTGGCGTGCCCCGCAGGCCGAGATCGGCGACATCATCTGGCATCGCGGGTATGACCGCCACCTCGCGGAACTGGCGAAGTTCTGTTCCGGCAACAACATTGGCGCCGATTGCCAGCAGGGTTTCGAGCAAGGCCCAATCGAGGGTCGCGACACGCACACTATCGGCCGCCCGCAGCAAAGCCGGGGCCGACAGCGTGGCCGCCGCACCGGCGAGAAGCTGCCTGCGGGAGAAAAATGCCATGGCCTACAACAGATAACTGACCGGCTCGTTTCGAACCGGGTGCGAGAAAACGCCCATGCCGACGCCGAAGATCGACTGCAGCATGTCGGCCTGCATGATATCGGCTGGCGTGCCTTCGGCGGTGATGCGGCCACGGTTGAGCGCGATGATCGCATCGCAGTAGCGCGCCGCGAGGTTGATGTCGTGCAGNACNATGACGACGGTTAGCNCGCGCTCATGGCTGAGTTCTTGCACCAGCGACANCACGCTGGCNTGATGCGCAAGATCGAGCGCCGACGTCGGTTCGTCGAGCAGCAGGCAGCGGGCGTTCTGGGCAAGCATCATGGCGATCCAGGCGCGCTGGCGCTCGCCGCCAGACATGCTCGCGACGAGACGATCGGCAAAATCCTCAAGCTCAGTGCGGACGATTGCTTCTTCGACCATGTCGCGATCGGTGGCACTGAAGCGGCCGAGCGTGCCATGCCAGGGGAAGCGGCCGAGCGCCACCAGTTCCCGTACGGTCATGCCATCGGTTGCTGGCGTGAACTGCGGCATATAGGCGACATGGCGGGCGAACGCGCGACTGCCCCAGTCGGCGGACGCCTTCCCGTCGAAAGATATGGAGCCGCTCTTCGGGGCGATCTGCCGGGCAACGATCTTCAGAAGGGTGCTTTTGCCGGAACCGTTTGGGCCGACGAGGCCATAGATACGGCCAGCCTCAAGCGTCAGATCGATACCGTCAAGTATCGGCCTGTTGCCTATCGCGTAATCGATCCCGGCAAGGTTCAGGAAGGGCGTGGACACGAGGAAACTCCGGCTTTGCTGCAAGGGTTCGGGAGGACCAGGCCCTCCCTTTCATGCAGCTTCCTGAAAAACTAAACTCGATTTGTCAACTTACCATTTCTTGCTAAGCTTGAAAGTGACCGTGCGTGCGTCACCGTAACCGCAGACCGTCAGGCCCTGGCAGCTCGACACATACTCCTTGTCGAAGAGATTGGCGACGTTGAGCGACGCCGCCCAATTTTCCTTTTCGTAGCGGATGGCCGCGTCGAACACGGTCGCTGCCGGTACCTTCTCGGTGTTGGCTTCGTCAGCCCAGGACCAGCCCTGATGCCGAACGCCGGCGCCGAAGCTCACCCCTTCCAGCGCGCCCGTCGTGACGAGATAGTCGATCCAGAGCGAAGCCTTGACTTTCGGCGTGATGTAAGGGGATTTGCCGACGAGAAGCGGGTTAGCTTCGTTTTCAAGCACTTCCATGTCGGTATAGTCGAGCCCGGCAGTGACCTTCCAGTTGTCGTTGACGTTGACCTTGCTTTCGAGTTCGAAGCCGCGCGAACGCACCTTGCCGAGCTGGCTCTGTTCGAAGGTGACCGGGTTCGTCACGGCATTGTTGCGCTTGTCGATCTGGAACACCGAGGCCGTAATCACGCCGTCGAAGAAAGTCGGCTCATACTTGACACCGCCTTCGATCTGATAACCTTCCTCAGGCTTGAGCGGGCCGGAAATGCCGGTGCCGATCAACGGGTTGAAGAAGCTTGCGACACTGACATAGGGGGTCAGGCCATTGTCGAACTCGTAGGCGAGGCCGGCACGGCCGCTGGCTGCGCCATCATCGAAGCTGTAGCTCGTCCCGATCGCGGCATCGGAGTCGATATCGACATGGTCATAACGGCCATTCAATGTCAGCAGCCAGCCATCACCGAAATGGATCTGGTCCTGAGCGTAGATACCGATCTGCTTCATGGTGACGATGCCATCGGCGTAAACGAAATTGGCTCCTTGCGGCGTGCCGTAGACCGGATCGGTTGCGCTGATCGGGTTAGAGCCGCAGCAAGCCTGCCAATTGTCCAACCGGTAATATTTGTAGTCGATGCCGGCGAGCAGGTTATGCGTTGCGCCGCCGAACTCGGCCTCGCCCTCGATGCGATTGTCGATACCGACGGAATCGACGCCGGAACGGCCTTCGAAGCCGATACGAGCCAGATCGTAATCCGGTGCTGTCGGCACGCCGCCGACATAGCCGTTGAGGTATGGGCCCTGCTCATGCTTGTCGAGCCGGCCATAACGGAAGTTCGAGGTGAATTTCACGCCGCTGTCGAATTCGTGCTCGAATTCATAGCCGATCATTTTCTGGACATAACTGCCGTCGTCGATATCGGGCTCGCCGTAGAAGGCGTCGCGCGGAATCTTGCCGAAGGGCGCGTCTACGACCGTGCCGACATATGGGAAGAAGCCGTTGCCGGTATGGACCTGATCGAGGCCTGCGAGATAACCCCAGACGGTAAAGCTCGTCGCATCGTCAGGTGCGATCTTCAGCTGCGGCATGATGAAGCCGCGGAAATCATGAGAGAAATCCGAGTAGTTGTCGCCGCCGGAGACCTTGCCGGTGATACGGTAGGTCATCGTATCGCTGGAGCCAACCTTGTCGGATATGTCGAAACCGGTGAAGGCGTTGCCGTTACTGTTGATACCGATATCGGTGTAATAAAGCGGCTCGTCGAGCGGGCGCTTGCGCACGAGATTGATGATGCCGCCCGGATTGGCGCCACCGTAGAGAACCGAGGCCGGCCCCTTTAGAACCTCGACGCGCTCCAGCATGAACGGATCGATCTGGAAACCACCGAAGCCGTAGCTGAAGAGGTTCAGGTTGTCGAAGAAGACGCCGGTCTGTGTGGCGTTGAAGCCGCGGATATAGAACCAGTCCGTATCGGGATCATTGCCGAAAGGCTGGGTCGTGACGCCGGGCGTATAAAGCAGCGCCTCGTCGATCTTGTTGGTGATGCCGTGATCGTCCATTTCCTGCTTGCCGATAACGGAGACCGACTGCGGGATCTCGTTCAGCGGCGTATCGCTCTTGGAGCCTGTGGAAGAGGTTTTTGCGACATAGCCTTTGACGGGGCTGGTGGCGGTTTCATCGCCGGCGCCCTGGATGACGATCGGCGCCAACTGCGTCGGATTGGCATCCTGGGCAACGGCGGAAGAGATCGCCATGATGCCGGTGACAGCCGTTCCTGCCAATAGATATGTCCTGAAGGTGAGCCCTTTGGTCTGCGCTCGCATAGATTACCCCACTCGTGCCGCGGCTTTTCCTGCCGCGCAATGGCCTTGAATAAGTCGAGTGTTTAACTCAAATTTAATTGGGCGGATTGTCCTGATCGGGTGGAAATTGAACGTTCTTGGGCAATATTCCGCGCGGCGTGCAAAAGCTCAGGCGTGTTGCACTTACGCAATCTGCGCCTTTTTCCAGTTCGCCGGCGTGGTTCCCAGATTCTTGCGGAAGACACGGGTGAAATGGGCCTGATCGGCAAAGCCCGTTTCGACGGCAATGGTCGTCAGAGGATACTCGCTGCGCACGAGCAGATGTTTTGCGCGATCGAGGCGGAGATTGGTCTGATATTGATGCGGAGCAACACCGGTCGATGCCTTGAAGGCGTGGCTGAAGTGCGATTGCGACAGGCCCGTGACAGATGCCAGTTCCTCAAGCCGGATGTTGCGCAGGCAGTTTTCCTCGATGAAATCGGTGGCACGGCGCAATTGCCAGCCGGCAAGCTTGCTGCGCTTGCGCGGCTGCACCTTGGTAAGCTTCAGCACATCGATGATGAGGGAGAGCGACAGGCCGTCGCCATAGAGATCATGCAGCGGCTGCGGATTGACGCATTCGGCGGCAATCAACTGGGCGAGCGACAACAGCCGCTCGTCGGAAAACAGGAGCTGGGCATTGGCGAGGCGCTGCGGATCGAGATCATCGCCGAGCCTTCGGCTGATCGTCTCGACATCGAAATGGATATCGAGATGGCGCAGGGAATGCACATCCACCAGATCTGCCCAGACTTCCATATCGGCCGGCACATAGGAGATCGGCCGCTTTTCGGTGTCCTGGACCGTGCCGTGGGCACGTGGCGAGAGTTTTACCTGCGAATTGCCCGGCCCGCGCTTTTCAAGGAGGATGAAAAGCCGCGGGTCGCGCGATACGTAGTAGCCGCCGGAATGGGGAGCACAGTCCACATCCCAGACATCAGCCACGATGCCGTTCCACACCCGGCGATTGACGCCTTTGGTGACGGAAAAGCCGTGAATCCTGTTTTGCATGCGCGGTTGAAACGTCATTTCCACTTCTGTCTCCGGCCGGACGGCCGAAATAAACCTTCGTAATAAACTCAAGTTTAATACAGGAGGCGGAGTGGGATGACAATCACCCAGTTCATGCGGGTGGAAATGCCGGTATCAGACGACGGAGAAGGTCAACCTTGCGCTGTCGCCGAAGCGGATGTCGATCTCGCCGGGTTCGGTGAGTTCGACGGCGCCACTGAGCGTGCCGGTGGTGACAAGCGCGCCCGATTTCAGCGAATCTTCCGGGCGCAGCGGGTCGTTGGCGTAATCGACCAGCCAGGTCACGACGTCGCCCTTGGGATGTTTGGCTAGGCCGTCATAGATCGTCTTGCTGCCTTGGGTGACCTTCAGCGGTGTGCTTGCGGCGGTATCGATGAAACTCTTTGCGATGGAGGGGCCAAGCACATAACCGCTATTGCCGAGACGATCTGCGAGGAAGAGAAGGAAGGAGACAGCACCGCTTTCCCTGACCGCGCTGACCAGCAGTTCGGCGCCGAGATAGGCGGTGGAGATCGCCTCCAGCACTTCGGCGCGGCTATAGGGGGCACCCTTGCGGTAGGGCAGATCCTTGCCGAAGCGAACGGCAATTTCGGTTTCGAATTTCAGGCCCGGATACCAGGCAATGGTCGCACCGGAGACGGCTTCGGCATAGGGATGGAGAGGTGCGGTGACTGGCTGGCCCTCGGGCGAGACCGTGACCTTCCAGGCGTTGCTCGCGATCCCTTCTTCAGCCTTCACGGCATTCTGGGTTTCCATCGCCTGGTTCAGATCAGCCGGCAGCGAAAAGGCGCTCGTCGGCTCCTGCTTTGCGGCCTGGCGCAAGCCGCGGAGTTTGGTGGCGAGTGCGCGCGGGTCGAATGAATCAGTCATGCTGTTTCCTCCATCAAATCGAGAGGTGCCACAGTAGCGGCGCAGCCGACGTGGACAAGGCTAGTCTTGGAAAGACTGTTATTCCATCGCGGCGTACCAGCGATCCCGGTAGGCGGGAAGGCCTGGAATTGCCTGGGGCGAGAAGTGTTTTTCCACCCCGGATACCGGCTTGATGCCGGCAAGCAGGGCAGCGCCCTGACTGGTGCCGGTCGAGCCCGGCAGCGCCATCGTATCACGGCCGGTGATTGCGGCAATCAGCGACAGATAGGTCTCGTTCAATGCGAAAGGGCCTTCGACGATGATTGGGCCTTTGGCGCCGATCAGCCCGAGGCAGGCCTCCGTCATCAATGCGAGATAGAGGCAGGCAGCGGCATATTGTTCGTCGCGGCTCGCATCTTCCACGTTGATCCAGCGGCTGACCTTGCCCGGAAAGGGGCCGGAGCCGGGTGCCACGTTCGGCAGCAGCATGATGCCCCTTTCGACGACATCCGCGATAGCAGCTTTTGCCTCAGCATCGCCAACCTTGCCGATCTCGGCCGACAGGATTTCGAATTCGCGACCGCCCATGAAACGGGAGGAGGGCACGGCGCGGCCATAGGCATCGACATTGGCGAGCGCATCGCGCTTGGCGTCGAGATGGGCGAGATCCCCGCCGACGCCGAAATTGATGACCCAGGTCCCGGTCGAGACGACGGTAAAGGGCGCCTCGCGGCCGACGAGATGCGGCAGNAGNGANGCNTTGGAATCATGGATGCCGCANTAGACCGGCACCGAGAGACCGATTTCTTCGGCAATGTCCGGCAGAACGGGACCGAGTGGATCAAAGGCCGAATGNATCGGCGCCATCCGGTCGCGAATGGCAAGCGCATCGACCAGCGAAGAGTAGGCACCGGTCTTCGGGTTCCAGAGGTCCGTGTGGCAGCCGAGCGAGGTTGCCTCGTTTGCCGCCACGCCGGTCAATCGTGCCGACCAATATTGCGCATAGGTGAGGATGGTTGCGACCTTGGCAAACTCTTCGGCAAAAGCCGTTTTCTGGTAATGGAGTTGTGCGCCGATATTCAGGCCCATTGAAAGACGGGGCGAGAAGGTTTCGGAGAAGGGCGGCCGCAACGCGTCATAGGCGTCCCGGATCTCCTGTGGATATTCATGCTCATAATCGATGACGGGCATCACAAGCTTGCTGTCCGCGCCGAGCAGGGCGGCGGCCGCGCCGTGCGTGGTGATCGAGATCGCATCGAAACCCGGCTCGCTCGCAAAGGCTTTCAGCGAGGCGAGAGCGAAGCTCCAGAGTGCTTCAATATCATAATGCGGATAAAGGCCGTCGCGGATGACCGTGTTCGGCTGCTTGCGGACGGCGATTTCTGCGCCCGTCGTGCTGTCGAGAACGACGACCTTGGCGTTTGTCTTGCCGATATCGAGAACGGCGATGCGGCGGTAATCGCTCATGGCATATGAAAAACAGTAACGAGGTCGCTCTGTACGGGCGAATTGTCGGGATTGGACGCCATGATATCAGCCATATGCGCCCACCATTTCTTCATGACGGGATGGTCCGGCAGGCTTGCCATCGTGTGATCCTGCGGCCGGGTCAGCACGCCGAAAAGCGTGTTGGTCTCGCGGTCGAGATGGATCGAATAGTCGCTGGCGCCGGACTGATGCAGCAGATCGACCAGTTCCGGCCAGATCTCGTCATGCCGCTTCCTGTATTCGGCCTCCATGCCAGGATTGAGCTTCATCTTGAAGGCGTGTTTTTCCAGGGTCATTTGGCGCTCATGGCTTTGATGCGGCGGGCGATGATCGGGATCGCGATGGTGATGATCAGGAGCAGGCCGATGAAGATCGACATGACGATGCCGGGTACGTTCAGGAGCCCCAGACCGAAAGTGACAAGGCCCATGACGAAGGCGGCGATAACGACGCCGCCGATCGTGCCGGAACCGCCGAGGATCGAGATGCCGCCGAGTACCACCATGGTGACGACTTCCAGTTCCCAGCCTTGCGCGATCGATGGACGGGTCGATCCGAGGCGCGAGGTCAGGCAGACGGCGGCGATGCCGCTCATCACGCCGGTCAGCAGGAAGAGGATGAATTTTACGCGCTCGACCGGAATGCCGGAGAAGCGGGCGGCAAAATCATTGTTGCCGATCGTGTAGACTTGCCGGCCGAAATTCGTGGCATGCAGCAGGATGGCGAAAAGGATNGCCAGTACGATGAACAGCACGAATTCAAAAGAGAAAACCCAGACNACGTANCCCTGGCCGAAATAGGCGAAATCAGCCGGATATTTTCCNTAAGCCTGGTCGCCGAGCACGATGTAGGAAATGCCNCGGAAGAGGCTCATCGTGCCGATGGTGACGACGATCGANGGCAGTTTCAGCACGGAAACGAGCACACCGTTGAAGATGCCGCAGAGAAGACCGGTGCCGATGCCGATCAGCACGAGGCCCGGTGTGCCNACNCCGGCCTGCGCCGCAGCACCCATGGCCGTGGAAGCAAGCGCGATGATCGCGGCAACCGACAGGTCGATTTCACCTGCGATGACGAGCAGCGCCATTGCAAAGGCGATCATCGCCTTTTCGGTGAAGTTGAAGGTCGCGTCAGAGAGGTTCCAGGCATCGAGAAAATAGGGCGAAGCTACGGAATTGAAGATGAAGATCAGGACGGCCACACCGAAGAGCAGCACTTCCCAGCTTGACATGACACGCTTGAAGGGTGTGCCGAGGCGATCGGGAATGACGCGCTTTTCGGGTGTTGACGAAACGGCGCTCATGCTGCGACCTCCGCTGCTGCGCGATCCCGCAGGATGATGCGGCCGCGATTGCGCTCGCGCCTTGCATTGAAGACGACGGCGAGAATGATGACGGTTCCTGAGATCGCCATCTGCGTGAAAGGCGAAATGCCGATGACGGGCAGGGCGTTCTTGATGACACCGAGGAAGAGCGCGCCGAGCACCGTGCCGGCAACCGAGCCGACACCGCCGGCAATCGAAATGCCGCCGATGACGCAGGCCGCGACGCTGTCGAGTTCGAAACCGTTGGCGATATCAACATAGGCGACCGCATAACGGGAAACCCAGAGATAGCTGGAAAGACCGGCGAGCGCGCCCGAGAGCACAAAGGCCAGGAATTTCGTCTTGCCCGTATCGATACCGGCATAAATGGCGGCGGTCGGATTGCCGCCGGTTGCATAGGCCGAACGGCCGAACGGGCTGTAGCGCAGGAGCATGTACATCAGCGCGACGATGATGATGGCGACCCAGCTCAGCACAGGCAAGCCGAGGATCGGCGTGCGAGGAACGGCAAGGAAGGTCGGCGTCATCTGATGCGCGTTCACCCAGGCGCCGCCCGAGAGCACGAAGGCCATGCCGCGATAGATGGTGAGGGTGCCGAGGGTAACGACAATCGGCGGTATTTCGAGCCGCCAGACGAGGAAACCGTTGATCGAGCCGAGGGTTGCGCCGATCACGACTGCCGCAAGGATGAGAACGATGAGCGGCAGTCCGGGAAAGGCGGCGTTCATCATCGCGATCGCCATGCCGGTAAAGGCGAGGTTGGCTGCGACCGAAAGGTCGATCGATTTCGTCAGGATCACCGTCATCTGGGCAAGCGCCAGGATGATNAGGATTGCCGTATCGTTGAAGATGCCGGCGAGATTATCCGGTGTGGCGAAATCGGCTGCGCGCGTCGAGAACACGGCAATCATCACCACGATGATGGCGAAGAGCAGGGTTTCGCGTTTTCTGATCAGTCTCATCATGCCCGTCACCTCATGCATTTCCGGTCGCCGCGCGCACCAGCGCTTCCGGCGAAAGCTGATCGCGTTCGAANNACCCCGCCGACAGGCCTTCCTTCATGACGAGCACACGGTCCGACATGCCGATGATCTCGGGCAGTTCGGAAGAGATCATGATGATGGAGAGACCTTCTGCCGCAAGCTCGCTGATGAAGCCATGGACGGCAGCCTTCGAACCGATNTCGATGCCCTTGGTCGGCTCATCGAGAATGATGACCTTCGGCATGGTGGCAAGCCATTTGCCGATGACGACCTTCTGCTGGTTGCCGCCCGAAAGTGTGCCGACCGGTACGGAAAGGGCAGCAGCGCGCAGGTCCAGCCGCTCGGCATATTTGCGNGCGAGCGCGAATTCCTCCGCGGCCTGCAGGAAGCCCTTGCGCGAGGTGCGCGTCAGCGACGGCAGCGTCATGTTCTGATAGATCGGCATCGGCAGGGCCAGGCCGTGCCGGCCGCGCTCTTCCGGCACGTAGACGATGCCGGCGCGGATGGCGTCATGCGGCGAGTTGATCGAAATTGAGCGGCCTTCAAGTGTCAAACTGCCCGAGAGCGGCTTGGTGATGCCGAAGAGCGACTGGGCCAGCTCCGAACGCCCGGCGCCGATCAGCCCGTAGATACCGAGGATTTCGCCCTTGCGCAGCGTCAGGGAAATGTCACGGAATTCGGTGCGATGGCTGTATTTCTCGACTTCGAGGACCGGGCCGCCGATCGCCACATCGATCTTCGGGAACGCGTTCTCGACGTCACGGCCGACCATCATGCGGACGATTTCGTCCTGCGGTGTTTCCTTGAGCTTTCCGTGGCCGACGGCACGGCCGTCGCGGAAGACGACATAATTATCGGCGATCTCGTAGAGCTCGTCGAACTTGTGGCTGATGAAAAGGATGGCCTTGCCGCTTGCCTTCAACCCCTCGACGATGCGGAAGAGATCGTCGATTTCCTTGCGCGACAGCGCAGCCGTTGGCTCGTCCATGATGACGATCCGGGCCTCGATCGACAAAGCGCGAGCAATCGCCACGAGATGGCGCTGCGCAATCGAGAGGTCCTTCAGGCGGATCGTTGGATCGATATTGCTTTCAAGCGAGGTCAGCAGCGCCCGTGAGCGGCTATTCATCTCGCTCCAGTCTATCGTACGCCAGCGGGTGCGCGGCGCGTGGCCGAGGAAGATATTTTCGGCGACCGACAGTTCGTCGAAGAGCACGGTCTCCTGGTGGATGGCGGTTACACCTGCATCGATCGCGGCCTGTGCCGTTGCAAAATGCACCGAGTTGCCGTCGACAATGATCTCGCCCTCATTGGGGCGATAGATGCCGGTCAGGATCTTGACGAGCGTCGACTTGCCGGCGCCATTTTCGCCGATCAGTGCCGTCACCTTGCCGGGATAAAGCGCGATGCTGACATTATCGAGCGCCTTCACGCCCGGAAAGATCTGCGAGATGCCGCGCATTTCCAGAATGGCGGATGCGTCATCGGTTTTTTGATCCGCGACGGGGTGTTGAAGGGCAGGGGACATCAGCAAGCTTACCACCATCGAAAGAGAAGCCCGGCGGCAGAGCCGCCGGGTGTCCGTTCATGATCTCTGAAATCAGAAGACCTTGGAGAACTGGTCGATGTTCGAGGCATTGTAGACGAAGGGGTCGGCCATCGCGGCTTCGCCATTGTCGCCGATCTTGATCTTGCCCATGCGGCCGGCTTCGATTTCGCTGCCCGGCTTGCCGTCGGCATCACCCTTTGCAAGGTGATAGGCGATCTGCGTTGCAGAGTAGCCGAGATCGATCGGGTTCCAGATGGCGAATTCCTTCGTGGCACCCGACTTGATCGCGCCAGCCATTTCAGAGGGCAGGCCGAGACCGGTCACGTACACCTTGCCGACCAGACCCTTGTCTTCGACAACCTTGGAGGCAGCGAGAACGCCGACCGTCGTCGGAGCGACGATGACCTTGACGTTCGGGTTGGACTTCAGGAGGCCTTCGGCTTCACGATAGGACTTGTCCGAGAGGTCGTCGCCGTAGACGGTGGTGACGAGGTTCAGGCCCGGGAAGTCCTTGAGCTGCTTCTTCATCTGGTCGATCCAGATGTTCTGGTTGGTCGAGGTCGTCGTTGCAGACAGGATGGCGAAGTCACCCTTGCCGCCGTCAAGATGATCCTTGGCGAGCGTCAGGCACATCTTGCCGATCAGCTCGTTCGAAGACGGGTTGAGCTGCAGGATGCGGCCTTCCGGAGCAACGCCGGAGTCCCAGGAAATAACCTTGATACCGCGCTGGGTAGCCTTCTTCAGCGCCGGAACGACGGCGTCGGGGTCATTCGCCGAGATCGCGATGGCATCGACGCCCTGAGCGATCAGCGAGTTGATCACTTCGATCTGGCCTTCGGCCGTCGTGCTCGTCGGGCCGGTGTAGATGACTTCCACGCCGCCGAGTTCCTTGGCTGCTTCCTGGGCACCCTTGTTGGCGGCGTCGAAGAAGCCGTTGCCGAGCGACTTTACGACGAGGCCGATCTTGATGTCCTTGGCGCTTGCGGCGCCAGCCATCATGGTGACGGCAAAAGCCACACCGATTGCAAGTGTCTTTGCAAGTTTCATGTCATGTCCTCCCACTAAGATTTAGACTTCCACACCTCGCCGACGCCTCATGCGACCGACGAGGAATCCTCCTTCACAGCCTGGGCCACCGCGCTTGCCACGACGAGCCGGACGCCGGCATTCTCGATCATGCGAGCCGCTTCCTCCGAGATGCCGTCATCGGTGATGACCACAGATACGCGGTCGAGCGGGCAAAGAATGAGGCTCGACCGGCGATTGAATTTGCTTGAATCGACCATGACGATGAGTTCATCGGCCTGGTGCATCAGTTTCTGCTCGCTCTGGATGATGAGGGCATCCGCCTCCATGATGCCGAGCGGGCCGACGCCCTGGGCGCCGATGAACATGCGCCGCGCATAAAAATTGCGGATCGCATCATTGTCGAAGGGCGACAGGATCAGGCTCTGCTCGCGATAGATCGCGCCGCCCGGCACTGTCACACTGTTCTTGGAATGCTTCACCAGATGTTCGGCAATGGCGAAGGAATTGGTCATGACCTGCATGCGATGGCCGGCCATGTAATGCACCATCTGGAAGGTCGTGGTGCCGCCATTGATGATGATGGCGTCGCCCGCTTCACAGAGATCGACGGCTGCACGCGCGATTGAGCGCTTTTTATCGATGTTGACCGATTCTGAAACCCTGAACGGGCGTCCTGCAAGATTTCCAAGCTGCGGCGGGTGCACAGCCTCCGCGCCGCCACGAACGCGCCGGATCTTACCCTGCACGTGAAGAGCCGCAATGTCGCGCCTGATCGTCGCTTCAGAAGCGTCCGTCAGCTCGGAAATGTCCTGAATCGTAACGACGGACTTTTCCTGGACAGCGCTTAAGATAATGCGATGGCGTTCGCGTTCGTGCATTGGGCTCCTCCTCTTGTCATATTTATTTCGTATCCGTTAAAGCCTGTCAATCAGAAACGATCATAAATTTTCATATTGCGATGCAGCATAATCGAATTTGATCGTTTTCGATTGACAAGCGCCATTTTGATGCGCGATACCGTGAGCGAAAGGGCGTGCTTATCGCGGCGCCCGCAGGCCTATACACAAGCCTATATGGGAGGATGACATGGCGGCAAAGGTTCGACTTCTCGAGAACCGGTGGGATGATGCTTATGCGGCGGGCCTCGATGAGCCCGGCAAGCTTCTCTATCGCTCGAATCTGCTCGGCGCCGACAAGCGCATCACCAATTATGGTGGCGGCAACACGTCGGCCAAGGTCATGGAAACCGACCCGCTAAGCGGCGGCAAGGTTCAGGTTCTCTGGGTCAAGGGCTCGGGCGGCGATGTCGGCACGATCAAGCTCGACGGTTTCGCGACACTTTATCAGGACAAGCTGGAATCGCTGAAAGGCATCTACAAGGGCGTCGAAGACGAAGACCGCATGGTCGGCTTCCTGCCGCATTGCACTTTCAACCTCAATGCCCGCGCCGCTTCGATCGACACGCCGCTGCATGGTTTCGTGCCCTTTACGCATGTCGACCACATGCATCCGGACGCGATCATCGCCATCGCCGCCTCCAAAAACTCCAAGGAATTGACCAAGCAGATCTTCGGTGACGCGATCGGCTGGCTACCGTGGCGCCGCCCGGGCTTCCAACTCGGCCTCGACCTTGAAGCTTTCGTCAAGGCGAACCCCACGGCTAAGGGTGTCGTGCTCGAGAGCCACGGCCTCTTCACCTGGGCAAACGATGCCAAGGCCTGCTACGAACTGACGCTCGATATCATCAACAAGGCAATCGAATGGTTCGCCGGCCAGACCGAAGGCAAGACGATCTTCGGCGGTGCCGTCGTGCAGAGCCTGCCGGTAGCAGAGCGCCGCGCGATTGCTGCCCGCCTGATGCCGGAAATCCGCGGACGTATCGGCAAGCAGGAGCGCAAGCTCGGACACTTCGATGATCAGGACGCCGTACTTGAATTCGTCAATTCGAAGGACCTGCGCCCGCTTGGTGCGCTCGGCACCAGCTGCCCGGACCACTTCCTGCGCACCAAGATCCGCCCGCTGATCGTCGATCTCGATCCGGCAAAGCCTGATGTCGATGCCATCATCGCCGGCCTTGACAAGGCGCTTGAAGATTATCGCGCCGATTACGCCCGCTACTACAATGCCTGCAAGCACGCCAATTCGCCCGCCATGCGTGACGCCAATCCGGTCATCTTCCTGGTGCCGGGCGTCGGCATGCTGTCCTTTGCCCGGGACAAGGCGACGGCTCGTATCGCCAGCGAATTCTATGTCAACGCAATCAACGTGATGCGCGGTTCCTCGACGGT
>Ga0055528_1000821_pt1 | contig 21326 bp, 8 predicted proteins | sample AraplaCol_mMS_r2_2_FD_55006 | JGI IMG/M metagenome (GOLD analysis project Ga0055528, IMG submission 55006) | Arabidopsis root microbial communities from North Carolina, USA - plate scrape MF_Col_mMS_r2 | ecosystem: Host-associated > Plants > Roots > Endosphere | place: USA: North Carolina...
CGAAATCGAATCCAGCACGGTAGAAAACCGTGGCTCGCTCAACTGGCGAAAAGAAAAGTAGAGCCAGGCCCTGCCTGGCTGCTGACAATGATCGGCGCCACTGCCCACCGGACGTGTGGGGATCTGGCATAGGCCACCCGCGTCCGGTACTGGCATTGCAATGATCGGCATCCCGCCTCCGCCAGCCCGTGTGATTGCGGGTCCGACACCGGTAGGGTCGCATCCCAATCGACCACCGACGCGGCATCCGCGATCGTTGATGGCATTGCAATGATCGGCATCACGCCTCCGTCAACCATGCAATTGCACAGGTCCATGCGTCAAAGCGATCGCGCACATTGTCGGCAGTCGTTTGGGAACCGACCCTACCGCGCGGGGCATGCCGAATGCGGCATGAAAATCCCGGCGATTCAAGCAGCGCAGGGCGCTTGGAAAGACAGTTCGCCTACCGCATCACACTTTGCAATGTCGTTGCGCCGCAATGGATACCGGGTACCTCCGGATCAATTCCGACACAGCGTTAGGCACCGCCTACCGGTTCGGTCAAATCAACAGATACAACCGAATTCCGTTATGGTCGTCGCGTCCGCATGGTGGGTTGAGGAGTCTGATAGCTCCGGAAAGTGGATGTAATGCGTCGGGAGGGTGACCGAATACAACACCCTCGTGGAAATACGTCGCACCGTTCAGTTCTACACGGCTATCAGCCTCCCGACTCCCTCGCCATCCCGGCGAGGGAGACATCCAGGAGAGGCCTACCATGCACGACAACAACGATGATTCTCGCGCCGACGCCCGATCCCGCGTCACCTACCACTGGCGCATGCCCCGCACCGTCCTCATCGGCGCAGACCGCCAAGACGACGACGAACCCAAGCCCGGCGAAGTGCTGATCCCCTCACTGCACCTGCGTGGCATGTGGATGACCACCGCCGGCATGGAAACCGGCTCGCGCGTGAGCCTGCACATCGCACCCGGCTGCCTGTTGCTGCGGATGGTCAATCCGGTAGTACGCGTCGCCTGCCGCCCGGGCTGGTACCAGGCCGCGCAGGATTCCACCCGCGCCCGCTGGTAGGGTCGCATCCCAATCGACCGCCGATAGGCCACCCGCGTCCGGTACTGGCACTGCAATGAACGGCATCGCGCCTCCGTCAGCCATGCGATTGCAGATGTCCATGCGTTAACGAGATCGCGACCACGTCGGCAGTCGTTTGGGAACCGACTCTACCTTCGGGTGCCGATGTTCCTGCTCAGGTCTGTCGCCCAGAAGTACAGCGAGAGGCCGATCGCGCCCATTGGCCAGATCACGCTGAGCAACAGCGGCAGCCCGTTCGGCTCAGCGTGCGGGTCTGGACCGCGTGCCCTGACGCGCGTCATCGCAATGAAAGTCAATCCGAATGCCCACGCACGGTCCAGGACCATCAGCAGCAGCCCGTCCGCACCCAACGTGCGCTGCGCCCACATTGCCGCGCCAACGGCAATGGCCGCCGCAGGCAGGAATGCCCACCGCAGCCATGCAGGTCCTCGCGCGTCGCTTTCATCGGCGCACTGCCAGCGCAGCAACGCCTTGAAGCCGCGCAACAACAGCCAGGCTGCAGGTACCAGCAGTGTTGCCACCGCGATGATCATTCCGCCTTTGGACGGACTGACCACAGGGCTGGAGTAAACCCCCCAGGCAGTGACCAATCCCAGGAACAGCCCGATCAGGGTGCAGCGCACGGCCCCGTAGCGAAAATGCACGCGGTGCGCGGGATCGCCAAACCTTGCCCAGAACCCGACCTGCGCGGCATTCAACCCCGGAGGAAGCACCTCGTTCGGCCAGTATTCCAGCGCGGCCAGCAGGTACGGGGTGTCGCGCGCGCGCGCGGGAAGGATGGCGTCGAGGCGGTTGCGCCAGCGCGGGCGCGCTTCGCTCAGGCGTGCCACCGCGCCATCGACGTCCTGCGCGGAGAGGTAGCTGTCGCTGCAATGCTCGTAGGCGATACGCAGCGCACTACGCGACTCAGGCAGCAACCGCCATGCCTGCCGGCATCGTCGCGCTACCGCCGCCAGCCACAAGGGATCCAGGTCAAGGGCAATGTCGTCCCAATCGAATGCCTGCGCCAAGGTGTTGAAGTTCGCCTCCGACACCGGCGGGTCCTCGCGATGCAGGTAGCCCAGCAACGACCAGCGGACATCGGCGCGAAACTGCAGTGACCAGCCGAGCGCACGTTCCTGCAGCAGCAGGGCCAGCGTCGATGTACTGGCGGTCCCGGCATGCAGGACGATCTCGCGCGCTGCGTCGTCAGGATCCAGCGCGGCTGGAAGCGCCTGGAACGCCACCAGGCGCGGCACGTCCGGTTCCGGTGCTTCTGCCTGCATGGACTCGACCAGCTCGGCCTGCGTATCCGTACCGCGACCACAAAGGGCGAGCGCATGCTGGTAGCACGCATGCAGGTCCTGGAACGCCTCAGGATCGTCATCGGGGCGGTTGGAACGCAGCAGCCTGGCGTAGGCACGCTTCACCGCACGCGCGTCGCCCTGTTCGGCCAGCTCCAGCAGTTCCTCGCCCGCGCTCATGCGTCGGTTTCCAGCGCGTCCAGCGCGGCGGTGAAGGCCTCGCGTTGTTCGGCAATCCGCGCCGCATCCTGGCTTTCCAGCGTGGACCGGAAGTGTGCCAGCCACGCCTGTACGTGGTCGCGATTGTCGATGTACTCCGCATACACGCGTTCGGCACGTGCCATGAGCGCCACGTTCGGCAGGTGTTCGCGCGGGTGTACCTTCAACGCCTGCAACGCGGCCAGGCGTTCCTGGATCTGCTCGGCATCCAACGCGCCTTCGCTGCGCTGCAGGACAAGATCGTGCTTGCGACCGCTGCCGGTGTCGGTGATCTCCACCTGTAGCAGGCCGTCGACGTCGTAGGTAAAGCGGACCCGGAAGCTGCCGTCACCCCCGCGCGCAGGATCCACCGGGATGTCCAGCCGGCCCAGCGCGATGTTGCGTTCGACCACCGGGTGTTCGCCCTGGAAGATGCCGACCGAGAGGACCTTCTGTTTGTCCGATACCGGGCTGATCGACTGCTCGCGGCTGATCGGCACCACGCTGTTGCGCGGGATCACCGGCAGGAAATAGCCAGGGTGATAGCGGCCGCGCTCGTCCACGCGGGAAATGTCGATGCCCAGCGTGTACGGGCATACATCGGTCAGCACGACCTCTTCCAGGTCGATGGCGCGTTGTTTCAGGCCCGCTGCCAGCGTGGTCCCCAACGCGATCGCCTGGTCGGGGTGGATGTGGCGCAACGGCAGGCGGCCCAGCAACCGCGTAGCCAGGCGGCCGACCATCGGCATGCGCACCGCGCCGCCGACCAATACCACGTCATCGATGTCGCCCGGGCCCAGCCGCGCATCGCGCAACGCGCGTTCGATGGGCAGGCGCATCCGCTGCAGCAAGGGCGCGGCAAGTGTCTCGAAGCGCTCCGCCGTACAGCTCCACTGCACCGTTGTGCCGAGCAGCGCGATCTGCAGCGTGCTGTCGCCGTTGCCCGACAGGCCATGCTTGAATGCCTCCATCTGCTGGCGCAGGCGCGCCAGCTCACCGGCGGGCAACTGCTTCAGGTCGGTGCCGGTATCGGCAGCGAAGGCCTGCAGCAGCACTTCCAGGAAGTCCTCGCCGCCCAGGAAGGTATCGCCCGCCGAGGCATGCACCTCCACTACCCCGTCGAACAGTTCCAGGATCGACACATCGAAGGTGCCGCCGCCGAGGTCCAGCACCAGGATCCGGCCTTCGCCCTCGCGGTCACGCAGGCCATAGGCCAGCGCGGCGGCAGTAGGTTCGTTGATCAGGCGTTCCACGCGGATGCCGGCCAGTTCGCCAGCGGTGCGCGTGGCCTTGCGCTGTGCGTCGCTGAAGTAGGCCGGTACGCTGATCACCGCTTCCTCGATACGCATGCCCAAGGCCGCTTCGGCATCGGCCAGCAGCGAGCGCAGGACCAGGGCGGACAGCTCTTCGGGCCGGAACCGGCGCTCGCCGAGCTTCACTTCGTGGTCGCTGCCCATCACCCGCTTGAACGTTGCCGCGGTGAGGTGGGGGTGGGTCACCAGCCGCTCCCGCGCGGCCCGTCCCACCAGTACCGTGTCGCCATCCAGGCTGACCACCGAGGGTGTGAGCAGGTCGCCGTAGGCGTTGGTGAACAGGCGCCCACCCTGGCCGTCGTGCACCCCGATCAATGAATGGGTCGTGCCCAGATCAATCCCTACGATCATCCCTGCCATCTCCCCCTGAGAAGCGCCGATTCTAGCCAGCCCGCCCCACCCCTGACCATCGGGCGTTGCCCCACCGGCCCCCAGTGGCTAAGGTGCCCGCTCGTTCCGCCGTACTGGATGCACCCATGCCCGCACGCAAGCCCCTCAGCGCCGCCCTGGCCCTTGGCCTCACCCTCGCCGCCGGCGCCCACGCCGACGAAGGCATGTGGATGCCGACCCAGCTGCCGGACCTGGCCAAGCCGCTGAAGGCCGCCGGGTTCAAGGGCAACCCGGCCGACCTGGCCAACGTGACCGCCGCGCCGCTGAGCGCCGTGGTGCGTGCGGGGGGCGGCACCGGCTCGTTCGTCTCCGAAGACGGCCTGCTGCTGACCAACCACCATGTGGCCATGGGCGTGATCCAATACAACAGCACCGCCGAGCACAACCTGATCGACGGCGGCTTCATCGCCCAGGGTCGCAGCGATGAGCGCCCATCCAATCCGGATTTCCGCGTGCTGGTCACCACCGGCTTCGACAAGGTCACCGATGAAGTGCTGCGCGATGCGCGCGGCAAGACCGGGCGCGCCTACTTCGACGCGGTGGACCGCGCCAGCAAGCGGCTGGTGGCCGAATGCGAGCAGGAAGGCAACGTGCGCTGCAGCGTGGCCGACATGTACTACGGCACCGACTTCTATCGGATCCGCCAGCTGGAACTGAGCGATGTGCGGTTGGTGTACGCGCCGCCGCGCGCGATCGGCAACTACGGCGATGAGATCGACAACTTCATGTGGCCGCGCCACACCGGCGATTTCACCCTGCTGCGCGCCTACGTGGGCAAGGACGGCAAGCCGGCCGCCTACAGCCCGGACAACGTGCCCTACCACCCGCCGGCGCATCTGAAGATGGCCATCGATGGCCCGAAGACCGGTGATTTCGCCATGCTGGCCGGTTACCCGGGCATCACCTACCGCCACCGCACGGCGGCCGAGTTCGCCGGCCAGATCGATGCGGTGCTGCCGCGCCGCGTGGCGGTGTTCCAGCAGATGATCGACACCATCGAGGCGGCTACCGCCAAGGATGCGCAGGCCCGCACCCGCTATGCCGCGCAGCTGCAGTCGCTGAAGAACAACCGCAAGCGTGCCGCCGGTGAGCTGGAGGGCCTGCTGCGCAGCGATGCCAAGACCCAGCGCGCCACCGATGAGGCGGCGATGCTGAAGGCCACCGATACGACCTGGCAGCCGGACATCCAGGCGCTGCTGGGCTCGCTGTCGCAGGGCGCGTCGATGGGCGAGCGCGATTTCGTGCTGGAACAGGCCGCCGCGCAGAGCCAGCTGCTGCGTTCGGCGTTGCTGCTGGAGCGCCTGCGCATCGAATCGGCCAAGCCCGATGCCGAGCGCGAAAGCGGCTACCAGCAGCGCGATCAGGCGCTGATCGAAGGCACCCTCAAGCAGGTCCAGCGCCGCTATGCGCCGGAGGTCGAGAAGGCGCTGCTGACGAATCTGTTGACCCGCTACCAGCAGCTGCCCGATACACAGCGCGTGCCGGAGTTCGACGCCGCGTTCGGCCGTACCCCGGCCGCGCTGGCCAAGACGTTGGACACGCTGTACAGCGGCACCCGGCTGGGCGATGAAGCCGAACGCCTGAGCCGCTTCGGCGCTGCGAAGGAAGGCAAGGCATTGGCGCACGACCCGCTGATCGACCTGGCCGGCCCGCTGGTGGCCGCGCAGCTGCGCATGGAGGGTGAGCGCAAGGAACGCGANGGCGANCAGCTGCGCCTGCGCCCGGCCTACATGCAGGCGCTGTTTGCGTGGCGGGCAAAGCAGGGCAGGGCGGTTTACCCGGACGCCAACCGNACCCTGCGCATCAGCTACGGCAAGGTGGAAGCGCTGTCCCCGCGCGATGCGGTGCATTTCGATCCGGTNACCACCGTGGCCGGCATCGTCGAGAAGAACACCAATGCATTCCCGTTCGATGCGCCCAAGCCGTTGCTGGCNGCCATCGCCAAGGGCGATTTCGGCAGCACCGCCGACCCGGTGCTGAAGACCCAGACGGTCAACTTCCTGACCAACCTGGATACCACCGGCGGCAACTCCGGCTCACCGGTGCTCAATGCACGCGGCGAGCTGATCGGGCTGAACTTCGACAGCAACTGGGAATCGGTCAGCGCCAGCTGGTGGTTCGACCCGCGCTTCAAGCGCGCCGTGCACGTGGACATGCGCTACCTGCGCTGGCTGCTGGCCAAGGTCTACCCGGCGCCGGCACTGCTGAAGGAAATGGGCGTGCCGGCCGAGTAGGCTGGCGCCCTTCAACGGGCCAGCGGCGTCAACCCGGTCCAGTCCATCTGCAGGGGCGCGAGCAGCAGATCCAGTTCGTTGCCCAGCGGGTTGCCGGGGTCCCAGACGTTGGGGTTGGCTGCAGCGTGCGAGCGCTCGGGCGGCGCGGCGCCGTTCCATGCCACGAGGGTCAGCTTCATGCCGCCGCGGTGAACGCCTGCCACCGCGTCCAACTGCTGCGCACCCAGTGCCCTTACTTCTGTGGGCTGAAAGCCCAGCCGCTCGGCCTTGGCCAGCAGCTTGACGGCAATATCGCTGACTGCCAGCTCGCGCCAGGTCAACGTTACCGGCACCGGCAGCAACGAGAACTCGCGGCGCAGTTCATGCAGCAGGTGGGCATGGATTTGGCTCTGCGGCCGCTGTATGGCGGGGTCGCCTCCGGGATCAAGCGGCAGTGCCGCTTCCACTTCGTGCAGGTAGTGCACCAGCTGCAGCGTGCGGTGTTCATCCGCACTGAGTGGGCCGAACGGGGAACCGGCTACCGGAACCGCCAGCCGCTGATAGATCTGCGCCATCGGCCAACGACTGGTACGGTCAGCCGGCGGAGGGGTTTCAGTGACGGCTCGGGCGTTCCAGACCGAATACAGCAGGTTGCTGAGCGCGTTGCAGGTGACCTCGCGTTGGTCCGCGGGCAGCGAGGTTTCCAGGCGGTGGCGCAAGAGCGGGGTGAGTATGGCGGGCGGCGAGGTGGCTACGGGCATGCTGGAACTCCGTGGGAACGAGGGGCGGTCAACGCTGCCTGCCCCGATCCACACGAACAAGCGGCAACCACGACGCCCCACTGTCGCTTGCACCCACACGCCCCCGCACTGCGGCTTTTGTAGCATTTGGCGGGTTCCCGGGCGGCGGCTAGACTGCAGGCTGGATCCGGAGGAAGCGACGCACCACGTGACTGCAGTACGGGAACTTGAAGGGCTGAAGGTCTGGGTGGTTGAAGACGACCCGGAGCTGCTTGCACTGCTGCTGGACGACCTGGCCTGGCGCGGCGCGACCGTGCGTGGCCTGGACAGCGCCGAAGCCCTGTACCGCGCGCTGCTGAGCGACCGCTGCGACATCGTGGTGCTGGACGTGGGCCTGCCTGGCGAAGACGGCTACACGGTGGCGAGCCACCTTCGCGCCTCGGCCTCGATCGGCATCGTGATGTTGACCGGCCGTGGCGATCCGCGCGACATGGCGCTGGGCCTGACCCAGGGCGCCGACCTGTATCTGGTCAAGCCACCGGACCTGGACGTGCTGGCAGCTGGCCTGCACAGCCTGCGCCGCCGCTTGTCGCCTGCTTCCACCGCGCCGGCCCCCGCCACGGCGCAGCCGCGCTGGCGACTGGCCGATGACGGCTGGACCCTGCACGCACCGACCACCGCCACGCTGGCGCTGACGATGATGGAGCGCGGCGTGCTGCAGTTGCTGTTCGCGGCCAACGGCGGCGCCGTCACCCGCGAGCAGCTGATCGCCAACATCACCGACACCCCGTGGGATTTCGATCCGCACCGCTTGGACGTGCTGGTCCATCGCCTGCGCACGCGCGTGCGCAGCGCCACCGATGTCGAGCTGCCGATCCGCGCGCTGCGCGGCCAGGGCTACCTGCTTACCGCCTGACCCGCTCCCGGTCGGCGTGAGCCAGTGTGAGCGTGCGTGAGCCGCCGGCACTGACTTGCCTTCACGGCAACATCACAATCCGCCCCGCCCGGCACCGTCGGCGACGTATGTCGCCTGCAGGCCTGGGATTCATCTGACAGGGGACGTCTGGACCGGTTGCGTTGGGTACGCATCGTGCGGCGTTCCCTGTGAACGCTGCAACGACCGGAACAGGGGAAAACGCATGTCCATCCAGAGCGATCGCGCAGGCATCTGCGCGGCGGCAACGCCGTTTGAGCGCACGCAGGCGCAGTCCTGGCGCTTGTCGCTGCGCCGCGCCGTGCTGGGCCTGCTGATGGCGCTGCCACTACCCGCACTTGCCATCGACCTGCAGATCACCGACTTCTCCGATACCGGTTACGACCCGGTGCCGGCCGGCACCACGGTGATCTACAACGTCAAGGTCGAAAACGGCGCCAACGACACCGCCAGCGGCAGCGTGACCCTGTTCGACCTGCCCGCCGGCACCGCGCTGGGCAGCACCGCCCCGGCGGGCTGCAGCGCCTCGGCCGGCGCTGCCGGCACTACCCGCGTGGTGTGCACGAACCCGGCATTGAATGCCTCCACGGCGCCTTACGAATTCAAGCTGCCGGTCACCACCATTGCCTCGCAGCCGGCCACCATTACCGTGCGTGCCGCGATCGGTTTCGCCAACGCGCTGCCGCCGGCGACCACGCCGATCAACTCGCTGCAGAACACCGACCCGTTCTTCGGCAGCGATACCAACGGTGCCAACAACCGCACCAGCCAGAACACCACCATCCAGGCGGCGGCCGACCTGGAACTCAGCAAGAGCGCCACGCCCGATCCGGTGATTGGCGGCGGTGAAGTCACCTACACCCTGACCGTGCGCAACGCCGGCCCCAGCGTCACCACTGGTTTCCGGGTGGTCGACACGCTGCCGCCCAACGTTACCTTGGTCAGCACTCCGACGGGTGCGGACTGGGCCTTCACCCAGCAGAACGGCACCTACAACGGCACCCTGGCGGTAGGCGCAAGCACCAGCTACTCGTTCCGCGGCAAGGTCAATGTCGGCACCGGCAACATCGTCAATTCGGCGGTGGTCAACGCCGGCAACGTGCCCGACCCGGTGCCGGACAACAACGCTGCCCAGGTAACCACGCAGGTGACCGCCGGTGCGGACCTGCTGGTGTCCAAGTCGGTATCGCCCGCGCCGGCAGCCGCCGGTTCGGTGGTCACCTATACGCTGACCGCGCGCAACGATGGTCCCAGTGCCGCCACCACGGTGGTTCTGCGCGATGCGCTGCCGGAAGGTTTCATCGTCAACGGGGTATCCGGACCCGGCGGCTGGTCGTGCAGCAACAACGCCGAGCGCACCGTGGTCACCTGCAACGCCGCGAGCTTTGCACCGGGCGCGCAGGCGCAGATCGCGATCCAGGCGCAGGTGCCGTCCACCGGCACCAACAGCAGCGGTACGGTCACCAACACGGCCCAGATCAGCGCGGCCACGCCGGATCCGGTGCTGACCAACAACCAGGGCAGCGTCGGCCTGACCGTCATCCCCGACGGCGCCGATCTGCGCATGACCAAGACCAAGACCCCGGCGCTGGTACCGGTGTGGAACAACACCGGGCTGCGCACCGACAGCGTGATGACCAGCACCCTGCGCGCGCAGAACCTGGGCCCGCGCACGGTCACCGGCAACCTGCAGCTGGTCGATACGCTTGCCGTGGGCGAGGAATGGGTCGATGCCAGTGGGCAGCCCTACCCGGCGGGCGTGCCCGTGACCGTGGGCGGTTTCAGCTGCAGCGTGGACCGCGCCTGGAGCGGGGCCCCGGCGCAGGTCGTCACCTGCACCCAGACTGGTGGCTACCCGGTCGCGGTCAACGGCAACTCCGCCGCGCTGACCCTGTACACGCTTGCGCGCCTGCAGGGCACGCTGGCCAATACCGCCTGTACCGGCGGCAGCGGCGGTTCGGCCGAACCGACCACCGCCGGTGGCATCAACCTGGATCCGAACACCGGCAATGACTGCACCGGCGGGCAGAGCCGCGCCACCGACGCCCGAGCGGACCTGTCCATCACCAAGCGCACCAATGGCGCCGGCGACGCCGACAACGTGATCCGGGAAGCGGATGGCGGGGTCAGCTACACGCTGCAGGTCACCAACAACGGCGCAACCACCACCGGCGTGGTGGTCAACGACCCCATCCCGGGCTTTGTCACCGGCAGCACCACCGTCACCAAGAACACCGTGCCGGCCGGCTGGACCTGCGATGTGGTCGGCAGCGGCTACATCTGCCGCTCCGCCGGCACCGCGCTCGCGGCCGGCGCCACCGCCACCATCGTGTTCACCGTCAACCGCGGCCTGTTCGACAGCCAGAGCCAGGCCGCCGGTACCTGCGGTGGCGTGGCGATGCCGGCCGGCCGTTTCTGCAACACCGCTGGCGTCAGCATCGATCCGACCGTGAGCGGTTCGATCGGCGAAGCCAACCCGGGCAACAACAGCGCCTCGGACTGGGTGCAGATCGACCCGGTGGCCAACATGGCAACCACTGCCAAGGACATCACCTCCGGCAGCCCGGGCCGCGCTGGCGTGAACACCACCTACCGCATCACCTACCAGAACCGGGGTCCGTCCACGGCCCGTGGCGTGGTGTTCAGCGATACCTTCACCTTGCCGGCCAATGACGCCGGTTTCGTGCTGATTTCCGCGGTGCGCACCGGCAGCGGCAGCACCGCGTGCAGCGTGACCTCCAACGATGCGGCGATCAGCTCGGCGCCCGCCCCGGGCGGCACCTCGTGGTTCAACACCGGCGGCGCGCCCGCCACGCTGCGGCTGACCTGTGCGCCGCAGGACATGGCCAACAATTCCACCCAGACCATGACGGTGGTGATCCGCCCGAACGTCAACAGCGGTAATACGGGCCGCCGTTTCACCAACGATGGCTCGTTCCATTTCGATCCGGACAACACCGGCAGCCCGGTACCGGCCAGCGGCGTCGACGGCAGCGGGCGCAGCTACAACTACAACAGCCGCACCGACGATGACCTGCGTGCCGCCGCGCTGGATTTCACCGCCGGTGAAGTCGACCTGATCGTCAACAAGATCGACCAGAACTTCGCCGGCGCGGTGGATCCGCTGGGCTTTGACTCGCGCGTGGGCCAGGAAGCCAACAACTACATCCTGTACCAGGTCAGCGTGCGCAACGACGGCCCGTCGCTGGCCACCCGCACGGTGATCGAAGACACCATCACCCCGGCCAGTGGCGCCAATGTCGCCTTCGTCGGCAGCCGCACCGGCACCGCCACCACCCCGCAGGGCGCGATGGAAGCACCGGGTGTGCGCTGTACCGTTGCCCCGGGCAGCAGCAATCCCACCACGGCGCCGCAGACCCTGTCGTGCAGCATGCCCAGCGTGGGCGTGTCCACCACCGAACAGGGGGCGATCGCCGCCAACCAGACCAGCTACCTGTACCTGGTGTACCAGTACCTCAGCGCGCCGCCGGCCACCGGCGCGACGCTGTTGAACGAGGTCACCGCACGCTCGGCCGAAACCGAGCGCGATACCAGCAACAACAGCGCGGTGCAGGAGACCAGCATCCGCACGCGCTCGGACCTGGCAATGACCAAGACCAGCGTGGTGCTGGCGCCCAATGCCAACCCGACCCAGCCGCTGCCCGCCGCTGCCACCACGATCAGCCTGCGCCAGCCGTTCTGGTACGTGCTGGACGTGGTCAACAATGGCCCCGGCCACAGCCTGTCGCGCGACCGCAGCGGCGACAACCCGCTGCGCGGCGATGGCGTGGTGGTGACCGATACGCTGCCGGCAGGCCTGGAGGTGATCGGCGGCGGCGAAGGCACCAGCTGGCAGAAGGCCGGCAACACCGCCGACGCCGGCGTGGTCAGCAACGGCACCGGCAGCTGCGTGGTGAACGGTCGCAACCTTACCTGCCGCATGGGCGACCTGGCGCTGGACGGCCGCGTCCGCGTGCTGGTGCCCGCGCGCTGGACCACGCTGCCGGCCAACGGCGCCGGCATCAACACCGCGCGCGCCACCAGCGACCAGCTCGACCCGACCCCCGGCAATGACGAAGGCACCAGCACCCACACCGTGGTGCGGTCCTCGCTGACCGGCGTGGTGTTCCAGGACCGCGAGCGCAGCGGCACCGACGGCGGCACGCCGCAGGGCGGCGAACCGACCATTTCCGGCGTCGAAGTCCGCCTCACCGGCACCGATGCCTACGGCAACGTGGTGGCGCTCACCACCACCACCGACGGCAACGGCGCCTACCGCTTCGACAACCTTGCGCCGGCCGGTACCGACGGCTACACGCTGACCCAGGTGCAGCCGGCCGCGTACGTCAATGGGCCGGTGGCACCGCCCGCCTCGGGCGGCCTGGCGCCGTCGGCCGGCGGTGCCTATGCCGTGGTCGATCCGGCGATCAGCGCCAACTCGCTCTATACCGCCATCGCGCTGGGCGCGGGCGTGGACGCGGTGCGCTACAACTTCCCGGAAGTGCGCCGCCCGGCGTTGTCCGGCTTCGTCTACGTCGACAGCAACTACAGCAACACCCGTAACACCGGCGACGCCCCGATTGCCAACGCCACCGTCGAACTGCTCGACGCGGCCGGCACCGTGGTGGCCAGTGCCACCACCGCCGCCGACGGCAGCTACAGCTTCCCCGGCCTGAACCCGTTGCAGGTGTACACGCTGCGCGAAGTGCTGCCCACCGGCAGCTACCGCAACCGCCCGAGCGCGATCAATCCGGGCCTGGTGGGTACTGCGGCGTGCGCAGTTTGCACCGTGGCCACCGGCGCGGCCGGCGATGCGGCAACCACCGACCGGATCGGCAACATCGACCTCTCGCGCGGCGAAGATGCCACTGCGTTCAACTTCGGCGAAGACGCGGTCACCGCCATCTCCGGGCATGTGTACCTGGACCGCAACGGCAACGGCGACTTCGATGCGGGCGATGCCGGTACGCGCAATTCGCAGGCCAATGGCGGCCTGCAGGGCGTCACCGTCACCCTCATCGGCGCGGGCCCCGACGGCGCGTTCGGTACGGGCGATGACCTGCCACCGGTGGTGGTCCAGACCGACGCGCAGGGCCGCTACGATTTCGATGGCCTGGTGGTCGGGCAGAACTACCGCATCACTGAGACGCAGCCGCAGGGGTATGCGAACGCCGCCGAAAACGCGACCAACAGCATCACCCTCAACGCGCTGCCGTTGACCGGTTCCAGTGGCAACGATTTCGGCGAGGCGCTCGGTTCGCTCAGCGGCGAGGTCTACGAAGACTTCTCCAACGTGGCGGCCAACAACAACAACGGCCGCCGCGACGCTGGTGAAAACGCCATCGCCAACGTCACCGTGACCCTGTCGGGCACGGACGTGCTTGGCAATCTGGTCGTGCTGACCACCACCACCGATGCCAACGGCGGCTACCGCTTCAGCGACCTGTTGCCGCCGCAGGGCGGCACCGGCTATACCCTGACCGAAACGCAGCCGGCCGGTTACCTGGACGGCAAGCATGCGGCCGGCAATGCGGCCACCCCCGGCAGCACGGCCGTGGCCAACGTCATTTCCGCGATCGCCATCAACGCCGGGCAGGACGCCAGCGGCTACCTCTTTGGCGAACTGGCCAATGCGCCGATCAGCGGCACGGTGTACCTGGACCGCAACGACGACGGCGACAACACCGCCGGCGACATCGGCGTACCCGGCGTGCAGGTGATCATCGTCGGCAATGGCGCCGACGGCGTGTTCGGCACGCCCGACGACACCACTGTCACCCTGGTCACCAATGCCGATGGCCAGTACAGCTACCCTGGCGCGATCGCCGGCCAGGCCTACCGCATCACCGAAACCCAGCCGACCGGGCTGGGCGAAGGCCGCGAGCAGCCGGGCAACGTCATCCTGATCGCCAACCTGCCCGCCGCCGGCGCCAGCGGCAACGACTTCGGCGAGCTGGCCGCGTCGCTGTCCGGCACCGTGTTCCTGGACCGCAACAACAACGGCGTGCAGGACGCCGGCGAGCCGGGCCTGCCGGGCGTGCAGCTGCAGCTGCCGGCCGGCACGGTCGATGCGCTGGGCAACGCCGTGGTCACCGTGGCGACCGATGCCGACGGCCGCTACCGCTTCGACCACCTGCTGGCCGGCACCTACAGCGTGACCGAGCAGGCCACGCAGCCGTCGTTCAATGGCGGCCCGACCCTCAACGGCCTCACCCGTGCCGGCAGCATCGACGGCGCCATCGTGGGCGTGTCCACGGCCGTGGCCAGCGTGCCGAGCGCGATCAACGCGATCACGCTGCCGGCCGGCAAGGCAGGGACCGCCTATGACTTCGGCGAGATCCTGCCGGTGTCCATCACCGGCGCGGTGTTCTTCGACGTCGACAACGATGGCGTGCGCAACGGTGCCGCTGAAACCGGCATCGAAGCGGTGACCGTGCAGGTCACCGGTACCGACGACACCGGCGCCAGCGTCTCGGTCAGCGTGCAGACCGGTGCCGATGGCCGCTTCGTGTTCGAAGGCCTTCGCCCGGGCACCTACACGCTTGTTGAACCGCAGCAGCCGGCCGGCACCAGCAACGGCATCACCACCGCCGGCACCGTCGGCGGCACGCCGCGTGGCACCGCCACGCCGATCACCACCGTGCCCAGTGCGATCAGCACCATCGACCTGACCACGCCGGGCAGCGCTTCGGTGGACAACCTGTTCGGCGAAATTCCGCTCAACAGCGGCATCAGCGGCAAGGTCTGGACCGACCGCAACAATGACGGCGTGGTCGACCCGGGCGAAACCGGCCTGGCCAATGTACGGGTCACCCTGACCGGCACCGACCTGGCCGGCAATCCGATCAGCCGCGACATCGTGACCGACGCCGACGGCAGCTACAGCTTCGCCGAACTGCCGCCGGGCACCTACGTGGTGACCGAACCGGAGCAGCCCGCCGGCACCCGCGATGGCCGCACCGTGGCCGGCAGCACCGGTGGCAGCGTGACCGCGCCGGGCACGGCGCCTTCGCAGATCACTGCGCTGGTGCTGGGCGTGAACCAGCAGTCGGTGAACAACAACTTTGGTGAGATTCCGACCGCCAGCATTGCCGGCCGCGTCTACAACGACAGTAACGACAACGGCAGCGTCGACAGCGGCGAAGGCGGCATCGTCGGGGTCAGCGTGGTGCTGACCGGCACCGATGACCTCGGCCAGCCGGTATCGCTCACGTTGAATACCGACGCCGAAGGGCGCTACCGCTTCGAGGGCCTGCGCCCGGGAACCTACACCGTGACCGAGCCGACCCAGCCGCCGCAGACGCTCAACGGCATCACCAGCGCCGGCACCGTCAACGCCGCCCTGGTCGGTGTGGCCAGTGACCGCGCCAGCGTGCCGTCGGCGATCAGCCAGATCGTGCTGCCGCTGGGCGTGGACGCGCTGGAGTACAACTTCGGTGAGATCGGCGATTCGCCCGACCTGATGGTCAGCAAGGCGTCCACCAGCACGCGTTTCACGGTCAACAACCTGGCCGGTTACACCATCCAGGTGCGCAACGCCGGCCAGCAGCCGAGCCGTGGCGAGTACACGGTGCACGACCGCCTGCCGGCGGGCCTGAGCCTGGACAGCCTGCCGGTGGGGACCGGCTGGAGCTGTGCCGGTGAACCCGGCGCAACCCGCTTCAGCTGCACCAGCCAGCGCGTGCTGGCCGCCGGTGCGGTATCGCCGGACAGCATCGCCGTGGTGGTACGTGTGGCCGCAGCAGCGGCCGAGGCCGGCACAGTCAACAATGCCGTGCTGGTGGAAGGCGGCGGCGAGAACCCGTTCCGCGCCCCGACCGCAACCGAACGCGCTGCGTTCGAGGGCGAAGTGGGCAACCTGCCGGCGTGCCTGGACACCATCATCCACAACGCCTGCCGCGTGCCCAACAGCGTGCAGCTGGCCGCGTCGGTCGGTGGCACCGTGTGGTTCGACGTGGGCAGCGATGACCAGCTGCTGGATGGCGGCGACCGTCGTCTGTCGGCCTGGATCGTGGAGCTGGTGGACCCGGCCAACGGCCAGGTGGCGAAGACCACCGTAAGTGCGGCCGATGGCAGCTACCGCTTCGGCGATGTGGTGCCAGGCGTGAAGTGGAACATCCGCTTCCGCGACCCGCGCTCCACCGTGCTGTGGCCGTTCCCGGTCACCCGCGAAACTGCCGGCGGCGTGCAGGAAGCCTGCGACGCCGACGCGGCGATCGCGCGCGGCGGGGTCAGTGCCTGCCGCACCACCGACAACGGCACCAGCCAGCTGGAAGTGGTGCTGCGCGCCGGCGACCACCTCGCGCAGCAGAGCCTGCCGGTGGACCCGTCAGGCGTGGTGTACGACGCCACCACCCGCGACCCGGTTCCCGGTTCGGTGGTGACCCTGGCGCCGGTTGGCCTGTGCAGCGGGTATGACCCGCGAACCAGCGTGCTCAATGCAGCCGGTGGTGGCTATCGCATTGACGGCAACACGATTGCGATGACCGTCGGCAGCGAAGGCTTCTACCAGTTCGCCTTCGCGCCGGCCGCGCCGGCCCGCTGCGAGTTCAAGCTGACCGTCACGCCGCCGGGGGGTTACACCTTCGTGTCGACGATGATTCCGCCGCAGGCGGGCGCGTTGTCGCCGGCCGGCGGTGCCGGTGCCAACCATGTCGTGCAGACCAACACCCAGGCGCCGACCGGCGCGGTGGGTACGGCGACCGAGTACTACCTGACCCTGTTCGCGGGTTCGGCCACCGCAGCGATCGTGCACAACCATCTGCCGCTGGATACGGCGGTGGCCACGGGCCTGGCGATCACCAAGACCGGCGACCGCCAGACCGCCGAAATCGGCGACACCGTGCAGTACACCATCACCGTGCGCCAGACCGCCGGCAGTGCGCTGGCCGCGTTGAACGTGATCGACCGCCTGCCGCGTGGCTTCACCTACATCGACGGCACCGCGCGTGCCGACGGCCGTGCGGTGGCCGACCCGGCCGGCAAGCCCGGCCCGCTGCTGGGCTTCGCGCTGGGGCCGATCAATGTTGGTGGCCAGGTCGTGCTGACCTACCGGGTCCGCGTCGGCGTGGGCGCGCAGCAGGGCGACGGCATCAACCGGGCGCAGGCCCATGGCTGTTCGATCAGCGGCGGCTGCATCGACCCGGTGGCGGTCACCCCGCTGCCCGGTTCGCTGGCTTCCAACCGTGCCGAATACCGCGTGCGCGTCACCGGTGGCGTGTTCACCGAACAGGCCTGTGTGCTCGGCAAGGTGTTCATGGACTGCAACAACAACCACCTGCAGGACCGCGAAGAGCTGGGCATTCCGGGCGTGCGCCTGTACTTCTCCGACGGCACCTGGGTGATCAGCGATTCGGAAGGCAAGTACAGCTTCTGCGGCCTGCCGCCGCAGAGCCACACGCTGAAGGTGGATGCCAGCACGTTGCCGGTTGGCGCGCGCCTGACCACCAGCAGCAACCGCAACCTGGGCGACGCCGACAGCCTGCTGCTCGACCTGAAGAACGGCGAGCTGCACCGCGCCGACTTCATCGAAGGCAGCTGCGCCAACCCGGTTCTGGAGCAGGTCAAGGCACGCCGCACCCAGGGTGAGGTGCAGGCGCCGGAAACCGAACCGGGTCAGGCGCCACTGCGCTTCGAGAGCAAACCCGCACGGGCGCCGCAGCAGGCGACCGACACGGCCAACCAGAGACCGATCGTGCATCCCAGAGCCACACCGCCCGCCGCCGCTACGGAGGGCCAGCCATGAGCCGTGCTTCCGTAGTGCGCCAGCTGCCGCGCCTGAGCCTGTTGGCCTGTGCGCTGGCGACCCTGCCGGCGATGGCCCAGAGCGTGGGTACGCCGGGCCGCTTCACCCCGGTACTGGGCGATGCCAGCCCGCTGTACCCGCGCAGCCCGGCCAGCGTGGACGCCGCGCCGGTGGCGCTGCGCGCGGCGCCCGGCACGCTGGACCGCATCGTGGTCGAGCTGGACCGCGACGGCGTGCCGGCCGATGGCCAGAGCCCGGTGCACGTGCGCGTGCAGCTGCTCGACCCCAGCGGCCTGCCGCTGGCCGGCACCACCTACGCGACGATTGAAAACAGTGGCGGCCGGATCCGCCTGCCTGGCTCGCGCACCGATGAACTCGGTCCGGGTGCGCTGGATGCCGACAAGGTCACCCCGGGCGTGCAGCTGCAGGTGGTCGATGGCGTGGCCGAGTTCGACCTGGTTGCGCCGCACGAGCCCCAGGATGTGCTGCTGCGGATCACCGCCGGGGGCGAAACCGCGCAGGGCAGCATCGGCTTCGTGCCGGAAATGCGCGAGATGATCGCCACCGGCCTCATCGAAGGCGTGGTCAACTTCCGTCGCCGCGGCAATGGAAGCCTGGTCTCGCCGGTGGAGCACAACGACGCGTTCGACCGCGACATCCGTCGCTGGGAGCGCCAGTTCAACAACGGCAAGGCCAACGCCGCCGCGCGCACCGCGTTCTTCGTCAAGGGCCGGATCAAGGGCGATGCGCTGCTGACTGCGGCTTACGATTCGGACAAGGACACCCGCGGCCGACTGCTGCGCGACATCCAGCCCGAGGAGTTCTACCCGGTCTACGGCGACGCGTCGCTGCGCGGCTTCGATGCGCGCTCGGCCGAGCGCCTGTACGTGCGTATCGACAACAACCGCAGCTACCTGCTCTACGGCGACTTCCAGACCGGCGACGGGCTGGCCACGGCCACCGGCATCGGCGGCAGCGGTCCGATTCCGCAGCGCAGCCTGGGGACCTACAACCGCACCGCCACCGGGCTGGGCTGGCATTTCGAAAGCGAGCGCGTGCGCAGCAATGTGTTCGCCATCGAGGATTCCCTGCGCCAGGTGATCGAAGAATTCCGCAGCCAGGGCAGTGGTCCGTATGCGCTGCGCAACAACGCGGTGCTGGAAGGCAGTGAGCGTGTCGAAGTCATCTCGCGCGACCGCAACCAGCCCACCCGCATCGTGTCGGTACGGCCGCTGGCGCGGCTGGTGGACTACAGCTTCGAGCCGTTCTCTGGCCGCATCCTGCTCAACCAGTTCCTGCCGGCCTTCGACAGCGACCTCAACCCGGTCTCGCTGCGCATCACCTATGAACTGGACCAGGACACCGAGAAGTTCTGGGTGGTGGGAGCCGACGCGCAGGTGAAGCTCACCGACCGGCTGGAAGTCGGCGCGGCGGCGGTGGATGACCGCAACCCGTATGCGGAATTCCGCATGGGCAGCGCCAACGCCAGCTACCGGTTCGGCGACAACACCCTGCTGGTGGCCGAGTTCGCGCGCACCCAGAGCGAGGTCAATACCAACAGCATCAACCAGATAACATCGCAGGGCCTGAAAGACGTCACCGGCGAGGTGGAAGGTGATGCCTGGCGCGTGGAATTCGCGCACCAGACCGGGAAGCTGGAAGCGCGCCTGTTTGCCGCCCGTACCGATCCGGCGTTCAACAACCCGGCCGCGCCGCTGTACGGCGGTCGCGGTGAGTACAACGCGCGCGTCGCCTACCAGCTGGGGCCGCGGCTGGAGCTGTACGTGGAAGGGTTGCGCAGCGAAGACCGCAACCCGGATGGCGGCAAGCGCGATGCCGGCGGCGCCGGCGTGCGTATTGGCGCTACTGAACGACTGACCGTGGACCTGGGCGTGCGCAGCATCCGCGAAACCATCGGCGTGACCTCGCCGTGGTCGTCGGGGGTGCCGTTCGGCAATGCCGGTGGCCTGACCGGCGGCTTTGCCACCGGCGCTGGTGGCGGGGCGCTCGGCTACGGCCAGCAGGCGCTGGACCCGGCCACCGGGTTGATGGTGATCAACGGCAGCAGTACCGGCAGCCCGATCACCAGCGACCTGCCGGTGGGCACCGAGCTGGAATCGGACAGCGCCCGCTTCGGTCTGGGCTACCGCCTGAGCGACAAGCTCAGCAGTGGTGCCGAGATCGAGCACAGCGTGAGCGGCGAAGAACGTCGGCGCCTGGCCGCCGGGTTGGATTACCAGGTGTTCGAACGCAGCCGCCTTTACGGCCGCTACGAAAAGCAGACCGGCCTGACCAGCGCCTACGGCATCACCACCACCGACCGCGAGGCCGACGCGCTGGTGTTCGGTATCGACAGCAGCTACCTGCGCGATACCCAGACCTTCAGCGAGTACCGCCTGCGCGATGCGATCAGTGGCCGCGATGTACAGGCCGCCTCGGGTATCCGCAACAACTGGGACATCGCCGAGGGCCTGCGCTTGTCCAGTTCGGCCGAGCACGTGAAGGTGATCGACGGCAGCACCGGTGACAGCACCGGCCTGGCGCTGGCCTTGGACTACGGCGCCAACCCGCTGTGGCGCGGTGCGATACGGGCCGAGCACCGCATCTCTGAAGACGTGCCGGACACCGACACCAATGAGGCGTTCAACACCACGCTGCTGCAGTTCATGCTGGCCCGCAAGCTCAGCCGCGACTGGACCCTGCTGGCCCGCAACTACCTGCTGAGCACGCGGTATGACGCACGCGGCGACGTGCTGCAGGACCGCTTCCAGCTGGGCGTGGCCTACCGCGATACCGACCGCAACCGGATCAACGCGCTCGCCCGTTACGAGTACAAGCTCGAGCGCGACGAGAGCGGGCTGACCCTGGTCGATGGCAGCACCGTGGATGGCAGCAGCCAGGACGTGCGCACCCGCGCGCATATTGTCTCTGCCCATGCCGATTGGCATCCGTCGCGGCCGTGGTGGTTCACCGGGCGCGTGGCCGGCAAGTGGCAGCAGGATCAGTTCGCCTACGCCGACGGGGGTCGGGTCAACAGTGACTTCCGCGCCACGCTGCTGTCCGGGCGGGTGGTCTATGACATCACCGAGAACTGGGACATCGGCGTGCTCGGCTCCACTTTCCGCGGCCAGAGCGGCGCCAACCAGTACGCCTACGGCATGGAAGTCGGCCGCCTGCTGCGCCAGAACCTGTGGTTGTCGGCCGGCTACAACTGGACCGGCTTTGCCGGCGACCGCGACCTGAACGGATATGAGTACACCCAGCAGGGCGTGTTCGTGCGCCTGCGCTTCAAGTTCGACGAAGACCTTTTCCGGCCGGACCCCGTCCGCTACCGCGACCCGGCACGCTGAGGATGCCCTGATGAACAACGCCAACCCGATCTTCCGTTCTGCGCGCCCGCTGCTGGGCGCGGCG
>Ga0055528_1000845_pt1 | contig 20761 bp, 18 predicted proteins | sample AraplaCol_mMS_r2_2_FD_55006 | JGI IMG/M metagenome (GOLD analysis project Ga0055528, IMG submission 55006) | Arabidopsis root microbial communities from North Carolina, USA - plate scrape MF_Col_mMS_r2 | ecosystem: Host-associated > Plants > Roots > Endosphere | place: USA: North Carolina...
TTTGCCATGGTCAAGCTGGGCGACAAGGTCGCCGAGGCGCGCAAGCTGACCGGGCAGATGAGCGACATCATGATCCAGGTCACCCGCTTCGTGCTGGAGATGACCCCGCTGGGCACCTTCGGCCTGATCGCCGGGCTGGTGGGCAGCTACGGCTTCGAAAANCTGTTGCCGCTGGGCAGCTTCGTGCTGGCGCTGTACGTGGCCTGCGCGCTGCATATCGTGCTGGTGTANGGCAGCCTGCTGCTGGTGCACGGCCTGAACCCGCTCAAGTTCTTCCGCGGNGCCGCGCCGGGCATGCAGGTGGCGTTCGTCAGCTCGTCCAGCTTCGCGGCGATGCCGGCGGCCATGCGTTCGATCACCCACAACCTTGGCGTGAACAAGGACTATGCGTCCTTCGCGGTGCCACTGGGCGCCAGCATCAAGATGGACGGTTGCGGCGCGATCTACCCGGCGCTGTGCGCGGTGTTCATCGCGCAGTACACCGGCGTGCCGCTCACCCCCGAGCAGTATGTGGTGGTGCTGATCGCTTCGGTGCTGGGTAGCTTCGGTACTGCCGGCGTGCCCGGCACGGCGGTGGTGATGGCCACGGTGGTGCTGAGCGCAGCCAACCTGCCGCTGGAGACCATCGGCTACCTGTACGCGATCGACCGGATCCTGGACATGATGCGCACCATGACCAATGTCACCGGCCAGATGCTGGTGCCGGTGCTGGTGGCCAAGGAAACCGGGCTGCTCGACCGCGAGGTCTACGACAACCCGTCCACCAACCTGGGCGTGGACGAGGGCGAAGAGCGCACTTCTTAGCACCATCGGTAAGGTCGTCATGCAGCGGGTCGGCGATTGCCGGCCCGTCTGCGTTTGATGACTGCGCACTGTGACATCTGTATCCGGCGGTGTAACAACGCTGATACACCCACATGTGAAGTGAGCGTTATCCGTCTTCCTGACGCCTGCACGTTCGTGTTCAGGACGCGTGAACGCCACGCGGGTGTAACACCTGCGTTGCAGTGACAGCGGTCGCTGCCGGCAACATGCCCGCAAACAGGGCCTTTCGGACTTGGCACGATTGCTGCTCCATCCCTCCGCATGTATCGGGAGGTCGCAATGGACAGCGTTCGCGTACGGAGCAAGGCAACGGCGGTGACGTGGCTGCTGCTGGTGATGGTGCTGGCACCGGCAGCGGTGCAGGCCTCAGGCGCACGGCAGGGCGTGAAACAGCAACCGGGTGAAATCGTGCTGCTGCGGGATGTATCCGCGCGGCCGGCGTATCGGCCCGCTCCCCCGGGCGTGGCCTTGATCGCCGATCCCTCGCCCAAGCGCGAAGTCGCTGGCGCATTGGGCACCTCGACCGGCATGGACGAACTGAGCGACGACGATTACGCCTCGCTGGGCTCCAACACCGGCCTCTCTGCGGGGCACCCGCAGACCACCGTGGAGCGCGTCACCACCAGCACCATCAACAGCACCCTGGGCAAGGCCACCAGCAGCGGTGTGCTGTCGGGCAGCTCGCTCGGCCGCAGCATCGGCGGGCCGATGGGCGCGGTGGGCAACGCCACCCGCGGTATCGGTGACCAGGTGCGCGGTGCGCTGGCGCAGTTCCCGCTCGGCCAGCCGGCCGGTGCGCCCGCAGGTGGGCCCGGCAAATGAAGCGCGCAACCGTGCTGCTCTCGCTGGGTCTGTCGTTGGTGCTGCCGCTGCCGCTGTACGCGCAGCAGGCAGACGACTACGCCGGCATGCTGGGCTACCTCAACAACACCCGCCTGGACGGCCGCGCGCTGAGCGGCGCCGACGGCGCCATGGTGGTCAACATGGCCGCCGGCGACCTCAACCTGCAGGCCAACCTGCTGGGTATCGCCAGCGGCGAAAACGCACAGGTCAACATCGATGCACGCCAACGCCTCGCCGGCAACCGCGTGCGCGCCGATGGCGCGCTGGATGCCAGCGCCAGCATCGGCGGCCAGGCACTGAACGGCGCCAGCGGCGTCGCCATGATCAACCAGGCCAGCGGTATCGGCAACGCGACGCTCAACGTCGTCACGGCCACGCTGGCGCAACAGGGCATACGCGAGACGAACGACGAGGCCTTGGCCGCGTCGGGGGCACTCGCGTCAGCAGGGGGGCAGGGCACCGCACGTCGCGGTGGTTCCGCCGGAACCCGCAGTGTCGCCGTGGAGGACACCGCACTGCAGGGATTCGACGGCGTTCTGCAACTCAATCAAATCGCGGGTACCGGCAACACCACCGCCAACCAGTTGGGCATNTCGGTGCAGTCCACCCCGTGAGCAGTTCCATCCACCCGATTGACCGTGAAGAGAGAGGGCACCATGAACACCATGAACAAGACNGTACTTGCGCTGGCCATCGCAGTTGCGGCTACCGCATCTGCCTCCGCACAGGACAACCAGAACGCNAGCGCGTTCATCAACCACATCCACAACGTGTGGGAAACCCGCACCAACACCAACACGAACACCAACACCAACCTCAATACCGACGTTGATACCAACATCAACACCGATATCGATACCGATGTCGACACCGACATCACCACCAGCATCGATACCGATATCGATACCAATATCGATACCAATATCCGCAATGACTGGGATTCGCGCACCCGCGTACGCAACAACAGCACCACCAACACAAGCTCCGACACCAGCACCAAGACCACGACCAAGAGCTACAGCGACACCAGCGACGTGAACCACACGCGCAATGTCTCGGTCAACGAAAACGTGCAGAAGAACAGCAACATCCAGGCCGACGAGCGCAAGGAAAAGAACAACCACGGCGTGGACGTGAACCTGGAATCGGACCTGCAGGTGGGTGCGGACGTGCAGTTCCGCGGCCGTCCGACCGTCTCGGGTGACCTCGAAGTGGACTCGGCCGCGATTGCCATCATCGACAACCGCCAGTCGATCACCGACAACGAAGGCGACAACCAGCTGCTCGAGAACAATTCCTCGATCAGCGAAAACGTGGCGCAGGACGCGTCGGGCAACCTCGGCTTCAACACCGCCGCTGGTGACAACAATGCCCAGGACAACGCCGCCTCGCTGTCCGCCGCCGATGCTTCGTTCACCTTCGGCATGTCCGATGCGCAGGTGTACGTGAACCAGTACGGCGCCGGCAACACCACCACCAACGAAGGCGTGGTCAACAACTCCAGCCTCAGCGGCAACGCCTTCCGCGGCGCCACCGGCAACATCGGCGTGAACAGCGCCGCCGGCAACAACAACGAGCAGAAGAACGCCCTGGCTGCGTCGGTGTCCACCGCCCGCATGGCCACCGCGAGCATCAGCTCGAACCAGGTGTCCACCGGCAACAGCGTGTCCAACGAGGGCTACGTGAAGGCCATGCGTGACACCACCCAGGTCACCCTGCGTGGCAACGTCCGGGGCGGTACTGCAGCCATCGGCGTGGGTGGTTACGCCGGTCGCGGCAATGCCTACCAGAAGGAAAACTTCTACCCGGATACCTGGAGCGGCTCGTCGCATACCGGCGGCAACCAGACCGGGCACATCGACCTGGATGCTGACGCCCAGGGCGCCACCGACAACCCGTACAACGAAGGTGCGGGCGGTCTCGCCTTCGACACCGACGAGCGCGGCGTTCTGGCGTACGGTGAAGTGGGCTATGCCGATCTGCAGGCCAGCCTGAGCGGTACCGTGGCCACCACCCGCTGGGTCGTGGAACGTGCCGAAAACAACGCCTCGCTGTCGGGTGACTCGTTCCGCAGCGCCAGCGGCAACATCGGCGTGAACGTCGCAGCCGGCACCGGCAACCTGCAGGCCAACAGCCTGGCCCTGGCCGTGGCCCAGCCGTCCACTGGCGGCAACCCGGGCGGCGGTGGCGGCGAGTAACGCTGTCCGTTTTCGCAGGCAACACGCGTTGAGCGCAACAAACCCGGCCATCCGCCAATGGCCGGGTTCCCCGGGAGCCCCTGTTCCATCCTCCCCCTTTGGGGCAGGGGCTCCTTCCTTCTTCCGGAGCCATGCCGATGTGGTCGACCCGAGCCCTGTGCTGCGCGTTGTCGCTGTTGATCCTGCCGGTGGGCGCCTCGCGCGCCGGTGATGTGTCCTTCAGCGGCGTGCTGCCCAATGGCGCGGTGTACTCCCAGCGCGTGGAAAGCATGCAGGAGCGGCGCTTCCGCAACGTGGTGCGCCAACACACCGATTACAGCTGCGGCGCGGCCGCTTTGGCCACGATCCTGCGTTATGCCTACCACCTGGACGCGGACGAAGGCACGGTGATCGAAGGAATGATGGGGGTCTCGGACCCTGAACTGGTCCACCAGCGTGGCTTCTCGCTGCTGGACATCAAGCGTTACGTGGAATCGATGGGCATGCGTGGGCGCGGCTACCGCGTCAACGAAGAGCGCCTGCGCTCGCTGCGCGTGCCCGGGTTGGTGTTGATGGATGTACGTGGATTCCGCCACTTCGTGGTCCTCAAGCAGGTCCGCGGTGACGTGGTGGACGTAGCGGATCCGATCCTGGGCAACCGCAGCATCCCCGTCAACGAATTTCTCGAATCATGGCCGTCGCGCGCCGTGTTCGTCGTGATCGGTACCGATTTCGACCGCAACACCGTGTTGCTGCAGCCCGGCGAACAGCCCAGTGCGCGTTCGCTGTATGCACGGCAGGGCCCGATCACCGACGCGGAACTGGTGGATTTCGGTTTCACCCATGCCGATCTGTTCTAGGAGGCACCATGAACATCGCAAACTGGACGCACAGTGCATTGCTCGTCGCGCTGCTCGGGGTCGCCCCGGTACACGCCGCCGATGCACCCAAGGCGCAGGAGCAGGGACGCCCCGGCAAGGGATTGAGCGAGATCCCCGACCCGGAACTGAAACTGATGCGCGGCCGCTACACCGTCAACGGCAATGCCGTGGCCTGGTTCGGCGTGACCATGATTTCGCAATGGCAGGCCGGCAGCCAGTCCGCGCAGAGCGCACTGACCCTGGGCATGGATTTCAGCCATGGCGGCAACACGCCCAAGGTGAGCTTCACGCCCAGCGTGACGGTCACCGCCGCCGACGCGCCGCTGCCGGAGACCCCGGGGCGCAGCGTGGATTCGAGCGGCCTGCAGAACGTGGCCGGGCTTACCCAGAGCATCCAGGTGGCCGGTGACAACAACGTGGCCAGCAACGCCACCCAGTTGAACGTGCGCGAAGGCACCGCACCCACCACCACCGAACAGAGCGCCCCGCAGGCCAGCGCGCAGCAGGGCGGCGTGAGCGCCGTGGCCCAGCAGGACGGCAACAGCGCCAGCGTGCAGCTGCAGATCCAGGGCGTGGGGCAGGTGCAGCAATGGATCCGCAACGGCAGCGTCGGCCAGAGCATCGCCGTGGCCAGCGATGGGCAATCGGCCAGCAACCGCATGCAGATCGACCTGGTGCGGCAGACCCTGGCCAACAGCGCGTCGCTGAACCAGAACGTGGCCCAGGCGATGAACCTGGTACGCGGCGTAGGCATGGGGCCCGGCCAGTAACACCGGCCGGGTGGGGGGAACGACACCAGAACNCAGGGCAAGGAAATGCACACCTCGATATGCACGACACCGCTGGCGCTGGCGGCGCTGGCACTGACCGCGTCAGCTGCGGCAAACGCCCAGGACGCACCGGCCACCCCGGCAGACGAAGCAGACGTAAAAGCACTCATCCAGCAGCTGGAGACGCTCAAAGCCAACTACGCCCAGGAAGTGCGCCGGCTGCGCGAACTGGACATGCAGGTACAGGCCATGCAGGCCCGCCTGAGCGGCAAGACCGCACCGCTGGCCGGCGCCGCGCCGCCCGAACCGCTGCCCTCGAGTACCCCCGCCGCACCGCCGACCGGCGATGGCTACGCCAGCACCGCCGCCGAAGCGCAGCAGGCCAAAGAAGCCTCGCGCCGCAGCGTCGACGACGTCAAACAACAGACCTCGACCCTGTTCACCCGCCGCTTCACGCTGGAAAACAGCCTCAGCTACGCACGCTACGACCGCAAGCAGCTGACCCTCAACGGCTTCCTCGCCCTCGACGCGATCTTCCTCGGCAACATCGCCATCGAGAACGTCGAGTCCGACACCCTCACCTACAACCTCGCCGCACGCTGGGGCCTCACCCCGCGCCTGGCCCTGAACCTGGACGTGCCCTACCTGGCCCGCAAGACCGTCTTCCAGAAGGGCGGCGCCGGTGGCTCGGCGGCCGCCATCGCCCAGGAAGAAACCACCGGCAACGGCATCGGCGACATCAGCCTCAGTGCCAACTACAAACTGTTCTCCGAAAAAGGCCGCTGGCCCGAAACCGTGTTGACCGTCGGCGCCACCGCCCCCACCGGCCGCGAACCCTACGGCCTGAGCTGGAAAGTGCTCGAGCGCGACGACGACGACTTCATCCGCTTCGCCGTGCCCGAACAGCAACCCACCGGCAACGGCGTCTGGCAGGCCAACGTCGGCCTCTCGGCGGTCAAGACCGCCGACCCGGCCATCCTGTTCGCCAACATCGGCTACATCCACTCGTTCGAAAACAGCTTCGACGACCTCGACGCCAACCCCGATACCGTCAACCCCGGTGACGTCAAACTCGGCGGCTCGTACTACTTCGGTGCCGGCGTGGCGTTCGCCTTCAACGAACGCACCAGCCTGAGCATCTCCTTCAGCGACAAGCTCAGCGCCCGCGCCTCCACCCGTTTCAAGGGCGGGCAGTGGGTGAAAATCGTCGGCAGCGATGCCAATGCGGCCACGCTCAACCTGGGCATCACCTACGCACTCAACCAGAACACCACGATCGTGAGTCTGCTGGGCATTGGCCTGACGCCGGATTCGCCGGACTTCACGTTGGCATTCAAGGTGCCGTACATCCTGTAGCGCGCGTATCGACCAACGGTCGATACCTACCGCGGCCGGCAACGCGGAGGGCCGGCCAATGGCCGGCGTCAGCGAAGTCCCAGCTTTTCCCATGGCCACCGACCCGATGTCGAAGGGTCGGCGGGGGTGGGTTTGCGGGGGTGTGAGCCGCATGGATGCGGCGACCAAGCCCCCATGGATGGGTTTACGGCGTCCCCCGCAAACCCGCACCCGCCGGCCCAAAGCCCGTACGTTCGCAAACCAAGGCTTTTCGCTCTCAGCGCAACTCAGGCAGAGCGAGTTGATGCTTGCGGCAGAGGCGATACACGGTAACGCGGGAAACCTGCATGGTGCGGGCACACGCAGTGATATTGAACGCGTTATCGCGCAGGGCCTGCAACAAGGCATCGCGCTCGGCCGCCTGGCGCGCATCGTGCAGCAGCCGCTGCGGCATCTCCACCTGCGGTGGCAGCAGCTCCAGATCGGCCACGTTGATCAGCTCGGCCTCGCTCACGATCGCCGCCCGCTGCACCCGGTTCAACAGCTCGCGCACATTGCCCGGCCAGTTGAACCGCAGCAGCGCCTGCGCCGCCTCCGTCGTGAACCCGCGCGCGCGCGTCACGTGCCGGCGGCGGAAACTGGCCAGGAAATGCTCCGCCAGCAGCAGGATGTCGCTGCCACGGTCACGCAGCGCCGGCATCGGCAAGCGCAGCACATTGAGCCGGTAGAACAGATCGCGGCGGAACTGCCCGCGCTCCACTGCCTGCTCCAGATCGATGTGCGTTGCCGCCACCACCCGTACATCCACCGCCAGCGGATGATTGCTGCCCACCCGCTCGATCGTGCCTTCCTGCAGCACCCGCAACAGGTTCGTCTGCGCATCCAGCGGCAGGTCGCCGATCTCGTCAAGGAACACCGTGCCCCCGCTGGCCGTCTCGAACAGGCCCAGCCGACGCGTCGCCGCACCGGTGAACGCCCCGCGCTCATGCCCGAACAGTTCCGACTGCACCAGCGCCGCCGGAATCGCCCCGCAGTTCACCGCCAGGAATGGCCGCGCATGCCGCGGTGACAGCGCGTGCAGTGCCTGCGCCGCCAGCTCCTTGCCCGTGCCCGTTTCGCCCGTGACCAGCACCGGCAGTTCCACCGGCGCGAACTTGCGCAACGCCGCCCGTGCCACCTGCAGCACCGCACTGTTCCCGACCAGCGCCTGCGCACCGGCTGGCGAACGTGTCTCGTCGCCGTCCGCCAGGTGCTGCAGCCGCTGCACCAGGCTGGAGAGATCCAGCGGCGCCGTGAACGTCTCCACACACCCCGCCAGCAGCGACTGCAGCGGCGGCGGCGTGGGGTAGGGCCCGGGCGGCAGGATCGCCAGCACGCGCATGTGCCGGTGCTGCTCCAGCAGCGCCTGCAGGTGCTCCACGTTGCCGGGGGCCGCCCCGCGCAGGTCCAGCAGCCCGACCACCAGGTCGCTGCCGCGCATGCCGATGGCCACGCATGCATCGCTGGCCACCCCGCGCACCTGCCACCCTTCCGCTGCCAATGCGGCGCGCTCGGCCGCGTGTGGTTGCCCAAACCAGATCACACACCGGGCCGGAAATTCAGGGACTGCCGCCATGCGTCACCTTTACTGGAAAGATCCCGGGCGGTGTCTACTGGTCGGCGTGACCCCGGCGAGCCGCCCCACGCCGGAGTCAACAACCCCTGCCGAAGCCGGCCTGGGCTGGTCGCACGCACTTGGAATTGCTCGAACGACAGTAGGGACAACGCCGGTTGCCCCCGTTACCGGCCACCGGCGCCCATAACGAAAAAGGCCGCTGCACGGGGCAGCGGCCTTCAAATGGTGGGGTGGGCCGGCCGGCTCAGAGCTCGACGCGGCGGGCCTGCATGAACTTGCCGCTCCAGTAACCCGAGACCAGGCTGTCCACGCGGACGTCCTTGCCGGTGCTGGGGGCGTGCAGGAAGCGGCCCTCGCCCACGTAGATGCCCACGTGGTCGACCCGGCCCCTGCGGCCGAAGAACACCAGGTCACCGGCCGCCAGCGCGTTGCGGTCGTTGATCAGCTCGGCTTCGCCGTCATGGGCCATTTCACGCGAAACGCGCGGCAGGTCGATGCCGAGCGCGGTCTTGAACACGTAGCCGACCAGGCCACTGCAGTCGAAACCGCTGTCCGGCGAGGTGCCGCCCCAACGGTACGGAGTGCCCAGCAGCGTCATCGCACGGCGCAGCAGCGACTGCACCTTGCCATTGTCGGCGGCCCCGCCGACCACGACGCCATTGGCGCCGGAGCTGGCATCGTAGTTGGCCAGCAGGCGGCTCAGGTCGCCGGCGAACATCGCCGAGCGGTCCATGAGCGGAATGGTGTCGTTGGCCGCCAGATGCGGAAGCAGGGCGGCGAGGGTGGCACTGGCAGCGGCATCGGCCTTGCTGCGGGCCGGCGCTTCAGCCTTGGGCTTGGCGGCGGCGGGGATCTCGGTGGCGGCTACGGTGGCAACCGGAGCAGCATCGACGGCGGTCGTCGGTGCCGTCTGCGCCCAGGCCGGAAGGCTGGCCAGGCAGAGGGCGAAAGCGAGAAGAGCGGGGCGGGCAGGGCGCCGGAAAGTGGCGGTCTGGCCTTGGCACGTCAGGTCGGCTGTCGTCACGCGGCGGTCACTGAATAAAAACGATGGGTGATGATGCCGTGTAAGACGCGTGATTTGGTACAAATTTCGTTAAAGTTTCGTTTATATGAACGTGATGGAGGTCACATTTTTAGACCTTTGCCCTGTTCATTTCAGTGAAGGACGCGTTTCGCCCCTGTGTAGTGCTGCTTCCAGTAGGTGCCGCCGAGCGAATCCAGCCGGACCGTTCCGCCGGTGCTCGGGGCATGCACGAAGCGCCCTTCGCCCACGTAGATGCCGACGTGGAAGACGTTGCCGCGGTCGCCAAAGAACACCAGATCGCCTGGTGCCAACCGCTGCGGATCGATCTTCGGTCCCTGCACCGCCGCCAGGTCGCGCGAAGTCCGGGGCAGCTTCAGATCCAGCATTTCCCGGTACACGTAGGCCACCAGCCCGCTGCAGTCAAAGCCCGACTCGGGGGTGTTGCCGCCGTAGCGGTAGGGCGTGCCGACCAGCCCGATGGCGCGCATCAGCACCGCATTGGCCGCCTGCGGGTCGCTGGGTACCACCGTCGGCCAGACCTGGGTGGAGGCGGTCGGCGCACTCGGGCGGGTGGCCTTGCCACCGCCGCAGGCGGCCAGCAGGGCCAGGGCAAGCACGGCGGCAACCCGGGCAACAGAGCGGTTCAAGCGCGGAACTGGCGTCATGTGCGTGATGTCCGGATAATGCGCGGCCTCAGAAGGCCGTCATGATGGCGGCGTACTTGGCGGGCGACAACCCGTCCCACCCGTCTGCCCTGGCAGCCTCAGCACAAGAGTTCCGCATGAAGATCGAAAAAGACCGCGTCGTCCGCTTCCATTACACCGTCGCCGAGCAGGGCCAGGAGCCGATCGAGAGCTCCAGGGACCGTGACCCGCTGGCGATCCTGATCGGCCACGGCAACATCATCCCGGGCCTGGAAGCGGCCATGCTCGACAAGGAAGCCGGCGCCTCCTTCGAGGTCGATGTGAAGGCCGCCGACGCCTATGGCGAACGCAAGGAAGGCCTGAGCCAGCGCGTGCCGAAGAAGCACTTCGGTGAAACCCGCCTGGTGAAGGGTCAGCAGGTCGTGCTGCAGACCAACTTCGGCCCGCGCGCCGTGACCGTTGAAAAGGTCGGCATGAGCGTGGTCGACGTGGACCTCAACCACCCGATGGCCGGCAAGGACCTGCACTTCTCGGTCGAAATCGTCGACGTGCGTGAAGCTGCTGCCGAAGAACTCGAGCACGGCCACGTGCACGGCGACGGCGGCCACCAGCACTGAGTGCAGGCCACCGCCTGAGGCAACGGCCCGCTTCGGCGGGCCGTTGCGTATCTGCAGCCCCGAAATGCCGGGCGGCCTGCGTGCTGCGGCGGCATACTGTCCGCCCTGCCAAGCGAGTCGCCCGTGAAGCCTGTTTCCCCCACGCTGCAGCCGGTGGCTGCCGGCGACCGCATCGAAGTCATCGACATCCTGCGCGGGGTCGCGCTGCTGGGCATCCTGTTGATGAACATGGAAGCGCTGAGCGGTCCGCTGGACCTGGCCTTCACCGGCATCGACCCGCACTGGCAGGGGCTGGACTACTGGGTTGATGCCGCCGTCTACGTGCTGGTGCAGGGCAAGTTCTTCACCCTGTTCTCGCTGCTGTTCGGCGCCGGCTTTGCGATCATGGCGCAGCGTGCCGAAGCGGCGCGCCGCGACTTCACGACCTTCTACCTGCGCCGCAGCGGCGGGCTGCTGCTGATCGGCCTGTGCCATGCGTTGCTGGTGTGGTCCGGCGACATCCTGGTGATCTACGCGCTGGTGTCGTTGCCGCTGCTGGCCACGCGTGAAGCGCCGCAACGCTGGTTGCCGGCGATGGGCGTGGCCACCTACCTGTGTGCGGCGGCGATGATGCTGCTGCTGGGCGCGATGCTGGGCCTGGTCGGACAGGTCGAAGGCGATGGCGGCGCCCTCGGCTCGGCCATGGCGCAGGGCCAGCAGACCGTCGAACTGCAGCGCCAGGCGTATGGCCATGGCAGCTTCGGCCAGGCGGTTGCGCAGCGGGCCAGCGATGTGGGCACGGCCCTGTCCGGGGCGCTGATCATCGGCCCGGAAGTGCTGGGCATGTTCCTGCTCGGCAGCTGGTTCGCACGCAGTGGCGCGCTGGCCGACCCGGCGCGGTTCGAGCGCCTCTACCGCTGGTTGCGGCGCGGCGCGCTGCCGGTTGGACTGCTGTTGATGCTCATCAGCGCGAGCTGGGTGCCGTACCTGGCGCCCGGCACGTTCACCCCCACCACCGGCGCAGCGTATGCGCTGTCGTCGGTGGCCAGCCTGTTGATGTGCCTGGGCTACCTGGCCTGGATCGTGTGCTGGCGGGAGCGCCTGCGCGTGCTGGCGCCGATGGGGCGGATGGCGCTGACCCAATACATCCTGCAGTCACTGGTCTGCACCTGGCTGTTCTACGGCTACGGGCTGGGCGCGTTTGAAACGATGCCGCGTGCCTGGCAGGTTCCGTTCGCGGTGGCGCTGTTCGCATTGCAGGTGCTGCTCAGCCATGCGTGGCTGCGCCATTTCCGGTTCGGGCCGCTGGAGTGGATCTGGCGCGCGATGACCTACGGGCGTTGGCCAGCGTTGCGCCGATGAAACGATTCGGGCCGCGTCGTCACGTTTGAATCGCGACGTGGCGTGGCATGCTGGCGCCCATGACAACGCATTACGACTACGATCTGATCGTGCTGGGCGGTGGCTCCGGTGGCCTGGCCGCCGCCTTCCGCGCAGCGCAGCACGGCAAGCGGGTGGCGATGCTGGAACCGGGCGAACTGGGCGGTACCTGCGTCAACGTCGGCTGCGTGCCGAAGAAGGCGATGTGGCTGGCGGCCGACCTTTCCGGGCGGATCGGCCTGGCTGCGTCGATGGGCTTCGATGTACCGGCGCGACCGGCGCTGGACTGGAAGGAACTGGTGGTGCATCGCCAGGCCTACATCGCCAACATCCATGCCAGTTACCTCAAGCGCCTGAACGACAGCAACGTGGTGCGCGTGCCGCGCAAGGGCAGGCTGCTGGATGCGCACACGGTGGAATGCAGCGATGGCATCCGCATCAGTGGGGAACACGTGCTGCTCGCCACCGGTGCCCACCCGCAACGCCCGGACATTCCCGGCGCCGAACTGGGGTCGGTGTCGGACGACTTCTTCAACCTCTGCGGCGCCCCCGGCCGCGTGGCGATCGTCGGTGGCGGTTACATCGCCGTGGAACTGGCCGGCCTGCTGCAGGCACTGGGCAGCCGCGTGACGTTGCTGGTGCGCGGCGAACGCCTGCTGGAGCGCTTCGACGCCGAGCTGACCGCACAGTTGGCCGAGAACCTGCGCCATCAGGGCGTGCAGCTGCACTTCAATTACCGGCTGCGCGAACTGCGGCGCGAGGGCGATGATCTCATTGCCTACGGCCACGACGGCCCGGCCGAACCGCGCTTCGACCAGGTGTTCTTCGCGACCGGTCGACGTGGCAACAGTGCCGGGTTGGGACTGGAGGCACTGGGCATCGTGGTCGGTGACAAGGGCGAGGTCGAGGTTGACGACTGGCAGACCACGGCGGTGCCCAGCGTTCACGCCGTGGGCGATATCGCGGGCAAGGTGGGCCTGACCCCGGTGGCCATCGCCGCCGCCCGCAAGCTGATGGACCGCCTGTTCGGCGGACAGCCGCAGGCGAAGATGGATTACCAGAACATCGCAAGCGTGGTGTTCTCGCACCCGGCACTGGGCGCGGTGGGCTTGAGCGAAGAAGAGGCGCGCGCCCGCCACGATGACGTGCGCATCTACCGCACCAATTTCCGACCGATGCTGCAGGCGCTGGCCGACGGCACCCAGCGCAGCCTGTTCAAACTGGTTTGCGTGGGCGAAGAGGAGCGGGTGGTAGGCGTACACCTGCTCGGCGAATCGGCCGACGAGATCCTGCAGGGTTTCGCGGTCGCGGTGAAAATGGGCGTCACCAAGGCCCAGCTCGACGACACCGTCGCCATCCATCCGACATCGTCGGAAGAGGTGGTGTTGATGCGCTGAGGCGTATCAACACCCCCTGGGTAGCTGCCGACCGTTGGTCGGTAGACAGCCGCTGATGCGACAATGCGTGGGATGTCGCACGCGCTTCCCACCTCCTCCCCACGCCTTGCCACCTCCGGCATCCTGCTCGCCGCCGTCGGCGCGGTAGCCGCCTCCGGCAAGGCCGTGATCGTCAAACTGGCCTATCGCCACGGCGTGGACGCTACCACGCTGCTGGCATTGCGCATGCTGATGGCGTTCCCGTTGTTCGCATTGCTCGCAGTGTGGTCGGCCCGCCGCGCCACCGCCTTGTCCTGGGCCGACCGGGGCCGGGTGGTGTGGCTGGGCTTCACCGGCTACTACCTTTCCAGCCTGCTCGACTTCCAGGGACTGCAGTACATCAGCGTGACCCTTGAACGGCTGATCCTGTACCTCAATCCCACCCTGGTGCTGCTGATCAGCCTGGTGCTGCTGAAAAAGAAGCCCGGACGCTGGCAGGTGGCCGCGCTGGTACTCAGCTATCTCGGCGTGCTGCTGGCCTTCGGCCACGACCTGCAGCTGGAAGGCGGGCGCATCGTGCTGGGCAGTGCGCTGGTGTTCGCCAGCGCGCTCAGCTACGCGCTGTACCTGTTCGGCAGCGGCCAGGTGGTGGCGCGGATCGGCGCGATCCGGCTCACCGCCTATGCCAGCTGCGTGGCCTGCGTGTTGTGCGTGCTGCACTTCGCGGTCCTGCACCCGCTGCCGGTGCTGTTCCAGCAGCCGGTGCCGGTGTACTGGCTGTCGCTGGTCAACGCGACGGTCTGCACGGTGCTGCCGGTGCTGGCGATCATGCTGGCGGTGAAGCGGATCGGCTCGTCGCTGGCCGCGCAGGTGGGTATGCTCGGGCCGGTATCCACCATCGTGATGAGTCTATGGCTGCTCGACGAACCCATGGGCCCCTGGCAGATCCTGGGGACGGCGCTGGTGCTGGTCGGCGTGCTGCTGGTCAGCCGCGTGCGCGCNTGAAGAAANCCGCGTCGCCGGCCGACGACGCGGTGGACGCTGCCGCGCAGGCGCGCGAGCGCATCCTGGCGGTGATCCGGGCCATTCCGCGCGGGCAGGTGATGGGCTACGGCCAGGTGGCTGCCAAGGCGGGACTGCCGGGCCGGGCACGGTTGACCGCGCGGGTGCTGGGCATGAACGACGATCCGGACCTGCCCTGGCATCGGGTGCTGCGCTCGGACGGGCGGATCGCGATGCCGGAAGGCTCGCGCGGCTGGCGCGAGCAGAACCAGCGGCTGCGCGCCGAAGGGGTGGTGATGGAGCGCGGGCGGGTCAAGCACATGCCGCGTGGCAGCGGCGATGACCTGGACGCGGCGGTGTGGGGACCGGGCTAGCCCGTTATGATGGGCGCGGTTCCAAAGGATGCCCCCATGTTCCCGCGACTGCCCACCGTCACCAAGGCACTGTTGATCGCCAACATCGTGCTGTTCCTGCTGCAGCAGCCGTTCCTGCTCGGCAACGGCACGTTCGAGCCGTTCATGCTGCAACCGCTGCGCGGTGGCTTCGACCCGTTCTCGCCGGGTGGCAATTTCCAGCCGTGGCAGCTGCTGACCTATGGGTTCCTGCATGGCAGCTTCGGGCACCTGTTCTTCAACATGCTGGCGCTCTTCATGTTCGGTGCGCCGCTGGAGCAGACCTGGGGCGAGAAGCGCTTCCTGACCTACTACCTGGTGTGCGTGGCCGGTGCCGGCCTGTGCCAGCTGGCCGTGGGCGCGATGATCGCCGACCCGGCCACCGTGCTGGGCGCATCCGGCGGCGTATTCGGCCTGTTGCTGGCCTACGGCATGCTGTTCCCCAACCAGCGCGTGATGCTGCTGTTCCCGCCCATTCCGATGAAGGCGCGCACCTTCGTCATCGTGTTCGGCGTGATGGAACTGGTGCTCGGCGCCACCGGTTGGCAACCGGGCGTGGCCCACTTCGCCCACCTGGGCGGCATGTTGTTCGGCTGGCTGCTGATCCGCTACTGGCGGGGGCAGCCGCCATTCAACCGGCGCCCGCCGGGTGGCCCGAAGCGGCCCAACCACCTGCGCAGCGTGAAGTAACTGCGCGACGTTCGCGCCGCCGCCAGCCTGTATCGGCAGGTGTTGGGCAGTGCCTACGATGCGCTGCCTGCGCAGGTGCAGGCGCTGCACGACACTTCGGGGGAGCATCGCTGGAGCGGTACGGCGCAGGTGAGTCGTGGCACCGGGTTGGTGTCACGCCTGGTGGCGGCGGTGATCGGTTTTCCGAAAGCGGGCGCCGATGTACCGGTCACCGTGACCTTCATGCCGGAGCAGGGCATCGAGCGCTGGACGCGTGACTTTGGCGGTCGCCGGTTCACCTCGTGGCAACGGCGCGGGGCAGGGCGCAACGATGCGCTGCTGGTGGAGCGCTTCGGGGTGATCGAGGTCGCGTTGGCGCTGGTGGTGGAAGGCGAACGGTTGCTGCTGGTGCCGCGGCGGTGGTCCTGCCTGGGCGTGCCGCTGCCGAAGGCGCTGCTGCCCAGGGGCACCACGTTCGAAACCGAAGTGGACGGCCGGTTCGTGTTCAATGTGGAGATCGCCGCACCCGGGGTGGGGTTGATCGTGAATTACCGGGGCTGGCTGCAGCCCGACGCGTAGGGCCACGCCCTGCGTGGCTTTGCGGTGCGTGGCGAAGTGCAGCCACGCAGGGCGCGGCTCTACGTGCATGAAAAAGGGCGCCCCTGGGGGCGCCCTCATTCAATCCATCAACGTTTCGCTCAGCGCCAGATCTTGATCTGGTCGCTGTCCACGCGCTGCATCGGCTGTCCCGGCTTGCAGCTGAAGGTGGCACCGAAGGCGGGNAGGTTGGACAGCGGCACGTTGGTGCGCCACTTGCCCGGGGCCAGCGTGTCCGCGGTCANCCGCTGCGCGGCTTCGCCCGGCGAGAGCTGCTGCGGCCACAGGCTGGCCCAGGCGCGGAAGAAGCCCTGCTGCGCGGCCGGCTTGGCGGCNGGTTCGGCCGACTGGTAGGCCGCCCATGCCAGTTCCACGCCGGCCAGATCGGCCAGGTTCTCTTCGCGGGTCAGTTCGCCATTGACCTTGGCCCCCTTCACGCCGGGGAAGTCCAGGCTGCTGTACTGCGCAGCCACGCGGTTGCCCAGCAGGTTCCAGGCGGTCTTGTCGGCCGGGGTCCACCAGCTGCGCAGTTCGCCCTTGGAATCGACCAGGGCACCCTTGGCATCGATCGCACGGTTCAGTTCGTGGGCAACCAGCGCGCCGAAGCTGCCGTACTTGTCGGCGTTGTCGGCCTTGGCATTGAACACCGGACCCTGCAGCACGGCGGCGGTGACGATCAGGCGGTTCTGCGCGATGTCATAGGCCAGTGCCGGCTGCTGCGGCAACACATCCCAGCGGCGGTCGGCGTTGCCTTTGCCGATGCGCTTCATTTCTTCGCGATGGCGCCAGGTGGAGGCGATCAGCATGTTGCCGCCGAAGCTGCCACGGCCCATCGGCTGCACGCTGTAATCGAGGTCGCGCAGCGGCGTGCCGATCTCGATCTTCAGCGCGGCCAGCTTGGCCTGTGCTTCGGTTTTGGCTTCCGGGCTCAGCCAGCCGCTGGCCTTGACCGCCTCGATCTGGGTTTCGCGGATCTTGTCGACGATCACGGCGGCCTGGCGGCGATCGTCGGCCGACAGGTAACGTGCGGCATATTCACGGCCGACCATCGGGCCGGCGGCCACGTTCATCGCATCCAGCACCTGCTCCCAGCGGGCCGGGGCGATGGTTTCGCCACGGATCACGCGGCCNCGGAATTCAAACTCCGCNTCGCGGTAGGCCTTNGACAGGTAGGGGGCCATGGCATCGCCCACGCGCCAGCGCAGATAGGCCTTCCACTGGTCCGGCTTGATCCGGGTGACCATGCCGTCGAGCGCCTTGAACAGCTCCGGGTCGGACAGCGAGACCAGGTCGTCGTTGACGCCCTGCGCCTTCAGGAACGCATCCAGCTGCAGGTTGCGGAAGCGGCTGTTGAGTTCCTTGGTGGAAATCGGCGCGTAGTTGTTGAACGGATTGTTGATGCCGGCCAGCGACTGCGCATTGCGCGCCAGCTCGGTTTCCAGCGCGATCACCGCCTGCGATTCGGCCTCCAGCTTGTCGGCCGGGGTGCCGGTCAGGGCCAGGATCTGCTTCACGTACGCACGGTAACGGCCCATCAGCGCCACGGTATCGGCGTCGGTGCGGGTGTAGAAGGCCGGGTCGGGCAGGCCCATGCCGCCCTGCATGAAGTAGCCGATGTGGCGATCCAGCGCCTTCAGGTCCACGTCCGGGGCGAAGTTGAAGGCCACCGGGATGCCGACCTGGTGCAGCGCGGCAATCGAGGCCGGCACATCCTTGGCCTTCTTGATGGCGTTGATGCGGGTCAGCAGCGGCGCGATCGGGGCCGAGCCGTCGGCTTCCACGGCCGCTTCATCCAGGCCGCTGGCCCAGAAGTCGCCCAGCAGCTTCTGCACGTTGCCCTGCGGTGCCTTCATCGCGCCATCCAGCAGCTCGCGCTGCTGCACGCGGGTACGCTCGGCGAGCTGGCCGATGGCGGTGGTGGCACCGGTCTGCGGCACCGGGTTGGCCTTCAGCCAGCCGGCATTGGTGGCGTCATGGAAGTCGCTGCACTGCGCGCTCACGGCGGGCGCACGGCTGGCGGCCTTCTTCTTCGGGGCGGCGGAGGCGTCGGTGACGACCAGGGTGGCCAGGCCCAGGCCGAGGGCGATGGCAAGCGGACGAAGGTTGGGCATGCGAAGCGAATCCAGGAGGATTGAAGACCGCGGAACTATAGCAAGCCCGCATGAAAACGCGGCATTCACCGACGCCGACGGTAGCCCCGGCCGTTGGCCGGCAACCGGGCAAACAAAAAGGCCCGGGAAAATCCCGGGCCTTTCTGCATCACGCCACCGCGTGAACGATTACCAGATCACCACCTGCTTGTCGCCGGCGCGCACCATCGGCGTACCCGGCTTGCACTCGAACGCGGCCGCGAAGGTCGGCAGGTTCGACGGCGCGCCCATGGCACGGAACGCAGCCGGGGCGTGCGGATCGGTGGCCAGGCGGACCTTGGCGTTTTCCGGGGTGTACTTGGTGCGCCACACGGTGGCCCAGTTGAAGAAGAAGCGCTGGTCGCGGCTGAAGCCGTCCACCTTCGGGTCTTCCTTGCCGGCGCTGGCCTTCTGCAGGGCGTCGTAGGCGGTGGCCAGGCCGCCCAGGTCGGCGATGTTCTCGCCCAGGGTCAGCTTGCCGTTGACCGCCTGGTCGCCGACCTTGTAGCCGTCGAACTGGTTCACCAGCTTGCCGGTCAGCCCGCTGAAGTTCTTGGTGTCCGCATCGGTCCACCAGTTCTCGAAGTTGCCGGTCGGCCCGAAGCGGCTGCCCTGGTCGTCGTAGCCGTGGGTCATTTCGTGGCCGATCACCGCACCGATGCCGCCGTAGTTCAGCGCGTCGTCGGCCTTCGGGTCGAAGAACGGCGGCTGCAGGATGGCGGCCGGGAAAACGATCTCGTTCTGCAGCGGGTTGTAGTAGGCGTTGACCGTCTGCGGGGTCATGCCCCACTCGGTCTTGTCCACCGGCTTGCCGATCTTGCCCAGCGCGAACTTGTAGTTGAATTCGTTGGCCGCGCGCACGTTGCCGAAGTAGCTGTCACGGCCGGTGCTCAGGCCGCTCCAGTCGCGCCACTTGTCCGGGTAGCCGATCTTCGGGGTGAAGGTTTCCCACTTGGCGATCGCCTTGGCCTTGGTCTCATCGCTCATCCAGGTCAGGCCCTGGATGCGCTCCTTGAGCGCGGCGGCCAGGTTCTTGACCAGCTCTTCCATCTTGGCCTTCGACTCGGGCGAGAAGGCGACCTTGACGTACAGCTGGCCGAAGGCTTCACCGGCATCGTTTTCGATGGTGCCCAGCACGCGCTTCCAGCGCGGCTTCATTTCCTTCTGCCCGTTGAGGGTCTTGCCGTAGAACTCGTAGTTCTCCTGGGCGAAGGCGTCAGCCAGGAACGGCGACGCCGAATCCACGGTGTGGAAGCGCAGGTACGAACGCCACACCGACGGGTCGGTGTCGCCCAGCGCCTTGCTGACTTCCTGGTGGAAGCTGGGGATGGCCAGCGAGAACTTCTCCGGCGCGGCAATGCCCTGCGCTTCGAAGAACCGGCTCCAGCTGAAGTTCGGGGTCAGCTTGTCGGCGTCGGCCACGGTGACCGGGTTGTAGTACAGCGAGACATCGCGCGAGAGCTGCTCGCTGGACTTGGAGGCCTTGGCCAGGCGGGTTTCGAACTTGACCACGTCCGCNGCCTGCTTGGCGGCGTCGGCAGCGGCNACGCCGGACAGTTCCAGCACCTTGGCCACGTGCGCCTGGTAGGCCTTGAGCTTGTCGGCGTTCTTGGCGTCGGTGTAGTACGTNGTGTCCGGCAGNCCCAGGCCGCCCTGGCTGGCGTANGCCATGTTCATGCTGGAGTTCTTGAAGTCCGCTTCCGGACCGAACCCGAACAGCACGTTTTCGCCCTTGGCGGCGGTGGTGCGCAGGTAGTTGGCGATGGCGTCCTTGTCCTGCAGGCCGTCGATGGCNGCCAGGTCNGCCTTGATCGGCTCGATGCCCTGCGCGTTGATCTTGGCTTCGTCCATGCCGGTGGCCCAGAAGTCGCCGACGATCTTTTCGATGCCGGTCGGGTTCTTCACCGCTGCGACCTGTTCGGCCAACTGGTGCTGCACGGCGACCGAGCGCTCGTCCAGGATGGTGAAGGCGCCCCAGCTGGTGCGGTCGCCCGGGATTTCATTGGCGGCCAGCCACTTGCTGTTCACGTAATCGCCGAACGCGGTGCAGGCGTCCAGGCTCTTGTCCAGGTCGGACGGGTGGAAGGCGTTGTAGGCCGGCAGCTTGGCTTCGTCGAGCTTGAACTCGGTGGCGGCCGGGGCGGCGGCGGTCGGGGTGGCGGTGGAGGCCGCGCTGTCCGTAGCCGGGGTTTCGTTCTTGCCGCAGCCGACCAGCGCGGCCGAAACGGCCAGGGTCAGCAGGACAATCTTGGGAGTACGAGAGATCACTAGTATGGCCTCCGGGCCGAAGAATCTTTCAGGAAGGCCCCCTGATGGGGGCCGTGGGCCAGACGATACGCCGCTGGCCCGGCCTGCAAGGGTGTCGAAGGTCATGTATACAGCCAGCATGGACACTTCAACGACGCGTGCTTGGGATGCAGTCATCATCGGCGGCGGGCACAACGGCCTGGTCTGCGCGGCCTACCTGGCCCGGGCCGGGCAGCGGGTGCTGGTGCTGGAACGGCGG
>Ga0055528_1000869_pt1 | contig 20476 bp, 19 predicted proteins | sample AraplaCol_mMS_r2_2_FD_55006 | JGI IMG/M metagenome (GOLD analysis project Ga0055528, IMG submission 55006) | Arabidopsis root microbial communities from North Carolina, USA - plate scrape MF_Col_mMS_r2 | ecosystem: Host-associated > Plants > Roots > Endosphere | place: USA: North Carolina...
GTAAATGCAGCAACGCTCGATAAACCAACCATCCATTTTGTCCATTTATTAGCTGCCATTGATATGCTCCTTTTATCTTTCATATTTTGCAACTGAACACTGAAGAAAAACTGCAGTGGAAGGTAACATTCATCGTTCAATTGTTATAGTTCAATATAGACAGAAAAAATGAAAAAATAGTGAAATAGATNTAGGTTGGATTATTTTTGTAGGANATTCAGTGAATTATTAGATTAAAAAAGGGTTGTTCTTTTTAGAACAACCCTTTTTTAATCAGCGATAAATCTTACTAATTGATACGTAATAAACCGTTAACTGCACAAGAGAAAGAAGCAAAAGAACGGCAATGGGATAGAAGCTAAAAGAATTAGGCAACAGCGGATAAAAAGCTATTAATATAGCACCTATAGGAATAGAAAATAGGAGAAAAACAAAGGCTTTTTTACAAGCTTCTGCTGTTATCATCTTTTCACGTTCATCTTCTTCTGCAAATTCAAAAGGAAATAATAAAGGCGAAACGTTCTTCGTCTTTTTACGCGCGCGGTAGTAAAAAAATGAGACAATTAAAAGGACAATTAAAGAAGCAAAAGAGCCTATAGACATAGTAATTTCCCACGGGGGTTCAGGGTCGGTCATAACTTCACTAAATTGAATATTTAGGCTTAAAAAATCATATAAAAACCACCCTACGCATAACAGAGACACTACATTCAATAAATAAGATTTAATAACATTACTCAATATTTTTCTCCTCCTTTTGAAGTCTAAAAACATCTTCCATTTTTAATTGAAAGACATCACAAATTGTTAAACCAAGTAGTAGGGAGGGAACGTAATTTCCCTTTTCAATAGCTGCAATGGTTTGGCGAGTGGCTCCAACTTTTTCAGCTAAATCTCCTTGCGTATATCCATGTTTAGCTCTAAGCTCTTTTACGTGATTAATAAGAGTCAATATGATCACCCGCTGCCTTTTTAATAAATTTGTTAAGTTGATTTAACATTATGTAAAGTTAATTTAACACCAATTGGATGATTTTTCAATAAGTAATGGATAAAAAATACAAAAAAGATCCTAGAAGAATTCTTCAGGATCTTTTTTGTTAATAAATTTCTTTAATGCCAGACAAACGAATGGAAAAAATGTTTTGTTTTTCATCTCGTAGGGAGAGGGTTTGGTCGGTTAGGTTTAAATTTTGGATTTTTCCTTTGAAGGTTTGAAGCAGGCCATTTTCGTAATAATTCACGGTTACATGTTTGTTTTTCTTTANCGCTTTTAAAATCATTTATTCATCTCCTTTCATGTGTGCATCTGTTATGAAAAGAAAGCTGTGGCTTAAGCATAGGAATTTGGAGAATGCTCAAGGCAGAATTATTATTATACAGCAAGATGAGAATAGTTTGTAGATAAATTGTGAAAAAATGCACAAGTTTGCAGTACGGGTGTTGCAACAGAATACAGTATATGAGGGGAGAAGGGGTTTTATGATAAAAAAAGGTGATTTTAGTTTATTTATTTGTGGGTATTAGGTAAACTAGTAGATGAATTTAAAGAATCTATCTATAGTTGTGAAGGCTAGGATTTCATTTAATTTTCATTTTCTATGAGTATAATGATAAAGGTTTTCTATATGTTCTTTGTGAATCTACTCATAAACTAATCGAGAAAGGAAAATCAAAATGAAGCGAATCGTTTCTAAGCCGCTGCACTATTTCATATTAGCCGCTGTTTTAATGTGGATAAAGTCGTACGTGGCTTATAAAACTGAATTTAACTTAGGCGTAAGCGGCGTAATGCAGCAAATACTGCTGTTCATAAACCCTGTGAGTTCAGTGCTGATTTTTTTAGGAATCGGCTTATTTTTTAAAGGAAAGAAAGCAGGAGCTTGGATTCTTGCAGGCAGTTTCATTATGACGCTGCTGTTATACAGCAACATTCTCTATTATCGTTTTTTTAACGATTTTGTAACGCTTCCTACACTATTGCAGACAAGTAATGCGGGAAGTATGGGCGGAAGCATTATGGATTTATTAAAAGCACATGATGTTTTTTATTTTGTTGATTTTATTATTTATTTTTTCTTCTTTTTTAGTAAAAAAATTGACTGGCATAATGAAAAAGTATCGGTTAAGAATGCTGTAACTATTCTTTCTTTAGGATTCATGGTCTTTTCTGTCAACTTAACATTAGCAGAAATTGATCGCCCGCAGCTTCTATCTCGAACTTTTGACCGCAATTATTTAGTAAAGTATCTAGGCGCCTATAATTATACGATGTATGACGGTGTTCAAACTGCTCAAAACTCTAAACAGCGAGCTTTTGCAAGCAGCAATGATTTAACAAACGTCGTTAATTTTAAAAACAGTCANTATGCGGANCCTAATTCCGTTTATTTTGGAAAAGCTAAAGGGAAAAATATTATTAAAATTCATTTGGAATCATTTCAGTCTTTTTTAATTGATTACAAATTAAATGGCCAGGAAGTGACACCTTTCTTAAATTCGTTGGCCCATGGAAATGACTTTACGTATTTTGATAACTTCTTTCATCAAACAGGACAAGGAAAAACATCAGATGCTGAGCTGATGATGGACAACTCTCTATACGGCCTTCCTCAAGGTTCTGCCTTTGTACTGAAAGGAAGCAATACGTATCAGGCAGCACCAGCTATTTTAGATCAAAAAGCTGGCTATACGAGCGCTGTGCTGCACGGAGACTATAAGACGTTTTGGAACCGTAACGAAATTTACAAGCAGTTCGGTGTGGATAAGTTCTTTGATGCAAGTTATTACAATATGACGGGTGAAAATAAAATTAATTATGGCTTAAAAGACAAACCGTTCTTTAAAGAATCTGTTCCAATGCTGCAGTCTTTACCACAGCCGTTCTATGCGCATTTAATTACGTTAACAAATCATTTTCCATTTTTACTTGGAAACAATGAGGCAAGCATACAGCCGGCTAACACGGGCGATGCAACAGTTGACCGTTATTTCCAAACGGCTCGTTATTTAGACGAATCATTGCAATCTTTCTTCCAAGAACTGAAAGCTTCTGGGCTTTATGATAATTCTGTGATTATGATTTATGGAGATCACTACGGTATTTCTGAAAATCATAATGCGGCAATGGAAAAAGTAATGGGAAAAGAAATTACGCCTTATGAAAATGCTCAGCTGCAGCGTGTACCTCTATTCATTCACGTTCCTGGAGTGAAAGGCGGAGTTAATCATACGTACGGTGGAGAAATTGACGTTGTGCCAACTCTTCTTCATTTAGTAGGGATTGACAGCAAAGAGTTTATCCAATTTGGCACAGATTTATTTTCTAAGGATCATGATGATGTAGTGGCATTCCGCAATGGCAACTACGTATCTCCGAAATATACATTAGTGGATGGAACGTATTATGATTCTAAGACGGGCCAAGCGCTTAAAGAAAATAATCAAATGAAAGCTTATAAACAGAAGGTAGCGAAAGAACTGGAATTATCTGATCAAGTGCTTTATGGAGACTTACTTCGTTTCCACAAGCTGAAGGATTTCCAAACAGTCGACCCTTCGAAATATATGTACGGGAAAGAAGAAACAGAAACATCAGCTAAATAAAGCTAAAATCAAAAGAACATGATGACTTCTGCAAAGCAGAATGAACATCATGTTCTTTTTTACTGTAAACTATTCATCAATAAATTTCTTTAATTCCCGATAAGCGAATAGAGAAAGTATTTTGCTGTTCATCTTTTAATGAAAGCGTTTGGTCTGTTAAATCTAGGCGCTGTACTTTTCCTTTAAACGTTTGAAGCAAACCGTTTTTATAATAGTTAATTGTAACGGCCCCGTTTTTTCTTAATGCTTTTAAAATCATTTTCAAAACTCCTTCCATATTTAAAATGTGTATGATTAACGAGCTGTAACATTCATTTTCATTTGCATATTTTTATTATACACAAAAATAGAAAGCGTTTTCACTTAAAGTTTGAACACTTTGTGAAAACTTTAACAGAGAATGTGACAAATACATACAGAAACTGATTTATTTGTCGTATTCATCATAAAACACATTTATGAAAGGAGTGTTAAGAACGTGTTAAAACTTTATGGATGGAAGAATATTATAAAATATCGTTTGAAATGTCGTAGTGAATCCATTCATCGTTCGTTACATTTCCGCCCATTTTTCTGTAAAGCATTTGGGCTCTTGTATTATCATAAGCCGTTTCCCAAGACATAGCTGCATACTGATGTTCTTTTGTATACTGATGACTGGCCGAAAATAACTTTTCTCCAATTTTTTGTCCTCTTGCTTTTTCAGTAACGTACAAGTCATTTAAGATCGCTACAGGCTTTACACGCGTGGTGCTAAATGTAAAATAAAGCGTCGAAAACCCTACTGCCTCGTCATTTTGAGTCGCGATAAACTGAACGCCAGCATCCGGATGGTGAAACAAGTGATTAATTAAATTTCTCAGCTGCTTTTTGGTAGGCTGAGGGCGCTTGTAAAAATCAACAATGTATTCGTTCATTAATGAAATAAGTGCTTCCATGTCAGCGGCATTAGCTTGACGAATTGTAATAGTAGTCATTAAATCTTCTCCTTTTTAATCAGATGATCTACACTTATAGTAAAAGAAATGTATCCCCTCTAAAAGAGCCAGATTTGAAAAATAAAATAGGGACAGATGAAAGGAGCTAGCGTGAAGTTCACACCTTTATTAAACCGCAAAGATGATATGCCTTTGTATCACCAGCTATATGAATATATAAAAAAAGAAATTGTATCCAGCAGGGTTGAAGTAAATGACAAACTGCCGTCTATCCGGTCTCTTGCTGATTACTTGAATGTAAGTCGAAATACTGTAGATATGGCCTATCAGCAGCTTTTAGCTGAAGGATATGTAGAAAGCAGGCCCAAAAGTGGACTGTACGTAACGAATACACAGTTTGATTTACTGCAAACAGATAAAAAGCCGACTGTATTTTTACACCCTCACTCAGAAACAAAGTTGTGTACCTATGATTTTCGGTATGGAAAAGTTGATAGCCGTTTGTTTCCCTTGAATGAGTGGAAAAAACGATACAATGAAAGTCTTCAAACTTATAGAGAAACGCTGTTCACGTACCAAGAAAGTCAAGGAGAAGAATCACTGCGAGAAGAAATTGCGACGTACCTTTATCAGTCAAGAGGAGTGGTTTGTTCAAAACATCAAATTATTATTGGAGCAGGTACGCAGCAATCACTCAGTTTATTAGCGCAGATGTTAAAGCAAAGCATCAGAGATATTGCCTTTGAAAATCCTTGTTATGACGGGGCTAGCTTTGTATTTAAGCAGCATGGATTTTCCTTAAAACCCGTGTCGCTTAATAACAAAGGTATAAACATCCAAGAGCTTTATGATAGCCTAGCACGAGCTGTTTATGTCACACCATCTCATCAGTTTCCATACGGAATGATCATGCCTGTTTCAAGAAGAATAGAGCTTCTTAAATGGGCGAATGACCGCAACGGGTTTATTATTGAAGATGATTATGACGGAGAATTTCGTTATAAAGGCTCTCCCATCCCTTCATTGCAAAGCTTAGACACTAAGGGTCGCGTCATTTATACGGGTACATTTTCAAAATCTTTTATGCCTTCTTTAAGAATCAGCTACCTTGTACTACCTGAAGTTCTTCTAAAAGAATATCATGAACGTTTCTCTTTATACGAGCAAGCTGTTCCAACTCTCCATCAACAGACGCTCGGGCTGATAATGAAAAATGGAGAGTGGAGTAAGCATTTAAGAAGAGTGAGAACTGCTTATCAACTGAAACACGGTACTCTTTTAGCAGCTTTACAGAAGGGGTTTAACAAAAACATCACGGTGTCAGGAGAATCTGCAGGTTTGCATATACTTGTACGCGTGCACAACGATATGAACGAACAGCAATTAATTAACGCAGCTCGAAAGCAAGATGTCTCCGTCTACGGTACCTCTCGTTATTGGCTTACGGAAGTACCTAAACAAAAGCCTCATATTTTGTTAGGCTTCGGAAGTTTNGGGAGAGAAGAAATAGAAGAAGGAATAAAACGATTAAAAAANGCTTGGTTATAAATCCATGCTCGTTTTTTCGGTTTCTTGACAAAAGTTGCCTAGTCCTTTAGACTTTTTTGCATATATTTTAAATTATCTGAAAGGAGGATAGGGTAATCGAAGCTAACTGCTAGTGGACAACCCTAGATTAAACAATGAATCCTATCCAACAAATTTTACATACATTCCCTGTGATTGTACTAGATGGTGCAATGGCAACTGAACTTGAAAGATATGGCTGTGATTTAAACGACAGCTTATGGTCTGCAAAAGTGTTGATGGAGCAGCCGGAACTGATTAAGAGAGTCCACCAAGATTACTTTGCAGCGGGAGCTGACTGTGCAATTACAGCAAGTTATCAAAGTACATTTGAAGGTTTTGCTAAACGTGGTTTGAGTGAAGCAGAGGCTCGCGAGTTAATTCAAGCATCTGTAAAAATTGCGGCTGAAGCAAGAGATGAATTTTGGCAGCAAGAAGAGAATCGTCGTAATCGTCCAAAACCAATTGTCGCCGCTTCGGTAGGGCCTTACGGAGCATTTTTAGCAAACGGATCGGAATATACTGGACAGTATGACGTAACAGAAGAAGAGTTAATGGAATTTCATCGTCCTCGTATGAAAGCATTAATTGAAGCAGGAGCGGACGTGTTAGCTTGTGAAACCATTCCTAATGTAATGGAAGCAAGAGCCATTGCGAGGCTGCTAGAAGAGTTTGAAGGAGCGTACGCATGGATTACGTTCAGCGCAAAAGATGANCTGCACATTAGCAGCGGAACATTAATCTCGGAGTGTGCACGCTANCTGGATTCNTATGAGCAAGTAGCGGCNCTTGGAGTTAACTGTACGCCGCCTCAATATATTTCTTCACTTATTAAAGAAATTAAATCTCAAACGGATAAGCCNGTCATTGTGTATCCAAATTCAGGGGAGCATTATGATGCTGAATCTAAAACATGGAACGGGACATCTGCNGGCGAAACGTATGGCTGCAGCGCTCACAGCTGGTATGAAGCAGGTGCTCAGTTAATCGGAGGGTGCTGTCGTACAACTCCAGATGATATCAAAGGCATTACAAAATGGGCTAGAAAATAACAGATTGAAAGAAAGAGAATGTGAGAAAAGTGTTTCGCTAACGTTAAACACGAACGATCTATCAAAAATAGATAGTTCGTGTTTTTTATGGTCATGGTGAACGTAGGTTTCGTGTGCGCAGGTCCTTCTAGCTGTTGGTTAGAGGGCAAGGCGAAGACTCCCGCGGAAAGCGGAGCCTTGCACGGAAATCAACAGCGGTGTCACAAGCAGTTCAGCTCATTTATTCCCATTTTCCGTCTGTAGATTGGATTCATTTTATTATGTCCCAACCTTTTTTTTCTGTAAAATAAAAGAATACAAGTTGAAAAATCTTTATTTGAACGAAAGAAGGGATGATGAAAGTGAAAGATATTAAAAATATTTATTGTGTAGGCCGGAACTACGCACTGCATGCAAAAGAATTACATAATGATATTCCAACATCACCTTTTTTATTTTCCAAACCTACTCACGCTCTCGTTGAAGCAGCTGGACAATCAATTACTCTTCCTAGCGACCAAGGAGAGGTGCACTTTGAAACTGAACTGATTCTTCATATTGGACAATCTTACAAAGAGGGCATAACAGTGGATGAACTTGTTGACGAGATGACGATTGGATTAGACTTGACGCTTCGAGACGTGCAGAGCGAATTAAAACAAAAAAAGCACCCTTGGCTGCTTGCAAAAGGATTCAAACATTCAGCGGTCGTGGGAAACTTTATTCCATTTGAAGGAGTAGAAGCATCTAAGAAGAAAGACTTTTCGCTAGTGAAAAACAATGAACGCGTGCAGCTGGGGAATATTAAAAATTTGATTTTTGACTTACAAACGATTATTGATTTTACAGGAAAACATTTTGGTCTTGATAAAGGAGATCTTATTTTTACAGGGACACCTGAGGGAGTAGGTCCGCTTTCTCATCATGATGAGCTTTCACTTAAATGGGGACAGCAAGAGCTTGGTTCCTGCATCATTTCCTTTCGTTAACAAAAAGAGGCTGGGACAAAAGTAGTTTAGTTGAAGGAAGATCCGAACGATGAATCGAGATTCTTGATAGAGAATCCAACTCGTTCGGATTTTTTATTGTGATGGTGAACGTAGATTATATATTTGCTTCTAGCTGTCGATTAGAGGGCAAAGCGAAGACTCCTGCGGGGGAAGTGGAATGGATGAGACCCTGCAGGAGCGTAAGCGACGAGGATGCTCAGCGGCCGCCCTCGGAAAGCGAAGTCTTGCACGGAAATCAACAGCGGCGTACCACGCAGTCCAAATCATTTATCCCATTTGTTCGTATTTAGATTGTCTTGATTTCGTTATGCCTCAATCTCTTTTTTTTGCGAAGTCTTAATTTTTTAGCCTTCAGAATGAATTTAATACCCAATGGGAAAGCTGTTTCTATCTCCTGTAGAAAACGAGGTCCTCAGCATGGTGCTCTTAATCCTTACAACGGTGATTTCTATTTTGAGCGTACTAGTTATGCCAAAACGTATCAGCTGGATAGAAATGTACACAACTTCTTTGTTTGTCATGTTTTTAGGATCAGTAGCAGATGTATATCTTGATGTTAAATATAATCTTTATGGATTCTTTACAAAAGGAGTACCCAAACAGAAGTGTTTTATTATAACGAATGGAAGACGCTATACTCATTTTTTTGCTATCCTTTTCTTTATATAGCAATGGTTTTAAATTTAAAAATGATACGCAGGCTTCAGATTATCGATAAACAAAAATAGAAATAAAAAAAAGTAATGATAAATCATAAAAAAATGATATTTTATTAATGGCTACATATGTAATATAGTAAAAATAGAAAATAAACGAAGCAGCATATAAGCAGGGTTAAAAAACATCAAAACGGGAATCTTGACATTAACTTCATGTTTTTAACCATGTATTGTGAATGAATATACTTATTGCTAAATAATATGTTGTAGAAGGAATTTAGCAAAGGAGGCAAGAAGATGTTTAAGCGTAGTGAAAAAATCCAAATTCATGGCGTAACATTTCATGGAGTCATGAGTGCGAAGCAAAAAGCCGTCCTGCAGGAAATTGCTAATGTAACAGACGAAAAAGACTGGGATGGGCTAAAAGGTGTATATTGCTTAGGCAGTGTAAAGGTGCAAGGAAAAGATGTGCTAGGTGTGTACTATGGCCAATTTAATGATAACCTTCCAAAAGAGAAGCGCAAACTTCAGTTTGAAATTGACTATATTAAATATACAGTAACGGAATGTCCTATTGTCTTTATCGATACAACAAAAAATAAAAAGCCTCATCAATTTGCTTTTATCATTCTGCATGAATTAGGCCATCATGTGGATCGTATGACAAATGGAACGCTTTTAAAAGAAGGAAATAGAACGCAAGAAATGTTTGCTAATACGTATGCTTTAGAGAAATATTCAAAAATAGAAAAGTTCCAAACAAAGAAGTTGAAAAACATTCCATTTTTAGAGGAGTCTCTTACTCAATGGAATAAAACTCCTCATCCTGGAGCTTATTCTCTTAGAGTTCAAATTGAATAATTCACGAGAATAGTTCCTCTCTCTCCGTTTTTTATTTTCCTATCTTTTTTCCTCTTCCTTTCTTTTATCCTTCCAATGAACAAAAAGGATTTAATTACCCATAAAGTTTTAAAAGTTTTTATAGTACGAATTATTTACACTATACCCTCCTGTAAATTATGATTATTTTAAGAAAAAACAGAAAATTTTAAAGTTTTAAGGTACAACTTAATAGTGAACAAGCGATGTTGTAATCGTATAGACGAACTGGCATACATATGCGAGTCATACATACAAACGAATCGCTTCCACTGTTATGAAAGCGGATTCAAAAATAGGAGGGGTAATAATGTTAGCTATTCTTGGGTTTTTGATGGTTTGTACATTTATGTTTCTAATTATGACAAAACGATTAACGCCGCTTATTGCTTTAATGGTTATTCCAGTATTGTTTGCNATCATAGGGGGATTCACAAGTGATATTGGAGAAATGGCTTTAAATGGTGTAAAAGAATTAGCACCTACAGGCGTTATGTTAATGTTTGCTATTTTATATTTTGGAATTATGATTGATGCTGGTTTGTTTGATCCAGTTGTAGGAAGAATTTTAAAAATCGTAAAAGGTGATCCACTAAAAATCACAATTGGTACAGCTATTTTAGTTCTTATTATCTCATTAGACGGAGACGGAACAACAACATATATGATTACGCTTTCAGCGATGCTTCCGCTTTATAAAAAGCTAAACATGAAGCCGATGATTTTAGCCTGTATCGCTATTATGGGTAGTGGAGTTATGAACTTAACGCCTTGGGGCGGACCTACTGCTCGTGTGATGAGCGCATTGAAGTTAGATGCTTCACAGGTGTTTACACCACTTATTCCAGCCATGATTGGTGGAGCTGGTTGGTTATTATTCACGGCTTACTATTTCGGGAAAAAAGAGCGCCAGCGCTTAGGTGTTATTGATATTCAAGACGTNACAAATGCTCAAGTAGCTTTTGCAGAAGCAGCCGCTGCTGAAGGAATCGAGTACAAGCGTCCGAAGCTTTTATGGGTAAACTTTGCTTTAACAGCTCTATTATTAGTAGGACTTATCACAGCAGTTATGCCGCTTCAAATTCTATTTATGATTGGATTTGCAATCGCTATCATGATTAACTATCCAAATTTAGAAGTTCAAAAAGAGCGTATTACAGCACATGCTGGTAATGTACTTGCTGTTGTATCTCTTGTATTCGCAGCAGGCGTATTCACAGGCATTTTATCTGGTACAAAAATGGTAGATGCAATGGGTAATAGTTTAGTAGGATTAATTCCAGATGCGTTAGGGCCTTACATGTCTGTGATTACAGCCATCACAAGTATGCCATTTACGTTCTTTATGTCAAATGATGCTTACTACTATGGGATTTTACCAATTATTGCTCAAGCAGCTTCAGCATACGGTATTGATGCTGCAGAAATTGGCCGTGCTTCATTGATTGGTCAACCTGTTCACTTACTAAGTCCTTTAGTTGCTTCTACGTATCTATTGGTCGGTATGGCAAAAGTCGAGCTTGGTGAATTCCAGCGCTTTACTTTAAAGTGGACGATTGGAACAGCGATGGTGATGCTTTTAGTAGCTATTATTACAGGAGTTATTACGCTGTAAAGATCATGAACCTAAAAACTTATCAATTCCGCTTTTGGGATTGATAAGTTTTTTTGTCTAAAAAGCTTTTGGAATAAGGAGCGGATATACAAAAAATTTTGATAAAATAAAAGAGGAATAGAACTATAAGGTAAAGGCTAAAGGTGCGATGAAATGAAAAAATGGTTTCAAGTATCGCTGCAAACAAAAATCGTAGGTTTATCCGCAGCATTAATCATAACTGTTATTGTTCTTTTAGCGAGTATTTTCTCTTACATGCAGTTTGTAGAATCTAAAAGGCAAGCCGAGCAGCTGGCTCTTCAAGCAGCCAAATCAATATCATTTATGCCCGAAGTCAAAGCTGCTTTTCAAAAAAAACAGCCGAGTCGCTATATTCAGCCGCTTGCCGAGCAAGTGAGGGAACAAATCGGAGCAGCAAGTATTGTGGTTCAAAACCGTGAGCAAATCATCTATTCTCATTCTAATCAAAAATGGATAGGAAAGAAAAACAAAGAGCCGGTTAACGATAGAGCACTATTATTCGGCGGATATTATACGCTTGACGGAGAGGGAACCACAGGTCCTGCTATTATGGGGAAAGCGCCTATTGTCATCAGTCACGGAAAGTATACGGAGGTCGTAGGAGTAGTGACGGTTGAGTTTTTAAAGTCTCATGTTCATGCTCAGCTTATTACGCGTATTCAGCAAATTATCCTATTTTCACTAGCTGTTTTATTACTTGGTATGATCGGAGGTATTTTTTTAGCTAAAAGTATTAAAAAAGATACTCTCGGTCTTGAGCCCCATGAAATCGCTTCTTTATACCGTGAACGAAATGCGATTTTACTTTCGATAAAAGAAGGAATTATTGCTATTGATCATCAAGGCTTTATTACGATGATGAATACATCAGCTAAAAATATGCTAGGGCTACAGGCGGAATATTTACATCATCATATCATTGAAGTATTTCCTTATACGAATATGATTGAAGTGCTAGATACAGGAATAGCCCGAAGCGACCAAGAGATTTTTCTAAATGAAAAAACGTTTATCTTAAACTTAACACCTATTATTGAACATCAACGAATTGTAGGAGTGGTCGCTAGTTTTCGTGATAAGACAGAATTAAAAAGCTTAATCAATACGATTTCAGAAGTACGAANGTATTCAGAGGATTTACGAGCTCAAACGCATGAGTTTACGAATAAGCTGTATGTTTTGTCGGGTTTGCTGCAGTTAGGGCAGTACAAAGATGCATTTGAGTTTATTCAAAAAGAATCAGCCGTACACCAAACACAAAATCGTATTCTATTTGATCAGATATTAGATTCTAAAGTCCAAGCAATATTGCTTGGGAAGATTGGAAAAGCATCTGAAAAGAAAATTCACTTTTCGGTTGATTCGGAGAGTACACTCGATACGCTCCCAGAACATATTGAAATTTCTCATCTCATTATCATTATTGGGAANTTAATTGATAATGCATTTGAAGCNGTGAGTCAGCAGTCTNAAAAAGAAGTGTCGTTTTTTATTACCGATATTGGTCATGATTTAATTATTGAAGTGATGGATAACGGACCNGGTATATCAGAAGAAGTACTAAATCAAATTTTCACAAAAGGTTTTTCAACCAAAGGTACAGANAGAGGATACGGACTGGCAAATATAAAGAAAATGGTAGATGANCTTGGAGGATCTATTGAAGTGTATAATCAGCCAGAAGGAGGAGCCATTTTTTCAGTTTACCTTCCAAAAAACTGAATCATGAGAAGTAAGGGGAGAGTCGAAATGTTACGAGTCGCAATTGCAGAAGACGATTTTCGAATTGCTCAAGTTCAAGAGCGATTTTTATTAGAAGTAGATGGTGTAGAAGTTGTAGGCAAAGCGTTGAATGCAAAAGAGACGCTTGAGATGTTAAAGGAGAAGAAAGTTGATTTACTTCTTTTAGACATCTATATGCCAGATGAAATGGGAACGGATTTACTGCCAAAAATTAGAGCGCAGTTTCCACAAGTTGACGTTATCGTGGTAACGGCTGCAACAGAAAAAAACATTGTAGAAATCTGTTTGAGAAACGGCGTCGTTAATTATTTGATTAAGCCCGTTATGATGGAATCCTTCATTAATGCTATTAAACAGTATCAAGAGAAAAAGGAACTGTTTAGTACGCATGAAGAAGTTGATCAATCATTTATTGATGCGTACTTTGGACATGTCAGAACAAAGCCAAAAGCGGATAAATCTCTTCCTTCAGGTATTGATGGTATCACATTACAAAAGTCAAAAGACATTTTAAAAAGCATCAAAGGAATTACGATCGAAGAGATGGGGCAACACATGGGAGTATCTAGAACGACAGCTAGACGATATTTAGAGTATCTAGTATCAACTGGTGAATGTCACGTTGAGTATGATTATGGGATTATTGGACGGCCGGAGCGCAAGTACTATTTAGCGTAGCATTAGCCTTGAAGGATGGTATATATGATCAAAAAGCTCATGATAGTGTTTATAAGTGTATTGCTTGTTAGCTGTTCTTCTCCCTCTAAAAAAGACCGTATTGATATGGGGGAAATTGAAATTGTGGCAGCCGGTGCAAAAGGCGGAGGAGCAGATGCAACAGTAAGAGCCATTCAACAAGTGCTAACGGAAAAGAAGATTGTGAAGGTACCCGTTTCTGTTAGTAATAAAATAGGTGGGCAAGGTGAAGAAGGATGGAAATATATTAAACAGAGAAAAGAAGGGAATATTGTTTCCGGAAATTCCAGTTTGCTGATTACAAATAATTTGCTAGGGCAAAGTCAATTAACCTATAAAGACTTTACTCCGCTCGCTATTTTAACATCTGAATGGGAGGTCATCGTAGTNCCTGCTAACTCTCCTATATATAATTTAAAACAGCTCATACGCACGTTAAATCAAAGTGAATCCAGTATGAAAGTGGGAATATCACCTCGCTTAGGAAACGACGATCATTTATCGTTCATGCAGCTAAATAAAAAAGCAGGCGTAGACTCTTCCAAGCTTGAGTTCTTCGTTTACAACAGCAGTCATAAAGTGATCGATGCGCTCGTTCATCATCAGCTAGATGTAGCACCTATGTCATTATCAGAAGTAAAAAAGCAGTACGAACAAGGGCAGGTAAGAATACTCGCCGTTTCTTCTCCCAGCAGGCTAGAAGAGCTAAAAGAGATCCCCACGTGGAAAGAAGCGGGAATTGACGTAACATTTAGCCATTGGAGAGGTCTAATGGGACCGCCTAATATGACCAAAGAGCAGGTAGCATATTGGAATAAGACAGTGTATGAAATGGTTCATACAAAAGAATGGGAACAACTGCTTAAAGATAACGATTTAACCTCTTTTTATAAAAATAGCAGCGGTGCTAAGGTATTTCTTGAACAGCAAAGCAAGCTGTATTCTGACTTAATGGGTGGAACAAATGATGAATAAATACAATAGAAAGACGTTGGGACAAAAGAATTTTAGACGAAGTGAAAAACGAACCATTGATCAAGATGTTTGATTCGTGGTTCGTTTTTTTGTTGTGGTAAGCATAGTTTCATCTGTTTCGTTCCTTCTAGCAGTTGATTGGAGGGCAAGACGAAGACTCCTGCGGGAAAAGCGGAACAGGTGAGACACCACAGGAGCGTAAGCGACGAGGAAGCTCACCGGCCGCCCGCGGAAAGCGAAGTCTTGCACGGAAATCAACTGCGGTGTCAAAAGCAGTTCAGCTCATATATCCCATTTGTTCGTCTTTAGATTGAATTCATTTCGGTATGTCTCAACCTCTTTCTATCAGTGTACATCCTTTAAATCCAAGTTTTGAATGAACTCAATAAAAGCTTTTACGATGTTAATTTTTAATGAATCCTCATGATAAAACATCCATGTACTGCGTGTTAAAGGCTGCTGGTCTTTTGTTTTTAACGTGTATCTGTAAATCTCTGCTGCGTCATCAAGCAGCATACTCGGCAAAATCGCATAACCGAGTCCGTTTACAACCATCTTTTTGCATGTTTCTGCTTTATCCACTTCAATACTGACAAGGGGAGGCTGAGAGTAATTTTCAGCCCACCAGTTATCAACAGATGTTTTTAAAAAACGATCTTGGTGATAGTCAATTCGAGGTATATTGGGAAGGTTGTTTATGTCAACAGGCTGTGCAGACGCAATGCAAATCGTTTCTTTAAAAAGCAACTCTTTCTGATCCTGCCAGTTATAATCACCTTTTACAAACGCAATATGAACATCGTGCTTATAAAGTAAGTGGGCCATGTCACTGCTCCATCCGGTCGTGACTTTGAATTCAACGTCAGGAAATCGCTCTTTAAATAACCGTAATAGTCCAGGGAGCTTGTAGTCAGTGAAAAAGTTAGACACTCCTAGACGTAAAGTACCGGTTAATTGATCATCCATGTTTAACACATTTTCTTTTATTTTTTGAAGCGTGAGCAGCATTTCTTCTGCGCACTTCACTAAATATTCTCCCTGCGGTGTAAACTGAACTCCGCGGCGTCCTCTGTTCACAATCTGAACATGAAATTCCTTCTCCATCTGCTGCAGTCTATGCGTAAGCGCAGGCTGAGAGATAAACAGCTCCTTGGCTGCTTTTGTAATGTTTTTTTCTCGATACAACACTTGTAGAATAAGCCAATCTCGATCGTCCATACTACCCCTCCAGGAATAAAAAAAATGAATGGTTTATAATAAAATTTCGATATTTTAATTATCTCTAAAATTATACTATAGTTAAGAAGAGGAATGTTCGGTGTAAGAAAGAAAAGCCTTGTAGAAGGAAGGAAGTAGATATGAACGCAAGAATTATTTTTTTACAATCTATATTTTTTATTTTATTAACAAGCGTCGGAGGATTTCTTTTATCGTTAACAGGCTTATCCATTGGCTGGATGCTTGGGACCCTCATTTTAGCTGCTATTCTAGCTTTCCGAAAGCCGCGTTTTTTATCTCAAACAAGCAAAAAAGGTATTCCAAAATATTGGCTGTACGCAGGACAGTGTATTTTAGGAATTGAATTAGGTCAAAAGATTAACTTGTCTGTATTAACTACGTTTCAATCTCACTGGTCCACCATTACGATCATGCTTTTGCTGTCCGTTGTTTTTTCTCTTTTATCCGGTTATTTGCTATGGAAGTTCAGTTCCACAGACTTATTAACAAGCTTTTTCGGCACGACTCCTGGAGGAATGAGCGCAATGCCAGGCATGGCTGAAGAGGTAGGGGCCAATACGGCAGTTGTAAGCATCATTCAAACGATGCGCGTGTTTTTAGTTGTGCTTGCTGTTCCTTTATTTGTGGTCTATTGGGGAAGTAATACAGGTCGGCATGCAGTGTCAGCTACTCCAAGTATTTTTGGGTGGGAATCACTGCTATGGACAGGCGTTTTAATCGTTACAGCAGTAGTAGGCTATTATATAGGAAAAAAACTAAAATTTCCTGCTCCTTGGTTAGTAGGGGGAATGCTTACTGTTGCGATTGTTCAAACAGCTGCTTCATCGTACGCGGGCTATAATCTTCAAGCATACTGGCCTCATTCTGTGATGATTTTATCGCAAATTTTTATCGCGTCAAGCATTGGTTCTCGCTTCCATAAAGAAATGTTTATNGGCGTAAAAAAAATTATAGTTGTTGCGCTTATTAATACAATCGGCTTAATTGCTGCTATGTTTGTTTGTGCACTANTCGTCTCCAAAATAACTGGAATTGAGCTTATTACGTCTATTTTAGCTTTTGCTCCTGGAGGCATTGCAGAAATGGCGACTACATCCATTGTATTGCAAGCCGATTCGACGTTGGTAGTAGCGGTCCAAGTGCTTCGAATTTTAACCATTTGGCTGCTTCTTCCTCCGCTGTTTCGCATGTTTCATCAATGGGGAGAAAGAAAAAGAATACATTCACACGTTTCATAATAAATATGTGAATGCACTAGGCAAAGTAAGAGAGAGTTTTAAAGAGGGAAATGGGGGGAGAATAGATGAGTAATAAAGAAATGGTGGTCAGTCAGTTCGGGGGGAATGCTGGAAAGTACGTCAAAAGTAAAGGTCATGCGAAAGGCAAAGATTTAGCTGTTTTAGCGGAAATTGCTGAAGAAAATAGAGGAGGAAAGCTGCTTGATGTAGCAACAGGAGGAGGACACGTGGCAAATAAGCTAGCACCTGTCTTTCAAGAAGTAACGGCTTTTGACTTAACTCCTCAAATGTTGCAAAGTGCTGAAGGCTTCATTACAGGAAATGGTCATGAAAACGTATCTTTTGTTCAAGGAGATGCTGAAGATATGCCATTTCAAGATGACGAGTTTGATACTGTAACGTGCAGAATTGCACCGCACCATTTTCCAAACATTAAACAGTTCATCAAAGAGGTATATCGAGTGTTAAAGCCAGGCGGACAATTCTTGCTCATTGACAATGTAGCCCCGGAAGTGAATGCTTATGACGAGTTTTATAATCGAGTTGAAAAGACAAGAGATCCAAGCCATTATCGTGCTTATAAAAAAACAGAGTGGCTTTCTATGCTTGAAATGCAAGGATTCCGTATAGAAGTGCTGACAACTTTTCCAAAGCGTTTTTTATTTGATGACTGGTGTGGGATGATGAATGTTCCGGAAGAGACAAAGCGTGATCTTACTCAATATATGCTGAATATACCAAGCGGATTTAAGCAGTTTTTCGAAATCAAAACGAATCAACAAAGAATTGAATCGTTTCAAGGAGAAGCAATCTTTGTAGCTTGTTACAAGAATAAATAAAAAGAAGCCAACTCACCGGAGTTGGCTTCTTTTTTACTTATGCTCGTTGTTTTGAACGATTTCCAAAATATTGAGTAATACGGTCTAAAATAATCGCTAAAATAACGATTGAAATTCCGGCTTCAAAGCCCGTGCCAACTTCAAGTCGAGAAACTGCACGATATACTTCCGCACCAAGTCCCGGAGCACCTACAAGAGAGGCGATAACAACCATTGAGAGAGATAGCATGATGCTTTGGTTAATTCCTGCCATGATTGTTTTTGTAGCTAATGGAAGCTGTACTTTAAATAATTTTTGTTTTGTTGTTGAACCGTAGGCATTTGCTGCTTCTACTAAGTCAGCGGGTACTTCACGGATACCTAAGTTCGTTAAGCGAATCGTTGGAGGCATTGCAAAGATAACAGATGAGATAACACCTGGTACCACACCGATTCCAAAGAAGAAAAGTGCTGGAATCAAATAAACAAATGCGGGCATTGTTTGCATAAAGTCTAAGATTGGCGTAATAATTCGAGCCGTCTTTTCGCTTTGAGATGCCCAAATGCCTAGCGGGATTCCTACTATAATCGAAATAAATACGCTTGTTAAAACGAGGGCGAGTGTGTCCATTGTTTCTTGCCAGTAGCCAAGGTTAAGAATAAATAACAGGCCAATCATCGATAAAATAGTAAACGACCATTTTTTACTTGAAAACCAAGCAATGATTCCGACAATTAAGATTAAAATTAATGCTGGGGGAAAGGTTAGCACTAGTACAATAAAACTTACAATACCATCGACAATAGCTGAAATAACATCAAAGAATCCTTTGATATTGTCATTTAAAAACGTGACAAAATGGTCAATCCAATTGCCAACGGGAATTTTAGGGATACTATTCATTTACGTTCACCTCATTACTATCAGTACCGGCGAGTGCTTCAATCACTCGTTCTTTTTTTATGATGCCGCGCAGACGATGGTTTTCATCTACAACTGGTAGCGGAAAGCGACTGATAACCATTTTGTCGTACAAGTTTTCTAGTAGCGTATCTGTTGTAACAGTCGGAATATCCGTATCTAATACGTCTGCTGTCAGTTTATCTTGTTTAATGGCGCGGCTAATATCATCTGCAGTTACAACTCCTAGAAGAGTTTTTTTCTTGTCTACTACATAGATGCTTGAATAACCAGCTTCTTGCATAATTTTAAGCGCCACGCGCGGACCTCGGTCTACGGTAATGGATTCGGCACGATTCATCACGCTTTCAGCTGTGTATACTTTAGCTACATTAACGTCTTCGACAAAGCGCTCGACATAATCATTAGCGGGATTTGTCATAATTTCTTCGGGTGTTCCTACTTGAACAACACTGCCGTCTTTCATTAATACGATTCGATCTCCGATTCGAAGGGCTTCATCAAGATCATGGGTAATAAAAATGATTGTTCGTTCCATTTTTTCTTGAAGCTCTAGTAAGAAATCTTGCATATCTTTACGAATAAGCGGATCTAATGCACTGAATGCTTCATCCATTAGTAAAATGTCAGGGTCATTGGCAAGCGCTCGAGCGAGTCCGACACGCTGCTGCATACCGCCGCTCAGTTCACCAGGATATTGATTTTCGTATCCTTTTAAACCTACTAGTTCAAGCGCTTCTTTTGCTTTTTTTTCACGTTCGGCCTTTGGTGTACCTTGAACTTCTAATCCGTATTCTGTGTTATCAAGAACTGTACGGTGAGGGAATAAGGCAAAGTTTTGGAAGACCATGCTCATTTTTTTTCGGCGCATGTCGCGAAGTTCCTCTTTGTTCATTTTTACTACATCGGCACCGTCTAAAATAAGGGATCCAGATGTTGGTTCAACAAGGCGATTAAACATACGAACTAAAGTGGATTTACCACTTCCAGACAGTCCCATAATAACGAAGATTTCACCGGATTTGATTTCGAAGTTTGCTTGATTAACTCCGATTGTCATTCCTGTTTCTTCTAGAATTTCTTTTTTTGTTTTTCCTTTTTGAAGTAAATCAATCGCTTTTGACGGATTCTTACCAAACACTTTGGTTATATTTTTTACTTTTAATTTTACGTGTTCCATATGTCCACCTCAATTGTTGTTTTCTTTTACGTTCATTAATCTTTTGTCCAACTGTCGACTAGCTTTTTATGCTTTTTTACCCATTCTTGCGCTGCTTCTTCAGGATTGGAAGATTTTTCGACTTGTGACAGAAGAGGACTGATTAATTTATCATTCATCTGTGCATTATTCATCCATTTTATGACTTGAGGATTTGTCTTTTTAAATTCCTTGCTTGTCATTGTGTAAATGTTGTCAGGGTCTCCAAACGAATTTTTAGGATCTTTTAAGTATTTGATATCAAAGTCTGCAAAAGCCCAGTGAGGATTCCACATAGTAACAACAATTGGTTTTTTGGCAT
>Ga0055528_1000876_pt1 | contig 20397 bp, 19 predicted proteins | sample AraplaCol_mMS_r2_2_FD_55006 | JGI IMG/M metagenome (GOLD analysis project Ga0055528, IMG submission 55006) | Arabidopsis root microbial communities from North Carolina, USA - plate scrape MF_Col_mMS_r2 | ecosystem: Host-associated > Plants > Roots > Endosphere | place: USA: North Carolina...
AACGAAAACTGCAAGCCGTTCACCTGGACCGCCACCGCCGATTCAATCCTCGAAAAACTCGCTCGGCTCTGCGGGCGAATTACTGGGACAGGACACTAGCATCAGACGATCGCTCGCGAGGGCCGCTTCTCCGCCTTTTTGCGGGCGATATTTCCGATGAAATCGGCCATCTGAGCCGCGCGGTCGAAATCATTTGCGAAAAGACCGGCCAGATCGAGCCATCCTGTGGGATGGCCGTCATCGTTAGGGACGCCCGCGCGACCGATTACCAAGCCCGGTATTTCCCCTTTGCTGACCAACCCGGAAATTCTTGCAAGCGCCGTCAGCATTGCCTCTCTCCATGCCGGCAGTTCTTTCTTCACGTCGTAGTTGTTGCGCGTGACACCCGTGACGGGCACCACGTTATTCCGCTTGGGCTTCGGGCCTTTGCGAGCAACCGCCGGAGACGTAGCAGCAGGCTGCGCCGGCCAAGGGGGTTGGTAGCGCCTTGGCCGTTGCCCTGCAAAGGCGCGGCAAGGCTTCGCGGTGCTTATTTGCCGATCTTCATTCGTACCATGATGTCGGCTCCGACAAATTTGCCTTCAAGTCCATGGGCTTCAATGGCCTGCCGTAAGCCACGTTCGACGCCTTCGACCATCCTTTGCCCGGTTTCCATTGCTTCGCTCAGTGATGCCGAATGCTCGCCTGCGTCAAGCCTTATGTGATCCGTCGGCGGCCGGAACATCTTCCCTTCTGGACTTACAGCCGTCGCTTCGAGTGTGGGCGCGAGCGTTCCCGGCACCAACATGCAAGAAAGACCCTTGAGATGTCCCGTCATCGTGATCCACGCGAGACGACCGAGCGCCGGGGTGCCGTGCGCAATTACGTAATCGACACGCTGTGCGAGGTGATCTGAGACATTACGAACCTTACGAACGCCATCTAACTTGGAGTTCTCGATTGCAATGCCGCCGGCGCTCTCGGCGCTCTCCGGCAAGAGCTGAGCGAGGGTTCGTAGCCGGTCGATCGAATCAACGATTGCCCATGCATCTAGGTAGGCTGAGGTAATTCTCTCCGCGCTCTCTGCTGTGGGCGCATCAGAGTCAGCGCAGGCGATTTCGGTCAACGTCTGGATCAGACGCTTGTTTGCGAGTGTCGCAATCTCGGCGGCGTGCCGAATGCCATCCAAAGTAAGACTTTGACGCCGACTTAGGCCTGGCGGCAGCATCCGGAGTGGCGAATCGAACTTGATCATGGGCGTTGTCATATCTTCTTTATTCGAGGAGACGCAGCATGGCCCACGTCTTGTGTCCGGTCAGCAGCGCCACCCGTGGAATGTCGAGTCCTTGCCTGAAGAACTGCGCGGTGGCGCGGTGCCTCGGGTCATGGAAATGCAGGTCGACGATCGGCGGCTTCACCGCCTTGCAGGCTCGCGAGAAAGCGGTCGAATCTGATGACGCCGCCACGCCGAAGACAAACCCTTCGTTTCGGTGCTCGACCAGCGGCTTGATGATGGCTAGGGCGTCGGGCAAAAGTGGCACCACTTGGTTGTTGCCGATCTTGTTGCGAGGGTCCTTGCGGTCGCGCATTGGCACGGTCTTTCGCTCGAGGTCGGCGTCCTCCGCAAGCAACTGGCAGATCTCGCCTTGGCGCATGCCGGTGGCCAGCGCGAACTTGCACAGCGTCACCATGTCGATCTTCTGCCGTGGGTTGGCCTTCCAGAGCGCGTAGAGCCGCTGCAGTTCGTCGTCGGTGGGCTCACGCTCGCGCTCTTTGCTGCGCGTGTCCAAGCCCCGATGCTTGAGGCCGGCGTGGGCTTCCAATGGCAAGTGATCGGGGATGTCGAGGTGGCGCGCGTGTTTACCCCACTTCATCACGTCCGACAGAAACGAGAGGTCCCCGGCGATCGTGACGCCGCCGGCACCGTCCGCCATGCGCTTGTCGATGAAGTCGCGCAGCACCAGAGCGGAGAGGGCGGCCAGCTTGACCTTGCCGATGCGGTCCTTGAGCATCGCCAGCGTGGCGGTCTTCGTGCGGCCACCTTCCTTCGCGTGCATGCTGGTGTAGGCGTCGACTAGGTCAGCGACGGTTGTGCCTTTTGGGCGGCCGTGCGAAGCCGCTGGCAACAACTTGGTGGGCTTGGCCCTCGATGGTCTTCGCCCAGGCCTCGGCGTCACGCTTGACGGGAAAGGTCGCGGCCCGGTAGAAGCCGCCGCGCCTTACCTGTACGCGCCACTTGCCGCTGGGTAGCTGAGAAAATGAGGCCATGGGTGCAATCTATGTCCGTCCAATCTTGCACTCATTATTCCCACAGCCTTTCCGCCATGTGCACGGAAGTCTGCACATGGCCCCCGAAGCGGACACGCTCGATGATCGAAAAACCCGAACTAAATCAACCACATAGCACCATGCGCCTGTCCGTCGCCCCAATGATGGACTGGACCGACCGTCACTGCCGGTACTTCCACCGCCTCATGTCGCGCCATGCGCTGCTCTATACCGAGATGGTGACCACCGGCGCGCTGATCCACGGCGACGTGCCGCGGCACCTGCGCTTCAACGCCGAAGAGCACGCGGTGGCCCTGCAGCTGGGCGGCAGCGAGCCGGCGGACCTGGCCCACTGCGCCAGGCTGGGAGAAGAGTGGGGCTACGACGAGATCAACCTGAACTGCGGCTGCCCGAGCGAGCGCGTGCAGCGCGGGGCTTTCGGCGCTTGCCTGATGGCCGAGCCGGCCCTGGTGGCCGACTGCGTAAAAGCGATGGTCGACGTGACGAGCCTGCCGGTCACGGTCAAGCACCGCATCGGCATCGACAAGATCGAAAGCTACGACTTCGTGCGCGACTTCGTCGGAGCGGTGAGCGAGGCGGGCTGCGGCACTTTCATCGTCCATGCGCGCAACGCCTGGCTGCAGGGGCTCAGCCCGAAGCAGAACCGCGAAATTCCGCCGCTGCGGTACGAGCTCGTGCATCGGCTGAAGCACGACTTTCCGGCGCTGGCCTTTTCGATCAACGGCGGCATTTCTGCCAACGCGCAGGTGCACGAGCACCTGCGGCTACTCGACGGCGTCATGGTCGGGCGGGAGGCATACCACAACCCCTGGTGGCTTTCGGAATGGGACGCCGAGTTCTACGGCGCCGCGCCGCAGCCGCTCACGCGTGAAGACGTCGAATCGCTGATGTGCGACTACATGGTTCGCGAAGCCGCCGAGCATGGCACGCAGTGGTCGTCCATCGCCCGGCACATGCTGGGGTTGCGCAACGGACTGCCGGGCGCCCGCCGCTGGCGCCAGGTCTGGAGCGACCATCGGCTCAAGTCGCACCCGCCGCACGAGGTGATGACACTGGCACACGAGCCCGCGGCGCAGGCCGCCTGACCGCCTCACCTCCTGTGCCCGCCGGATCCGGCCAGTGGCAGGGCGCCCCGAAGGGTCTTTTGCTATTTAGCAACACGAAGTGTTCCAAAATGATAATGATTCGTGGGGGCCCGTAGTTCTTGAATTTTTCTGCTGAAGAATGAAGAAACGCTGACAACAGGGGTTTTCGATTCATGACTGATGCGCTTGGGAGCAAGGAAGAAGTCACGGCGCTCGGCCGGGGCCTGGCCCTGCTCAAGGTGATCGGCATGGCGACCGGCCCGGTGAGCAACCGCGAACTGGCGGACAGCACGGGCATTCCCAAGGCCACGGTTTCGCGCCTCACGGCTACGCTGGTGGGCGCGGGGTACTTGCGGCAAGCGGCCGACAGCGAGCGCTTCAGCCTGGGCCCGGCGCTGCTCGACATGAGCAGCCGCTATCTACGTCAGTTCGACCTCCGGTCGGTTGCAAGGCCTCACCTGGCGGAGTTGTCGGAGTTTGCGGGCGCGAGTGTCCATGTGGCGGTGCGCGACGAGCTCGAGATGCTCGTCATCGATTCGCTGCGCCCCCGTTCGGCGCTGATCAGCTCGCGCCTGGAGGTCGGAACGCGCCTGACCGTCGTCACCTCGGCCGCCGGCCGTGCCTGTCTTGCAGCGCTGCCGGGCGCCGAGCAGGCCGCGCTGCTGGAGCGCATCCGCGAGGAAAGCGGCGAGGAGTGGCCGTCGATCGAACCGCGCCTCATGGCCGGAATCGACGAGTACGGCCGGATGGGCTACTGCAGCTCGTTCGGTGAATGGCATCCGCACATCCACGCCCTCGGCTTTGCGCTGAAAGGCCCGCATGGCGAGCACTACGGCGTGAGCTGTGGGGGCCCCGCCTACCTGCTGCCGAAGGAGATGATGCTGACGCAAGTGGCGCCCCGCCTATTGGAAGTGGCCCGGCGCATCTCGGCCGAAACCGGAACCGTGAGCCCGGAGTGAGGGTCGGCGCAGTGCGCGCGGTCTGCAGGGCGAGCTAGACGGCGGCTTGCAAGCCGTTCGTGAAATGCTCGCGCATGCGTGCCATTGCCGCTGCGGCATCGCGCGCCTCGATCGCCGCCATCATCGCGCGGTGCTCCGCGAGCGATTCGGCAATCCGCCCTTCCTTGAGCAGCGAGTTGTGCCGGTTGAGCTTCATCACCTTGCGGAGGTCGGCCACCATCTGGTCGCGCCATTTGTTGTTGGCAATGGCCAATAGCCGCATGTGGAAGCGCTCGTTCACGGCGAAGAAGTGTTCCCGGTTTTCCTTGCCGGGGGCCGCGGCGGCCTCCAGTTCGGCGTGCAGCGCCTTCAGTTCCTCGCGCTGGGCGTCGGTGGCGCGCTCGGCCACCACGCCGGCCGCGTCGCTTTCCAGCAGCGAGAGCAGGTGGTACACGTCCGCCAGGTCCTGTTCCGACACTTCAGTCACATAGGCGCCGCGCCGCACCTTCATCGTCACCAGGCCCTCGGCGGCCAGCACCTTCAGCGCCTCGCGCAGGGGCGTGCGGCTGATGCCGTATTCCTCGGCCAGCTTCAGCTCGTCGATCCAGCTGCCCGGCTCGAGCTCGCGGCGGAAGATCCGTTGGCGCAGCAGCTCGGCCACCTCTTCATAGAGGGCGCGCGGGGTGAGGGTAAGGGCGGACATGGGGCGGACTGTACCGCAAAATTGGGTTTGAATTAATAATTATGGATCGGTTAGACTCGCTGCGGCTTGCAAATTCCTGCAGGCGAATTTAGCGATTACCCTGCAAGACACTGCAAAACGGCCCCTCATGAGCAGCACACCCGAACCCACCTTCAAGCCCGCCACCCTCGCTGACTGGGCCAAGGCCGCGGCCAAATCGGCGCCGGGCGGCGACGTGAACGCACTCAACTGGATCACGCCGGACGGCATCACGGTCAAGCCGCTCTATACCGCCGCCGATCTGCAGGGCCTCAGGTACACCGACACGCTCCCCGGCTTCGAGCCCTACCTGCGCGGGCCCCAGGCCACCATGTACGCGGTGCGGCCGTGGACCATCCGCCAGTACGCCGGATTCTCGACCGCCGAGGAATCGAACGCCTTCTACCGCAAGGCGCTGGCCGCGGGCGGGCAGGGTGTGAGCGTGGCTTTCGACCTGGCCACGCACCGCGGATACGACAGCGACCATCCACGCGTCACGGGAGACGTGGGCAAGGCCGGCGTGGCGATCGATTCGGTGGAGGACATGAAGATCCTTTTCGACCAGATCCCCCTGGACAAGGTCTCTGTGTCCATGACGATGAACGGCGCCGTGCTGCCGGTGCTGGCGGGCTACGTGGTTGCAGCGGAAGAGCAGGGCGTGGCGCAGGACCAGCTGAGCGGAACCATCCAGAACGACATCCTCAAGGAGTTCATGGTCCGCAACACCTACATCTTTCCGCCCGCGCCGAGCATGCGGATCATCGGCGACATCATCGAGTACACGGCGCAGCAGATGCCCAAGTTCAACTCGATCTCGATCAGCGGCTATCACATGCAGGAAGCCGGCGCCAACCAGGCGCTGGAACTGGCCTTCACGCTGGCCGACGGCAAGGAATACGTGAAGACCGCGCTGGCCAAGGGCCTGGACGTCGACGGCTTTGCCGGGCGGCTGAGCTTCTTCTGGGCCATCGGCATGAACTTCTACCTGGAAGTGGCCAAGATGCGCGCCGCGCGCCTCCTGTGGTGCCGCATCATGAAGGAGTTCAACCCCAAGAACCCCAAGAGCCTGATGCTGCGCACGCACTGCCAGACCTCGGGCTGGTCGCTCACCGAGCAAGACCCGTACAACAACATCGTGCGCACCACCATCGAGGCCATGGCCGCGGTGTTCGGCGGCACGCAGAGCCTGCACACCAATGCGCTCGACGAAGCCATTGCGCTCCCCACCGAGTTCAGTTCGCGCATCGCGCGCAACACGCAGCTCATCATCCAGGAAGAAACGCACATCACGAACGTGGTCGACCCGTGGGCCGGCAGCTACATGATGGAAAAGCTAACGCAGGACATGGCCGATGCGGCCTGGGCCATCATTGAAGAGGTCGAGGCCATGGGCGGCATGACCAAGGCGGTCGACAGCGGCTGGGCCAAGCTCAAGATCGAAGCGGCCGCGGCCGAGAAGCAGGCGCGCATCGACTCGGGCAAGGACGTGATCGTCGGCGTCAACAAGTACAAGCTCAAGACCGAAGATGCGATNGACAGCCTTTCCATCGACAACGTGAAGGTGCGCGAGCAGCAGGTGGNNCGGCTGCAGAAGATCCGCGCCTCGCGCGACACGGCCAAGGTGCAGGCCGCGCTCGATGCGCTCACCGACGCCGCCGAGAACGGCACCGGCAACCTGCTCGCGCTCAGCATCGATGCGGTACGCCTGCGCGCCACGGTGGGAGAAATTTCCGACGCGCTCGAAAAATCATTCGGCCGCCATCGGGCCGACACGCAAAAGGTGACCGGTGTGTACGCTGCTGCCTACGACTCCGCCGAAGGCTGGGAAGCCCTCAAGACCGAGATCAACGCCTTTGCTGAAGAGCAGGGCCGGCGCCCGCGCGTGATGATCTCCAAACTGGGGCAGGACGGGCACGACCGCGGCGCCAAGGTGGTGGCCACGGCCTTTGCCGACCTGGGCTTCGATGTGGACATGGGGCCGCTGTTCCAGACGCCTGAGGAGTGCGCGCGCCAGGCCATCGAGAACGACGTGCATGCCGTCGGCGTGAGCACGCTCGCGGCCGGCCATAAGACTCTTGTGCCCGCCATCATCGACGAACTCAAGAAGCAGGGCGCGGACGACATCATCGTGTTCGTCGGCGGCGTGATTCCGCGGCAGGACTACGACTTTCTGTATGAAGCCGGCGTCAAGGGCATCTATGGCCCGGGCACGCCGATCCCCGCCAGCGCCAAGGACGTGCTGGAACAGATTCGCGCGGCGGTCTCGGCCTGAGCAGCGACGTGGGCGATCTCTTGTCGCGGCTGTCGCTGCAGCCGGTGGATTCCAGCGATTTCGAGGCCATGCTGGCCCTGCGCATCGACGCGATGCGCCCAAGCCTGGAGCGTGTCGGGCGCTTCGACCCTGAGCGCTCGCGCGAGCGGCTGACCGCCGGCTTTGTCGTGCCCTTCATGCACCACATCGTGCTCGACGGCACCGGGCGCATCGGCTTCGTCACGCTCAAGCCCGAGGGCACAGATGCCCTTCGGCTCGACCATCTCTACCTGCGCACCGGCTTCCAGGGCCTGGGCATCGGCGAATGGGTGCTGGAGTGGGCCAAGGCGCAGGCGCGCGAACAGCAGCTGGACATCAAGCTCACTGCCCTCGTGCAGAGCGACGCCAACCGCTTTTATCTGCGGCACGGCTTCGTGCTCGAAGGCGAGGAGGGCGTCGACCTGCACTACCGCTGGCGCGCGTCGTCGGAGGGGGCGTGCTGAGGTCGGCGGAGGCGCTCGAACGCGCGATCGCCGAACCGGACGGCATGGTGCAGCGCCGCGCCATCGCCAAGGCGATCACACTGCTCGAATCCACCCGTACCGACCATCGGGAGAAGGCCGACGCGCTGCTTACCGCGCTGCTGCCGCGCACCGGCAACTCCTTTCGGCTGGGCATCTCGGGTGTGCCTGGCGTCGGCAAATCGACCTTCATTGAAACGCTGGGCCTGCTGCTGATCGGCAAGGGCCACCGCGTGGCCGTGCTCACCATCGACCCATCGTCCACCGTGTCGGGCGGCTCCATCCTCGGCGACAAGACGCGCATGGAGCGGCTTTCGGTGCACGAACGCGCTTACATACGGCCCAGCCCGTCGAGCGGCACGCTCGGCGGCGTGGCCGAGAAGACGCGCGAAGCCATGCTGGTGTGCGAAGCCGCGGGCTACGACATCGTGATCGTCGAAACCGTGGGCGTGGGCCAGAGCGAAACCGCCGTGGCCGGCATGACCGACATGTTCGTGCTGATGCAGCTGCCCAATGCGGGCGATGATCTGCAGGCCATCAAGAAGGGCGTGATGGAACTGGCCGACCTCGTCGTCATCAACAAGGCCGACATCGACAAGGATGCCGCCACGCGCGCACAGGCACAGATCACCTCTGCGCTGCGCCTCTTTGGCCACCAGGGCAACCCGGACCATGCGCATGCGGTGCATGACGCGCACAGCGGCGTGGAGGTGCGCTTCTGGCTGCCCAAGGTGCTGCAGCTCAGCGCGCTGGCCGGCACCGGCGTCGATGCCTTCTGGGATGCCGTCACGCAGTTCAGGCAACTGCAGACCGCCAACGGCAAGCTTGCCAAGCGGCGAGAAAAACAGGCCACCGCGTGGATGTGGGAACGCATCGACGCCGGCCTCAAGCAGGCGTTCAGGCAGCATGCGCAAGTGCGCGAACTGCTGCCCCAACTCACGCAGCAGGTGGCGCAAGGCGCGCTGCCCGCATCGACGGCGGCACGCCAGCTGCTTGCGGCGGCGGCCATCACCGCCAGGCCCTGACGGCCCACACAATTCAAGACCACAGCTTCGGAAGCACACCATGCAAGAACTGATCGAACAACTCGAAAAGCGGCGCGCGCAGGCGCGCCTCGGCGGCGGGCAGAAGCGCATCAATGCGCAGCACGCCAAGGGCAAGCTCACCGCGCGCGAGCGCATCGAGCTGCTGCTGGACGACAACACCTTCGAAGAATGGGACATGTTCGTCGAGCACCGCTCGGTGGATTTCGGCATGGCCGAGCAGAAGATTCCGGGCGACGGCGTGGTCACCGGCTACGGCATGATCAACGGCCGCCTCGTGTTCGTGTACAGCCAGGATTTCACCGTCTTCGGCGGCGCGCTCAGCGAAGCGCATGCAGAGAAGATCTGCAAGGTGATGGACCAGGCGATGAAGGTCGGCGCACCGGTCATCGGCCTCAATGACTCGGGCGGCGCGCGCATCCAGGAAGGCGTGGCCTCGCTCGGCGGCTACGCCGACGTGTTCCAGCGCAACGTGATGGCCAGCGGCGTGGTGCCGCAGATCAGCATGATCATGGGCCCGTGCGCGGGCGGCGCGGTGTATTCGCCGGCCATGACTGACTTCATCTTCATGGTGAAGGATTCCAGCTACATGTTCGTCACCGGCCCCGACGTGGTGAAGACCGTGACGCACGAGAGCGTGACGGCTGAAGAGCTTGGCGGCGCCGTCACCCACACCACGCGCAGCGGCGTGGCCGACATGGCGTTCGAGAACGACGTCGAGGCGCTGATGATGCTGCGCCGCCTTTACAACTACCTTCCGCTCAACAACCGCGAGAAGCCGCCGGTGCGCCTGGGCAACAACGGCCAGGGCGACCCGGCCGACCGGCCCGATTATTCGCTCGACACGCTGGTGCCCGATAACCCCAACAAGCCCTACGACATCAAGGAGCTGATCCTCAAGGTGGTGGACGACGGGGATTTCTTCGAGCTGCAGCCCGACTACGCGAAGAACATCGTGATCGGCTTTGCCCGCATGGAAGGCCAGACCATCGGCATCGTCGCCAACCAGCCGCTGGTGCTCGCAGGCTGCCTGGACATCAAGAGCAGCATCAAGGCCGCGCGATTTGTGCGCTTTTGCGATGCCTTCAACATTCCGGTCGTCACCTTCGTCGACGTGCCCGGCTTCATGCCCGGCACGGGGCAGGAGTACGGCGGCATCATCAAGCACGGGGCCAAGCTGCTCTACGCGTATGCGGAGTGCACGGTGCCGAAGATCACCGTCATCACGCGCAAGGCTTATGGCGGCGCGTACGACGTGATGGCTTCCAAGCACCTTCGCGGCGACGTCAACCTCGCCTGGCCACGCGCCGAAATCGCGGTGATGGGCGCGAAGGGCGCGGTCGAAATCATCTTCCGCGAAGATAAGAACGACCCCGAGAAGCTCGCCGCCCGCGAAGCCGAATACAAGGCCCGCTTTGCCAACCCGTACGTGGCGAGCGCGCGCGGCTACATCGACGACGTGATCCTGCCGCACGAGACGCGCAAGCGCATCTGCCGATCGCTCGTGATGCTGCGCGAGAAGAAGCTCGAGAACCCGTGGCGCAAGCACGGGAACATTCCGCTCTGATTCATATGCGAAGCTACTACCCCCAGTTCCGGAACGTAGCGGAACCCGGGCTCGTCCCCAAGATCGGCGGGCTGCCGTGGGGACTCCCTTCGCGCCTTTGGCCGGTTTGCCGCGAATGCAACCGTGCAATGAGCCACCTTGCGCAGTTGCCCGCCGACGGCGAGGCACTGCCGCTTGCGAGCGGCGAGGTGCTGTTCCTGTTCAAGTGCGAGTGGGACAGCATCTGCAGCTTCTGGGAGCATGGCGCCGGCGCCAACGCCGCATTCGTGGTGCAGCGCGCCGACCTGGGTTCGGTGCCGAGCGCGCTGCCTTCGGACGGTGCCGACGGACCGCCCGCACTGCTGCGCGAGATCGGCATCGCCGGATGGCGCGCGGACGACGACGGCGTTCCGGCCGAATCGGAGGAGGCGTTCTACGACTACGAAGCCTACTTCGACCTGCCCGGCGAAGTCGCACATCCTCACGACTGGGCAAGCCCCTGGTGTACGAAGAGCGGTGGCGTGCCCTACTGGACGGCCAATGGAGCACAGAGGATGCCCGCGGGACGCCTATTACTGCAGATCGACAACTGGCTCGAGCTGCCCGACGGCGACTCTGCCGAAGTAGCGAACTTCTGTTCCGACGGCATCGCGTATGTGTTTGTCGATCGTTCGAAGGCGCCGCCGGTCTACTCGATGTTCATCAACCGCTGAGGCGGTCAGCAAGAAAACGGATTCAGCATGTTCAAGAAAATACTGATCGCCAATCGCGGTGAAATCGCCTGCCGCGTCATCCAGACCGCGAAGAAGATGGGCATCCTCACGGTCGCCGTCTATTCCGACGCCGACAAGGAAGCGCGCCACGTCGAGCTGGCGGACGAAGCGGTGCACATCGGCGCCGCGCCAAGCCGCGAGAGCTACCTGCAGGCCGACCGCATCATCGCGGCCTGCAAGCAGACCGGCGCGGAGGCCGTGCATCCGGGCTACGGTTTCCTGTCCGAGAACGAAGCGTTCGCGCGCAAGGTCGAGGAAGAGGGCATTGCCTTCATCGGGCCCAAGCACTATTCGATCGCGGCTATGGGCGACAAGATTGCCTCGAAGAAGCTCGCGAACGAGGCCAAGGTCAACACCATTCCTGGATGGAACGACGCGATCGAGACGGCCGAGCGTGCGGTCGAGATCGCCAAGGACATCGGCTACCCGGTGATGATCAAGGCCTCGGCCGGCGGCGGTGGCAAGGGCCTGCGGGTGGCCTACAACGACAAGGAGGCCTTCGAAGGCTTCACGTCGTGTCGCAACGAGGCGCGCAACAGCTTCGGCGACGACCGCGTGTTCATCGAGAAGTTCGTCGAAGAGCCGCGCCACATCGAGATCCAGGTGCTGGGCGATTCGCACGGCAACGTCATCTACCTGAACGAGCGCGAATGCTCGATCCAGCGACGCCACCAGAAGGTGATCGAGGAGGCGCCGTCGCCCTTCATCAGCGACGAAACCCGCAAGGCCATGGGCGAGCAGGCGGTGCAATTGGCAAAGGCCGTGAAGTACCAGAGCGCGGGCACCGTGGAGTTCGTGGTCGGCAAAGACCAGAGCTTCTATTTCCTGGAGATGAATACGCGGCTGCAGGTGGAGCATCCGGTGACCGAGTGCATCACCGGACTCGACCTAGTCGAACTGATGATCCGGGTCGCGGCGGGCGAAGAGCTGCCGCTCACGCAGGCCGAGGTGAAGCGCAACGGCTGGGCCATCGAGTGCCGCATCAATGCCGAGGATCCGTTCCGAAACTTCCTGCCCTCCACCGGCCGGCTCGTGAAGTTCCAGCCCCCGGCCGAGACCATGTTCGCGGCCGATACCGAACACCTGAACGGCGTTCGCGTGGACACCGGCGTGTATGACGGCGGCGAGATCCCGATGTACTACGACTCGATGATCGCCAAGCTCATCGTGCACGGCAAGGACCGGCAGCATGCGATCGCACGCATGCGCGAGGCGCTCAACGGCTTCGTGATCCGGGGCATCAGCAGCAACATCCCGTTCCAGGCGGCGCTGCTCGCGCATCCGAAGTTCGTGGCGGGCGATTTCAACACCGGTTTCATCGCCGAGCACTACGGCAAGGGCTTCCATGCGGAAGACGTGCCGCACGCCGATCCGGCTTTCCTCGTCGCGCTGGCGGCCTATGTGCATCGGCGCTACCGCGCGCGCGCCTCGGGCATCAGCGGCCAGCTCGAAGGCCATGGCGTGAAGGTTGGCGAGCAGTTCGTCGTGGTGGAGCTGGGGTCGGAAGGCAAGCATGTGCACCATCCGGTCTCGGTGACCGACTTTCATGGCAAGACCGGCGCCAGCGCCGTTGCCGTGGGTGACAAGAGCTACAAGATCGACAGCGGCTTTGCGCTCGGCGCCGTTCGCGTGCAGGGCATGGTCAACGANCGGCCATTCACCGCGCAGGTNGAGCGCGGCGCGGGCAGGAACCCGCTGGCGCTGCGTGTGTCGCACGACGGCAAGCAGATCGACGCCATGGTGCTGTCGCCGCTGGGCGCGCGTTTGCTCGAGCTGATGCCCTACAAGGCCCCGCCGGACCTGAGCAAGTTCCTGATGTCGCCGATGCCGGGCCTCCTGGTCGAGGTGTCGGTGCAGCCGGGCCAGCAGGTGCGTGCGGGCGAGAAGCTGGCCGTCATCGAGGCCATGAAAATGGAAAACGTGCTGTTCGCCACGCAGGACGGCGTGGTCGGCAAGGTGTCGGCCAACAAGGGCGAGTCGCTCGCCGTTGATCAAATCATTCTGGAGTTCAACTGATGGGTGCCAACGACCTGCAGCAGCCGATCACGCTGCACAAGCCTTCCAAAGTGCCGGCGCCGCAAGGCCCCTGGTCGATCGAGGCGATCCAGGCGCTGCTCGATAAGCCGCTGATGGAGCTGTTGTTCGAAGCGCAGACGGTGCATCGCACGCATTTTCCTGAAGGCGACATCGAGCTGGCGACATTGCTGTCGGTCAAGACTGGCGGCTGCCCCGAGAACTGCGGCTACTGCCCCCAATCCGCCGAGTTCGACACTGGCGTGAAGGCGCAGAAGCTCATGGAGGTCGATGAGGTGGTGCGCGCCGCGCAGGCCGCCAAGGACGCCGGCGCCACGCGCTTCTGCATGGGCGCCGCATGGCGGGCACCGAAGGATCGCGACGTGGAGAAAGTGGCGGCGCTGGTCGAGGCGGTGAAGGGCCTCGGCATGCAGACCTGCGCCACGCTCGGCATGCTGGAGCCGCACCACGCGCACCAGCTCAAGGCCGCGGGCCTGGACTACTACAACCACAACCTGGACACCGCGCCCGAGTACTACACGGACATCGTCGACACGCGCACCTACCAGGACCGGCTCGACACGNTGGCCCACGTGCGCAGTGCGGGCATCAGCGTGTGCTGCGGCGGCATCGTNGGCATGGGCGAGCAGCCGGTGCATCGCGCGGGGCTGATCGCGCAGCTGGCCAACCTGAACCCGTATCCGGAGTCGGTGCCGATCAACAGCCTGGTGCGCGTGCCCGGCACGCCGCTGGCCGACTCGGAGCCGGTCGATCCCTTCGACTTCGTACGCATGATCGCGGTTGCGCGCATCACGATGCCCACCGCACGCGTGCGCCTTTCGGCCGGGCGCCAGCAGATGGGCGATGCGGTGCAGGCGCTGTGCTTCATGGCGGGCGCCAATTCGATTTTCTACGGCGACAAGCTGCTGGTCACCGGCAACCCCGACGTGGAGGCCGACGTGCAACTGCTGCGCAAGCTGGGCCTTGAGGCGCGCCGCACCACTGCCATCGAAGAAGCAGGGGCTTGCGCATGACGGCCGCGGCACGTCCTTTCAAGGTGTTGGGCATCCAGCAGATCGCCATCGGCGGGACCGACAAGCTGCGGCTGCAGAAGCTCTGGGTCGACATGCTGGGGCTCGAGGTCACAGGCACCTTCAAGAGCGAACGCGAGAACGTCGACGAGGACATCTGCTCGATGGGCAGCGGGCCGTTCAAGGTCGAGGTCGACCTGATGCAGCCGCTCGACCCCGAGAAGAAGCCGGCGGTGCACACCACGCCGCTCAACCACGTGGGCCTGTGGATCGACGACCTGCCGAAGGCCGTCGAGTGGCTCACCGCACAAGGTGTGCGTTTTGCGCCCGGAGGCATTCGCCAAGGCGCGGCGGGCTTCGACATCTGCTTTCTGCATCCGAAGGCGAACGACGAATTCCCGATCGCGGGCGAGGGCGTGCTGATCGAGATGGTGCAGGCGCCACCCGAGGTGGTGGCGGCCTTCGGCGCGCTCGCCGCTACGCGTTGAGCACCTTCCTGATCGGCGGTTTCACATCGGAGCTCCGGGGCGGCAGCATCGGTTGGTGCTCGCGCGCCGGGTTCAGGATGATCGAGGTGGCGGTCTCGGTGAGGATGCAGAATTTGGTGACCACCGCGTCGAGGTGGCTCACGTCGATGACGGCGATCTCCAGGATCCAGCTGTCGTCGCCGGTCACGTTGTAGGCATTGACGCATTCAGGCGTCTGCTGAACCAGCTCGACTACGCGCGCATAGTCGGCGCGGCCGACGCGGATGATGGCGCGAATGCCATAACCGAGCTTGCCGAGGTTGACCGTCGCGCGGTAACCGCTGATCACGCCCGCCGTTTCCAGTTTCTTGACGCGCTCGGTCACGGCGGGCTGGCTCAGGTGCACGCGGCGGCCGAGCTCGGCCATGGTGAGCCGCGCGTCGGCCTGCAGTTCGGCCAGGATGCGCGTGTCATGGGCATCCAGCGCGGGGTTCAAGGGAAAGTCCATGCAACTCCTTCAAATCGACGGTAGGAAGCGGAAAGAACCATGAAAGCTGCATGGTTGCCGGAGGAACGCTTTCATACCATGGACGTGTTCCAACACCAACAAGACCCATCTCGATGCCCACACTCGCATCTCCTGCGGAGGCCGCGTCCAGCCCCGCACGCAACGCGCTCCCGCCGATCCTCTGGCTGTGCCTGGCCGCCACCTGGGTGGTCTGGGGCTCCACCTATCTCGCGATCAAGTACGCGCTGATCAGCTTTGCGCCCTTTCTCCAGATGGGCTCGCGCTTCCTGTTTGCGGGTGTGCTGCTGGCCGCATGGATGCGCTGGCGCGGCGCGGCGTGGCCCTCGCGCCTGCAATGGCGCAACGCGCTCGTGGTCGGCACGCTGATGCTGGGCGGCGGCATGGGCGGCACCGCGCATGCAGAAGTGTCGATCGGCTCCGGGCTGGTGGTGGCTTTCATCGCGGTGGTGCCATTGCTGATCGCATTGCTCAACCTGATCTGGGGCGTGAAGCCGACACGGCTGGAAGCAGCAGGCATCGCGCTCGGCCTCATCGGCGTGCTGATGCTCACGCAGGGCAGCGGGTTCCAGTCGTCGCCTGCGGGCCTCGTGGCGATTTCCATCGCCTGCATCTGCTGGTCGACGGGCAGCGTGCTGAGCCAGCGCAGCCTGCCGCTCGCGCCCGGGGCCATGGGCTTTGCCAGCGAGATGATCTGCGGCGGCGTGGTGCTGCTGGTGCTCTCGGCCATGTCCGGCGAAGAACTGGCATGGCCGCCGCAGCCCGAGGCGGCCGCAGCCTGGCTGTACCTCGTGGTCTTCGGCTCGCTGATCGCGTTCAACGCCTACATGGTGCTGCTTGCCAGGGCGCCGGCCGCGCTGGCGGCGAGCTACACCTTCGTCAATCCGGTGATTGCGATGCTGCTTGGCGTGTGGATTGCCGGCGAGACCGTGACGCGCTTCGAGTGGTACGCCGTGGCCGTCGTGCTGGCCGGCGTGCTGCTGTTGCTCTTCAAGCGTTCGAAGAAGGGCTGAGGCCCGCGCCGGCTCAAGCGCCCGGACGGCGCCAGAAGGCGAGCGTGGCTGCCAGCAGCCACATGCCCGCCGCGCAACTGCGGTTCAGTGCCTTGAGGCCGCGCCGCGAGAGCCAGCGCACCGCCTGTGTTCCGGCCGCCGCATAGGCCAGCATTACGCAGGTGTCGAGCGCCACGAAGATCGAGCCGAGCAGCAGGTACTGCGTGCCTTGCGGCTTGGCGATGTCGATGAACTGCGGCAGGAAAGCCGCGAAGAACAGCACCGTCTTGGGGTTGGACAGCGCCACCAGCAAGCTGCGCATGAGCGCGACGCGGCCATGCGGCCGAATCTCGATGGCCGACTTGGCCAGCGCCGCGCCAAGGTCGGTCGCCTCGCTGCGCCACAGCTTGATGCCCAGCCAGACGAGATAGGCGACACCCGCCACGCGGATCGCGTTGAAGAGCAGCTCCGAGGCGGCCAGCAGCGAACCGAGTCCGAGCGCGACCACCGCGATGAGCGTGACGCTGCCGAGCGAGGCGCCGGCGATGCCCCAGCTCGCACGGCGCATGCCACCGTCGATGCCGTTGGACAGCGCGAGCAGCATCGTGGGGCCGGGGATCACGGCCAGGGCGAGCGAGGCGACGACGTAGATCAGCAGGGTGTCGAGTGTCATGGCTTGGGGGCAGGTGGGCGTTGGCTGGAGGCGGCGCGTGCACGCGCCAATGCGGCCTCGACGATGGATCGCTTGCGCGTATCGGCGGCTTGCGGTTCGGCGGCCGGGGCGGGTTCGTTTGCTTGCTGCTTGTCGGCACGCCGATGCTCGCCGTGCAGCTTGTAGCGCTGCAGCGCGGCATCGGCCTGCGCTTGCGACCAGGCTTGCCAGCCGGTGCGGCCCGGCGTTTCGACCTCGAGCGAGATGCAGTCGACCGGGCATACCGGAATGCAAAGCTCGCAGCCCGTGCAGTGCGCTTCGATCACGGTGTGCATGCGCTTGTTGATGCCGACGATGGCATCGGTCGGGCAGGCATCCAGGCAGAGCGTGCAGCCGATGCACCAGGCCTCGTCGATGACCGCCATGGCGCGCGGGCCTTCGGTGCCGAACTGCGGATCGAGGGGGAGCGGCTCGCGGCCGGTGAGCCGTGCCAGCCTGGCGATGCCTTCCGCACCGCCGGGAGGGCATTGGTTGATGTTGGCCTTGCCGTCGGCCACTGCCTGGGCATAGCCCGCGCAATCGGGGTAGCCGCAGCGCGTGCACTGCGTTTGCGGCAGTGCGTCGTGGATGCGTGCGGCCAGCCCGATCACTTCCGCCGTGCCGCGGGCTTTTTCACGGGGGCAGCCGCCACCGCTTTCCTGGCTGCGACATTCTTCCGGGCGGCGACGGCAGGCATCTTGCGTCCGGGCTTGATACGGTCTTCGGCCGGCAGGCTCTCGCGCGCGCCGGCGCGGCGCTGCGGCTGGTCGTGGGCCGCGATGAATTTCAGCACCTTCGGGTAGACCAGCTCACGCCAGCGGCGGCCGCTGAAGATGCCGTAGTGGCCCGCGCCCTTGACTTCGTAGTGTTCGCGCTGCGCGTCGTCGATGCCGGTGCACAGGCTGTGCGCGGCCTCGGTCTGCCCGGAACCCGAGATGTCGTCGAGCTCGCCCTCGACGGTGAGCAGGGCCGTGGAGTGGATGTCTTGCGGGCGCACGCGCTCGATCTGTCCCTTGGGGTTCTTGACGTCCCAGGTGCCGTTCACGAGTTCGAAGTCCTGGAACACGGTGCGGATGGTGTCCAGGTAGTAGTCGGCGTCCATGTCGAGGACGGCGTTGTACTCGTCGTAGAACTTGCGATGGGCCTCGGCGCTCGCGTCGTCGCCCTTGATCAGGTCCTTGAAATAGTCGTAGTGGCTGCTGGCGTGGCGGTCCGGGTTCATGGCCACGAAGCCCGTGTGCTGCAGGAAGCCCGGGTACACGCGGCGTCCTTCGCCCGGGAAACCTTGCGGCACGCGGTAGATCACGTTGTTCTCGAACCACTCGTAGCTCTTGTTCATCGCGAGGTTGTTCACCGCCGTGGGCGACTTGCGCGCGTCGATGGGGCCGCCCATCATGGTCATGGTGAGCGGCAGGGGCTCGCCGCGGCTCGCCATGAGCGACACGGCCGCCAGCACGGGCACCGTGGGCTGGCACACGCTCACCACGTGGCAGTTGCCGTACTCGGCCTGCAGGCGGCGGATGAACTCCTGCACGTAGTTGATGTAGTCGTCGAGGTGGAACTCGCCTTCGGACAGCGGCACCAGGCGTGCGTTCTTCCAGTCGGTGATGTAGACCTTGTGGTCTTGCAGCATGGTGCGCACGGTGTCGCGCAGCAGCGTGGCGTAGTGGCCCGACAGAGGCGCCACGATCAGCACCACGGGCTGGCTCTTGAGCGTCTTGAGAATGTGCGGCTCGTCGGTGAAGCGCTTGAAGCGGCGCAGCTCGCAGAAAGGCTTGTCGAGCTCGACGGCCTCCTGGATGACCACGTCTTCGCCTTCGACCTTCACGGACTTGATGTTGAATTCGGGCTTCTCGTAGTCCTTGCCGAGGCGGTAGAGAAGGTCGTAGCCCGCAGCCATGCGCTGGGCCATGGGCGCTTGCCCCCACACGGCGCCTTGGCCGAAGAGCTTGGACGCCGCTTGCGCGAAGTCCGAAAAGGGTTCCATCAAGGAACGCTGGGCTTCGTAGAGTTGGTAGAGCATCGCTGGTGTTGGAGTGGAATGTTGCGGTGCAATATATCAGTGCCATGGTCCCCGCGCAGCGGGCCTTACCCGTACGTAAAACCCGCTGCGGGGCGGTTTTTTCTCATCAAATGTGAAGGATTGTCAAAAACAAATTCCCTCACATTTTCCTGAGGATCAGACGACCTTGGCGATCGACGCGCAGACGTAGTCGATGTTCTTGCTGTTGAGTGCGGCCACGCACATGCGGCCGGTGTCGGTGCCGTACACGCCGAATTCATTGCGCAGGCGCACCATCTGGTCCTTGCTGAGGCCCGAGTAGCTGAACATGCCGATCTGCGTGGTGATGAAGCTCATGTCTTCCTTCACGCCGGCGGCCTTGAGGCCGTCGACCAGCTTCTGGCGCATGGCCTTGATGCGCACGCGCATTTCGCCGAGTTCCTTTTCCCACAGGGCGCGCAGTTCGGGGGTGCCGAGTACCGCGGCCACCACGGCGCCGCCGTGGATCGGCGGGTTGCTGTAGTTGGTGCGGATCGCGATCTTGAGCTGCGACAGCACGCGGCCGGCTTCTTCCTTGCTCTCGCAAAGCACTGACAGGGCGCCCACGCGCTCGCCGTACAGGCTGAAGCTCTTCGAGAACGACGTCGAGACGAAGAAGGTCAGGCCGGCATCGACGAACTTGGCAACCGCTGCGCCGTCTTCCTTGAGGCCGTAGCCGAAGCCTTGGTAGGCCATGTCGAGGAAGGGGACGAGGCCCTTGGCCTTCACGGTGGCGACGACCTGGTCCCACTGCGCGGACGTTATGTCGTAGCCGGTGGGGTTGTGGCAGCAGGCGTGCAGCACGACGATGGTGCCGGCCGGCGCCGCGTTCAGGGCGGCCAGCATGCCGTCGAAATTGATGCCGCGCTTGGCGGCGTCATAGTAGGGGTAGCTGTCGACTTCGAAGCCCGCGTTGGTGAACAGCGCGCGGTGGTTTTCCCAGCTCGGGTCGCTGATCAGAACCTTGGCGCTGGGGTTGAGCTTCTTGAGGAAGTCGGCGCCGACCTTGAGGCCGCCGGTGCCGCCGATGGCCTGGATAGTGGCCACGCGGCCCGACTGCACGGGTTCGCTGTCGGCGCCGAAGACCAGGCCCTTGACTGCGTTGTCGTACGCCACGATGCCGTCGATCGGCAGGTAGCCGCGTGCCGAGGGGGCCTTCATCATGTTCTGTTCGGCGGTCTGCACGCACTGGAGCAGGGGCAGCTTGCCGTTGTCGTCGTAGTAGACGCCGACGCCGAGGTTGACCTTGTTGGGGTTGGTGTCGGCTGCAAACTGCTCGTTGAGGCCGAGGATCGGGTCGCGCGGTGCCATTTCGACCGCGGTGAACATAGACATGGAAAGGTCCTTTGGGATGAAAGCTTCGCTGGCAACCGGAGAGGCTTTATGCTTTCCGGTTGCCTTGAATTTTACCGGCGCTACCGCCACCTGTCGGGAACAGCCATGCCAGAGAACAACGAAGCCATAGCAGACCTGAAGAAACTGGACCCGAT
>Ga0055528_1000884_pt1 | contig 20244 bp, 18 predicted proteins | sample AraplaCol_mMS_r2_2_FD_55006 | JGI IMG/M metagenome (GOLD analysis project Ga0055528, IMG submission 55006) | Arabidopsis root microbial communities from North Carolina, USA - plate scrape MF_Col_mMS_r2 | ecosystem: Host-associated > Plants > Roots > Endosphere | place: USA: North Carolina...
ACAGAGGATCGAAACCATGTCGCGTGGCGAAATGCAGCGTGTGGCGATTGCCCGGGCGCTCCTGCGCAAACCTGGTGTCATCGTCGCCGACGAACCGACCGCGAGCCTCGATGCCGACAGCGGCGATGCCGTCGGTGATCTGCTGCTCGATCTTGCCATGGCTGAAGGCAGTACCCTGATCGTCGTGTCGCACGATCCCCGCCTCGCCACTCGTTTCGACCGACGCCTGACATTTCGTTCCGGCCGCATTATCGACGATTCCGCGATCAAGGGAGCGGCCGCTTGATCCGCTTCATCCTTGCCGATCTGCGTCGTTTATGGGCCGGCTCTCTCGTTGTTGTGCTGCTCGTGGCGCTTGCGACCGCGCTCGGCGTTTCCGTCATCCTGCAGGAGCGGGCTCTTCGTCTCGGCAGTGCGCGGGCGGCCGACAAGTTCGATCTCGTCATCGGCGCGGGCGGCAGCGAGACCCAGCTCGTGCTCTCGTCCGTTTTCCTGCAGCCGTCCGCGCTGCCGCTAATGTCCGGCGACGTCCTGGCAAAACTCGCTGCCGATCCGCGCGTTGAATGGGCTGCCCCCGTTGGTTTCGGCGATTCCTTCTCAGGCTATCCGATCATCGGCACGACGACAGCGTTGACGGAAACGATTTCCGGCGGCTTTTCCGAAGGTCAAGGTTTCGCCAGCGAGGGCGAGGCTGTCATCGGCGCAAGCGTTAACCTGGCTATCGGCAGCGAGATCAAACCGATGCACGGCACGATCGAAACCGGCGGCCATACGCATACGGAACTTGCCTATCGCGTGATCGGGCGCCTACGACCGACAGGCACAGCATGGGACCGGGCCATTCTCGTTCCGATCCAGGCCGTCTGGCATATTCATGGGCTGGAAGCGGGCGAAGAGCACGACCATGACCACGCCGCCGCGGAAGGCGCTCATGAGGAAGCCGACCATCATGCGGAGGCTGAAACCCATGCCGGCCTGAATGAGAACTGGACTGCGGAAACGCCCGGTCTTCCGGCCATCCTCGTCAAGCCGAAGACGATTGCCGATGCCTACAAACTGCGGCAGGACTATCGTAATGGCACGACGATTGCCGTCTTTCCCGGCGAAGTCTTGACCAATCTTTATGCGACGCTCGGTGATGCCAAGCAGATTCTTGTTGCCGTTGCCTCTGGTGCGCAGGTGCTGGTCGCAGCTTCGCTGATCCTTGTGACTGTCATCCATATCGGCCAGCGCCGCAGGCAGATCGGTGCGCTGCGCGCCTTCGGTGCTCCCCGCAGTGCCATATTCGGTATTGTCTGGCTGGAGTTCTTTATTCTTGTTGCCGCTGGGGTCGGGCTTGGTTTTACACTCGGCTACGGTGCCGCGCTCATTCTTTCCGGCTTCTTCTCGCAAAGCAGTGGCGTCAACCTGCCCGTCGGCTTCGCCCGTGAAGACGGAACGCTTGCTGTAGTCCTACTTGCCTTCGCGACTGTCCTTGCCGCCTTGCCGGCGGTGCTCGCCTATCGGCAGTCTCCGGCCCAGGCTTTGCGGGGGTGAGCATTGCGGCGGGCCTGTTCCGCCATGCTGTGACCATCCATGCACAAAAAATTAGACTAAAGTCATAATCCCAAAGCATCCCTCTTTCTGACTCGTCTTTTCTGTCAAACTCTCGTCAGGCGTGTCGTGGCCAGGGGTATGCTTTGAGGAGAGTAGGCCGCGACCGTTGCTCATCACTCTGTGGAGGACAGACAATGGCAAATGTCGCAAGCGTCGACGGTGCGAAAGCCGGTCCGATGACGGGCGAGGAGAAGAAGGTCATCTTCGCCTCGTCGCTCGGCACGGTTTTCGAATGGTATGATTTCTATCTTTATGGTTCGCTCGCCACCTATATCGGCGCGACCTATTTCACCCAGTATCCGGAAGCAACGCGCAACATCTTCACGCTGCTCGCTTTCGCTGCGGGTTTCCTGGTGCGCCCATTCGGCGCGCTGGTCTTCGGCCGTCTAGGCGACCTCGTCGGCCGCAAATACACCTTCCTGATGACCATTCTCATCATGGGCTTCTCGACCTTCCTGGTCGGCATCCTGCCGGGGGCGGCCTCGATCGGCATTGCCGCTCCGATCATCCTGATCGGCTTGCGTCTGCTGCAGGGTCTGGCACTCGGCGGTGAATATGGCGGTGCGGCGACTTATGTTGCCGAACACGCGCCGAACGGCCGTCGCGGTTATTTCACGTCCTGGATCCAGACGACGGCAACGCTCGGTCTCTTCCTGTCGCTGATCGTCATCGTCTCGGTCCAGTCGATCATGGGACCAACTGCCTTCGCCGCCTGGGGCTGGCGTATTCCGTTCCTTGTCTCCGTCGTCCTGCTCGGCATCTCCGTCTGGATCCGGTTGAAGATGAACGAGTCGCCCGCCTTCCAGCGCATGAAGGCCGAAGGCAAGGCATCGAAGGCGCCGTTGACGGAAGCCTTTGGTCAGTGGCGGAATGCCAAGATCGCGCTGATTGCGCTTTTTGGTGCCACCATGGGTCAGGCGGTGGTCTGGTACGGCGGGCAGTTCTATGCCTTGTTCTTCCTGCAGAACGTGCTGAAGGTCGATCTTCAGTCGGCCAATATCATGGTCGCCATCGCACTCTTCCTTGGCACTCCGTTCTTCGTCATCTTCGGCGGACTGTCGGACAAGATCGGCCGCAAGCCGATCATCATGGCGGGTCTTCTAATTGCAGCGGTCACCTACTTCCCGCTGTTCAAGGCGATGACTTATACGGCAAACCCGGCCCTTTACGAGGCGCAGGCGACGATCCGGGCAACGGTTACGGCCGATCCGGCGGATTGCAAATTCCAGTTCAATCCGACCGGTACGTCGAAATTCACCAGCTCCTGCGATATCGCAACGGCGTTCCTGACCAAGAACTCTGTGCCTTATGACGTGGTGCCGGGTCCGGCCGGCCAGCCTGCAACCGTGAAGGTCGGTGACGATACGATCACCAGCTACGACTCCGTTGCAGCCGGTGCTGATGCGGCCAAGACCGGTGCCGCGTTCGAAAAGGGTGTCAATCTTGCCCTTCATGATGCTGGCTACCCGCTGAAGCGCGGTGCTGCCAAGGTTGCCGATGCCAAGCTCGATGCCTTCATCGCTGCCAATCCGGAGCTCACCCTCAATGCCGATGCGATACGTGCCGGCCAAAAGGAAACGCTGCCGGCCGACAAACTCGTTGCCGGCAAGCTGCTGACAGCGGATGAAGCAAAAACCGTGACGGATATGGCGGTCTACACGATCCCCGGTGCCGGTTCGTTCGCAATGACGGCCGATCCTGCCCGCGTCAACTGGGTGGGGACGATTGCCATCCTCTTCGTGCTCGTGTTCTACGTGACGATGGTCTACGGCCCGATCGCGGCACTNCTGGTCGAGCTCTTCCCGACCCGCATCCGCTATACCGGCATGTCGCTGCCCTATCATATCGGCAACGGCTGGTTCGGCGGTCTGCTGCCTGCTACGGCCTTCGCGATGAGTGCTGCCGCCGGCAACATCTATTATGGCCTCTGGTATCCGATCGTCTTCGCAGCGATCACGCTGGTCATCGGTATTCTGTTCCTGCCGGAAACCAAGAACCGCGATATTCACGCAATGGATTGAGACGCGGTGGATATCCTGAAATCAAAGACCCGGCGCCCGAAAGGCGCCGGGTTTTTCATGTGTCATTTTCTCATGCGCATCTCTTATGCGTCCGGGAAGTATCGCTTGGACATCGGCCAGCCGTCCGGCGCGAGCCTGAAAAGCAGGCCGTAGCGGGCATAGACGATCGCCGTCAGCAGCGAGAACCAGGCGCCGAAGGCGAGGCCGGCTATGACATCGCTCGGATAGTGCGCGCCGACCATGACACGCGTCATGCCGAGCCAGATGGCGCCGGCGATGAAGGGAACTCGGTAGCGCGGGAAGAGCAACGCGAAGGCGGCAAAGAAAGCGCCTACCGTGGTCGAATGGCCTGACGGAAAACTCTCCAATGCAGCTCGGCCGGAGAAGGGCGTGAAGGAAAGCACGCCGAGATCCTGGAAATGTTCAGGGCGCGCACGACCGATCGTGCGTTTCAGAAGATTTGCAAGCAGACCGGAAAAGACGACAGTCGTGAACAGATAGGCGCCGATCCAGCTCACATAGAGCGCCTGGGCCCTTGCCTTTGCGCTTTTCAAGAGTTTGTAGCCAGCTCTGCCGTGAAAGAAGAGCAGGACACTGGTGAGGATCAGCCAGGCGGAATCGCCGAAATCGGTCAACATTTCCCCAAAGCGCCGAATGGGTTCCGGCAGGTGACCGGCACCAATCGGTGCATCGAAGATCAGCATGGAAAGGATGACGGCATTCAGGGTAACGAAAAGGCATGCGCGCCAGCGCAATGGTGGCATGACGCATCTATTTCTGCGCCAGCGCCTGTCCAGTGAGACTAAAAGTGCCCGCATCCATACTACCCATATAATCCTTTAGGAGTAGGAATAGGCAGTGAAGATGCACAGGATTACGACAGAGACCGGGTTTGGTCAGATAATTCTCTTCGATCCTGGCAACGACCGCTCTTGGCGCTGATGGATGAGACCGGGCCAAATAAAAGGCCCTCCGCACGGGTGCGAAGGGCCGAAAAGCGTTTCACGTGAAATATCAGGCGGAAAGCGCCTTGAATTCGGCGAGAATGGCTTCGCCCATTTCGACGGTGCCGACCTGGCGGCTGCCCGGTGCCATGATGTCGCCAGTGCGGATGCCCTTGTCGAGCACGTTTGCTATCGCCTTTTCCAGGTTATCCGCTTCCTTGACCATGTTGAAGGAGTAGCGAAGGCACATGGCGAAGGAGGCGATCATGGCGATCGGGTTGGCGATACCCTTGCCGGCGATATCGGGCGCCGAGCCGTGTACCGGCTCATAGAGCGCCTTACGCTTGCCGGTCTTGCCGTCCGGGGCGCCGAGCGAGGCAGACGGCAGCATGCCGAGTGAGCCTGTGAGCATGGCGGCCACGTCGGAGAGCATGTCGCCGAAGAGGTTGTCGGTGACGATGACGTCGAACTGCTTCGGCTGGCGCACAAGCTGCATGCCGCCGGCATCGGCCAGCATATGCTCGAGCTGGACGTCGGAATATTTCGCCTTGTGGGTTTCCGTCACGACCTGGTTCCAGAGCACGCCCGACTTCATGACGTTGCGCTTTTCCATGGAGCAGACGCGGTTGTTGCGAGTGCGGGCCATTTCAAAGGCGACGCCGGCAATGCGCTCGATTTCGTAGGTATCGTAAACCTGGGTATCGATACCGCGCTTCTGGCCGTTGCCGAGGTCGATGATTTCCTTCGGCTCGCCGAAATAGACGCCGCCCGTCAGTTCACGGATGATGAGGATGTCGAGGCCTTCGACCAGTTCCGGCTTCAGCGAGGAAGCGGAAGCAAGCGCCGGATAGCAGATTGCAGGGCGCAGGTTTGCGAAGAGTTCCAAGTCCTTGCGCAGGCGCAGCAGGCCGGCTTCCGGGCGAACTTCATAGGGAACGCTATCCCACTTCGGGCCGCCGACAGCGCCGAAGAGCACGGCATCGGCAGCAAGCGCCTTCTTCATGTCGTCTTCGGAGATCGCCGCACCATGCGCATCGTAAGCAGAACCGCCAACGAGGCCTTCATCGGTGACGAAACCGGCATTCATCGCTTCGTTCATGTAAGCGATGATCTTGCGGACCTCGCCCATCGCTTCGGGGCCGATGCCGTCGCCCGGCAGCAGGAAAAGATTGCGCACTGTCATGAAAGCCTCCGCGGAAAAACAAGCTGCGGCTTCTTAGACCCCGGAAATGGGCATTTCAAGCGAGAGAAGGGGTGAATCGGTACGCCTGGCTTGGTGTCATGTGATGTCCGACACGGTTGCTCCCGTGCTCGCAAACGGGCTAGAACGATAACCCTGCCCATTCTTTTTCGGATATTCGTCCATGTCTTTCGCGCCTCTCCATCTCGACACGCCTCTCTTCCAGACGGCACCTGATTACAGCGCCAGTGGCAAGCCGCTCTGGCTGAAGCTCGATGCGCTGCAGCCTTCCGGCAGCTTCAAGCTTCGCGGTGTAGGCCGGCTTTGCCAGCATGAGGTTCAAAACGGCGCGCGCGAGATCTTCTGCGCTTCGGGCGGCAATGCCGGCATTGCCGCGGCCTATGCCGGACGGGCGCTCGGCGTGCCTGTTACCATCGTCGTGCCCGAGACGACAGCGCCGGACGTGCGCCGGACGATTGCCGCAACAGGTGCCAAGGTGCTCGTCCATGGATCTGTCTTCGACGAGGCCAATGCGCATGCAATCGCTCTCGCTGAGAGCCGCAAGGCAACCTATGTGCATCCTTTCGATCATCCGCTCCTGTGGGATGGCCATGCCACGCTGATCGACGAGGTGGTGGCGAAAGGGGCCAAATTCGACTGCGTCGTTACCAGCGTTGGCGGCGGCGGGTTGCTTGCCGGAATCGTCGAGGGACTGAGGCGGAATGGGCTTTCCGACGTGCCTGTCATTGCCGTCGAGACGGAGGGAGCGGCATCATTTCATGCCAGCCTCAAGGCCAACGAGCGTATTTGCTACCGGCCATTACATCGATTGCCACCTCACTCGGCGCACGGCAGGTGGCGCAGCATGTTTTCGATCTGCCAAAGCACCATCCGATTGAAAGTGTTCTCGTCAGCGATGCCGATGCCGTTGCCGCCTGCCGGAAATTTGCCGATGCGCAGCGCATCCTGGTCGAACCGGCCTGTGGTGCAGCACTTGCCGTTGCCGATGTCCACGCTGGCCTGCTGTCGCGCTTTAACAATCCGCTCATCGAAGTCTGTGGCGGTATCGGCGTGTCGCTCGAAAAGCTTGACCTCTGGAAAGAGAAATTTCTCTGAGATCCGGGCAAGAAAAAGCCGGGCAGAAAGCCCGGCTTACTAAAAGCAATTTGATAGGGCTCAGGCAGCCCAAGGATGCGAAGCGGCGTTCTTCTTTTCGAATTCGTCGATCGCCTTGCCCTTTTCCATGGTCAGGCCGATATCGTCGAGGCCGTTCAGCAGGCAGTGACGCTTGAATTCGTCGAGATCGAACTTGATCGAGCCGCCGTCCGGACCGGTGATTTCGAGGTTTTCGAGGTCGACGCTCAGAACGGCGTTGGAACCGCGTTCGGCGTCGTCCATCAGCTTGTCGAGGTCTTCCTGNCTGACCTTGATCGGCAGGATGCCGTTCTTGAAACAGTTGTTGTAGAAGATGTCGGCGAAGCTGGTGGAGATCACGCAGCGGATGCCGAAATCGAGCAGTGCCCACGGAGCATGTTCGCGCGAGGAGCCGCAGCCGAAATTGTCGCCGGCAACCAGGATCTTTGCCTCGCGGTATGCCGGCTTGTTCAGNACGAAATCAGGGTTTTCGGAACCGTCTTCATTGTAGCGGGCTTCGGCGAAAAGGCCCTTGCCAAGGCCGGTGCGCTTGATGGTCTTCAGATAGTCCTTCGGAATGATCATGTCGGTGTCGATATTGACGACCGGCAGGGGCGCTGCAACGCCCGTGAGCTTCACGAATTTATCCATGACCCATGCTCCATTTCAGCAAAACGTACTTTCTGAATTTGCATCTATTCCAGTTTTCCGCCGAAATGAAGAAGAATCTTTCGCCGATGCAGGCCACGCGACGTTTCGCGTGGCCTGCCGATTGCGTATGTCTTCTTACTAGGCCTTTACTTGGATGGGGCGTTCAGGCCCCAGAGCACGCCGAACGGATCACGAAGCTGGCCGTAGCGATCGCCCCAGAACATCAGTTCGACCGGCATGACCACTTCGGCGCCGGCAGCCACCGCGCGATCCCACCAGAAATCGATATCGTCGATGACAAGCTGGATGGCGAAACCTTCATGGCCTTTGAAGGGATGACCGTATTCCGGATAGGCATCCGACAGCATTAGCGAGCTGCCGTTGATATAGAGGTGTATATGCATCGTACGGCCGCTTTCATCGGGCGGCACGATATAGGCCTGTTCGGCGCCGAAAGCCTTCTTGTAGAATTCCGCAGCCTTTGCCGCGCCATCGACCGTCAGATAAGGAAGCAGGCCATTCTTGACCGGCGGCATCTTGGCCTGGTTGCTTTCCATCGCGTCCATGCTCGTCCTCCATTCGTTTTTTGAAGTGCCGGCTGAATGCTCGGCTGCTTCAAGGACGTAGCAAGGGAGTGTGAGCCGACAATGTCGGTCAGAATTTTCAGGGAAAAGCGATCAGAGATCGATGATGGTGCCGCGGCCGTCGTTCCAGATGCGCATTTCGCGCTTGCCGTCAGCGCGGGCGCGGACGGGAGCGGGCTTCATCTTCATCGAAAGGGCGCGGCCGACCATGAGCACGGTCAGGATGCCGCCAACGGCGAGCGTGACCGAGAAGGTGAGAAGCAGCATGGCTACGAAAACCGTGGCGCCGGCAAGCATGAAGAAGATGGAGCGAATGTTCTGCATTGGTTAGAGACCTTTCTACGGAAAGGAATGTGGTCCTTCTTTTTTCTCTCTGCAAGCCAAGCATGGCTTTTTGTTGTCTTGCCGGGTTTTGCGAAGCTTGGCACTAATAATCCATGAGCCGAACACCACCTCTCCGTTCCCTGCGTCTGCGCCGCTCTGTGCTGAGCGTGCCCGCCATCAATGCGCGGGCGCTTGAAAAGACCTATTCCCTTGATTGCGATGCAGTTATTTTCGATCTGGAGGATTCCGTAGCCCCCGATAAGAAAGCGGAAGCCCGAGACAATCTGAAAGCTTTTTTTGCCGGACCGCCGCTTGAGGGCAAGGAAAGGATCATCCGCATCAACTCTTTGTCATCCGGATACGGGCTGGCGGATCTGGAGCTGATAAAGACATTATCGCCCGATGCCGTTCTCCTGCCGAAGGTGGACGAACCGCAGGACGTCATGGCCATCGGTGATCTGCTTGCCGAAGCCTATGCGCCGGACGAATTGCGCATCTGGGCGATGATCGAGACGCCGCGCGGCGTGCTGAATGCCGCAGCAATCGCCGAATCCGGCCGCACACCGGGATCGCGGCTCGATTGCCTGGTCGTCGGGCTCAACGATCTGCGCAAGGAAACGGGCGTCTTGCCGCAGCCGGGGCGGACCTATCTCGTGCCCTGGCTGATGCAGGTCGTTCTGGCGGTAAAAGCCTACGGTCTCGATGCGCTCGACAGCGTGTTCAACGATTTCCGGGATGGCAATGGCTTCGATGCCGAATGCGGGCAGGGCCGTGCCATGGGTTTTGCCGGAAAGATGCTGATCCATCCGGCGCAGATTGCAGCCGCCAACGTGCATTTCGGACCTGACGAGGAGGAGATCGCGGAGGCGGAGGCCATCATCGCCGCCTTTGCCGATCCGGCGACCGATGGGCTCAACGTCATCAATGCGAACGGGCGGATGATCGAGCGGCTGCATCTTGTCCAGGCGGAAGCTCTGGTCCATAAAGCGCACCTGATTTCCGCAAGAAAGCCCGCCTGATGAAACTCTACCGCTTCCTGACCGGTCCCGACGACGCTTCCTTCTGCCACAAGGTGACGGCGGCGCTGAACAAGGGCTGGTCGCTGTCGGGCTCGCCCACCTATACCTTCAACGCTGCGACCGGCCAGATGCAGTGTGGCCAGGCCGTCGTCAAGGACGTCGAGGGCAAGGATTATCACCCGGACATGAAGCTGTCCGAGCAATAAGGTCAGCGTTCGGCCGCTTCTTCGGCGCTTGCCTCGATGCGTTCCATGTCATCGTCGCTGAGGCCGAAGTGGTGGCCGATCTCATGGATCAGCACATGGGTGATGATGTCGCCCAGCGTTTCGTCGTTTTCGGCCCAGTAATCGAGGATCGGACGGCGATAGAGGCGGATGCGGTTCGGCATCTCGCCGGTTTCCACGGTAAAGCGCTCCGAAATGCCGCGTCCCTCGAAGAGGCCGAGCAGGTCAAAGGGTGTTTCAAGCGCCATATCCTCGAAAACTTCGTCATCGGGGAAGTCTTCGATTTCGATGGTCAGATTGGTCGTCAGCTTGCGAAATTCGTCCGGCAGATGGCTGTAGGCCTCCATTGCCAGCGACTCGAAGGTGCTGATCGTCGGCGCATGGCGATCCCGCCAATCATCGCTCCGGTCTACGTGGGCCATGAATATTCCTTCCTTTGCCGGCCCATATAGAACCTTTATCGCCGATTTTCGAGTGCGGAATCAAAGGCAGGAATAAATTCTTATAAAATGACGGTTGACTCTTTATTAGAGCTCTGGAATCCATAGGAACATAACAGGAACAAGACGAATGGAGAGACCGCCATGGCGCAGACCGCCCTGGCGCGCGAGCGGCTTTTTACGCTCCGCGAAACCATTGCCCGACTGGAGGGAAAGTCCGCGCCGGCGCTGGCCGCAGCGGAACGGGAAGCCCTGTCGGAAGGGCGCGAGNGGCGGCAGGGGCGCATTNTGCCGCGCCTGCCTTTCGGTGTGGAGCAGTTCGATGACGCCTTGGAAGGTGGCCTTCAGCTCGATGCAATTACCGAATTTCGCGCGGCGAGTTCTTGCGATGCAGGGGCGGCAAGTGGTCTGGCGATGGCCATTGCGGCGCGATTGCAGAAGCAGGAGGAGGAGACCAGCAGGCTGCTGCCGCTGCTCTGGATCGGTGATGTTGTCGGCACATTGGAGGCGGGGCGCCCTTATGCTCCGGGGCTGAGGGATTTCGGGCTGAAGCCGGAGAGGTTTTTCCATGCCGCGCCGCGCAAGCTGGAAGATGCGCTCTGGCTGGCGGAAGCAGCCATCGAAAGTGCTGCCTTCTCGGCCGTCGTCTTCGAAGTGCGCGGCAATCCCCTGCATTTCGGCNTGACCGAAAGCCGCCGGCTCAGTCTCAGGGCGCGTGCGGTGCANCGTCCGCTCTTTCTCCTCCGGCAGGCGGGAGAGGAGGAAGCGAGCAGTGCCGCCTTCCGCCTGCATGTCGAGCCGGCGCCGTCGGATCTGCGACCGTTGCCGGACGGATCAAAACTTTCCGGCAGCATCGGCAATCCGATTTTCCGTCTCACGCTGGAGAAGAGCCGCAATCCGGCCCCGCTCTCCTTTCTTCTGGAGTGGAACCCCCATGAACGCGAATTTCTCCCCGTCAACGAACCAAGCTTCGCTCGCCCTCCAGGCGAACAGTCAACGCATTCTGTCGCTCAGCTTTCCGCATCTGCCAACGGACCGTATCGCCCGCAGGCGATGGGGGCTGTCCTGGCGTTCGAAAGGGCGTCCTGAAGCGGCCCCTCGTCTGTTCCGGCAAGCTCAACAATGCCATGCGGCTGACGGCGCTGGATGAATTCGCCGAGAAGCTGGGATTGCGGAAGGAGCAGGGCGTTGCCGAGGCGCGCGCCATGTATCCGGCGCTCGATGTCGTGGAAGAGGATCCTGCGGCCGACCGCCGGCTGCTGGAGGCGATTGCTGACTGGTGCGACCGCTATACGCCGATGGTGGCGCTCGANGGNAAGGATGGNCTGTTTCTGGATATTACCGGCTGCGCTCATCTCTTCGGNGGGGAGAGGGCGCTTCTTCAGGATATCCTGTCACGGCTCTTTCATATGGGGCTTGATGCGCGNGGCGCGATCTCCTCGTCGCCTGGTCTTTCCTGGGCTGTCTCCCGTTTCGGACAGGGTGGCGTCGTGGACGACGAGGAGAGTGAGCGCATGCTGATGCCGCTGCCCGTCGCGGCCCTGCGGCTGGAAGGCCAGACTGTCGATGCCTTGAGGAAGCTCGGTCTCAAATATGTCGGTGACGTTATCCATGCGCCGCGGGCGCCGCTGACCCGCCGCTTCGGGCCGGCACTGCTGTTGCGCCTCGATCAGGCGCTGGGCCATGAAGAGGAGCCGATTTCGCCCCGGCTTCCCGTTGCCAGCCTCTCTTCCGAATGTCGCCTGGCCGAGCCGATCGGAACGGAGGAACAGATCCTCGCCGTTACCGGGCAGGTTGCCATATCACTGAAACCCTCTCTGGAAGCGCGTGGCGCCGGCGGGCGGGTGTTCGAACTGGTGCTGTTTCGTGTCGATGGCAGGGTTTACCGCATTTCCGTCGGGGCCTCGCGGCCGCTTCGCGAACCGAAGCTTATAGCGGGATTATTTTCCGAGCGCCTGCAGGTGATCTATGACGATATCGACGCCGGCTATGGTTTTGAGATCCTGCGCCTGAATGTATTGCGGCATGATCCGTTCAACGATGCGCAGGGTGATTTCGAGGGAGATCGACAGGGGGAAATCTCGCTTTCGAGTTTTGTCGACCGTGTCGCGGCCCGGCTTGGCGCGGATTGCCTGCAGAGCTTCCAGCTTCGGGAGAGCCACGTGCCGGAGCGCGCCGTCATCACGGTACCGGCAATGGAGAACCTTCCGGCACGGCGCAAATCAGAGCAGAGGCGCGCGCTGCCTTTTCGTGAGGAACGTCCGCTGCGGCTCTTTGCAACGCCGGAGCCGGTCGAGGTCGCATTTGCCGAAGTGCCCGACGGTGCGCCGCAGACTTTCCGGTGGCGGCGCCTGCAGCATCAGGTGGCAAGAAGCGAAGGCCCTGAACGAATTGCCATGGAATGGTGGATCGATGGCGATGATGCCGAAGCGCGGGATTATTTCCGGATCGAGGATGAGGCCGGCCACCGCTTCTGGATCTATCGCCGGGGTCTCTATGGAGACAGCCCCGATCCTCGCTGGTTCATGCATGGGGTCTTTGCATGAGACCCGAACCGGCATTTTTCGAGATCGGCGCGAAGACGAATTTTTCGTTCCTCGAAGGCGCTTCGAAGCCTGAAGAGATGGTCGTACAGGCGGCCTGCCTGAAGCTCGGCGGCCTCGGCATCGCGGACCGGAATTCGGTTGCCGGCGTGGTGCGGGCCCATGCGCAGGCACAGCAGCTTGAGGAGAGATACAGGAACAGGGATGCGATTTTAGCCGAGGCGAAGAAGAAGGGAAAAACGGAGATCATTTTCGATCCTATCCGGGTTCAGCCGGGTGCCCGCCTCGTTTTTTCGGATGGAACACCTGATGTCCTTGCCTATCCGTGCAACCGGAAAGGTTGGGCAAATCTCTGCCGTCTGCTCAGTGCCGGCAATCTGAAGGAAGAAGCGGTCAAGGGAACCTGCATCCTGACGGAAGCGGAGCTTATGGAATGGGGTGACGAGATGATGCTCGCCCTCGTCCCCGACCGGGCTGTCGTAAATGATCCGGGTTGCCAGCCTGCTCTTGAAGAATATCTGGACCGGTTCCGCAAACGGTTCCGCAAGGCGTTTTTCATGGCGCTGTCACCAGCCTATGACGGCCGCGACCGGCAGGCCTTTGCGGTGCTTTCCATGCTTGCCGCCCGCAACCGGGTGCCTCTGATTGCGACCAATCAGCCGCTCTATCATGACACGGAGCGCCGGCCGCTTTCGGATATCGTGATCGCCATACGGGAGCATGTGGAGATATCGGAAGCCGGATTCCTTCTGGCACCGAATGCAGAGCGCTATCTCAAGGATTCACGTGAAATATCGAGGATCTTCCGGGATTATCCGGATGCGGTCGAGAATGCGCAGCTGTTCTTCGGGAAGCTGAGCTTTTCGCTGAATGAATTGAAGCACAATTATCCGCCTGAAAACGATCCTGGCGAAACACCACAGGAGACGCTTGAGAGGCTTACCAGAGCGGGTGCGATAAAGCGCTACCCTGATGAGATTCCGAAAAAGGTTGATGAACAGATCGCCTACGAGTTGGATCTGATTAAGCGCAAGAATTACGCCTCATACTTTCTGACGGTCCATAAGATCATTCATCACGCCCGCCATGTGCTCAAGGTCCTCTGTCAGGGACGTGGTTCGGCGGCCAACTCAGTCATTTGCTATTGCCTTGAGATAACGGAAGTCGATCCTACAAAGACCACGCTCCTCTTCGACCGGTTCATTTCGATGGATCGGGACGAACCGCCCGATATCGATGTCGATTTCGAGCATGAACGGCGGGAAGATGTCATTCAGTCCATTTATAAAAGATACGGTCATGAGCATGCCGGTCTGACAGCAGCTGTTACCAGCTACCGCACCCGTTCGGCCGGTCGCGAGGTCGCCAAGGCCTTCGGTCTGTCGGAAGATGTCCAGTCGGCAATCAGCAGTCTGGTCTGGGGTTGGTCCGAGGACAATCTTTCGGAACGGGATGCGAAGGCGGCGGGCCTCGATATGAAGGATCGGGTGACGTGGAACGTGCTGAAATACGCCTCCGAGCTTTTGAGCTTTCCGCGTCACCTTACCCAGCATGTCGGCGGTTTCGTTATCACGCGGGACCGGCTCGATGANGTGGTGCCNATCATGAAGACGGCNATGCCNGANCGCTACATGATCGAGTGGGACAAGGATGATCTCGATAATGTCCAGATCCTCAAGGTGGATGTGCTGGCGCTTGGTATGCTGACTTGCCTGCGAAGGGCCTTCACGCTGCTTGAACTACACTACGATGTAAAGAAGACGCTCGCTGATCTCGGCAATAAGGAGCACGGAGAGGAGGGTGAGCCTGTCTACGACATGATGGGCCGCGCCGATACGCTTGGCGTTTTCCAGATCGAAAGCCGAGCTCAGATGAGCATGCTGCCGCGNCTAAAACCACGCGTGTTTTATGACCTTGTCATTGAAGTGGCGATTGTCCGGCCAGGGCCAATTCAAGGCAACATGGTACATCCTTATCTGAAGCGTAGAGAGTTGCGGGATAAGAATCTTCCCATCGAATATCCAAGTGAGAAACTAAAAACTGTTCTTGAAAGAACCCTTGGGGTTCCCCTGTTTCAGGAGCAGGCCATGCAGATCGCCATTACCGCAGCAGACTTTGAACCAGCAGAAGCAGATCGGCTCCGACGGTCGATGGCGACATTCAAGAGAACCGGCACCATTGATAGTTTCCAAAAACGGTTCGTGGATGGAATGATTAAAAATGGCTACGACCCTGAGTTCGCGGAGCAATGTTTCAACCAGATCAAGGGTTTTGGTGAATATGGCTTTCCAGAGAGCCATGCGGCCTCATTTGCTCTGCTCGTCTATGCATCCTCGTGGCTGAAAGCCTATTATCCCGACGTCTTCTGCGCGGCGATGCTGAATTCGCAGCCGATGGGTTTTTATGCGCCGGCGCAACTGGTGCGGGATGCACGTGAGCATGGGGTGAAAATCCTGCCGGCAGATATCAATCTGTCGAATTGGGAGTGTACTCTTGAAGAGGCGGCTTTTGAGCCGGCAGCAATCGATTTTCGCCACGGCGAGATGCGGGATATCATCAAGACTCGCCATGCTGTTCGGCTTGGTCTTCTGCAGATCAAGGGTGTTTCCTCTAAAGATATGGGAAAGCTCATCGAAAACCGCGGTGAGAGTTACCATTCTGTACGTGACCTCTGGTTACGCTCCGGCCTGCAGAAATCTGTCATCGAGAGGCTGGCAGATGCAGATGCCTTTCAATCCATCGGACTATCACGACGTCAGGCGTTGTGGGCGGTGCGAGCACTGGATGTGAAAAGCGCGACTGAGGAACTGCCGCTCTTCGAGAAGGTTCGCCACATCGATCTTCAGCCTGAGCCGGCTGCCAAGCTCCCTGACATGCTGCCGGGCGAACAGGTCATCGAGGATTACCGCTACCTGTCGCTCTCTTTGAAAGGGCATCCCGTTTCCTTCCTGCGTGAAGAGCTAGGCAGGACGGGCGTGACGCGCAATGTCGATCTGCTTCGCGTTACGAATGGGAGGCGCGTGATCATCGCGGGATTGGTGCTGGTACGCCAGCAGCCGGGTTCCGCGAAAGGTGTGATCTTCATGACGCTGGAGGACGAGACCGGCGTTGCCAATGCCATCGTCTGGAAGAAAGTCTTCGAAAAATACCGCGCCGTGGTCATGGGCGCCCGGCTCGTGAAAATCTATGGCAAATTACAAAGCCAGAGCGGCGTCATCCATACCGTTGTCGAACATATCGAGGATATGACGCCGCTGCTCGGTATCCTTCAGCGAGAGACGAAACGCTTCGGCGTCAGCGAACGCTCGGACGAGGTGTTGCGCGCGACACAGGATCACCGGCAGCGGAAGGAGGCGGATAGCCTGGCGCGGGACAACCTGCTCAGGAAGATCGGCGAGAAAAGACCATCTGAGAGGGCGAGGGATGGTGATATCGCGGAGACCGCGAGCGTGATGCCGCGCGGGCGCAATTTCCACTGATGATCCTCGCGCCTGGAAATTGATGCTTCTTAAGGACTTACGAACAAGCTCGCCAGTGTGTGATGTCCCGCTGCTGAATCGTGATCGAATGAGGGTCGCGAATTTTCTTGACAGTTCCTATCTTCTTTTGCAGAAAACACGATAGTAAGTGTCATGTTTGGAATGAAGACGTGCTCGTCTGCAGTTGCAATTACATAACCGACAAGGAAATCCGGGACGTTATCAACAATCTTCTCGATGAAGATTGCTGGCAGCTTATCGTACCTGCGAAGGTCTATCACGCCATGGCCAAGCGCGGCCGTTGCTGCGGTTGCTTCCCGAACGTTGTCGATATCATCATCCAGACAACCGAAGATTATCACGCTCGCCGCCACTCGACGGAAGCGGAAATATTTGATTTCATGTCCCGCCTCAGAGAATTCCATGAAGAAAACAGGAGAGCGGACATTGAAAGGCGACAAAAAGGTCATCGAGCGGCTTAACGAGGCCCTCTTTCTAGAGCTCGGTGCAGTCAACCAGTATTGGGTTCATTATCGCCTTCTTGAAGATTGGGGTTATACCAAACTCGCCAAGAAGGAGCGCGCCGAATCGATCGAGGAAATGCACCATGCCGACCGCCTGGTCGCGCGTATCATCTTCCTCGAAGGCCATCCCAATCTGCAGACGCTTGCACCGCTGCGCATCGGGCAGAACGTCAAGGAAGTGCTGGAAGCCGATCTTGCCGGAGAATACGACGCCCGCACCGCCTACAAGAAGTCTCGCGACATCTGTCATGACGCCGGCGATTACGTTTCCATGAAGCTCTTCGAAGAGCTGCTGGCAGACGAAGAAGGCCATATCGATTTCCTCGAAACCCAACTCGATCTGCTCGAGAAGATCGGTGAAGCCAAATACGGCCAGCTCAACGCAGACTCGGCGAACGAAGCCGAGTAATTCACCATCGACATCCTATCTCGGCCGGTCGCCTTTCAGGCGGCCGGCTTCGTTTATTGCGTATCGATGACAGCTTCGTTCGACGCTCAGTCTTCCGGGGTCAGGCCGGAAAGGTGACGGAATTCCGCCACGACCCGTTCATAGACAGTGCGCTTGAAGGGAACGATCAGGCCCGGCAGTTCCTCCATCGGCTTCCACTCCCAGGCGTCGAATTCCGCCTCATGGCCGCCGGGGGGCGGGTTGATGGCGACCTCGCTTTCATCGCCTTCGAAGCGGAAGGCAAACCAGCGCTGCGTCTGGCCGCGATACTTGCCCCTTAAGCCGATGCCGATCAGTTGCGGCGGCAGGTCGTAATTGATCCAGTCTTTCGCCTCGGCAAGCAGCGTCACGGTCCGGATACCGGTCTCTTCGTAAAGCTCGCGATAGGCCGCTTCCAGCGGGTCCTCGCCCTTGTCGATGCCGCCTTGGGGCATCTGCCAGAGCTGCGGCGAGCCGTCATATTCAGAATTGCCGTCAGGGATGCGCCGTCCGGCCCAGACAAGGCCCTCGCGGTTCAGGATCATTACGCCGACGCAGGGGCGATAGGGCAGGTCCTCGGCTCTTACAGTCGCCTGGCTCATGGTTCTCTCCGCTCAGGGATTCTTGGGGTCGTTGACGAGTGCTGCAACGCCGACAATCTCAATGCCGCGCATGGCCGCTTCCTCGCTCCATTTGGAGATCGCGTCAATGCTCTCGTCGAAAGCCGAGGCAACCCCGATTGCCTGGCCGTTGCGGCGAGCGATACGCTCCAATTCGTCGAGTTTCTGCAGGATCGTGTTCACGTCGACCTGGCTGTCCAGTTGCAGATCGGCGAAAGCATAAGGAAGCTCCGTGCCTTTGGCCACCGCAGCCGTCTTCGATTGTGCCGAAGTGCCATCGTCGAGGAACAGCAGCCCGCGCTTTCCGATATCGCGCATGACCGGCTCCATGGCCTTGGGATCCGAGAGGAAACGTCCGCCCAGGTAGTTCATGATACCGGTATAGTTCGTGATCTCGCCCATGGACCGGTGCAGGCTTTCGATATTGCGTACCACTGGCTTCGAGGTCAGCAGCGTATCCGGACCTGGATCATTCGCCGGGTAATCGAATGGTTCCAGCGGCACTTGCAGCAATATTTCATGGCCGCCACGACGGGCATCCTGCATCCAGCGCTGCAGGCTGTTGCCGCTGGCAGCAAAGGCGAAAGTGATTTCTTCCGGCAATTGCTTGATGGCGCGCTGCGTGCCGGTCTGGCTGAGACCGAGGCCGCTGAGGACGATCGCGATGCGTGTGCCGCGCGTGCCGGACCAGGGACGCGCATATTGATCCATCGGCCGNTTGCCGTCGGGGCCNGTGATCGGCAGCCGGCCGAAGGGCGTATCTTCCANCAGATTGTCGTTGGGGATGGCNGCCATGCGGGGATCCTGNCCCATCTGCATGGCGTCGACCAGAACCGGGCCGTTGNCGTCGCGTGGGCGCGGACTGTANTTGGTTACGACGGAGCCGTCTCCGGTCACCATGCGTTCCACGTTGGCGCCCGAGCTCGGTTCTGAGCGTGGCATGCCGTTTGCTGTCTGATTGCCCGAGGTCGGCGGTTGCTGGATCGTGTCGGTCGGCGGAGCGGCCGTGACATCCTGCGATGCCGGCGGTTTCGACCGCTCGAGGCCGTCGTCGTGAAATGCCGTGTAAAGAGAAAACCCGCCGATCGCGACAAGACAGATGCTCGCGACTATCTGCCCGATCCGCAATATGCCGGGGCGTTTGCGCGCAGCCTTGCGGTTGCGGCCTAGGGGTGCATGCAGGTCCGTTCCCAATTCCTTGCCCGCTCCAAAACCGGGAAACAGCAGAAAGCCTCAAGGCCGGACAATCGCCCGGCCTTGAAATCGAAGAATTACTTGGCGACCACGGCCTTTTCAGGGTCCGGCGGGAAGGACGGATCGGTCTTCTTGCCGCGCAGCAGGTCGAGTGCGTAGTTGAGCTGGACGTCGTCCTTTGGATCCGGCGGGACATAGGCGACCGAGCCCGAACCTTCCTCAGTCTCGCTCTGGCCCTTGATGTGGCCGCGCAGGGCGGATTCGCCCTCGGTCACCATCTTGCCCTGGAGATCGGCCGGAAGGGGCTCTTCCACCTTGATGTCAGGCGTAATGCCGGTGCCCTGGATCGAGCGACCCGATGGCGTGTAGTAGAGCGCCGTCGTCAGGCGCAGCGCGCCGTTTTCGCCGAGCGGAATAATCGTCTGGACGGAGCCCTTGCCGAAGGAGCGGGTGCCGAGAACGGTGGCACGACGCAGATCCTGCAGGGCGCCGGCAACGATTTCCGACGCGGAAGCCGAACCGCCGTTGATGAGAACGATGAGCGGCTTGTGGTCGGTCAGGTCACCAGGGCCGGCATTGAAGCGGCGCGTCTCATCCGGATTGCGGCCGCGGGTGGATACCACTTCGCCGCGCTCCAGGAAGGCATCGGATACGTTGATCGCCTGATCGAGCAGACCGCCGGGATTGAGACGCAAGTCAAGAACGAAGCCCTTGAGTTTGTCGGCAGGAACGGTCGCCTTGATCTTCTGGATCGCCTTTTCGAGATCCGGATAGGTCTTTTCGGTGAAGGAGATGACGCGCAGGTAACCGACATCATCCTCGACGCGCGACTTGACGGCCTGGACAGCAACGACGTCACGCACGATCGTCAGTTCGATCGGCTTGTCAGCGCCCTTGCGGATCAGCGTCAGCTTGATCGGCGTGTTGACGGCGCCGCGCATCTTCTCGACGGCGTCTTCGAGCTTCAGGCCGCGGACGGACTGGCCGTCGATCTCGGAAATATAATCGCCGGCGAGAACGCCAGCCTTGGCAGCCGGAGTATCGTCGATCGGGGTGATGACCTTGACGAGCTCGTCTTCCATGGTGACTTCGATACCGAGGCCGCCAAACTCACCCTTGGTCTGGGTGCGCATGTCTTCGGCGTCCTTCGCATTCATGTAGCTGGAATGCGGATCGAGCGAGGACAGCATGCCGTTGATGGCGCTCTCGATGAGCTTGTCCTCGGCCGGCGGCGTTACGTATTGCGCACGCACGCGTTCGAAGACGTCACCGAATACCGAAAGCTCCTTATAGGTCGATGCTCCCGCCGCCTCTGCAGGCACGCCTGCGGAGTAAATGAC
>Ga0055528_1000911_pt1 | contig 19912 bp, 14 predicted proteins | sample AraplaCol_mMS_r2_2_FD_55006 | JGI IMG/M metagenome (GOLD analysis project Ga0055528, IMG submission 55006) | Arabidopsis root microbial communities from North Carolina, USA - plate scrape MF_Col_mMS_r2 | ecosystem: Host-associated > Plants > Roots > Endosphere | place: USA: North Carolina...
CCAGCTGGCGGGCGAGCATTTCTTCGATCGGCTCGAAGCGCTGCGGACCAGCGGCGGCGCACGGCTACAGGCGCTGCAGGTCTTCCATATGTGCCTGCTGCTCGGCTTCAAAGGGAAATACGCGCTCGACGGCGGCGATCGTCTTGCCTACATGACCGCGCGTCTGGGCGACGAAATCGCCCATATCAAGGGCAAGAGCAAAGGCTTTGCGCCGCGCGCCGACCGGCCCGACCAGGTGGTTCACAAATTGCGGACCGGCATGCCGCTGTGGGCACTTTGCTCCGTGTTTGCCTTGCTTGGCATCGGGGTCTTCATCGGTCTGAAGTCATCGCTGGACAGCAGTGCGCAATCGGCGCTGGCGCCCTACGCTGGCATCGTCAAGCTGGCGCCGCGCCCGGCCAACCTGACGATCACCCTGCCCTAATCGGCAACCCGAAATTCGATGCGGCGGTTGCGCGCGCGGCCTTCTACCGTCGAATTCTCCGCCACTGGACGATCCGGGCCCTGGCCGGAAACGGAGATCAGCGCTGTGTTGATGCCTTTCGCCGCGAGATAAGAGCGTACCGCTTCGGCGCGGGCCAGACTGAGTGCCAGATTCGTTTCGCGCAAGCCTGTATTGTCAGTATGGCCAATGACTTCGACTTTCTTGCCCTTCACCTTCTGCAGCGCTGCCGCCATCTCGTCCAGAATCGCCTGACCCGAAGGCCGGATGACCGCCTGGCCGCTCTCGAACTCGATGATGCGCCTGGCCAGCGCCGCATCCACCACTTCCTGTTCGGCGGCGCTGACGCGCAGGCCATTGTTGACGGTATAGCTGGGATTCAGGCTGGTCGCCATATCGCTGGCAATCTGCTGCCGTTGCGCCTCGTTAGCGACCTCGCCGCGGATACTGATCGTGTTGCCGTCGATGCGCAGTTGGCCTTTAGTCACTTGTTTCAGATTTGACGTGATCAGCTTCTGCACATGGCCGGCCCAGTCGGGCGGCATAGCCACCGTGCCGATGGCGATCTGGTCGACCACCAGATCGGTGCCGTACACATCGCGTACCTTTTGCAGCAACGCTGCCTTGGATGCTTCGTCGGGCACAGTCCCGCTGACCAGCACCTGACTTGGATGCGGCGCTGGGACCTGCGCATGCACAATGAATGGAACCGCAAATAGAAGCAACAGGCGGCGCATATCGCACTCTCTCAGGAAAAGGTTTCACGGAAAAGCCGCAAGGCGGCGGCCAGCGGCAACTGGGGCTGCGCCAAGCAGGCAGCCAGGTGTTCGGCCTCCGGCATCGCTGCCAGCTCGCTTTCCAGCCAGCTGTTGTCCGCTACGGCAATCTGCTGCTCGGCCGCGAATTCCGGATCGATGATCGCTTGCAGCGTGGCCGCATTGGCGCCGTTAAAACCTGCAACCAGCGTGTGCCGGCCTTCACGTTCGCACAGAAACAGCGCCAGTTCCATGTCTACGCCGTGCAGGAACACGCTGCCCAGCTGCAGCCAGAATGCACAAATCAGCATGCGCTCATGCAAAGCGGCGGGCAGCGGCAGCACAAGGCTCTTCGACAGCCGCGCGCCTGAGTGGGCATGCATGGGCCATAGCAGCAGGCCAAGCGTGAGGACCAGGCGACGTGCACCGCCCTTCATTTCCAGCATCGCATCGAGGTCGGCGAGCGTGGCCTGAGTCAGGAAATTATGCAGCTTTTGTATGCAGTCCTGGCCCGTCGCATCCACGTCTATCGCGCTCCCGGCAAGCCGCTGAAGCGCGGCGGCGGGATCGTGAGCGGATTGAGCATCCGCCGTGTGTTCCGCCAGCTCCTGCCAGAACGGCGCCAACACCAGCGGGCTGCCAGGCAGAAAGGCCAGCGGATCTTCCAACTTCATCGCGCTCATCGTCATGAAGGGAAAGCGCCGCTCGGACTGGTCCCGGCTGGCCGCGAGATGGCCAGCTATCGCCACCTTATTGCGTGTGCCGATGAAGGCGAAGTGCACAGGACGCATGGCATCGTAGTGCTGACGCCAGCGTGGATTGGGTGTCAGCTGATTCATCACATCCGCCAGCCACTGATCCAGCAGTTCCAGCAGCCGCCGGTCGCCGGCCGATTTTACGAAATCGCTGCGCGCAGGCAGCTTGCCAAAGTAGCTTATCGCGAGCTGCGTCATTGGTGTTCTCCGGTGATGGTCGCGACGGCAGTGATGGGCGGAGCGCCGACTATGGTTTCCGGCAGACGCAGGCCACGGAAGCCCTGTTCCTGCGGCGCCTGCGCAGTAGCCGACGCTTCGGGGCTGCTAATGATCCGCAGATCAACCGCCACACTGACGCCTCCTGCCGACCAGCGTAATTCGTGCACGCCACCCTCCTTGCGCGTGCGCGTCGCCGCCTCAATCATGCGGCGCAGGCCGAACTGGCCAGGCTCGTTGAGAATCTCGACATTGCGCCCATCGAAGGTCACCGCCGTGATGTGCGCGCCCGGCACGCCTTGCGGCCCCGGATGGATCATATTTGCCCACTGCGCGGGCGTGTTCCGGTAGCGCAGCTGCTGGCCATCGATGTCGATCGTGTACTCCAGCGTTCCCGGCGCTGGAGACGGCAGGATCTGGAACACCGTTTGCGCAGCCGCCGATGCTGCCGCCACCCCGCCCGCACCGATTGGAGCGATCCATCCGGCAAAGCGCTGCACGGCTTGCGGCGCCAGCGTGATGCCCATGTCAGCCCAGGTGCGTGGCGCGATTACATCTCCGCGCCGCACAACCAGCGGTCCCATGGCAGTGTTGACGAATTTTGCGACCAGCCCATCCGGGCCGAAGAACTGCGCAATCTCCGCTTGACTGGCTTCGATATGCGCATTGGGGGTAAAGGGATATTTGCTCGCCAGCGAACGGTTGAAAGGCTCATAAACCTGCGCCAGCCAGGTCTTGTTGATTTCGGCCTCCGCCGGGCCGATGATGATGGCAAAGGTCTGAGTCAGCGGCCGAACAAGGATGGGCCGGATCGCCTGTTTCTGCACATCGCTCATCCCCATCAGCATTTGCTCATCGACCAGGCGCAAGGCGTCGGCCAGTTCGGAGCCCGATCCCTCCAGCGTTTGCTGCATGAACTGGCGCGCGCCGGGACCGGGATCGCCCTGATTCTTCAGGCTATTCAGCCGCGTACGCAGGCGGGACAGCGCATCGAGATACGCGCGGATCGGCGACGCATCCTTGTCGCGCGGCGCGACCAGCTTGCCCAAGGCGGCGAATTCGCGGCCGACCGCGCCCACCGCTCGTTCGCCGGGCGTCAGGTTCACCTGAATATTCACGCCGGACGGCGCACGCTGGAAGAGCCGCGACCGCAGCCAGTTGATCACGCCCGTTTGCGCTTGTGCCATCTGCGCGTTGAGTTCCGCCGGGTTATCCCAGGCAGTCTGCTCATAGACGGTGTTGAGCACCTTTGCGATAGGCGAAGTTTGCGGGTCGCCCAGCCGGTTCATCGCGCCCACCGCGCCATTGAAATTGCCCATGTCGGCGATCGCGATGCCCTGCACGAAGGCTCGCCATTCTTTTACGTATTCACTTTTGTACATCTCCACCAGGTTCTTCTGAATTTGCTCCGGGCTTCCTTCCAGCGACAGATCGTCTTTGCTGGAAGTCTTCAACACCCAATCCGTGCTTTGCAGCTCGTGACCGGCGGCCTCTTTGAATGCGCCCTCAACATACTTTTCCCATGCCTCGCGGGTGAAGGCGCCGGGAATCGCGTGGCTGCCGGCGATCACGGCCAGATCCTGTTCGCCAGCGATGCGCGCCACAGACATGCTCTGGAAACGCGTATTGGCGCGCGCCTTCACCTCGGCATATACCCGGTCGCGGGCCGGCATGCCGCGCACGACATGGCGTAGATGCTCGCGCGCCGCGTCGACTAGCGTCAGCTTCTGTTCGATGCGCGGCCATGAAGGATCGCCCATCCGGCTCAGATAGAAGTTCAGCAATCGTTCAGCGCTGCGGATCATTTGCTCACGCGGCATACTGGCGCGGTTCGACTCCAGCCAGCCGCGCCAGTGCCGTGTGAGCTGGTCAGTCATATGCGTAGCTTCCGCGCGCGCGGGCTCGCACAGCATCAGATAGGTCTTCAAAGCGTTATAGACATCTTCCGGCACACCGTTGGCATGGTCGTATAACAGCGCTTCAAGGCTTGCCGCAACCGGCTTGACCAGAACTTCTTTCATGCCGGCGAAGTATTCCTCGCGCAGCTTTTCTTCGAGTAGCGCGCCCTGGTACAGCCCTATGTCCAGCAGCCACGGACCCTCTTTGCGCAGTTTTTCCAACTGGGCCATACGATCCTGCAGGATCTCCAGCGCCTGCAGGCGCGATTGCAGATCCAGACGGCCGCTCTGTACACGCACGGCTTTGTCCAGATCCGCCTGCACAGCGCGTACCAGTTCGCGATTGCCGGAGTAGGACCAGCTCCAGCCACCTAGCGCACCGCCAAGCAGCAGCGCTGCGGCGACAAAGCCCGCATACTTCAGACGCATCCGCGTGCGGCTTGTGTATTGCGACACCAGTTGCTTATCCGCGAAGATCACCTTACGAAACAGATCCAACAGAAAGAAGCCCGACTGCGCATCATGCGGCACTGGCGGCATCTCGGTGACCAGCGCGAAACGACGTGCCACACGCCGCGTCTGAGCACCCGATGGAGCGCCTTCCTGCAAAGCGCTGGTGAAGTAGAAGCCTCGAAACACCGGCTTGAACTGAAAAGGATTTTCCTCGAACAGCGTGGCGAGGAAGGCGCGCAACGGCACGCGCGCGGCGGAGAACTCCAGCGGGAAGGTATAAACGCCGGGCGGCACGCGATCACGCCGTTGCTGCGTCATATTGGCGACACCCATATCCTTCAGGCCTTCGCACAGCTCATCGAAGCTTTGATCGAAGAAGGAAAGCATTTCCTTGCTGCCTGCCTTGCGCTTGTATGGCATAGTCGCGCCCCAGACACGGTCGCGCTCATTGCGTTCCGTGCGGGCGAAGAATTCGGAGAAGCCAGCGATCAGATCGGCTTTGGTGAACAGAACGTAGACGGGGGCGAAGACTTCCAGCTGTTCGATCAGGTCCTGCACACGTTTGCGCAAGCTGCGTGCGAGCTTGATGGCAGCTTCAGGATCGTCGCCGCGCAGCTCGGCAACGCTGACGGCAATCAGAATGCCATTGATTGGCGCGAGCGAGCGGTGCTTCTTCAATAGTTCCAGAAAGCCCACCCACTCGCCACGGTGTTCGTCTTCCACCGCGTAACGGCCTGCGGTATCGAGCAGTATACCTTCGGTCGTGAAGAACCAGTCGCAATTGCGCGTGCCGCCAACGCCCTGCACCACTTTGCTGTCTGCGAAGGGGAACTGCAGGCCGGATTGCGTAATCGCGCTGCTCTTGCCGGCAGCCGGATTCCCAATGATCATGTACCACGGCAGGTCATACAGCGCCCGTGTGCCGGACGCCATACCCAGTTTCGAGTGCCTGATCGTGCCGATCGCCTTCAGCATCTCGTCGCGGATGGCATTGACGTCGTCACGCTGCTGCTGGTTCGGATCGGGCGGCGGCGGCTCCATCGCCTTGGCGAGGCGCTCGGCCTTGCGCGCGGCCAGAACGCGCCGCAGCCACCATACCGCAAGCCACAACAGCAGACAGACGGCCGTGGCCACGATAGCCCAGATCAGCGCCAGCTCCAGCACTTCGGCGCCAAGGTAGAAGAAGCCTGCCAATGCGGCGAAGCCTATGATGGTGAGATTGCGCGTGTCGGTCAGAAAGTACCAGATTCGTCGCAGCATGGTCGCTCGCATTAGGTTGGGCAGCCGGTCGATGGTGCCATCAACACGGCGCAGCCTTTTTGAGCAAGCTCAATGCTCCTTGCGTGGTTTGCGCAGCTCGATATGACCGAAATCCATCATCGTCCAGCGTCCGCCCCAATTCAGGCCGACTGATTCGGCCACCTCGCCATACAGCTGATAGCCGCGCATGGCCCAGGGATCGCGCTCGGAAATTACCAGATGGCCGTCGCGCATGAAGGCGCAATCGGCAGCCAGGCCGTATTGGTGATAGCTCTGGAATGCACGGGCGCTGGTGACGTTATTGCCTACGTCGGCGAGCTGGTTTTGGCGTTCGGGACTTCGATAGCCTTCCAGCAGGGCCATTTCATAACCATGCTGCTCGCGCATGATCTTGAATACCACCAGCAGGCGCTGGGAAAACTCGGGGTCAAGCAGCGTCCAGTTGCGATTGGCCGTGTCGAGCATCGGCCGCACGACTGTCACTTCGGCCGACGTGAAGACCATCGGCGGCAGCGGCGGTGGCGGCACCAGACGCTCGCCGCGCAGCAGGCTTTCCAACTGTGGATTGATGCTCCGTACGCCGGATTCAGGGAGAGCGACCTTGCCGCCTACCAGCCAGCCTGCCAACGGCGGCAGCAGCACCAGCGCGCACGCGACAGTCAGCAGAATCCAATGCCGCCGAAGCAGCGCCGCAAGCAGCTGCATGCCAGCCCTTCCATCCTCGGCCACACTGGGCGCCTGGCGCGAGATGTTTGCGGTGACGGCGCCCAGAAGGCGCATCATCTGCGCCAACAATGCGTTCACGCCACGCTGCACAGCCTCGCCGGCGTCAGGAAACAGCAACACCCAGCCTACGCCGCAGACCAGTAGGAACAACATGACCACGAAAATTGGCAACATGGTGCGCTCCATCAAAACGGGACGCCGCGCCGCACGCGACACTTGCTCATCGTAGGGCAGCGGCGCACCTGCCGTTTCGGCCCAGATCAAGCCGAGGAGGTGTACAGTGGATTCGTCAAAGCGCATTCTCAATCAGCTGGAGCACGGCCGCAGCGAGCCTCCACCGCCCGCATCACGTCCGCCGCGCAAGCAGCTGGTGTATGCGGCCGGCATTGCGCTCTGCGTTGCGGCACTGGCGGCGGCCATCACTGAATGGGGAACGGACGATGCGCTTCATCCGGCGCTCAAGCCGGCGCCGCCACCGCCAATCGTCAAGAGTGAGGAAGAAGCGCAACAGCTGGCAGCTGCGATTGTGAATGAACCCTTGCAGAAGCACGTCGCCGCTTCGGCGCCTGGCGCAGCGCTGTCGGCCGCCGCATCAATGGCGGCGCGCGCCACTACGCCATCCGCGCGGACACATGCGGCGAAACCGCCGGCGCAAAGCCCGGCGTTGCCGATCAAGCCCGCGGAACGCGATAGCGACGTCGCCCTGCTCGCCGCGTTGATGGCCCATGCGAACGGTCTGGATGCGGCGGACGGCCAGCAAAGCACGGCCGCCCTGCTGCGCCGCTGCGCCAGGCTGGCCGGAGAAGAGGCAGCCTTATGTCATGCCCGCACCTGCGCCGGGCGCTGGACCTATGACAATGCCTGCCGCGTCACAAGGAGCGAATGAACTCCGCCATATAATCCACCACCGCATCCGGCTGTTCGATGTGCGGACTGTGGCCACAGTCATCAACCACCAGCTTGCGCGCATTGACCGCTTTCGCAGCGATCGAATCGAGCTGCGCGGCCGATCCATACTGATCATCGCGGCCTTGCATCGCCAGCAAGGGGCAAGCGACCGACGGCAGCAGGTACTCGATGTTCCAGTGCACGAAGGCGGGGTCCAGCCAGGTGTCGGCCCAAGCGAAAAAGATGGTCTCCGCCTTATCGCCGTGGTAGCGCGACAGTCCGCGCATCTTGCCCGCGCCATGCGAATCGCGCGCCACGCGCACGCCTTCCAGCGTCAACGGTTCAACGAAGACATGGGCCGCTGCCGAGATCACGCCGCGCAAACCGGCCGGCTGGTCCGCCGCGTGGATGAGCGCAATGCTGGCGCCATCCGAATGGCCGACGATCACATACTCGCGCCCATCGGCCAGCCGCGCCAGCACTTCCGGCAACTCAAGCAGCGCATATTCGTGGAGATAGTTGATACCGCGGCGCTTTCTCAGCGGCGAAGACTGGCCATAACCCAGCCGGTCGTACACCAGCCCCGCGCATCCCGTCGCCTCGCACAAATGACGCGGGAAGTCTTTCCACATGGCCGTGCAGCCGAGTCCTTCATGCAGAAACACCAGCAACGGCCGCGTGTCGTCACCGGCTATCAATTCATAGTACAGAGAGTTCTCACCCAATTGCAATTGCATATGGCCTCCCTCGGCAATAAAGGCCCATTGTCGCACGGCTGCTGTGAAGCCGGACGACCTGTCCGCCTTCAACCAGTCCATCCCACGTAAGTAGAGCGGCAAACAGGCGCAGGGAGCCCGCGCCTGACGGACCTTAGTGCAGGGCGAAATCGACGCGGCTCACCGAGCCTTTATCTTCTTTCGATGCAGGCTTGGCGCCAATGATGAAAATGCGCTCGCCCGGCACCTGTCCCGTGTTGATCAGCCAATCCTTCGCCGCCTGAGCGCGGCGATTACCCAGCGCGAGCAAATCATCATCGTCGATGGCGATATTGGCGAGGATGAGTTTTTCCATCTCTTCCGGCGGCAGGGACTTCTGAAGTCCCAGCACGTTGCGCGGCTTGTTGAACGTCTCGTCCTTGTACGCCTTGGCCAGCAAGCCCGCTCGCTCGTCCTTGCTCACTGTGACGCCGCCTTCCGGCAGTGTACCGCCACGCGCCAGCAAATCCTTGGTCTTCGCCGCGCGCAGCTTGCGTTCCAGTGCTCCCTGTTTCATCGCATCCAGTTCGCTCGCATCGTAACGGCCGGTGATATCGAGCTTCAGACCTGGACGCTCAGTCAGCGCCTTGGCGATCGATTTCAGTTTGCTTTCGCTCGCAGGCAGAACTGCCGCGCGGCCGGTATCGAATTCCAGCATGGACAGCTCTTCGCTGCCACCGCCGCCAAACAGGGAACCAATCAGCGAGAACGGCGCCGTCACCGTCTTCATGATCGCATTGCCGATGATCTTGAGGATGATGCCGCCAATCGAGAATTGCGGATCGTCCAGCGAACCGCCGATCGGCACATTGATATCGATGACGCCATTGCGGTCGCTCAGCAGCGCCACGGCCAGCTGCACCGGCATGCGCGGCGCATCCGGATTCGTGCTCTCCTTGCCGAAGGTGAGCTGGTCCAGCACCAGGCGGTTTTCGGCCTTCAGCTGGCGGTGTTCCAGCTGGTAAGCCACTTCAAACGTCAGCTTGCCTTTCTCAATGCCGTAGCCAACGTACTTGTCCGAGTACGCCGACAACTGCGCCAGTTCCATGCCGCGTACGTCCGCTCGCAAATCCAGTGACAGATCGCGCTTCAAGGGATTCACGCGTCCCGCGATCGACAGCGGCGCGCTGTTCACATTGCCCTTCAGGCTCACGTTCGCACTGCTCTTATCATCCGATGACAGACCCGTCACCGTGCCGCCCAGGTCCTTTAGATTGGCCGTGTAATTCGGCTTGATGAAGTTGTCCGTGAAGCGTACGCGCCCGCCGGTCAGTTCCAGCTTGCCGATGCGGATCGGTGGCAGCGGTTCGGATGATTGCGCGGTCGCTTCCGGCTTCGGTGCCGCCTTGGCCGCAGCGGCAGTCTTCGCACGCGCGCCGGCTTCCGTCAGGCTTTTCTCTTCTTCGCCTTCCTTGCGCGTCACGTCCTGCACATTGATACGGCCATTGGGGTCGATAATCACACGGGCAAAGAAGTCCGCGAGTGCCACCCGGTCAACGCTCAGCGAGAAGGGACTGAAGTTCATGTCCATGCCATCGAAGGCGAGCGATTTCCAGCTCAGGAAATCATTGGCGCTGGCTTTGTCCACGGTCGCCAGACGGCTCACGCTGACATCACCTTTCAAACTGCCCTTGCCGCCACCGAGTTTGAGCTGGGTCTTGCCGGAGATGGCCGCCTGCGTCAGGCGCAGATTGACGAAATCGGTCACGTAAGGTTGAAGCGGCAACAGGTCAAAGTTTTTCACGTCCAGCGCCAGATCGCCTTCGAACGGCGATAGCGCGAGCTTGCCCTTGATATTCAGCTGGCCCGATTTATTCACCGTCGCTTTCAGGTCCACCGTGCTGCTGCTCGCCGCCGCGGTGGAGTAACCCTGCATCGACAGGCTTACCGGTGACAGATTGAAGATCACCGGCAGCGCATGGCTGCTGCCGTCTTCCACATGACCGGTCCAGTTGTTCAGATCGATATCGCCGATCGTGACCAGCATCGGCGCGCCCTCTTCCTTCGCTTTCGCAGCGGCAGACGTAGACGCAGGTGCGGGCGCAGCAGCCGCAGTGCGGCGGCCCTGGCGATAGTCGATCTCCGCGCTGTCGGAGGCGATGGAGCCGACAGCGATGGTGTTTTTGCCGATGTCGGCGGCGAGGTCGCGCACGGTCAGATTCAGTTTGCGCACGCCGGCTTGCATTGGATCGTCGGTATAGCGCACGGCGGCATCGTGTACGGCCAACTCCTTCAGGGCCACTTGTACGGCGGACGGCGCGGCTTTCGGAGCAGGTGCAGGTGCTGGCGCAGCCGCAGCGGCAGGCGTCGGCGCTGCGGCCGCGGGTGGCGACAGCAGCTCCGCCAGATCCAGCTTGCCATTGCGCCCGCGCTGCATCGCCAGTTCCAGACCGTCGATGCCTACGCGCGTGATGTCGAAGCGCTTGGCCAGCAAATCCAGCTTGCCCAATTGAGTGGAAAGCTCGTCAACCTTCAGCAACTGCTTGCCGTCCGAATCCGCCAATGCCAACGACTTCAGCGAAGCCCGGCCATCAAGGACGATGGTTGCTGGCTTATCCTTCGGCTGAACGAAAGCCAGATGCAGCGCCGTATTCAGGCGCGCACCGCTCATCTTGAAGCGCGGTTTGTAAGGCAGATAACCGAGATAGCCGGTGACATCAACGTCATCCAGTGTCAGATCCAGCGCATAATCCTTCGGCTCCGCGAATGGACGCGCTTTGCCCTTCAGTTGCAGCGGCGCACCATTCACCTTCGCGCTAAACAGCGGTTCGACGAATACCGTCACGTCGGCAGGCAGCGAGGACACAAACGGCAGCCCAAGCTTCAAGTCCGCCACTTTATGCGTCACGCCCGCCGGACGGTCCTCGAACTCGACCCGCCCCTGCTCCACCTGGATGTTATTCACCGAGAAGCGCGCCGGCTCCGGCGACGGCGGCTGGGCCGCAATCAGGGCCAGGATATCGTCGATGCTGTAGTGGTTTTCGTCCTTGCGGACCAGGTGGACATAAGGGCCTGTCAGGCGTATCTCCTGCACCACAGGCGCCAGCTTGGACAGCGACTGCCAGGACAGGTCCACGCCAAGCCGGTCAAAGCTGGCAAAGACGGCGCCGCCCTCCGGCTCCATCATCTTCAATCCCTGTATCGACGCCGACAAAGTAAAGGGATTGAACTCCACTTTGTCGATGGTCAGCTGGCGATGCAGCTTTTCCATCGCCATGCTTTCGGCCTGCGACTTGACTATGGCCGGAACGGCCAGGAAACCCAGACCGGTGTAGGCCAGTGCACCCCCGGCGACGACGCCGGGGATCAAAAATTTAAGCGGTAACTTCTTCATACCGAAATTATCACTCAATCAAGCGACCGTGGGGTATATTGAACCAAAAATCATTACAGGGGAGATAGGAAGAATGAACAACGTGAAGATCTCTGTTCGTCTGTTTCTGCTCGTTGGCTTCATGTCAATCTTGCTCGCCATCCTAGGCGGGATCGGCCTGTATGGCACGAAGACGTCCAACGAAGCCCTGCGCTCAGTCTACGAAGACCGCACCGTCCCTACCGCCTATCTGGCCTCCGTCAACCGCCAGAATTTGCGCAACCGCATCGCCCTCGCCTACGCCGTGCTGGACGCAAAACCCGAGTCCATTCCCGCCACGCTGAAACAGATTGGCGAGAATATGGCCGTCATCGACAAGGCATGGAAGGACTACCGCGACAGCGACCTGACCACCGAAGAAGGCGAACTGGCGAAAAAATTCGAGCAAACTTACGGCAAACTGCTGGATGAAGGCATCAATCCCGCGGTCGCCGCATTGCAGGCGGGCGATTTGGACAAGACGCGCGACATCGTCGTGCAAAAGCTGCGCAAGCTGAATACGCCGGTCGCCGACACGCTGGACTCCCTGATCAAGCTACAGACTTCCGTCGCCAAGCAGCAGTACGACGAGGCGGCGGCTCGCGGTGCGACGCTGCGCAGCATCTCCATCGCGTCGATCTTAATCGGCATTGCCCTGGCCTGCTTCGTCGGCTATCACCTGGTGCAGAACATCACGCGCTCGATGGGCATGGCGGTCAGCGCGGCGGAAGCCGTGGCCAAAGGCGATTTGGCGCGTCCCATCCAGGTCAACGGCAAGGACGAAATCGCCCAGCTGCTGGATGCGCTGCAGCGCATGCAGACAGCGCTGGCGGGCGTCGTGCGCCAGGTGCGCGATGGATCGGATGCCGTGCTGGGCGCCTCCACTGAAATCGCCCAAGGCAATCAGGACCTGAGCGCCCGTACCGAAACCCAGGCCAGTGCGCTGGAAGAAACAGCGGCCTCGATGGAAGAGCTCAACACAACCGTTAAGCAGAACGCCGACAATGCACGCCAGGCCAACAAGCTGGCGCAGGACGCCAGCGCAGTCGCGGCCGAAGGCGGCAACGTCGTTTCGCAAGTGGTCGACACCATGCGTGGCATCAGCGATTCGAGCCGCCGCATTGCGGACATCATTAACGTTATCGACGGCATCGCCTTCCAGACCAATATCCTGGCCTTGAACGCCGCTGTGGAAGCAGCGCGCGCCGGCGAACAGGGACGCGGCTTTGCCGTTGTCGCAGGCGAAGTGCGCTCGCTGGCCAGCCGCAGCGCGGAAGCAGCGCGCGAAATCAAAGGCCTGATTACGGACAGCGTACAGCGTGTGGAGTCCGGCGCCGGGCTGGTGGATAAGGCCGGTGCCACCATGGGCGAAGTGGTCGCCAGCATCCGCCGCGTGACGGAAATCGTCGGTGAAATCAGCGTCGCCAGCGGCGAGCAAAGCACAGGCGTCAGTCAGGTTGGCGAAGCCATCACGCAAATGGACAATGCCACCCAGCAGAATGCCGCGCTGGTCGAAGAGATGGCCGCCGCCGCGAGCGTGCTGCGCGACCGCGCCGACGAACTGGCGCAGTCGGTGCGCGTGTTTAAGCTGGCTTGAATTCGGCGCGGCCTTGCGCGTTCAACGCCAGCGTCGTCGTTCGGCCTGCGTGACGGACCACAACGCTGGCGCCAGGATTGCCACGCAAGGCCAGCCGCCGCAGGCGTCCGGCAGACCACTCGACATCGGCCTCGATGCCGCCGCGTGCGCGCACGCCGCGTACGTAACCGTCCGGCCACGCCTTCGGCAGCGCCGGCAACACGTGAATCTCACCGCCCCATGACTGCAGCACCATCTCCAGAATACCTGCCGTGCCGCCGAAATTGCCATCGATCTGGAATGGCGGATGCGCGTCGAACATATTCGGATAAGTGCGCTCTGGTCCCAGCAATCCAAGCAGGATCGAATGCGCGCGCTCGCCATCGCCCATACGCGCCCACAACGCCAGCCGCCATGCCGTGGCCCAGCCGGTCGACTTGTCGCCACGTGTATTGAGCGTCACCCTGGCGGCGGCAATCAAATCCGGGTTATCGCGCACATTGATCTGCTCCGACGGATAGATGGCGTAAAGATGCGATACGTGCCGATGCTGCTGCTCAGGTGCACCGGCATCCCAGTCCTCCAGCCATTCCTGCAACTGCCCCCGCGCGCCGATGCGGTCGGCCGGAAGCCTTTCCCGCGCTGCCGCCACGCTCCGTGCAAATTCGCTGTCGCTATCCTTTAATAGCGCGTGCGCTGCCAAGGTATTGCTGAACAGATCGCGCAGAATCTGGCGGTCCATCGCCGGGCCGGCGCAAATCGCCACGCCTTTGTGATGCTGATTCTCTGGCGAGATCGACGGTGACGTCACCAGTCCCCGGCCTTGCGGATCTTCGACCAGCGTGTCGACAAAGAACAGCGATGCGCCCTTCAGCAAAGGATAAACGCGGCGCAGCCATGCCTCGTCCTGGTGATATTCGTAGTGGTCCCATAAGTTCTTGCACAGCCACGCTCCGCCACTTGGCCAGATGCCCCACAGCGGCCCGTCGATCGGCGCCGTTGCGCGCCAAAGATCCGTGTTGTGATGCGCCACCCAGCCGCGCGCGCCATAACACTTGCGCGCGGTGATGGCGCCGTTGACAGCCATGCCCTCGACCATGCGCAGCAGCGGCTCCATGCATTCGCCGATATTGGCCGCATCGGCGGGCCAGTAGTTCATCTGCGTGTTGATGTTGATGGTGTACTTGCCGCCCCATGGCGGATTGGTGCCCTCGTTCCAGAGACCCTGCAGATTGGCCGGCTCGCTGTCGCGTGAAGAGGACAGCAGCAGATAGCGCGCGTATTGCACGTACAGGGCCGCCAACGCCGGATCGGACCGCGTCTCCGCACTCGCAATCCGTTCATTGGTCGGACGGGCGTCTCCATCGCCCAGGCGAATGGACAGGCGCCGGAACAGCGCCTGGTGCGCCTTCACATGGCCGGCGCGAAGCTGCGCGTATGGCTTGCGCGCGGCAGCGGTAGTCTGAGCACGGACTTTCGCGACCGGATCGCCGCTCACGTCGGCGTAGTTCACATGGCTGGTCGCAGCACCGATCAGCAGCGTAATATTGCGCGCGCCACGCACAAGGAGGCGGTCGCCGTCCACCTTTACCTTGCCATCTCCAATAGCCTGCACGCGTACCGCATAGCGCAGCGCCGCCGGCACGCCGGACGATTCGATATTGCGCCCCTCGATCAGGAGCGCGTTCTCTCCGTCCGCCCGCAGCGACAAATCAGCCGGACGCTGGCCAGCCCGCAGGTCCTCTTTATCGGTGGACGCTGTCGTGCCATACTTTGCCGTATCCGGATGCCGATAGCCGATGTCAAAATCCAGCACGCCCGCGCCGGAGGCGGTCAAGCGCATCACAATCACCTGATCCGGATGGCTGGCAAACACTTCACGTGAGAAGCGCGCAGCACCAGCAGCAAAGCGTGTTATCGTGATGGCCGTATCCAGACTGAGAGAGCGCCGATAAGCTTTGGCCTCGGCTGGCCGCAGGAAATCGATCAGCAAATCACCCGCAGCACCATACGGCATCTGCTGGTGTGCGATCATGGTCGAACCACACAGATCGTTCGCTTCCTTGAACTTGCCCTCGTCGATCAGCGCGCGCACTTTTGGCAGCGCGTCCAAGGCGCCAGGCGGAGTGGGATCATTCGGACCGCCGGCGTACAAGGTGTCCTCATTCAGCTGCAGGCGCTCCTGACCAACGCGGCCAAACACCATCGCACCAAGCCGCCCATTCCCGACAGGCAGCGCCTCTACCCACTGGCCAGCGGGCTTGTCGTACCAGAGTTCGAGATCCTCGCGCCCAGCGCGCGAAGTGGCGGTTACCGCCGCCCCGGCAAGGCCGGGAAATGCCGTCGCCAATCCCAGAGACACCATCAACTGCCGCCGCGTCGCATTCACGCCCATCCGACCTCCTGTTCGAAATGGAAAAATTATCCTTCCGCCAGCGACGCGGGGAGCTATAACTTATTTCGATAAAGGTATGCCAATTTGCCTGGAATGGCCGTTATAGCTGATTCGGCGAGCGCTTGGGATGGTGAACGGAGCCCGGCGGATGCGACAGTCCCTGCTGATAAATGAGCTTTCTGGTCAGGCGCAAATCCAGCTCATGATCGCTGTGAAAATGAGCAAACGATTTACCACGATAGACGAGCTCCGAGCCGCCGGCAACTGGCGACGGCACGTCTTCAACACCATCGATCGTTCGGAGCTGCTGAAGAAGCGCCGACTTCGCGCTCAAGGAATATGCTCGGCGTCGGGAGGCGGAACGACCCAGCTATGCATACGTTCCTCGTAAATTGAAATGCCGGGCGGCGGAAAGCCTGGATCAGCAAATGCCCCGACAGGAATCCCGAGGAATTCGTCCATGCCTTCCAGCTCGTAGAACACGGTCGATCCGCACTTGGGACAAAAGTGGAATTTCGCCTGGCGTCCTTCGTCGCCGATACGAGCGTACTCGGTTGAACCACCCGCGATCAAAACGTGCTCGCGGCGAAATCGCGCTTGTTCTCCAAACGCGCTGCCAGTCCGGCGCTGGCACGCCAGGCAATGGCAAAGCGAGATCCGCACCGGCTCTCCGGTAACTTGTGCCGTCAGCTGGCCGCAGCTGCATGAAGCCAAACGATTCGTCATATAGTGTTCACTGAAGCATGAATGAGGTTTTGAGCGGCAGTTCCGTCCCGCGCAGACGATCTTTAAGCGTGACCGACACCGTCCACTTACCCGCCGGATCTGCGGCTTCGCCAACAAAGCCTATCACGGGCGCCGACAGATAAAGATTCGTCGGCGCGCCTTTGAACGCGCCTTGGTAGCACACGGTGTCCCGCTGATCCATCGGGATGGAACCGTCAGGGCCGGTAATTCGAATATCACAGCCAACGTCCGCCCGTCCTTCAGTCGAAACCTTCGGGTTCGAGAAGAATATCAGCACGAAGGCCTTTTCGTTTTTCGGCAGCTTGCGGACTTCCTTAAACTCCGGCACAACGTTCGGCGGCGTCGCCCACTTCTCCTCCCAATTTGCGTCGGAGGTGACGATGACCATGCCCGCAAAGTCGTCCTTCGACTTCAGCGCCTCGGTTTCAGCAATCGGCTTGCCGGAGCGGTCCTTCCAAAAATTCGCCTGCGCGCCCGCGCCGCAGGAAATCGCCGCCGCGATAATCAGTAATACCAGACGCTTCATATTTTCGATGCCTCGCCAGAGTGAATGACCGTGGCATACTCGCCGTGAAGATTGGCCAGCGCCATCGCGTGCACATCTTCAGCCGAGCGCTTCACACCATTGAAATCGTTCATGGCGTAGGCGTAAGTCCCATCCGATACCACATAGGTTTTGAAGCCGAGATTGCCCGCAGTCCGCGCCGTGGACTCCACTGAGTTATTGGTGCTGACACCAACGATCACCACCGACGACTCCCCGCGCGCATGCAGCCAGCGCTCCAGCCCCGTGTTGATGAAAGCATCCGGCACGTTCTTCTCGACCACATGCTCTTGCGGCAGCGGCGCCAATTCAGGCTGAAACTCAACGCCCGGCTGCCCCGGCCAGAACGGCGAGCCCGGTGTGCGCGACATATGGCGCACATGTACGATCGGCGCCTTACGCTCCCGCCATGTTTTCAGAAGGCCCGCTACGACCGCCTCCGCCCCGTGATTATTCCGGACCTCAGCCCCAGGCCAGGTCATCCCCACTTGCATATCAATGATCAATAACGTGGTCATAGAGCCTCATAATTTTGATCACATCATTGTACGATGGCGCGCATCGACTAATAACCAGCGACTTGAGCGCAAGGCGTGCAAGATGTCCGGTTTAATTAAACCAGGCACTTGCCTCCAGCACTACCGACAAAGCCAGGCTAGCGACAAAAGCCGCAAGTATCAGAAAGCACTGCAACGCTCGACCAAATGGCACCCTTGCGAGGGGCCGACTGGGTAAGTTTACGATGGTAGCCGCGGCATCGACAACCGGATTACCGGGGCCATTGTCGGTCACAAATAGCCGAGCAATTAACCCACAAAGAAGCGTTGCGGCGATCGCAGTGAGAAAGATGGGTATGAACCAAGAGGCGGGGAAGATAAAGACTACGCTCGCTCCGGCAGCAAACCGCGCACGTAATCCAGCTGCACAGGAATTTCGATTTCATAAACCTAACGTGAAGGATAATCGGCGACTGGAGCGGGCAACGCGCAAGCCGTCCGGTTGATATGTTCGCGCATCCTCAGGCACTTCGGGGCCATTTCCACGCGGTCCAGGCAACGAGTGCGGTTAGCGCCGCCTCCAGTCCGCCCATCCCAATGTAAAAGGCCCAGCCGCTGCCGGAGATAACTAACACTTCGATGACTGTGTAGATGATGCCAACGATGATATTCAACCAGCGGCACGCGGCCGGCTTGAGAAGCACGGACAGCATGATCATCAGGCTCGGCAGTGCAAGCATCGCTGCGGTGCCGGCCAGAACACCTTGAGTTACCGGACCAAGCGGGGCCATCTGCCCGGCCAGCATGCCTTGCAGTTTGTTGGGGACATAGAGTTCGAAGTAATCGGCGTAGATGTAGCAGAACATCACCGAAGTCCACATGGCGGCCAGCTTATAGCGCGTTGGAACTTGTACGTCCTCAAAAGCCTTTATCTCAGCCATGGCATAGTCCAATGTTTTCAAAACAATAACATGCCAGAAAATAAAGAACGGAGCAACAGCGAGGACAGAAAAGTAAAAAGGCCTTGTGTTCGCACACAAGGCCTTTTTGAATTCTGGCTCCCCGACCTGGACTCGAACCAGGGACCTGCGGATTAACAGTCCGTCGCTCTACCGACTGAGCTATCAGGGAAAAGAGGCCGTATTATATACAGCCTGTTGCAGCCTGTCCAGTATCAGGCTGCAACTTGTTTAGAAGCCGCCTTTGAACTGAACGCCCCAGACGCGTGGCTCGTTGATGAAGCCGGTCAGGTTGTTGAAGTCGATGGCGCCAGTGATGCGGCGCTGGTCGGTGATGTTGCGGCCGAACACAGCCACTTCATACTTGCCGCCCTGCCAGTTGTAGCCCACGCGCACGCCGCCTTCGGTCAGAGGCTTGCCGGTGAACTCGGTCGCTTCGTACAGGAAGAAGTTGACCTTCGAGCGGTAGGACCAGTCGGTCAGCACGAACAGGTTGCCGTCAGCCAGCGGATAGTTGTAGCGCGCGGTGGCGTTCAGAATCCACTTCGGAGCCTGTGGCAGTGCGTTGCCGTCGATGACGACACGGCCAGCAGCGTTGATCGGATCCAGCACGGTGCAGGTCGGGCACTTGTTCACGGACAGGGACGGGTCCTTGATCTCGGTGAAGTTGTACGAAGCCGATGCGGACACCTTGAAATCGTTGGTGATGAAGCCTTCGATTTCGCCTTCCACGCCGCGGCCCTTGGTCTTGGCTGCGTTGATCAGCTTGGTCACGTTGGTGTTACCGCCCACCACGGTCAGCTGCTGGTTCTTCACGTCGTAGTCGTACACGCTCAGGGATGCACGGGCACGGCGGTTCCACAGGTCAGCCTTCACACCAGCTTCGTAGGAAGTGATGGTTTCAGCGTCAGCCACGGTGATCGGCACGGAGGTCGATGCAGCAGCGATGGAAGGAGCGCGGAAGCCGGTTGCAATGCGGGCGTACAGGCTGACGTCGTTGTTCAGCTTGTAGTTACCGGACAGGTCCCAGTTCAGCTTGTGCTTGCTTTCGTCCACGCCATTCGGGCCAACCAGAACGATGTTGGTGGCTTCCAGGGTGTTGAACTCTTTCTGGTCGTGGGTGAAGCGCAGGCCGCCACGCACGGTGAAGGCGTCGGTCACGTTGTAGTTCACGGAACCGAAGGCCGCCCAGGCCTTGTTCTTCTGCTGCGACACGACGCGGCTGGTGCGGTCGCCGGCAACGTTGTAGTTGTCCTGGCCGGCCTGGCCATCTTCGTCGAAATAGTACATACCGGCTTGCCAGTTCAGAGGACCAGCGTACTTCGACTCAATACGGAATTCCTGGGAATACTGCTTCAGGTCCGGGATGAAGGAAGCGGTCTCAACCTGGAACGGCACGGCTGGGAAATTGGTCGGATTGCCACCGTCGATGTCGCCGCGCGAGTTGTAGCGGGAGATGGTTTCGTAGCCGGTGATCGAGAACAGCTTGTACTGGCCGATATCCCAGCTCAGACGCACGTTGGCGCCGCGGGTGGTCAGCTCCTGGCCTTCCTTGCCGTTGATGGCGATCTGCTCAGGATCGAAGCCATCCACGAAGTCGTTGGTGCCCTTCTTGATGATGTTGGCGCGGAACAGGCGGGAGTCGCCGGTGGTGGTGCGCTGGTGCACGTTGAACAGGGCGTTGAACGCGCCGT